>Ga0209009_1000640_pt1 | contig 11520 bp, 9 predicted proteins | sample BlaSpr_A8_OM3_M2_FD_187979 | JGI IMG/M metagenome (GOLD analysis project Ga0209009, IMG submission 187979) | Forest soil microbial communities from Thunder Bay, Ontario, Canada - Black Spruce, Ontario site 2_A8_OM3_M2 (SPAdes) (version 2) | ecosystem: Environmental > Terrestrial > Soil > Boreal... | reverse complement strand
CATGCCCGAGGCCACCACCGGCCAGGTAGAGGGCGACGGCACCCTGGCCGGGTGGCAGCCGCAAGCAAGCGCTGCAGCGGCTCGGAGAAGTGTTCAGCCAGCGCCAGAACGCCGGGGACGACCCCCTTGCGTACGCCGACGCCGTGTACCGTCGGCACCTTCACGACCCTGTTCCCGGTGTCTACGCCGTCGATAACGAGCTTTACCGCGAGCTGGTGCACGCACCGGCGCTCGACCGCAAGCGCGCGATACAGGAAGCTGAGCGGAGACGGAGATCAGGTCAGGCCTCGCGGATTATCTTCGAGACCGCTCGAATCCGGAATCCTGAACTCGCGCGGTAGGTTCAGTCGTCAGTCGTGCCGCCGGCGAGGCTCAGCAGTTCGCCTCGCCCGATCTGGGTGACCAGGCTGGCCGAGTCGCAGTAGATGCGCTCGTTGACGATCCGCTCCCCTTCGAAGAAGAAGATCGCAATGATCGGGACGCGAAACGCCTTGCCTGTCGGGGGCAGTCCGTAGAACTCGCCGAGATTTGTTCCCAGCAGGTCAAATTCGACGATCACCGCGTCGTCCGTGACGTGAAATCGGGAATTGTCGTGACGCTGGTCCGGAAACGCGGTTCTCGTCGTGAGGTAGTAACCCATGACCTCGGCGTCGCCATCGAAGACCTGGCCGGTGGCCATGATCTCGTAATGGGGATGGCCGTTGAAGGTGGCCAGGGTTTTGTCGAAGTCCTGGGTGACCTCGGTGTCCATGTGCTCCTGAATGACCGCGAGGCGGCGGCGGCGGAGGTCGTCGGAAATCATCTGTGCTCCTGGGGTCTCGGACGAGCCGCTAGAACCAGCCGTCGCGCATCTCGATCGTGGTGTGGTCGAGGCTTTCCAGCAGGTCCAGCTGCGGCCCCGTCTTGGGCAGCTCGTAGCGGAAGAAGTAACGGGCGGCCTGCCGCTTGCCGTCGTAGAAGTCGCCGGTGCGACCATGAGCGGCGCGCATCTGCTCCAGCCACATCCAGGCGATCACAAGATGTCCGACGGCCTCCATGTACACGACGCTGTTGGCCAGCGCCGCCTCGATGTCGCCCGACGCGAACATTCCCGTGGTGACGTCGACCAGACGCTGCCACGCGACGCCGAGTTGTGCTGCCAGCGTCGCCGATTCGCCGCCCAGCGCGCCGGCCTCGGACACGCTGTGGTTCACAATGTCGGTCAACGCGGCCAAGCTTGCGCCATTGCGCTGAACCACCTTGCGGCCCAGCAGATCCAGGCTCTGAATGCCGTGCGTGCCTTCGTGGATCGGGTTCAGCCGGTTGTCCCGATAGTGCTGTTCGACGTCATACTCGCGGGTGTAGCCGTAGCCGCCGTGCACCTGGATGGCCAGGTTGTTGGCCTCCAGGCACCACTGCGACGGCCAGCTCTTTGCTATCGGAGTCAAGATGTCCAGCAACAGCGTCGACGACTCGAGCTCGGCGTCGCTTTCGGGGCTGTGGCCGATGTCGATCAGCCGCCCGCAATACAGAGCCAATGCCAGGGCACCCTCCACATATGATTTCTGCGCCAGCAGCATTCGTTTGACATCGGGATGCTCGACGATCGGCACCTGCGCGGCAGTCGGGTCCTTCGCGGTCACCGGCCTGCCCTGCGGGCGGTTGCGGGCGTAGTCCAATGACTTCAGATAACCGGTGTAGCCCAACGCGATAGCGCCCAACCCGACGCCCAGGCGCGCCTCGTTCATCATGTGGAACATGTAGCTCAGACCGCGGTGCGGCGCACCGACCAGATAGCCGACCGCTCCCACCTCGCCGCCGGGACGGAACCCGCCCTCACCGAAGTTCAGGACGGTGTTGGTGGTGCCGCGGTACCCCATCTTGTGGTTGAGCCCGGCGAGCACAACGTCGTTGCGCTCGCCGATGGCGCCGTCGGCGGCGACGAGGTATTTCGGCACGATGAACAGCGAGATGCCTTTCGTGCCCGGCGGACCGCCGGGGATCTTCGCGAGCACCAAATGCACGATGTTGTCGGTGAGCTCATGTTCGCCACCGGAGATCCACATCTTCGATCCGAACAGGCGGTACGTGCCGGCGAACGGGCCGGAGTCGCGCGGTTCGGAGTCGCGCGGTTCGGCGCGCGTGACGATGTCGGCGAGCGACGATCCGGCCTGCGGCTCCGACAGGCACATCGTCCCCGAAAATCGCCCTGCGAGCATCGGTTTCAGGAACGCATCGATCTGCTCGGCGGTTCCGTAGGAGGCCAGCAGGCTCGCGTTGGCCTGTGTCAGCAGCACATAAGCCGCTGTGCTGGTGTTCGCGGCATGAAACCAGGCCAGCCCGGCGCACGCCACCGCCATCGGCAGCTGCGCGCCGCCAAGTTCGGCGTCCATGCCCATCGCGATGAGGTCGGCCCGCGCGAACGCGTCGAGCGCCTCCTTCACCTCGGGAATGATCGTGACCGTCTTGCCGTCGAAGCTGGGCTCGTTCGCGTCGCTCTTTTTGTTGTGCGGCGCGAAGTACCGGGTGGCCACTGATTCGCACAAGTCGAGGACTCCGGCGAACGTCTCCTCGGAGTGCTCCGCGAAGCGTTCCCGCTTCGTCAGCTCGTCGACCCGCAGCCACTCGAACAGGAGAAAGTCAAGATCGCGGCGCGACAATAGGGTTGACTTCATGGTGTTCTCGTATTGTCACAAATCCTGACGCCCCGGCGTCTCATAGTCATGAGATTAGTAGTCCGCAGGGTGCTTTTGGCCGTTCTGCTGCTCGCCGCGCTGTCGCTGGGCACCTGGGCGTACGCGATGCCGCGAAAGTGGTACGACACGTTTCCGGGGTACCTGGCGCTGGCTGTGCTGACCGCGGGCGCGCTGTGGTTCGCTGCAAGCGACGCGACGGTGCGCATCACCGCGGCGGCGTGGACCACGTTCAACGTGCTGCACCTCTGGTACCACGTGTCGACGCTGCAGATGTACGACGGCCGCGACAAGGTGCTGGTCGTGACCTCGCTGGCGATTCTGTCGCTCGTCTCGGCGGCGCTGCTGCTTCCCCTCAGCCGCCGAGAGCGGCGATCAGCTCCTTGATCCGGGCCGCCTCATCTTCGGTGGGCGTCTCCTCGACCTCGACTGCCTCGATCAGGTCGGCCCGCATGCCGATACCGTTGCCGGCCTCCTTGTGGGAGAGCTTGGCGCGCCCACGGGCGATGTACAGCCGCTGACCCAGCGTGGCGCCCGGCGAGTTCGCCGCCGCGGCCATCAGGTCGTCGTAGCGGCTGCGCACCGTGGAAAGGGCAACGATCACCGCGGGCGTGGTCCTACTGCGGCCTGCCGCATCGGTCAGTGCCGATTCGAGTTTGCGCAGGCCGGCCAGAATCACCGCGGCCCGGCCGGGAAACTGCTCGTCACCCGGGTCCGGCAGGGATTGGATCGCCGAGGAATACATGTGCATCGCCGCGTCGGAGAGGCCGACGATGACCGGCGATTCACCGTCGTTCGGTTGTGTGCCGTCAGCCATGGAGCATCCTTTTGTCGTGTCCAACTGTTGTCGTGTCCAACTTGACGAAAGCCGCCGAAACTGCTGCGTCTTTCGACCTGGAGTTTTGCACATGAGTCTGAACGGCGCCCGACACGATTGGGTTTCCGCCCGCCGGGGTAGGTGACACCCTGATGGGGATGACGCTGGACAGGAACGATGACGAACACGATCCCGGCCCGGATCCCGCCCAGGGCAGCCACATAGAAGACGGCCTGGTCGAGCATCCCACCGCGGAGGACTTCGGGCAGGCGCGGATACTGCCTGCCGACCGGACGTGGTTCAAGCGCGCGGTGTTCTACGAGGTGCTGGTCCGGGCTTTCTACGACGCGACCGCCGATGGTGCAGGGGACCTGCGGGGGCTGACCGAGAAACTCGACTACCTGCAGTGGCTGGGCATCGACTGTCTATGGCTGCCGCCGTTCTACGACTCGCCGCTGCGCGACGGCGGCTACGACATCCGCGACTTCTACAAGGTGCTGCCCGAGTTCGGCACCGTCGAGGACTTCGTCGAGCTCCTCGACGCCGCGCACCGTCGCGGTATTCGTGTGGTCACCGACATGGTGATGAACCACACCTCCGATTCGCACCCGTGGTTCCAGGAATCACGGCGTGACCCCGACGGCCCGTACGGCGAGTTCTATGTCTGGAGCGACACCAGCGACAAGTACACCGACGTCCGGGTCATCTTCGTCGACACCGAGGAGTCGAACTGGACCTTCGACCCGGTACGCCGCCAGTTCTACTGGCACCGGTTCTTCTCCCATCAGCCCGACCTGAACTACGACAACGCCGCCGTGCAGGAGGCGATGATCGACGCGCTGAGGTTCTGGCTCGACCTCGGCATCGACGGCTTCCGGTTGGACGCGGTGCCATACCTTTTCGAGCGGGAGGGCACCAACTGCGAGAACCTCCCCGAGACGCACGCGTTCCTGAAGCGCTGCCGCAAGATGATCGACGACGAGTACCCGGGCCGGGTGCTGCTCGCCGAGGCCAACCAATGGCCTGGTGACGTGGTCGCGTACTTCGGCGACCCGGACACCGGCGGCGACGAGTGCCACATGGCGTTTCACTTCCCGCTGATGCCGCGCATCTTCATGGCCGTCCGGCGCGAGTCGCGGATCCCGATCTCGGAAATCATGGCGCAGACGCCGCCGATCCCCGACACCGCGCAGTGGGGCATCTTCCTGCGTAACCACGACGAGCTCACGCTCGAGATGGTCACCGACGAAGAGCGCGACTACATGTACGCCGAATACGCCAAAGACCCTCAGATGAAGGCAAATGTGGGCATCCGAAGACGGCTGGCCCCCCTGCTGGAGAACGACCGCAATCAGATCGAACTGTTCACCGCGCTCCTGCTGTCGTTTCCGGGCTCGCCGGTGATCTACTACGGCGACGAGATCGGGATGGGCGACATCATCTGGCTCGGCGATCGCGACGGTGTGCGCACGCCGATGCAGTGGACACCCGACCGCAACGCCGGCTTCTCGAAGGCCAACCCGGGTCAGCTGTATCTGCCGCCGAACCAGGACCCCGTCTACGGCTATTCGTCGGTCAACGTGGAGGCACAACTCGACAGCTCGACGTCACTGCTCAACTGGACCCGCACGATGCTGGGCGTGCGCCGTCGGCACCCCGCGTTCGCGATCGGCACATTCAAGGAGCTCGGTGGCTCGAACCCGTCGGTGCTCGCGTATCTGCGCGAAGACGGAGACGACGTCGTGCTGTGCGTCAACAACCTGTCCCGGTTCCCCCAGCCGATCGAGCTGTACCTGCAGCATTGGAACGGGTACGTGCCGGTGGAGTTGAAGGGCAACGTGGAGTTCCCCCGCATCGGCCAGTTGCCCTATCTGTTGACCCTGCCGGGCCACGGGTTCTACTGGTTTGCGCTTCGCGCGTCCGAGGAGATGCAATGAGCCTGCCGTTCACTGAATGGCTTCCGCGTCAGCGCTGGTATGCCGGGCGCAACCGCGAGCTGTCCTCGGTTGAGCCGGCCCGGGTCGTGCCGCTGGCCGACGACCTCGACCTGATGCTGGTCGACGCCGCCTACACCGTCGGGCCGGCCGAGCGGTACCAGGTGATCGTGCGGTGGGACACCGCGCCGCCGGAGGAGTACACCGACGTCGCGACGATCGGCAGCGACGATGGCCGCACGGGATATGACGCGCTCTACGACCCGGAGGCCGCCCAGTTCCTGTTGTCGTTGATCGACTCGTCGGCTGCGCGCGGCGACGCGACGTTCGCCAAGGAGCCGGGTGCCACCCTTCCGATGGACGCGGCGCCGCGGGTGTTCGAGTCCGAGCAGAGCAACACCAGCGTGATCTTCGAGCAGGAGGCGATCCTCAAGGTCTTCCGCCGGATCGCCCCGGGCATCAACCCCGATATCGAGTTGAACCGGGTGCTGGGCCGGGCGGGCAATCCGCACGTGGCCCCGGTGCTGGGATCCATCGAAATGTCGCTCGACCGCGAGGCCTGGCCGCTCGGCATGGTGACAGAATTCGCCGCGAATTCGGCCGGGGGCTGGGATATGGCGAACGCCAGCACCCGTGACCTGTTCGCGGAGGGTGACCTGTACGCCTACGAGGTGGGCGGTGACTTCGCCGGTGAGTCACACCGTCTCGGTGAGGCGGTCGCCTCGGTGCACGCGACGCTGGCCGAAGCGATGGGGACGTCGTCGGCCGATCTCCCCATCGACGGCATGCTGGCCCGGCTGTCGGCTGCCACCGCCTCGGTGCCCGAGATACGCCAATACGCTCCCGCGATCGAAGAGCGGTTCCACAAGCTCGTCGGCGAGACGATCACCGTGCAACGGGTCCATGGCGACCTGCATCTCGGCCAGACGCGTCGCACGCCCGAGACGTGGCTGCTGATCGACTTCGAGGGCGAGCCCGGGCAACCGTTGGACGAGAGGCGCAGACCCGACTCCCCGTTGCGCGATGTCGCGGGAATGCTGCGCTCGTACGAGTACGCGGCGTACCAACGGCTCGTGGAGAACGACAGCGATGACCATGGCAAGCAGTTGGCCGCCCGCGCACGCGAATGGGTGGATCGCAACCAGGCGGCGTTTTGCGACGGTTATGCGGAGGTCGCGGGAGCCGATCCGCGCGCATGGGCGACAGTGCTGTCGGCCTACGAATTGGACAAGGCCGTCTACGAAGCCGCGTATGAGGCGCGGCACCGGCCGACGTGGTTGCCGATCCCGCTGCGAGCGATCGCGCGGCTCGTTGGGTGAGGCGGTGGTGGGTCGCTCGGGTCGCGGGTCGCCCAGGCTTGGGTCGGCCATGGGTCGCCCAGACTGAAGCCACTCCGACGTTTCACGGCGTGTCGTCGCAGACGTTTACGTGTCGGCGAGCGTGACGATGCCGTAGCCGCCGACTTGGTCCACCAGCACGCGCAGATGTTCGGCCGGCGAACCCAGCGTCTGCTCGAGCGCGGTCAACCGTGCGGTGTAATGGCCGACCGGATACTCCGCGGTCATCCCGATGCCACCGTGCAGCTGGATGGCCTCCTGGCCGACATGCCGGCCCGAACGGCCGATCTGCAGCTTCGCCCGGGATGCGATGACCGGATCCAGGTTTGAATCGGCGATCGACATCGCGGCGTAGTTGCACATGCTGCGCGCCATCTCGAGCGACACGTACATGTCGGCGGCACGTTGGGTCAGCGTCTGAAACTTGTTCAGCGTCACGCCGAACTGCTTGCGGGTCTTCAGATACTCGGTCGTGAGCCGCATCGCTTCCTCCATCGCGCCGACCGCCTCCGCGTCGAGCGCCGACTGCATGCGGACGAGAGCGCCGCTGATCTGTGCTGACGCGTCGACCGCGGCACCGAGGGGTTGGGCAGGGGTCGCGTCGAAGTCGATCTGGGCGCCCCGCCTGCCGTCGAACGTGCGGTACGGATGCCGGGTGACTGCCTTGGCGTCGACCAGGAACAGGCCCGTTCCACCGTCCGGCAGGGTGGCGCTGACGACGAGCGTGTCGGCGCTGTCACCGGCCAGCACAGGGTTCTTGCGACCCGTCAGCGCCCACGAATCACCTTGCCGCGCGGCGGTTGTGACGCCATCGTGAGCGAACGCGAGTAGCTTCTGGCCTGCGGCGACCTCGTCGAGAATGCTGCGCTGGTCGTCGCTGCCCGACTCCGCTATCAGGCTGCCCGGTCCGAGTGCGGCCTGGACGACGGGCTCAGGCGCGAGATGCCGGCCGATCTCGGTCATCACCACCATCACTTCGATCTGGCCGCCGGCCTCCTCGTCGAAGCCGAGGCCGAGGATGCCGATCTCGGCCAGCTGGTTCCATACGTCGCGGCTGAAGCCGAGTTCGGTGTCGGCGATCTTGTTGCGGCTTTCCTGGTCGTAGCTTCGTGACAGCAGATTGCGGGTGGTGTCGCGCAGCAGGACTTGCTCGTCGGTCAGTTGAAAGTCCATGCCTGCCTCACAATCCGAGAATCGTTGACGAGATGATGTTGCGCTGCACCTCATTGCTGCCGCCGTAGATCGAGGTCTTGCGGTAGTTCAGGTACACCGGCGCGGCGCGCTGCGCCCAGTCCGGCGACGTGATGTCGCCATCGGCCCGGTAGGGCAGCGCGTCGGGACCGGCTACCTCGACGAGCAGCTCGGTGGCGGCTTGCTGCAGCTGACTGCCGCGCAACTTCAGCACCGACGACACCGGGTTGGCCTTGCCGTCCGCCGAGTCTGAAACGACCCGCATCTGCGTGAGTTCGAGCGCAAGAAGCTCGTTTTCGACTTCGGCCAACCGTGCCGCGAACAGCGGGTCGTTGAGCATGCCCCTGGCGGCGGCGTGCTGTTTGACGTCAGCGAGCCGAACCTTGGTCCGGCCGACCGCGGCGATGCCGGTGCGCTCGTTGCCCAGCAGGAACTTCGCGTACGTCCACCCCTTGTTCTCCTCACCGACGAGCTGATCGGCGGGGACCCGAACGTCTTCGAAGAACACCTCGTTGACTTCGACACTGCCGTCGATCAGCTTGATCGGCCGCATCGTGATGCCGGGCGTGTCGAGGTCGATCAACAGGAATGAGATTCCTGCCTGACGTTTAGGAGCCTGCGGGTCGGTGCGCGCCAGGCAGAAGATCCAGTCCGCGTACTGGCCGAGCGTCGTCCAGGTCTTCTGCCCGTTGACGACGTACGTGTCACCGTCGCGTTGAGCCGTGGTCCGCAGCGACGCGAGGTCCGAACCGGCCTCCGGTTCGGAGAACCCCTGACACCACCAGATGTCGAGGTTGGCCGTGGCCGGCAAGAAGCGCTCCTTGACCTGCTGCGAGCCGAACTCGGCGATCACCGGTCCCACCATCTTGGTGTTGAAGTTCAGCGGTTCGGGCACGCAGGCGAGCTGCATCTCGTCGACATAGATCTGGTGCTGCGTGGGCGTCCAGTCCTTGCCGCCCCACTCGACCGGCCAGTGCGGGACCGCCAGCCCGTTGGCGTTGAGGATCTTATGGCTGGTGGCGATCTCGTCGCGGCCCGCCAAGGTGCCGAGACGCATCCGCTCACGGAGGTCTGCCGGGATCTCGGTGGTGAAGAACTCGCGGAGCTCATCGCGAAATTTCGCCTCGTCATCTGTCAGCGCTAGCTGCATCTGATGCCTCCATTCCTGAACTGATCCTTCGAACAGTAGGCTTTCTCGCCACTGGGCGATGAGCGCTTGCGCGAAGAGCAGATGATAGCGACGACGGAGGTGGCATGCGCGCAGCACGGGTGATGCGGCTCGAGGGCCCGGACGCGATCGAAGTCTCGGAAATCGACGAACCCAGCGGTGACGGCGTGGTCGTCGACGTGCACGCGGCCGGTGTCGCGTTCCCAGACGCGCTGCTCAGCCGCGGCCTGTACCAGTACAAGCTGGAGCCGCCGTTTGTGGTCGGCGCCGAGATCGCCGGCGTGGTGCGCAGCGCGCCCACCGACAGCCAGGTGCAGCCGGGGGACCGGGTCGTCGGGCTGACGATGATCGGTGGCGCCATGGCGGAGACCGCGATCCTGGACCCGCAGCGGGTGTTCAAGCTGCCGGACAACGTGAGCTTCGAGGCGGGCGCAGGCCTGCTGTTCAACGACCTCACGGTGTTCTTCGCGTTGTCGGTGCGGGGCCGGCTGCAGCAGGGCGAAACCGTGCTCGTGCAGGGTGCCGCGGGCGGCATCGGCACGTCGACGTTGCGGATCGCGCCGGTGCTGGGTGCGTCGCGCACGATCGCGGTCGTCGGAACCCAGGACAAGGCCGAGATCGCGACCGCCGCCGGAGCCTCCGACGTCGTGCTGGCCGACGGCTTCAAGGACGCCGTCAAGGAATTGACCGGCGGGCGCGGCGTCGACATCGTCATGGACCCGGTGGGTGGCGACCGTTTCACCGACTCGCTGCGCTGCCTGGCACCGGCGGGACGGCTGCTGGTGGTCGGCTTCACCGGCGGCGAGATCCCCACCGTCAAGGTGAACCGGTTGTTGCTCAACAACGTCGACGTGGTGGGCGTCGGCTGGGGAGCATGGAGTTTGACGCATCCGGGCGCCCTGGAAGAGCAGTGGGCCTCGCTGGAACAGTTGCTCGCCTCGGGCCGGCTGCCGGCACCCGACCCCGAGGTGTATCCGCTCGACGAGGCCGCCGCTGCGGTGGCCTCGTTAGAGAACCGCACCGCCAAAGGCAAAGTGGTGGTAAGGGTTCGGGATTAAGACGCAGCCACCAGCTCGAGGACCGACGCCGTGGTGGCGAACCGCAGGCTGTCGTCGGTGACCGGTCCGTCGCGCAGCACCTCGACATCTCGCCTGAAGTCCATCACCATCTGCCACGGACCGCTGTCGCCCTGACGCGGGAGCTGGTCGACGGCGCGCTTGATGTAGCCGGCGTCGAAGTCCAGCAGCGGCCTGGTGGCCATGTCCGTATCGCCGAGTTCCGGGTAGCAGGTGTCGTAGCCATGGGCGTCCATGTGGGCCAGCAGCTTGCAGAAGTGCTCGCACAGCGGGCCGACCTTCAGCGTCCACGACGAGTTGGTGTAGCCGAACACGAACGCGAAGTTCGGCACGCCCGACAGCATCATGCTCTTGTACGCGACCCGGTCCGGCAGGTGCACCGGCTCGCCGTCGACGTTGAGCGCGATCCCGCCGAACGCCTGCAGGTTCAATCCTGTCGCGGTCACGATGATGTCGGCCTCGAGCACCTGACCGGACTCGAGCTCGATGCCCTGCTCGGTGAACCTAACGATTCTGTTGGTGACCACCGAGGCCTTGCCGTCGCCGATGGCCTTGAACAGGTCGGCGTCGGGCACTGCGCACAGCCGCTGGTCCCACGGGTTGTAGGTCGGGTTGAAGTGCTCGTCGACCGGAAAGCCCGCTGGCAACTGCTTGGCGTTGATGGAGCGGATCAGGCGCCGCGCGGCACGCGGATAGCGTTGGCACATGCGGTAAACCGCGCGCTGCTTCAGCATGTTCTTGCGTCGGGTGACCGCGTAGCCCCGCTGGGTGCCGAGCACCTTGCGCAGCGCGTTGGCGATCGAGTCCTTCGACGGCACCGGCATGATGTACGTCGGCGAACGCTGCAGCATCGTCACGTGCGCGGCGTCGTCGGCCATCGCCGGCACCAGCGTCACCGCGGTGGCGCCGCTGCCGATGATCACGACCCGCTTGCCGCGGTAGTCGAGATCGACGGGCCAGTGCTGCGGGTGCACGATCTGGCCGCGGAAGGACTCCCGGCCCTCGAAGTGCGGGGTGAATCCTTCGTCGTAGCGGTAGTAGCCGCCCGCGGCAAACAGCCAGCCGGCGCTGATCGTGGTGCGCTCGCCGGTGTCGGCGCGCTCGACGTCGACGTACCAGCGGGCGTCGGCGCTCGACCAGTTCGCGCTGAGAACCTTGTGGTGGAACCGGATGTTGCGGTCGATGCGGTTCTCGGAGACCGTCTCGCGGAGGTACGCCAGGATCTTGTCGGCGCTGGCGATCGCGTCCTCGTCCTCCCACGGCTTGAACTCGTAGCCGAAGGTGTGCAGGTCGGAGTCCGAGCGGATGCCGGGGTAGGAGAACAG
>Ga0209009_1000637_pt1 | contig 11550 bp, 16 predicted proteins | sample BlaSpr_A8_OM3_M2_FD_187979 | JGI IMG/M metagenome (GOLD analysis project Ga0209009, IMG submission 187979) | Forest soil microbial communities from Thunder Bay, Ontario, Canada - Black Spruce, Ontario site 2_A8_OM3_M2 (SPAdes) (version 2) | ecosystem: Environmental > Terrestrial > Soil > Boreal... | reverse complement strand
TATCATCAACGTGGATGACGCCGGTATCTCCAGATTGGTCACCCTCCCAACTGACCTCGCCGGAGAGAGTGTACCCGTTCGGCTGAAAGAATCTCACGATCAGGAGCCGCAACCACTCATCCTGCTCGCCTCGGGACTCGCCTTCAACGCTTAATCGACCGCCGGATAGCTGCCAATCACAGCCGTGATACTAGCCTTGCCCCTCTTCCGCGGTGATTCCTAACAGTGCTGGATTGCTTTTTGTGAGCGCTTCGTCCAAGAGCGTCGCATGCTCATCGCTCAGTTCGGGCGAGATGTCGATCTCGCCGTTGTAATAGACCGAGTACCCCATGAATCACTCCTGTTCTGGACCCGCCGGCGCGCGCCACCGAATCGTTTACACCTCACGCCGCGAAGCATAAGGAGCTGCCTGAATCCGCACGGTACACGACTCCTGAATGCGGGTTCTCACTCTTCCGGTCGAAACTTGCGACGCGGCATCGTGATCACCATGGCGTCCAGCTTGGTACCGATTTCCGCCATACCTGTCTTGAGCCTTGAGCGAAGATCCGCCGTGGTCCGGATTTCCTCGGCGGTTACGCCGGCAAGAAGCACCCGAGCCTTGTCTACCTGCTCTTTCAGCTCGGTGTCATTGGCGATATTGCGGAAGTCAAACGTCGCCAGGAAATCGCCAAGGTTCGCCACCGTGGACTTCTTGAATACCTTCGGTTTTCCATTCTCGGAGGCGTCCAGCCGCTCGACCATGTGATTGACGAGTTCCGACATCGACTCCCGTAGTAAACCTTGCGCCTCGGTCTGCGCTTCGGCGAAGCGTTGCGCGGCTTTTTCCCGCTCCTCCTGCCAGATTCGCCCCGAGATTGTCTTGAGCTGTCCCGGCACTCCGTAAGCGACATAGCGCCAGGTGAAGTAGAATCGCGCCTTCACCATGTCGATCGGAGGATAGTCAGTGGGGTTGTGCAAAACGCGTAGCCGATCGCTCATGCTCTCGCATAGCGTCGGATAGGAGTCCAGGAAGCGATCCACCAAATCGGCGCGTTCGCGTTCAAACTCGCGGAGCTTGCGGTCCACATCCTCGATCAGCGGGACTGCCAGGAAACGCGTACCGGTCTCGAAGGGGACACAGACGCTGTCGAGGTACTTCTTCACTTTCCGGTCCAACTGCCGGATGGCTTCGAACTCGACCGATACCAGAATCTTCTTAGCGACCCTGAGCAGTTGCTTGTCAGTATCCACCTCGACTTGCGAGGCGGAAACCTTGCGGGAATCTCCGAGTAGACCGAACTTAACTTGCAGAATTACCGTACTTTGCGACAGGCTCTGCTCCTGTACTTCGATGGGAATGGCCAATGCAGCCATAAAACACTACTCCTTTCGTTTTCAGATGAATTGTTGAAGTTGCTATCCGCCGATCAGTTCGACGTGACAGCCGAGACTAGTTCGTCGTACCACCAGGCTTGGTGCGCCGTTGAAACAGGAAGGCCCAACATCTCCAGGGTGCGGCAGCGGTCGGCCAATTCTAAGGCCGCCTCATGGGCATCCTCGTACTTGTCAAAATTGTAGTGGTCCACCTGGATTTCCTTCCAGTACACGTACCCGCGGTGGTCTTTCCGCAGATTCTCGATGTCGTGGTACCAAGGCTGCACATACGTGCCGCCGGTAATCTGCGTGTAAAGCTGCTCAAACGCGGCCTGGCCAACTTCGGTGACCATGTCGTTGACGGCCAGCTCGACAAGCCTCAGGTGTTGCGGGGCAAGGTCATCTCCGTCGTGAGTTCGTTGAAGAATTTCAATGGCTTTTTCGCAGTTCGTCATTCTACCCTTCCAGTCTCAATACCGCCATTCGGCCGGTGCCGAGAACACCCATGGTGAGCGTTGCCTCATTGGCTAAACGATTCTCAACGCCATACCAGTTCTGTTCTCGAAGAACATAACGTGCAGCGACGTCATGTGCTCCATGAGTTCGCTTCGCGCCGGCTCCATCTCGGGATGCTCGGCGATGAGCGTCACGAGTGACCGTTCCATCAGGCCCGCGCGATCCCCCACTTCAATCAGACGGTGGCACTGTTCGCACGCCGCCCAGTCGCCGACGCTTTCGCCGCCGATGTTGGCGACGACGTAGGCAACAAAACTCCGCGCCGGATAGCGCCACACCACGGACGGGTAGGAGCAAAAATCGCAGATCGCTTTTGACATGGTTACCTCCTTTCAGGGTGGATCTCTCTCTTGGCCGGACTGAACACGATCCGCATTCTGTTGCGCCGGACCCGATCGTGTGAATGTGTTTTCCGCTTTCGTGCTCGATGCGTTCGGGCAACGCTGTGGCAAGGGTTGGGCGATCCCGACTCTGGACAGGCTCGCCCATGATCACGTCTTCTGCTTTACCGAGAATTGTGCGGGAAGGTTATTCCGGGCAGCCGAGGACAGGGAAGCCGGTTATTGTGGCCGCGCCGTTTTCCTCGATCGACACTTCAACAATCTGTTCACCGAAGTCGCTCTCCTCGTAACGCGCGGTAAATAGATGCAGCTTCTGATTGCGACTGGATCGCAGCGGCTGTGTCCCCGGCGCGAGCCGGTTGTACCGTCCCATTACCGCGAAGTCGAGGCGATCACGAATTTGCTGCCACACCATCGTCTTCTCTGGACACTCGTTGAAGGTGAAGTACCGGCCTTGATCGAGCTCCCCCACCGTATATCCCGTGAACATTCCAAGGGTCAATGGCAGCGTCGCGTCCGCTTCACGCAGTCTTTCGATCAGCTCAAGCACCGAACTTGCCTGCTGCATCGGCTCGCCGCCCGAAAACGTCAAACCCTCGATCTCCCCCGCGTGGTGCAGGGCAAGGACGCGTCGGACGATGTCACTTCCGTCGGTCGGCGCACCTTCGAACGGATGGCTCGCCTGATTCCAGCATTCAGGACAGTTCAGATTGCAACCTTGAAACCAGAGCACTGCCCGCCGCCCCGGACCGTTGGCGCGGCTGACAGGAACGAAACCATGAACCAACATCGTAAGCCTGCCTTTCAGCGACCAGTGGTGGTCTGCTTTTCTGTCTGCGCCGGGTTGTAGAACGATGTCTTCTTCCGTTCCGTTTTGATCTTGTCGCTGCCGCGGAAGTCTTCAAACACTTTGGAGCAGCCGTTGCCGGCGAAGCCTTCCAAATCGACTTCGCTGTTCCCGTTCTCGTCGATGATGATCGTTACTGTCTTCTGAGCCATCGTGCCCTCCTATCGAACAGCAAACCGGAGTTGGATCCGCTCGCCCTCTTCGGTCTTGACCACTTCACGACCCTTGAAAACGTAGCCTTTCGCCTTTGCCGTAGCGATGGTTTGCTTCTCTTTGTAGAACTGGTGGACCCGGTTCAGCCATTTTTGGTTGAAGCCGATTCGCTGATCGTACTCGCTCAAGCGGGCCACGTAACGCCCATCGGACGCCCGCGTGAAGCCGATATCGTTGGAAGCCGAATCCAACTGTTGCCGGCGTATGATGATGTTCGCCTTTTCCTGCCGCTCGTGACCTTCGTAGCCGACCAGCGCGGCGCCTTGGGGATGGACCTCTACTCGATAGCCCATTTCCCCGAGGGCCGCAATCAAATACTTCTGATCTGCAATCTGGGTTTCCAAAAGACCGTACTTGCTCATATTCCTAAGCCTCCACACTCCGGATGCGCCGCGTCGTGGCAGCCGGCGCCGTTGCTGTTTCCTCGTACCGGTACACCCCAGTGCTCGATGCACTGATGAACTTTCCCGAGGCCTGCTGCCGCAACGACTTGATCTGCTCGGCTGCTGACTTCGATATTGGTACGGTGTACTGAGCCGCGCGCACCAGAGGTAGTCGCAGTCTGCCGGCTTTCCGGCAACACTCTTTGATTTCCGCTCCCGTCCATCCCTCGTCTTCGGGCCGTTCGCCGGAGACGCCGTACTTCTTCTCGTAAATTCTCCAGATCGCCTCTCGCTCGTCAGCCGAGGGCAGATCGAAGAAGAAGGTACCCAACGTGAAACGCCGGCGTAATTCCGGCGGCAGCGATGCGATGGAGTTGCATGTTGCGATAAACAGCGCACGCCCTTGGCTCACCGCATCTACTACCTTGAGCGCCGACCGAAGTCGCTCTCCGGAGCCGCCGACCAGCGAGCTTTGCATCGCGCCCAAATCAAATGCGATCGTCGGAATTCCTGCGGTGTTCCCGGTCGCCTTGGCAACTGCACTTTTCGCTGCGCCGGGCGGGCCAATGAAAATCAGCCCATCTGCTTCGTTATCCTGCATCCACGTGAGCATCGTCCCGGTCATCTCAGTTTTCACACCGGACAAGTCCGTGCCGGTGCCCGCGAAGGCCTTCTCGATCTCATCGAGGAACACGATCACTCGTGGTGGATCCGTACCTGCGAGGATCGCCCGCAGAAACGACTTCGCATTTTCGCAGCCGCCGATATCCTCAAAGGTCTCTCCGCCCCGCCAGATCTTCAGACCGGGCGCCTGCTCGATGATCTGCCGCTTTCGCTCCCATAGCTGTTCGGCGTCGAGGCCCTGCTTTGACAGCGACATGGCGACAACCTGCTCCGCCGGAAAGGCAGCGAGGCCAATCAAGGCATCGACGGCACGCTGCATGTCCGTCGCGCTCAGCGGGCTCATCTCACCCGCCTCGGCCGTTTCTTGAACAATGCGCTCCAGCTCTCCGATGGATGGAAGCGGTTCGTCCAGAACCAGAACGTCCTGACCGAGTTCTTCGGGCAAGCTAGCGCTCGATGTCGTCAGTAAAACGAGCGTGCACCCGCGCGCCTTATATAGGTCTCGCAGATTCCAGACTCCCTGGGCCACCGCGGCATCTCCGTAATACCGGTGCGCGTTTGCCAGGAACAGGATCGAATCTTCGCTCAGCTTTTCACCGATCGCGAGTACGGCGTCCGGGCCAACGGAGGTTCCATCCGCCTCCCCCAGGATCGCTGAGGCTTGCCGCTTGCCAGCTTCATTCACTCCGACCAGCCCGCGTATGGCATCCCATTGGAGCGCCGCAGTTTCATCACAAGCGCCATTCAGAGTGGACAGGACGAGTTGGACTGAACTTGCCGGATCGGGCGTGCGCACCGCGATAAGCGGCGTTGACACTCGCCGAGCGGCTCGAAAGGCCTTGGCGAAGTCGGTTGTAGTTCGAATCACGGTGATCTCCTTGTTGCTTGCAAAATGACCAAACGGGAGCTGATCGGCCATCTCAGGCCAGCGACCAGCTAAAGTGGGAAGACATGACAAAAGCGGAATTCGTGGAATCGCTGGCAAATACTCTCAACCAGACCAAGAGCGAGAGCGAGCGAGTCCTGGAAGCAGTGGTCGACGTGCTCAAGCAGGCTCTTCAGCGCGGCGAGAAAATAGACCTACGCGGTCTCGGTGTGTTCAAGGTGCGCGAGACCAAACCTCGCCAAGCGCGCAATCCGCGTACCGGTGAAGCCTTGTCGATTCCAGCAAAGAAGGCCGCGGTCTTTAAGCCCGGAAAGGAACTCTCCGCTCTTTTGAACACGTCAGCCGAAGAGCCTGACGCTCAAGCCAAGGCCGTCGAACAACCCGTCTAACTCTGCTGGCCCACGCTTTGGGAACCGCGTCGGGGTCTGCCTCAAGCCGCCCGCGCAGATCTCCTCCGCATTCGTTTCCACACTTTCGAATCGGCGCGCAGAGCGGCAAGAGACCCGCTGTTCAGATTCACAAATCCCCCGTGGTACGACAGCGGCTCACAACGAAATAACCGGCTCAGCAGAGCGAGCGAATGGTTTGCGAGTGTTTGATTGATGAACGGATGTTGCCGTTCGAGCGCCTCAGCCGCGCTGCAACTTGGTTGTGAATCATCATCGAGCGCGGGATCGATGATTTCCGGGAAGAGCTCCGAAACTGCCCGTAGCCGGTCCGCCTTATGCTTGTTGAGGCGGTTCAGGGGCTGTCCCAGCACGAACTGGCCGCTGTCTGCGTTGTTGCCTATGTCCAGCCAGTACGGGATTCCGCACCAAGAGCCAGTAACCGTCTCGTGAATCTTCGCTCTCGCGGCGCGCGAGTCTACACAGCCGATCACCAGATCGAAATCATTGCGTAGGTCGTGGCTCGCGTTGACGTGGTGTGGAACTGCTTCCCACTCCAGGCCCCAGAACAGGTTCAACCGATTGATAAGGACTACGGACTTGAACAACCCGATCTCGCTCGCCGAGAACGGTTGACGGACGCAGTTAGTCGGCGAAATCCGATCCCCGTCCATTACGGTGACAGACAGGCCTGATGGGTGTCCATACGCAAGGAGCGCCTGGTGAAGGTGCGGTAGCCCGCTGATGACCGCACTCCCTGTTCCGCCGCAGCCCACCACGGCGACTTTCACGGTCCTCCGCAGCAAATGGGGAAGGATAGTATGCATTCAGTCCTCCTGGCCCTGCACGAACCCATGGAGCGAATCACCGCTCTTCACCAGAAACTCGCCAGGGAACTCTCCCTCGCTCCCCGCCAGGTCCCGCCACAGTCCCAGGAAACCTTCTGGGTGTGCCGTCAGACGCGCGCCGATCGCGGCATGAGTGAACTCGCTCTCGAAGAACGCCTTTTCCCACGCCTTCATCGCTTCGAGGCACAGTTTCTCTGGTGCCCGCATACTGCCTTGGCACACCCGGCCGCCCCCGTCGCAGTTCCAATAGGGTGCAAACATCAACGGCGTGTCCGGTCTTGGCCGTTTATTCTCGGCCAAGGAGCGCACCGAAAGCTCTGATCCGCATACTTTGAACACCAGCGCGGGTTGCGGAAAGACCTTGCCGTTCAGCGTCCGACCGTCTCCCGAATCATTAAAGAACATCGCCCGGCATTGCTGTCTCGTCCACCAAACGAGCATATCTGGTGTGCGAACGAGAACATTGGACGGTAGGATTTCCCGCGGCACGCTTCGCCCAAGTCCCTTTGCCAGTTGCTTCAGAAAGTCAATGGTCAGAGCCTCACCGGCGTCGAGATAAGGTGGACCGCCATCGGGAGAGTCCCTGGGCTGGTGCATCGTCGCGAACGATTGCTGGCCGTCCGAGTACACCAGAATGGCCTTGGAAAGCCCAAAGCTGGAGTTGGAACCGAAGTGCGCTGACTTGGTCATGATCTCTTCTCCTCGTTTCCGCGGATTGCTTCCCAACCCGGAACCAAATTCAGCACGCGCCGCGCGGCGACGAGCGTATCCAGAACGCCACCCAAACAGTCGAATGCCTTCCGCGTGCTTTCACGATCCGTCCCGTTGAGCGGAATCAGTGGCCAGGGCTCCGGTGTCAGCTCCAGCATCGATTGGCGCTCGTCGTCGAAACACGCCTCGATGGCATCGCCCAATTGGTAGATCGCCAGCAGAACCGGAACTGGAGGATTGCAATCGCAAAACAGTTCGCGGACGGGCTCCGGGATCTCCGGAAGCTTTACCCTGTCGGATACCCGCTTGAGTTCGAGAGTTGCTCTCAGCAGACGTGCTGCTCGGCTCTTGGGCGTCATCCGCGACAGCATGGCCTTCAAGACCTTGCCGCCCAGTGGCTTTCGTTTCATGCAAGGAGGCAGAATCTTGTTGCGATCCGGTAGCCCCGCACGCTCCTCGCCATCCGCCTCGGGTTCGTAATTGTCTTCGAGAATTGAGATGTGCTCTTCCGCGTCGCGGTCGTCGTAAATCCGGAAGTGACTCCCGATGCTGTTTAGGAACATACGAGCAAACGTCGCCGGCAAACGAGGATGTTCATTTTCACAGAGGGCCAGGGCCGGCGCGAGATTCACGAATCCGCACGAGGACGCCTCCACGCAGAGAAAGATCTGCGAGCCGTCGGGCTCGTCTTCGCTCTCGCACCATTCATGCGGGTCCGTGGAAAGAGTCACGGAAAGTTCGAAGGCCTCGTCGATCTCGGATTCTCCGTGGCTCCGTACGAAGCGGTCAAGCGTGCGCCGGAGGAACTTCGCGGGTTCCCCGGCGCATGCTTCCCAATCGGATGGATTCGCGATTCCGAGTTCGACCAGAATCGTGGCAAAGCGAGCCGATGCCGCGTCGCTGCCGAATGACGAATGGTGAAGAGCGACCCTATCGAGCCGTGGCACGTCCAGGCTGCGCCCCCGTGCAATTAGCCAGGGGGCACAAGCCCGGCCGGTGCCTTCGTGGCCGACCTCTTTCGGCCATAGTTGTTGTGCTGGAGTGCTTGCGAGAGGATGTAGCAGCACTGCTGGAATTGCGGACATTGCTTAAACTCCCGAACGACTTCGCTGGTCTTACCGGTGTTGCCTTCAATGACTCGCCGAAGCCCTTCTAGGACCTTCTTCTTGGTCATCCCTTGGTGCCGATCGCTTTGGCGAAGTGATAGACAAGCTTGTTGCCGACAGCCTCCGGGCCGGTAAGAGCCGCCGTCGCAATTTCCGGATACGTGGCCGAAAACGCAGTCCGGACTTCGTCCACACTAAGTCGTGGGTTAGGATCCGGCAGCCGGATCTCGTCGTAACGGAATTCTCGAACCATGGTTTCGATGGTCATGATGATTTTCAAACCTCCTTTGTAGGTTGATGGAATTTGCTGACAAAATTTGACGCAGAAAGTGACAAAACTCGACACAGAATGTGGCAAGATCCTACCTAAGGCGGCGCTTGCGTTAACGCCTGCGGCCTCGATCATCATAGGTAGCCGGACCCGAACGCCTTCTTCGTCGATGCCACGCGTCTCTGAAATGGGCGTTCAGCGTGACTTCTTCCAGATCGTAGTCATCCAGGTCAGCAGTCGCACTGAGAGGCGCGTTCGTCCGTGACTTTGGCTGCCCCCGGGGGAAAAGGATTTGTGATCGGCACGCCAAAGAATGTGTGGTGAACCAAATCATGATAGGCCCACCTCAGTGGTAGACCTCATGCGATCAGCGAACAGTGATTTTCGGAGGGCTGTCTAATGTTGGCAACGAAGCTGCGCCTGGCTCGCGCCCCGCGATTGCTGCAATCTCGTGAAGCATCCCGTTGAAGATGCAGTAATGTATCGGGTATAGGGCGTACCAATAGAAAAGCCCCGCTAATCCAGCTGGATCGAAAATTGCGGTCTGCCGAATCACGGCGCCCCGGCTGTTTGGTTCAACCTCGAACTGAAGCCACGCACGTCCGGGCACCTTCATCTCCGCCACCAAACGGAGCAGGCGGTTCGGTTCAAAGCTCTCTACCCGCCAGAAATCCAGAGCATCGCCGGTGGCCACCCCATGAGGATCCCGGCGGCCCCGGCGCAGTCCCACACCGCCAATAAGAAGATCGAAGAAGCCTCGAACTTGCCACAGGAAAGTGGCGAAGTACCATCCGTTCGAGCCTCCAATCCGCTGGATTGGGGCAAAGGCCAAGGCCGGTGGAACGGAAACTTGTATGGTTCGGGAATCGACCAGCCTGGTCCCAAACCGCACACCACCCCACGATTGGGTCTTCCCACCGGAGGAGAGAGCATCGGACCAGAAGGTCAGGGCAAATTCCCGGTTTTCGTGATGCAGAGCTCTCTCGATGGATTCTCTCAGGCCCTTCGGCTTAATGCCAAAAGTCGTCAGCGCGGACCGATCAATGACCAGCGTCGGGTTTCTCATGCTCTCGATCAGCTTGCGGCCTACGCGAGCATAAATCGGAGTGACCAGGCCCAACCACAAACTCGATAGGCGGGGCGTCAGGACGGGCACCGGGATCATCCATCGCCGCAGGCCGCATTGGCGCGCGTATTCTTGCATGATTTCGCCATAGCTGACTTGGTCCGGGCCGCCAATCTCAAACACCGCGGACCCTTCTAGGCGTAGTTCTAGCGCCGCCACAAGATAAGCGACGACATCTTCGATCGCGATTGGCTGGGCTTTGGTCTCAACCCATTGCGGGCAAATCATGACCGGCAGGCGTTGCACCAAAGCACGAATCATTTCGAAGGAGAGGCTTCCGGAACCGATTACGATCGAGGCGCGAAATTCGATGGTCGGAACCCCGGAACCTCGGAGGATGTCCGCCACCTCATGGCGACTCCGCAAGTGTGCGGATAACGCTTGATCCTGGTTTCCCAAGCCGCCTAAGTAGATAATGCGCCGCACTCCTTGTTCGCGTGCCGCGTCGGCGAAATTTCGCGCGGCTTGCCGGTCTTCGTCTTCGAATTGTCCCGATGAACCCATGGAATGCACCAGATAATACGCCGTATCTACCCCTTCGAGCGCCAACGCGAGCGAAGTACGATCTAGGCAATCGGCCTGAACAACTACTGTGGAGGAAGAAACTCTTGACACAAGGAACTCAGGATGCCGAGCGAGGCAGCGGACGGGCCGGCCTGCTGCCTCAAGCGCCTTGAGGAGCCGCCCTCCGATATAGCCCGAGGATCCCGTTAACAGGACGAGCGACCGATGATCCATGCTCATGGGATACCTCAATTAGCCTTGCGAGTTCAGATTGGCCCACTACTAACATCGGCTATAGGACAGCTCCTCATGAGCGGGACATGCCTGTCCACTGAGATGTGCCAGGTGCAAGAGTAGCTCGTCCCTGACGGGGCAGTGGCGTGCACCTTCGATAGGATTATGCCACGAACTGTGACACGAATTGTCAACACTTCTGGCACACATTCGCGCGCGACCCTTTAGAATCAACAGGTGGGATTGTCAGCTACTCTGGCATCCTACACCTCCTTTCAGTCGGGATAAGAACTTGCGGATGCGCTCGGATGTTGCGGTGGCGCCGTTGTCTCTTCGTCTTCAGCAGGTTGCTCGACGGCGTCGGCCTGGTCGGTTGCCGTATCGAACAAGCTCCTGCTTTCGCCGGCAGGAGGCGTCCCTTTGCTACCGAACACCGGTTTGCCGTCCTTAAACTCGGCCGCAGGATTCGGATTCGGTGGGGTGCTCGCCGTCTTGGAACCGTTCACCTTCTTCTTGTCGTCCAGTCTCTTCTTGTTCTCGGCTTCCAATGCCTTAACTGCGGCAGCGTGCTGCGTTTTCAGTTCGTCCAAGTTCGACCCCGTCCTGGCGATCGATTCGGTAAAGGTCGCGAGCTGGCCGGGCAATTCCCTGTCCAGTTCCTCGGCCTTGCCCGTGATCGAGAGCGGCGTGGTGAGCGCCGTATTCTCATCTGAACTGCCATCGACGACGAGCTTGCGCGGGATGATATTCACCCTTAGCAGTCCCTGGCCGACATCCGAAATGGTGATCATGACAGCGCGCTGTCTGAGCAGCGGCATCAATTCTGTAAACACTGTGTTAACTCTCCTTCCTTCTTTGAATGTGGGGATCGGTCCCCGAAACCAACTCGAACCATCAGCAATTCCAAACGCCATGCTTCATGGCTCCGGATATAATCCAGGCAGATATGAACCACGCAGACCCCAACACGATGCGAGCGAGGGCTCGCCAGGCGACCGAAATCCTGAAGACTCAACTGCTCGGGACCGGAGCCATAGAGCCTCTAGTCGCGCTGTACTTCGACGACCACATCGAGCAGGTTGAGTTTCAAGATCCCTCCGTCCTGGAACACTTTGACGTCAGGACTGCACGGAGCTTCGACTACTTGCGAACCTTGGTGAGGATCAAGAACCCACAGGCGGCAATGATTACGCTGGAT
>Ga0209009_1000636_pt1 | contig 11564 bp, 8 predicted proteins | sample BlaSpr_A8_OM3_M2_FD_187979 | JGI IMG/M metagenome (GOLD analysis project Ga0209009, IMG submission 187979) | Forest soil microbial communities from Thunder Bay, Ontario, Canada - Black Spruce, Ontario site 2_A8_OM3_M2 (SPAdes) (version 2) | ecosystem: Environmental > Terrestrial > Soil > Boreal... | reverse complement strand
TCGCTGAACGTGCGCGTTCTAGTTACCGGTGCCACAGGCTATATCGGCGGCCTACTCGTTCCCGCACTCGTGACCGAGGGTCATGACGTCCGCTGCGTTGCGCGGCTCCCCGAACGCCTGGCGGGGCGCTTCGCCGGGGTCGACGTCGTACGAGGCGACGTCTTCGACGCCGCGTCGATGCTCGCCGCACTGGACGGCATCGAGGTCGCCTATTACCTCATCCACTCGATGGCCGCCGATCGGCGCGATTTCTCGCAGAGCGATCGCGTAGCGGCGGCGACGTTTGGAAATGCCGCGCGCGAAGCCGGCGTGAAGCGCATTATCTTTCTGGGCGGTTTGGGCGTCGACGGCGCGACACTCTCGCCGCATTTGCAAAGCCGTCACGAAGTCGGCGATATTTTACGACGGAGCGGCGTGCTCGTAACGGAATTTCGGGCGGCGATCATCGTCGGTTCGGGCAGCATCTCCTTCGAGATGATTCGCTATCTTACCGAGCGTTTGCCGGTGATGGTGGCCCCGCGATGGGTCTCGACGCGTTGCCAACCCATCGCAACCCGCGACGTCATTCGCTATCTCGTCGCCGCGCCGAATGGCCCGGATAACGAATCGACGATCTATGAGATCGGCGGTGCGGACGTGATGACGTACCGTGAGATGATGATGCGTTACGCTTCGATGCGCGGTCTTTCGCGGCACATGCTGGTGGTGCCGTTCCTCACGCCTCGGTTGTCGTCGTATTGGATCCATCTGGTCACGCCGATTCCGGCGAGCATCGCGCAGCCGCTCGTCGAGGGCTTGACCAATGAGGTGATCGTCAAGAACGACGCCGCGCGCCGCGACTTCCCGGAAATCGTCCCGATCGGGTATGACGAAGCCCTGCGCGTCGCGCTCGACCGTTCGCTCTCGACCGAACAAACGACGACCTGGTTTGACGCCTACCACGTGCAGACGTTGCCGGGCGAGTTCACCGGGCTCAGGCAAGGGATGCTCATCGATCGCCGCGAGCGACAGATTCGCGCGGAGCCCACCCAGGTGTCGGCCGTCTACTCGAGCCTCGGCGGCAAACGTGGGTGGCTTTACGGCGATTTCTTGTGGCAGTTGCGTGGGGCGATGGATCGTCTGGCCGGAGGCGTCGGAACCCGCCGCGGCCGACGTTCGGCAACCGACCTTCGGGTCGGCGACGCCGTGGATTTCTGGCGCGTCGAACGGTACCAGCCGCCGGCTTTGCTGCGGTTACGCGCCGAAATGAAGTTGCCCGGTATCGCGTGGCTCCAATTTGAGTCTGTGCCGAATGCCGCACGCGGCACGACGCTGCGGCAGACTGCGTTCTTCGAACCGCGTGGTCTGTTCGGCTATGCGTATTGGTACATGGTGCTGCCATTCCACGAGTTCATCTTCGGGAACATGGCGCGGAGGATCGTCGAAGAAGCGGAGAAGCTCGGCGTATCGCAAGCCAAAAAGAACGCTGCATGATCTGAGCGACTGCACCCGGCAGGCTCGAACTCGATCGCGGCGATGATCTCAGCCGCCTGCGCTCGAGACCGCACGCAAATGGCTGGCCAAACAGCCGCGACCGCGATGCAAAACACCCGCACCGCGACGCAAACGCCGAGTCAAGCGATCGCTCCCGAGACCTCTCCTCCCCGGGACGAGCCTCAGGATACCTCGTTTCGAGTTTTTTTAAGAATAACCCAAGGCCTAGGGTTACCGCATCGATCCGCTGCCCACCGACCCGGGGCGGCGCCAAACGGTCGCGAAGCGTTTCAATATGAAATGACGCGCGTTTCGGCGCTACCGAGGTTACGGTAACACGGCTGGTGCGAAGCATGGTTTCCGGGATTACGACGAGCGTTGCGGTAGAATGTTCCCGTTATATGGACTGGTGCAATCTTGCGAAGGCGTGCGCGAAAGCCACGTACGTTTGTCAGAGCGGCTGACCCGTTTCGATTCCGTGGACCAGCGTCTCGACGGAACGAAAATCACCTCCCAGCAGAAACTTGAGGGGTGCGTTGCCTTCCAGCTGGCGACGCGGCGTTTTTAGCCAGATTAAACTTGAACGGCGAAACCCGAGCACCTCATCGAGCCTCGCCAGGAGCGCTGCAATTTTCCGGCCACGCTCTTGAAGACGTTCGGAGGTCGGATTGCTTCGCAAGGCCCGTTCTGTGAGACGAGCCGTCTTGGCGACCTTACCCAGCGACACGTCCAACAAAGCCGTTCACCAACGGCGTGCTCGGAAGTGGCTCCGCTTCCCATCCTCGAAGCTGCCGCGACCGCCATGCAAACCACCCTCCGGCCCGCGACGCAAACGCCGCCCTCCGAACACGACGCCCTCTGCGCGCTGCTCGCCGCCGCGAGCCTGAAAGACGCGGAACGCGCCGTCGCGTCGCTCGTCGAGCGAGGCTACGGTTGGACTCCGCTCGGTGGCAAAGAGGGTAACTTCGGCCTGGTCAACATCGGCTCGGATCCGACCCTCGCGCTCATCGAACGCGTGACCAATGCGATCGACGCCGTTATCGACCACGCCGCCGCGCACGCCGACGCAGCCGTCCTCGCCGAACTGCACTCTCCCCGCGACGCCACCAAGACGCTCTTCGGCGTAAGCGAAGGGCGCACGGCGCGGCTCGACGACGCCCGGACACGACAACTCGCCCAGAAGATCGTCCTAACGATCCGCGACGGACACGCACCCGACCGCCCGACGCTCGAGATTCGCGACCGCGGCAGCGGCATCGCCCCGCACGCGATGCCCGAGACGATCCTCAACTTGGCCGGAACCAACAAGATCGCGAAACCGTACCTCGCCGGCGCCTACGGGCAAGGCGGCTCGACGACGTTCGCGTTCTCACCGCGCGGCTGCACGATCGCATCGGCGACCGGCGACTCGGACGTCGGCGTCACCTTGGTTCGCTACCGCGAACTCGATGCGCGCCGCAACAAGAATGGCCGCTACGAATACCTCGTGCGCCGCGGCACGAGCGTCGGCGAAATCCCGAGGCACGCAACAGACTTCGATCGCGGCACCCTCGTCCGCCACTTCGAATACGACCTCCCTGCCGGCGCGCTCCACGCCTGCGAACCGGGCGGGCTCGGCGGGATCCTCGCGACGGCCTTGTTCGATCCCGTCCTCCCGTTCACGGTTGTCGAAGCGCGCACGGACCGAAACCCGCAACCGCCGGCAAGCCTCATCGTGCGCGGATGCTTCGCCGATCTCGACGCGGACTCAAAAGACGTCGAATACTCGCAGTCGGTCACGTGCGTTCTGCGGCACCGGCGCAGCGAGAGTTTCGTGCAGGCGCACTACTGGGTGCTCGCCGCCGACGACTCGCCGCTTTTCCCCGATCACAGGCACCCCGTCGTCGTCACCAACTTCGGCCAGGCCCACGGCTTCGAAGACCGGCGCTTCATCGTCGACGAGTTACGCCTCCCGTTTCTCAAGAACGCGCTCGTCGTGCATATCGAACTCGACGCACTCGCGCCGTCGGTCAAACGCGAACTCCTCTCCTCGACGCGCGATCGGCTAAAGCGCGGTGCCGTCTACCGCGCGCTGATCGACGGCGTGCGCGAGGCGCTGCTCGACGACGGTCGCCTCGAAGCGCTCAACGCCGCGCGGCGTCGCCGCCTCCTCGAGCGGCAGGCGGCAGCCGATCAAAAGCGCCTGCGCCGGCGCTTCGCCGAACTCATGGAGAAGTTTTATCCCGGCGCCGAGCCGGCCGCCGCGCGCCACCGAAACGGAGGCGGCGCGATGCTCGCGCAAACGAGCGGCGGCGAAGGCACGACGGCGGAGCCGTTGCCGAGCCTCATGCATCCGACGTTTGTGCGTATCGGCGCGAAGCGGCCGGTCGAGATTCCGGCGCAGCGCACGGCGCGTGTCCTCATCGAATCGGATGCGCCTGACGGCTACGTGACGCGCCACGCGCAAGCGCAAATTGTCGCGGTAGCCGCGCCGTTTGAGTCCGTCGAGTTCGTGCGTGCGACCGATTTTCGCGGCGGCCGCGCCCGGGTGACCGTCCGCGGTCTTGGAGCAGCCGGCGACTGGGGAGCGGTGACCGTTCAGCTGACCGACGCCTCGGGCGCCGTTCTCAGCGACAGCGCGCGATTTACGATCGTCGCTCCGCCACCGCCGGCGCCGGCCGACAACGAGGGCGGCAAGGGTATCCGCGTCCCCGAAATCTACGAGATTCACCGCCCTCGCTGGCCCGAGTTCGGCTTCGATGAGGCCAGCGTCGCGGCCGTCAACGAATCGAGCGACTCGATCGCGATTTGCGTCAACATGGACAACGTCCACCTGCAGCGTCTGCTCACGAGCGTGCAGTATCAGGAACACGGACTTGCGCGGATGCGCATGAGTTATCTGGTGCAGATTGCGTTCTACGCGTTCCTGCAGCAGCAGGCGCGCAGCGGATTCTCAGCCATCGACGAGGCGCTCCTCGAAGGCTACGAACGGCTCGAACTCGATCGCGTCGCCCGCACGGTCGTGACCGCAATCGCCTCGGTCGAGCGCATCGACTCCGCTTCCCTCGCGGAAGTCTAAGTCCGCAACCTACCAGGTAACCGAAGGCCTTGGGTTTATTCTAACCCGATGGTCCGGGCTGACTCGCTCTGCCCGAACCGCGTTCTTGGAGGCTCATAGTCCATCTGTCCTTGGCTCACCCGAGCACGAGCTACGTGAGCGGCGAGAGATGCTTTGGTTCGTAGAGGCCGAGCTTGTCGCCGGCGGGGAGTTCGAGCGTCGTCACCAAGCCCCAGCCGCGGTCGGCGACCGGTGTTGTTTTAATGCCCTTTTTCTCGAGCTGCTGTACCGTCGCGGCGATGTCGTCGCAGATCAGCCACAGTTCGTGTTCGGGGTCGTCTTCCGTCTCATGGACGGCGAGTTCCGTCGGCGGTGCGGCGAAGAAGAGCCGCCCGTTGCCGGCGTCGACGTAGTGCAGGTCGAGCACGTCCTTGAGAAAGTCGTACATCTCCTTGGAGTGCTTGGTGTAGAAGATCGCGTGGATGCCGGTGATCACTCTGTCCCTCTTCCCTCGAGCTACGCGCGCTCCGCTAGAAGAGCGATTTGACGCCGCGCGTTCGACAGACGCAAGGCCGCCTCATCCCTGCTTGTCACGGCCGTGGCAACCTTGCGCGACTGCCGAAACCGAAATAGGCTGTCGTTGAAAGGCCGCTGAAAGGTTGGAGCGTTATCTTTAGTGCGGCTTTTTTCGTCCCGAGGTGACTATGAGAACAGCGCGATCCTTTTTCATTGGCGTCTGCGCGATCGCAGCTTGCCTGCTTGCACAGCTCCCCACGCCATCCAGGTCTCAACCGGCGACGCCCGCGTCGCAAACGACGGAGCCGCCGAACTCCGGGAAGAGCATCTGGACGCAAAACGTCACGAAGTTCCGCAAGTCGCACGGCGCCGTCGGCGGCTACAAGAAGCGCTGGGATCTAAGCGACCTGCCGCATTACGTTCCCAAGCGTCACCTCACCGGGACGCTCCGGATCTGGGGCAACAACTACATCAAAGACGGGGAACTCGCGAAATATTGGCAGGACGGCTTCGCGAAATACCAACCCGGCATCAAGATCACGTACCACCTTCCGACGATCGCAGTCGCGATTCCGGCCTTGGCGACGGGCGTCGCCGACCTCGGGATGAGCAATAAGGCGACGCTCTCGGATCTGGTGACGTTCGAACAGGTCTTCCATCATCCGGTCAGTCAGGCGATGGTCTTGACGGGATCCTACGACGTCTACGGCTGGTCGCCGGCCTTCATCTTTGTGGTGAACAAAGACAATCCGCTAACCCAAATCAGCATGAAGCAGCTCGACGGCGTCTTCGGCGGCGCGCGCTACGGCGGCTATGACGGAAGCGTGTGGCGCACCGATTATCCGTACACGCGCGGAACCGACGAAAATATTCGCACCTGGGGCCAACTTGGGCTCACGGGCGATTGGGCCAACAAACCGATTCACCCATGCGGCCAAAATCTCAAGGCCGGCGCCTCGTCGAACTTAAACGATAAATTGCTCTTCGGCAGTTACCAGTACGTCGAGGGATATCACAGTTTTACGAATTACATCGGACCCAACGGTGACATCGTTGCCTGGAGCAATCAAGAGCGGCACTTCATCGCGAAAGACCCGTACGCGTTGTGCTACGCGACGCCGGTTTCGATGGGCCCCGAAGTCAAAGAGCTCGCGCTCCAAGGCTGGAAAGGCGGTCCGTACGTGACGCGAAGCCTCGAGTCGGTGCACGACCGCACGTACCCGCTCGTGAACGAAGAGTATTTCTTCTACAACCGCGCTCCGGGGAAGCCGCTCGACCCGAAGATCGACGAGTTCCTGCACTATATTCTGAGCCAGGAGGGTCAGGACGCCATCCAACGCGAGGGCCGCTATCTGCCGCTCACCGCCCCGGTCGTTCGCGAACAACTCAAGAAGCTGGAGTGAGTAACCTGTCATGCTGAGCGAAGCTCGCGAAGCGAGCGGAGTCGAAGCACCGACGGCACTGTAGTCGAACCACCGCCGGGACTTAATTTAATGCGCGCATACGTTCTCGAGCGTTACGGCGGCCCTGAAGGCGCGCGGCTGATGGATGTCCCGGCACCTACGCCGAGGCCGAGCGATATTCTCGTTGAAGTCCGCGCTGCGGGTCTGAACCCAGTGGATTACAAGTTCCGACAAGGGAAGCTTCGCGCAATCCACCGGCCCAAGCTTCCCTTTGTGCTCGGCAACGAACTCGCGGGTGAAGTCATTGCCGTTGGCAGCGACGTCAAACGGTTCAGCGTAGGTGACCGTGCGTTTGCCCGGGTCGCAAGAGACCGCGGTGGCGCATTCGCCGAGCAAGCGTGCGTCGATGATGATCTCGCGGCGCATATGCCCCGGAATCTGGATTTCACGGCTGCTGCGGCCGTACCGCTGGCGGGACTGACTGCCCTGCAGGTATTGAGGGACGAGCTCGCTGTTAAACCAGGACAGAAAGTGTTCATTTCAGGCGGTGCCGGAGGAGTCGGCACCTTTGCAATTCAGATCGCCAAATGGCTCGGCGCGCACGTGACCACAACAGCTTCGAAGCAAGGTGAAGCGTTGGTGCGTTCGCTCGGCTGTGATGAAGTAATAGATTATACGACTCGGGATATATCGAAACTGGGACGTAGATTTGATGCGGGTTTTGACCTGATCGGCGGCAACACCCTAGACCAAATGTTCGAAATCATGGAGCCGGGAACGAAGATCGTTTCAATAGCCGCGCTTCCCGAGCCGCAAACTGCGATCAAGGACCTCGGCGGCCGCCGAGCTCTTTCCGCCATATTCTGGGTCATCAGCTACGGGATTAGATCGCGCGCTCGACGCGCAGGGGTCAGTTATCGATATCTTTTCATGCATCCAAGCGGTAGAGACCTCGCTCAGCTTGCCGAACTCATCGACCAGGGAAAACTGAAAGTCATCCTCGACAAAACATTTCCGTTTGAGAAAATTGCCGACGCTTTAGCCTACCTCGAACGCGGACACGCTAAGGGGAACGTCGTTGTTACGATGCGTCCATAGTACCCCCGATATCGGCCTCCAGCCGCAGATCCTCGACCACTACTACCTGTCCGGCCGCCCCGTCTCGGCTGGAACTCCCGCCCCTTCGCCAACGTTTCGGTAATAGGGTTGCGTCCCGACGCGCCCCTTTTCGTGGTACCGATCCAGCCGCCAGGGAGAGCCCGCATTGAAGATCGCTCGCATCTCGGCTTCGCTCGTCCTCGCATTTGCTTTCGCCGTAGGTCTCCTATCGGTACCGGTGGCGTCGCGCGCGGATCAGCAAACATACATGCAGGACAAGGCCGCCTACGTGAACGCGGGGACGAACCTCGATTCACGCGTCGGGGCAATAGGACCGTTGCTCGGAAGCCCGACCGGACTCGCGACCTGGGTCGACGACGTCACAAAGCTCGCGCGAAGTTTCGATGCCGCGTCGCAGAGTCTATGGAACATGATCTACCTGGACGCGGATCGCAACAACACGTCGTACTGTGACACGTACCATGCCCAACTCGACGGATCGTGGGGATCTAAGTACGGGATCGTTCAGCTTACCGAAGACTATAACGCGCGCGTCGGAAACCTCTTTGAGGCGCGCAGCGCGCTCGAGAACAGCGAATCGAAGTTGATCGAAAAGCTGGCCACGGCAAAGGCCGAGCACCAGCCGGTCGACAAACTGCTCAACGATCAGCTGAACGCGACGCGCACGGCGCTCTCCAAGCTCGATGCGGCGTACAATTCGATGCTGGCGCGCTACAACGGTCTTCTGAGCAACGTCCGGGCGACCAAAGACGCGCTGCAGAAACCGAATTGCGGTCAGCCGCCGCCGCCGCCGAACAAGACGGTCGTCGTCGCGAAACCAACGCCCACGCCGACACCGGCCCCGCCGAAACCGCAGCCCGATCCGACCGGAGCGGACAAGTGGGAAGGAAGTTGGATCGACGCGACGCCGCCGACCATCAGCTGTGGCGGAGATCTCAATTCCGGCAGCGCGGATCTGCGCATGCGCTGCGTCGCTATGCCGAAAATCGGCCTTCCCATCACCGCCGAAGGAGATTACAACCTCAAATGCACCGTCTCGTCACCGACGACGCTTACTGCAAACTGCACGCTCGACGGGACGTGGCACGAAACGAACCTCGATTTCCTCGTCAGCGGAACGGCGGCGCTGCGGTATGACCTGGCGCGTCACGGGATCCACTTGAGTTGGTCGATCAGGGCGGGAAAGACGACGCGGATAGTCCGAGGCACCGTGATGTACGGCCTGGTGGTCCCCAACCCGCTTACCGACGTCTTTTTGCACCACTGAGCCAGTCGTCGCGGCGAGCAGTGAACGAAATGAGCGGAGGAAGTGTCTGTCACCCTGAGCGGAGGCGCTGAGCTTCGCTCAGCGCCGTAGTCGAAGGGCGAACCACCGCCGGACTTAATTGAAGTCGCTGATGAGCTGCGACAATTTCTTTCTTCGAGCCTTTGCCAGATCGTGCGGAACTACCACGGCCACTAAATCGTGATTGAGGGCAGCCGCGATCTGGTGAAGCCGCCCTAGTCTGGCCTTGCTTAGGCCACCGTTGAGGTCGCGAGAAATCTGCGACTTTGGCACGTTGAGTTTCTTTGCCAACTCGGTGGCTGTGATCTTGGACTTCTTCATAATCCGCAAAATCTGCGCCTCGAGCGATATCGCCAGAAGCACGCTGTCAATCCGAGCGGCTCTAACCGGATCTTTACGGATCCGCTCGGACAATGTCGACATCCCCCGCGGTCGCCGAAATTTTGCGGCTTCATCGGCGTTCATAGTACGCTCCATCCTTCACTCGGTAATTGAAATCGTCGCGCGCAGATAACGTCACACGGATCGCGACACGACCGCGTTTGTCTAGTTTCTCGCTTTGTTTGGCATAGTACGTAGCTACAATCCAAGTTCGCGTTCCGTCCGCGTGAAACGCGGCGAAACGATGTTTCTTCGATTTTACCGCCAGAATGAGAGGAGCGTTATGCTCCCTGTTGACGCGCTTCCGTGACGGAGATTCACCGGGCTTAACCGATCCCCAGTGTTCGAAGGATGCTATCACGCCGTCTTGCTCTTCCTTAGTGAGCATTTCAAAGGCGTCTAGTGCAGGCATCTGCCCGTCCATTCTCCAGTACCACTCGAACGACCAATAGGCGCCTTCATGGATGCGTAGCTCGTGCTCGGTTCTGACTTTGCCCACACATGCGCTCCTAAAGAGTACGCCGAGGTCACACTAAAAGCAACTCCGCGATCATTCCAAGGAGTATAGGTGCCCCGCCACAGTCATGGCGGGCGGAGCCGAAGGCGCGCCGTAAGGTCCCCCGACCTGTCACCCTGACATGAGCGGCGCTCCGCTCAGCGTGACACTAAACGAATGCCGTCTTCCTGGTATATCACCGGTGGCCTCGTTTCAGTTCACGCGGTCGCGGCGTTACGCTAACTCAAGGTAGCGAGCTTCTGAGCGTTGCGTCGCCCGCAGCTCTGCTCAAGCGTGCGTTCTAAATGGTGAACTATCGAGTTCCCAGACTTCGTTCAGTTTGAACGGTATGTTGGTATACATCGAACTTAGGGAGGTCGCACGCCAATGAAACTGAGTCTCGCGACACCGACCGCATCGATCCTTGCGACTGCATTTCTTTCTTTTTCCATCGTCAGTATCCCGGCGGTAGGGCGTCCTATCGCGGGGCCGGGCGTCGCCCGGGCCACAATGATCCATGGTGACGTTGCGATTCGGCGCGCCGATGCGCGCGCGACCGTCGCGGCGACGAACAACGCGCCGCTGCTCGCCGGCGATTCGCTGAGCACCGGCAACTCGGGCAGAGCCGTCGTGCAAATGGATGGCCGGTCTTCGATTCGCGCCGGTCACGACGTCGCGCTGAGGTTCGTCAACCTCAATCCGGGCCATCGCGAGGTACAGCTCGCGCAGGGCACGATCGAACTGCGCTTGCTCGGCGGGTCGGACGGCCGGCCACAGATCGACACGCCTTCGGTGAAATTACGGCCGGACCGTAGCGGGAGCTATCGCATCGGCGTAACCTCAAGAGGTGAGACGCAGATTACGGTTCGTTCCGGACAAGCCGATATCAATGCGGACGGTCGCGTGAGCGTATTGCGCCCTGGGCGAACCTTGCTCGCGCACGGCGATCCGGTGATCACGTACGTGTCGGCCGTCGGCTACGATTCGTTCGACCGGTGGAACGTCTCGCTCGACGTTGTGGCGACGAGCGCGCTCGCCGAGCCCTACGTCAACGCCGACATCGCGTACGACGATTTCAACGACTACGGACACTGGGATTACGTCGCGCCGTACGGCGAAGTTTGGATTCCAACCGACGTCGCATACGGCTGGGCGCCGTATCGCTGCGGCCAATGGGTCTGGGAAGAAGGCTACGGTTGGACTTGGGTCGATTGCGACTCATGGGGCTGGACGCCGTTCCACTACGGTCGCTGGTTCAATAGCCCCTACGGTTGGGCTTGGGTCCCGCCGCCGGTTGTGGTCGAGCCGGTTTATCAACCCGCCCTCGTCGGGTTCTTCACCTACGGCTCACCGGATTTTTCGGTCAGCGTCGGCTTCAGCGACGTCGCTTGGGTGCCGCTCGCGCCGGGCGAGGTTTATCGTCCGTGGTACGGCTGGCATAACGGCGCGTTCGTCTCAGAAGCGAACGTCGTCGACTCTCCGGTCGCAGCCGTTGCCTTGACGCGCGAATACCGCAATGCGCGCTGGGCCGCAACCGGGATGCCTTACCGCGACTTTAGAAGCGCTCGATTCGCGCAGCTGCACGCCGTCGATCCACCGCATCTCAACGACACGCGCGTCGTGCGCAACGCGGTGCCCGTCGTCCCGACGGACTCGAACCTGCGCTTCTCCGGCCGCTCGGTTTCGCCTGAACTCGCAGGACGAGCCGGCTCCGCGGAACGCACTTTCGCGGGGCGTGGCGCAGCAGCGCGTCGCATCTCGTTCCAGCAAGAACGGGGTCGCTTATCGGCTGGGATCGACCCGGCGATAATGTATCGCGGACAACGCGGCCCGGCGATGAGTGCTGCTTCTAAT
>Ga0209009_1000635_pt1 | contig 11579 bp, 13 predicted proteins | sample BlaSpr_A8_OM3_M2_FD_187979 | JGI IMG/M metagenome (GOLD analysis project Ga0209009, IMG submission 187979) | Forest soil microbial communities from Thunder Bay, Ontario, Canada - Black Spruce, Ontario site 2_A8_OM3_M2 (SPAdes) (version 2) | ecosystem: Environmental > Terrestrial > Soil > Boreal... | reverse complement strand
AGTCCTCGTAAGACCTCGTCTGCAGCATCGGCAGATTCGGATCGAGGGTACGGACAATATCCTTTACGGGCTGAACCAATTGCAGCGGATCTCCGCTCGAACGCAACATTAGGACCATTCGCGCGATAGGATGTTGAGACAGCGGCATATACACGAAATCCATTGGTTTTTCGATCGTCCCTTCATACTTGATGGTCTGCGCGACGCCCACTATCTCCACCGGTGTCCCGTTGCGGCTATCAAGGCGGATGTGTTTGCCCACCGCATCGCCTGCAGGCCAATAGTGTTTCGCGAACTGCTCATTCACGATGGCGACACGCGGGGCACCCGCGGTGTCGGAGACCGAGAAGCCACGGCCACGCAAGATGGGAACTCCCATGGTCTCGAAATATCCTTCATCAACGGTATCCATCGTCGAATTAAAATTCTCACGATCCCGCGGCATCTGAAATCCGTCCAGCACGAAGGCTGCGTCGTCAAAGTCCCCGCCAAAAGGAATGTTCTGGGTGAGAGCCTCGCTCAGAACTCCGGGAGCTACTTGCACACGTTCGGCCAACAGTTTATAGAACTGCTGTGTCTGAGCGCGTTGTACTGCAACAGACGCGGATCAAAGCTGACCATGAGCAGATGGTCTTTCGCGAAGCCGGTTCGCTCAAGCAAGCTACGCCGGAAACTGTGAGCCATCAGGAAAGACGCTGCCAGCAGCATGAGGGACATGGAGACCTGCGCCACCACCAGCATATTCCGGCCCCACAAGTGTTTGCGTCCTGGCACATCTACGTCGGCGGACTTGAGTGCGTTCGCCAAATCCACGCGCGTGCTCTGCAGCGCCGGCACTAGGCCGAAAACGAGCGCGCTCAATACGGACAACGCGATGCTTGCCAGCAGCACGCGCGTGTCCATCCGGAAGGGCACCGCCCACGGCAACTCAGTCATAAATTGAAAAGTGTGGAACCACTCGACGACTCCGTAGCCGATCGCGATTCCGGCCAATCCACCCAAGGTCGCCAGAATCAGGCTTTCGGTCAACAGCAGCCGAATGAGTCGGAAACGCCCCGCACCAAGCGTCAACCTTACGGCGATTTCGCGCGAACGCGCGCGCGCACGGCTCAGAAGAAGTCCCGCAACATTGGTGCAAGCCACTAGCAGGACCGCCAGGGCGAGGATCACAAAGGTCACGCCGAATTTCCAGCTTTCGTCTTCTCGAATCCGCGCTTCGAATTGGGTGTATACTGCCGCGCCGCGGCTGCGATTGACCTTCGGATACTCGCCCTCGAAGTTTTTCGCGAGCACGGCGAGTTCATTGCGCGCTTGCGCGAGAGTCGCGCTGGGTTTCAAACGCGCCCTTACATTCAACTCGCGATCGTCGCGATCCTCAAAAAAATTCTTCTGGAGGTTGGTGGAAAACACCTGCGCCATCGCCAGAGGCATGTAGAAGTCGGGATGCCCGAATATTTCCATCCCGGGGAAGGCATCGGGAGCCACGCCAATCACGGTGAACTCCGTGCCGTTCAAGAGAATCGTTCTGCCCAGGACCGATGGGTTGCTCGCGAATTCGTGCCTCCAGAAGTCCGGGCCGAGGACTACCACGGGATTTCGGCCGGGCACCTGATCTTCGTCGTCTCGAAATCCGCGCCCAAGCCGCGGCTCCACGCCGAGCACGTGGAAATAGTTATCGGAAACCAGCATGCCGCCCTTAATACGCGGCGTGGTCCCGGGTTCGGCGCTGAAGCCGACCGCTTCCATATCTGCGTTGGGCAACAACGCCGTCATAGCTTTTTGCTTTGTCCCGGATATCCAGGTATTCGCGATAGGAGAAATCGTCGAAGCTGCTGTCGCGTGTGGTACTCGCCAGTGTGACGACGCTGCTCGGATGCGGCACGGGGTATGGCCTGAAGACCAGCGCATCCACCATACTGAAAGTCCCTGAGGTCATCCCGATTCCCAGGGCGAGCGTGATCACCACGAAGGCGGTGAGTCCGGTCGTGCGGCGCAAGCTGCGAAGGGCGAAGCGCACATCCTGCACAAAATTTTCGACGAATAGCAGTCCTCGCGCGGCTCGATATTCTTGCTTGATCGCCTCCACGCCGCCAAACTTCAGCATGGCTTGCCGTCGCGCCTCAACGGGTGGTAAACCGGCGCGAATATTTTCGTCTGTCTGCAGAGCGATGTGCTCGTCGATCTCTTCCCGCAATCGTTCGTCCTGTGTCCGCCTTGTCGCGAAGCTAGCCAGCCGTGAGAAAAATCGCCTAAGAGATTTCATGATAAATCCTCCGCTTTGGCTTCAAAGAACCGTGCGATGATGGCCGCCGTTTGTTCCCAGTCCTGCGTCTCCACCTGCAACTGCTTACGTCCTTCCCTTGTCAGCCGATAGAAGCGCGCCCGGCGATTATTCTCTGAAGCGCCCCACTCCGACGCGATCGCGCCTTCCTGCTCCAGCTTCAATAGCACGGGATAGAGAGTCCCTTGATTCACCGCAAGCAGGCCTCCACTGATCTGCTCGATGCGCCGCGCGATTCCGTACCCGTGCAATGATCCCAGCACATCCAGAGTCTTGAGGACCATCAGCGCCAGCGTGCCTTGCAGCACATCCGTTTTTTGTTTAGTCGCCATTTGGGTTTCCAACAGGAAGGATGCCAGACTTCCTTTGGGAAAGCAACAGGTAAGGCTCCGTGAGTCCCTAAGCTTGACTTAACTCATATGGTTTTCTAACGAGGCTTTCCGGTGAGGGGAAAAGGAGGTTGAGTGCGGATTGTCGGGCCGCTGGGAACCTATCCTCGGATCCGATTTGCCTGCAGGGTGATAACCGAATCATCTTACGTACCATTACTGTTTTGACTCGAAGCATGATGGAGCCAGAAGTTCTGAATCTTTCCCAGAGTACCGAGAGGAGCTTGCGGTGTGCTGTCAGCTTCGCTTCTAAGATACCCCGCTATTTGGTGACAGCTTTCTTTGCTTCCGCTTTGATCTTTGCCCAGCGCTTCTTAGCAGCTTTTGAAATCTTTGCTCTACCTGCGGCTGATAGCACACGTTTCTTGGCATTAGTGACATCCTGCCTTGCCGACTTACTCAGGGCTTTCGCTGCCGTTTGCAAGCCACTCAAGTGATGCTGTAACTTAGCTAACTGCTTCTGTACCTTTTTTTCTTCGCGTTTAATTGCTGCCAAGATGCTCATGGAATCCTCCGAAGACAATCTACCTGATAGTTCCAATTCCACCAATCCTGTACCTTTTCGATGTCTTATCCGATTAGCCAGCAGAAAAACATTCATTTAACATTTGAAACTGATTTGTCCGGTTAGCGCATTTGGACTTCAGAACGCAGCTTTTTGTTGCTAGGAACGAACTGACAGGACCTGAGCACTCCATAACAATCTTCATTGGATTTAAAATTGGATGCATGAACCGCGTTGCAGTGGTGATCATTGCCCTTTTCACCGTTTTGATTCCCGTTTCCGCGTTACCTCAGGTTGCGAGAGACGCGACAGCCCAAATCAGCGCGGAGGACTTGCCCGAGGCGTTCGTCGGTGATGTCTACGCCGTTGTCGGGGATTCTCACAATCGCGCAACGTTCTATGCCGCAACTAATGGGAGGGGAGTATTCAAAACCACGGATGGTGGAGGAAGATGGAGGGATATCAGTTCGGGAATTCCTTCCCGCGCCCATTTTCACGCGCTAGTCATCGATCCGTTTGATTCCAACATCCTATACGCTGTGGGCCACAGTGCGATATGCAAGACCGTTAACGGCGGAGAATCGTGGACTCCGACAACATCGAGCTTAAGTGAAAGCGGCTTCTACGGCTTCGCGATCGATCCTTCTCATCCGTCCACACTTTATGTGGGAACCGATCACGGAGTCCTCCGGACTACAGATAGTGGACAGAATTGGAAAGCAATCGGCTCACAGCTGACAACGAGACAAGTAACGACCTTTTTGGTCGATCCGTCCGAATCGCGCATCATCTATGCGATCACACCCGATGGGCTGTTGAAAAGTGCCGATCTAGGCGCGAACTGGATCTCAATAGACTCAGGTCTTCCGAAAAAGGAAATTGAAACAATTACTATCGTTCCCTCTGATTCTTCGGTTCTGTATGTGGGTACCCTGAACCACGGCATATACAAAAGCACTAACGGAGGCAAGAGGTGGTCGACAGCGAGTTCGGGCTTGCGCCAAGGCGGCTCACCGCAAAGGGAAAAAGAAATTCCGTCAGTGAGAGCGCTTGCAATCGATCCTTCCGACACCAAGATCCTTTACGCTAGCGTGGTCATGGAAACTAGCTCAGGCCCTCATGCAACTCTGTTCAAGAGCACGAATTCAGGGGCTAGTTGGAAACTGCTGCGAGTCATTGGGGCGACCCTTGGTTTTATGAATGTGTATTGCCTAACGATCGATCCCTTCGCGCCTGCCACCGTGTATGCCGGTGCGGACGGTGATGGCGTCTACAAGAGTTTGGACGGAGGAGTTAATTGGTCGGGAGAAGATGCCGGACTGACCACGGCGAGTATTGTGACTCTCGCAATCGGCGCAAGTGATGGCACGCTCTATGCCGGAACTGAGGATGGCGTTTTCGTCCTTGACGGACAGAGTTGGCGACTGATTGGCTCTCGGCACGGGGATTTTGGTGGAGAGTGGGTTGCATATGCGGCGGTCGATCCCTCTGATTCCGCAAAGATCTATGTGGGAACGCGAAGCAGTGACGCGTCCGACCATGGGGGCGTGTTCAAGAGCACGAACGGGGGACGCAGTTGGTCGCGCGCCGACTTCGGCTTAAGACGTTTCGCAGCCTGGATTCTCGGTCACTTTCAGTCCAACCGAACCCGGTATCACCGCTGGCGCGATCACAATTACAGACAACGGCGCGATCGCATCCCAATATTACAAACTCACAGGCACGGCAGTTTTGCCGGTTACTCTCTCTCCGGCGAGCTTAACTTTTGCTTCACAGTCTGTCGGCACCACCAGCAGCCCTTCCAAGGTGACGTTGACGAACAATCAGAGCGTCACACTCGACATCAGCGGAATTGTTGCTAGCGGCGATTACGCAATCACCTCGGACGGAACGACTCCTTGTGGAGCCAGTGTTCCGGCGTTGGGCAAGTGCACATTCGGTGTAGAGTTCGCTCCGAGTTCGACCGGGAAGATCAAGGGAGTTGTGACCCTATCGACCAATGCTAGTGGCAGTCCTCAGGAAGTTAAACTGACGGGCACCGGGAATTAGTGAGCACGCTGGCGACGCTGCTGGCTTACTAAGGCGCTGGCGGTTCCCGAAAGCGCATAAATGCAACTAGATTTAAATCCAATCTACGATTACGTGCAGCTCATGCCGGAAATATTGGCTGAAATCCGGACAGCGTGGTCGGTCGCCAAGAGAGGAGAAATCAAGGAGATCGTTCAAGAAGTGCGGCAGCGCGTCTATTCAACCTCAACTTCTTTGATCTTGCGCCGCGATTTGTCAAAACCCCTCAAACCGCTGTCATCGAAGCACCCCATCAAGGTCAGACCGATTCGCGACAGCGACGTCTCGCGCATCATGAAGGAGCGGCCACAGCATCCCCGCTCCCGCCGCCCTCTTCAGGTAATTATGGACGGCCCCCTGGCTGATCGAGCAGGCTCGGGCGATCTCCCGCTGCCCCAGCCTCAGCTCAAATCTTAAACGTAGGACTTCCTTGATCTTGCGCATGGACGATCTCCTGGTTGGCACGCTGTCTGTCTCCTAAGTTACCTTCGGAGACTAGCTTGCCTTCTGTGATGTCCAGCGCCACTTTCTCTGTGGGAATCATTCCGAGGCATGGTGATCACCGTTCCGGGGATCACCATAAACTGGTCACGATCACACCGGAATTGGCGATCACCATCGTTCGGAAAGCTGATCACGAATCGCCCGGAAGCGCGATCACGAATCGCTCGGAAGCAGTGATCACGATTCGTCCGGAATCCCCAAATTGGCGAAATAAAACCTTTTTGAAAATAGTTCTCTGCTAATTTATCGGGCGAACGCAGTGCTTACCTTCCAAAAACGAGATGCAATGAAAAATGAGCAAGTTGCAGTCGAGCAAGGGGTACTAGCCCGGTAATCCAGGCAAGTGAAATTTGTTGGGGAAAATTACGGAAACACGTTCCCGCTCGATAATCAGCCACTAGCTCCGCGGACCGCGGTGCTAACTTTGATTCTTAAGGGGCGCTGTGGCCGACGCACTGGAGTACCCCAAGATATTGGCTCCATGGACCGACGGCCTCTCGGTACTGGTGGGCCATGACCCTCGAGATTTGGTGCAGATGAGTTAAGTCGTGAGCTGCCCAGGTGGCCAGCAACTCTGACAGAGTGACGACTCCAAGGGCGGGATGGCGTCCACTCCGATTGAGGTCCTCTGGCCGCAAATTCAGCGCGCGCAGTTCGATCAGGTTTTCACGACGCAACAGCGCGAATTCATCCAACAATTGTCCCAACGATTTGCCTTCGCTCTCACGTGCCGGTCCCCAACGATCGAAGGGCTCGAACGTGCGAGTCTTGCCAAATTGCAGAATCATCTTCGCGCGCGGCATCCAGTCGGTGCGTTCGCCGTGAATCAGATGGCCGATGACGTCGAACGCGCTCCAGGTGTTTTCGCCTTCGTTTCGGGACGTCCATGCATGCGGCAGGTCGCGCAGAAGCGCATCGAGACCAGCGGGCGTGCGACCGAGAAGTCGTACGGTGTGGTCCAAGTTGTGTTCCATCATGCTCCCCAATTCGTAGTCAGCGATTCTTAAGAGAATCAGTGCGCGCGATCATACTTCAAGATAAGTATTAACTCTAACGGGAGAATCGGACCAGTTGAATCCTAGGACCGGACTTTTCCGGTTATCCACTATACGTCCACTGACAATTAGCCTTGGCTTCACCACTTTCGGAGTATGAATCGGGCACAACTGTGTCCTGGGTGGAGTCAAAACAAATAATATGAATGCAGTGCCGTTACTCATCGAAGAAAAACGCTCTTTGTCCAAGAACTGGCTCGTGGGCCTGACGATCGGGGGGTATGCGACGGTATCTCTTGCGCTCTACTGCTTCGGAGGCGCATTGCTATCCTCCTCCAGCCAGGTCCCAGCGGGGAATGCACAAGCGTTGCTATTGCTGATTCCCGGGTTCGTCGTTGGTTTATTGGACTTCGCCCAAATTCACGCCGAGGATTATTTCAAATACAAGCCCCGTGAACAAATCACATGGATTGCATTGTGGCTGAACGCAATTGCCATCATCGCCTTATGCTCGCTGCTCACACTGAAAGGAGTGCTCGACGGGGGAAGCCTCTATTCCTTTCTTGTACTGGCCTTGGGGATGCTGACAGCATCCTCTTTTCTGCTTGGCATTTTGATTTCGGTTTCGAACATTGTGTGGATATTGATAGTTGCAAAGGCCAGAATCGCACTTGTGGTCACTCTGCTCCGTGGTATCACTGGGGCGGCGACTACCTGCGCGTGGTCAACATCACGAACGTCCGCAACGTGACGAATATAACTAACATCACAAACATCACGGACATAAGAAACGTCCATTATGCCTACAAGGACATTGCAACTACTGCCGTGAATCGAGATGTTTTCGCTGGCGGTAAACCTGTGGCTCATTCGGTAGTTTCAATACCGCGCGAGCAGTTGGCTAAGGCGCAGGTGATTCCGCATCCCGCAGTGAATCCCACGCGCAGCGCCGCTATGGCCGGACGTCCCGTATCGACTCCAACGGTGCGCTCCGCACCTCTAGTGGCCTCCAACAGGACAAACTCCGGCGCCACCCGGACCAGTCCCGAAGCCGCTCGGCAGCCTGAGCGCACCACGTCTCCCGCGGCAACTTCAAGAACCGAAGCTGAATCAAGAGAAGCGTCCGGGCTCCGACGTTCGACATCGCCTCCTGGACTCGTTACTCGGGCCACACCTCCGGAGCGAGGATTGTCTTTCAACGAAATGAACCGAGCGATGTTCGAACACCCAGGGCGACCGCTTGAACCGGCGCAAATTGAAAATCTAAGGGCCGGAAGACCCGTCGGCCCCATGGTGGACCGAGAATTCCCGGCGCACATAGCACCCTTACCGAGGGTAGTGCCGGCTCCACGGTCACACAGGCCATAGAGTCGAGATGGCAAGGACGAAAGCCATTATGTTACAGCATCGACTTCAATCGGGATTTTGGGCAGGCTGTTGCTGAGTGCGAAGGCTCGCGGCGAGACGCTCGACTAATTCAGCGGGGAGACATTCTTTTAGCTTCGATAGCCCCGCGACCGCCTGTCCTTCTTTTTTCTGTTTGAAAGTGCGGCGAATCGTGCCGATGTGAAGTGGAATGTTTGTCGAGCCGACCGCGCGCAGAATTGGCTCAATAAAAGCGATAGTGTCGTCCTCTTCCCATTCAGAATTCGCGAACGTTCCAGCGAGGGCGAGCACGGTGTCGTTCCGCGCTCCTTTCGGCGGAAATTCCATCGCGATCAGCAGTGCGTAAGCGAACGCGGTGACGTAAGCGTGAAGGTCACTCGGACGAATCCGAACTGCAAAATCTTGGGCAAGCCTTTGCTACTGGATTCGATTCGCCAACACTCCGCGCAGAGATTGCGAAGCGTGAGGCGGAGCTTTCGAGCATCACGGAAAAAACTCTAGGTCAGAAGAACAATTCTGCTCATGCGCAGGTGTCAGGGCTGCGCAAATTCGTCGAACACAACCTGCGGCACATTCGCAGACTAATCACGCGAGAGTATGGCAATCCGACAGTCGTGCGGCAGGAACTGGCGAAACACATCGAATCGATTACGCTGATGCCTGAAGGCAAAGCTGGAGAGATTAGGTATCGGGGTAACTGGAAGCTGTTGGGCGATATTAGTGGTGCCGAGGGCCAGAATCGGACTGGCTACGCCGGCCTTTTCAGGGCCGCGCTCTACCAATGAGCTACCTCGGCACGGGAGCAGCTTAAGATTCTACGGAAAAGTTGCAGTGCTGAAAAGGGAAAACGGTCACTCGCAATGGGCCGAAGTTGTCAGTGTGACGTCGGGTGCCTGAGTCCGCAGCCAAAAATCCGGGAAAGCAAACATCGCCGCATCAAATCTGCGGAAAGCAAGACGTGACCGCGCAACAAATCTAGTGTGACATCTCCGCATGCCCAAGGGTAGTTCTAGTCCCGGAGCCTATTGTTGTCCGAAAGAGGATAAAATAAACTTCGGAGTATTAATGGCCGCGTTTAGTGGCGCCTGCGAAATTCCGATCCCCTGAAGCAAGAGCGCATTGATTATGACTAAGAACGCCAAGTTTTTCCTATTCTTGTGCATCGCAGGGCTGGCTTTCGCGCCTTTTCTAAGTCATCCGGTATGGGCTAGCGCGGCAGCGCCGCAGAAGTGGGGGATTGGTTGTTACGATAACAATTGCGTATGGATTACGGACCCGAGTCTGATTTCTCAAGAGAGCTTCACCGTCTCCACGCTTGCGGCAAACGGGGCCGTCTTGGGTAGCTACGCAGCGACCAGCGCGGGGAACACCATTACGTTTCGTCCGAGCTCGGTTGCAGAACTGAAACTGTTGAGCAGTAATACAGGGCTTCTGACATCCGTTTCATCGCGAGGCAACTCGACTACTATACTCGAGTTCGCCGCGATTAAGGCCGTGACCGGAACCTCTAATGCCATTCAAAGCGGCCATCTCGAATTATCGATTCATCTCAACGGCAACCCTTCCTTTCAAAGCTCTTCTTACACGGTTAATTTTCTGGACGCTCCGAACCAGAAAAATATAGGCGTCGCGGCAAACGTGAACACTAACAATCCCAGCCTGCTTGCGGTGGATTTAAGCGGTTTGTCCGCCGTCGCGAATGCCTACAATTCTGAAGGCGTGTTCTTGCAAATCACGAACTCCGAAGGGCTGCAGCTGAACGATGAATATTATGCGCAAGCCTCCGATTTCGGCATGTTAGATAATTTTTATCGCGCCACGCAACTTCAAGATACCTGGACGCTATTAGGGCAAAACCTGCTAAACGTTCAGAGCGGACTCTGGTATTTGTTTGTCCCTGCGGTCGATGTCCCATACCTGCCCAAGTTCGGTGCTAACAGCACGGAAATACCTTTCGCAGATAGTTTCGTGATCACTCATTTTCTCGGAGGCAATACGGCAGGCGGCGTATCTAAGATTTGTACTAGTTCTTCAGCTTATCAATCGTATTGCCATCCGGTTGAGCCTTGGAGCCTGGATTATCTGGTCTCCAAGAATAAGAAGCTTACGTATCAAAGTGCCTTGGCTTACGACAGACTGAATCCGTATTTGAATGCGGGGTATCAGCCGAGCGATATCACCATCGGCTTAGACAATGTGCCGTGGGCGATTGCGTCGAAAGCACCGCCGCAAAACGGATCAACGTGTGTGCAGGAACCTAATCTTTTGGGGACCCTGGGAGTCTGGGGGGAGTGCAATCCGCCGGCGGAATTCCCTACATGGCGCGATCTCATAACCCATCTAACGGGGGATTTGACTGCAGAGTATGGCGCGACGGCACCCCAATTTAATTACGCGGTGGGCGACGAGTTTGACGTTACCTCGACGTACAATGGCCGGCCAGAGGATTTTTATAACCTCTACCAATTCGCATTTCAGGCTGTGCGCGCGGCTTTTCCGAACGCCTCGGTTGCCCCGGGCGATTTTTCGGGAGAAGGGAGTTGCCGGTTCCCGTATTTCAGGGGACCTATCATCCCCGGGTGTACCTACGACACCCAAGCCTTTCTCCACCATGAAATTGCAGAAGGGATGGCGCCGAAGTACGTCCCAAGAAGCGCAAACAATTTCTGGGATATTAACCAGGGGCCGACGCCGAGCGCCACTGTAACCGACGTCATAAACTCGTATGCCTACGTGGAGACGGCCAACGGAACGGTCATCCCGGAAATTCATCAGTTTGGGTTTCTGGATATGCCGTTTGGGCCGGTGGGAGACGATACGTCGTCACTAAGCGCAAATTGGGATTTTCAGGTGCTCCTGGCGCTGAAGCAAGGGCTTCCAAACATTGGGCGCGTATTTAATTGGGGCGGCGTGGAGTCCGCTGCGGGGCTGAATTTTCTGAACGGCAATGGCTGGATAAGAATGCTATTCGACAACCTGCAAGGATCGGAACTTTACATGTTGCCGGTTACACCCAAAGGAGCTTTGCCCGCTAACAACGAAGTGATGGCTGTGGGCATCGTCAATGGGGACAATTTTTGGATTTTTGTTTCGAATTTTGACCTTCCTGCTCGCTGCAAGGACCTTACGCAGATGCAGTTCGACCCGCCGATTCAGCTTCAGATAACGCTGCCTGCCGCATGGGTCACGGGACACCCGAGCTGGAACTACTTAAGATACTCGGAGTCTCCCGTGGACAATGTCTTTGCGCAAATCAAAACGGACTTCGGGGCGAATGTTCTGACTTCGCAATTTGCGCAATGTTCGGTTTGCTTCACATCGCCGATGACCATGGCGACGATCGCGGACGCGGCAACGGCCCGAGAGATACTCGCGGCCAATTTCACCAACGGCAGAAACTATGTGGGCATCATGCAGAATGGGCTTAAATGGCGAGGCGTGCACAGTGTCGA
>Ga0209009_1000633_pt1 | contig 11612 bp, 12 predicted proteins | sample BlaSpr_A8_OM3_M2_FD_187979 | JGI IMG/M metagenome (GOLD analysis project Ga0209009, IMG submission 187979) | Forest soil microbial communities from Thunder Bay, Ontario, Canada - Black Spruce, Ontario site 2_A8_OM3_M2 (SPAdes) (version 2) | ecosystem: Environmental > Terrestrial > Soil > Boreal... | reverse complement strand
CAACCACTCGGTAATCCCACCGCGCACGACCCTCTCGTTGCTGATCGCGTAGATAGCGCGGACGTGCGCGGGCAGGGAGGTCCGGTCTGACTCAGCAACCTCACACAGCGACGAGAGCAGCGTCGCCATGACCGGTTCGAGGTCGTCAGCAACCTTCAACAGGGCGGCTTTGTCGGTCGAGTTAAACGGCATCTGCTCGAGCGTGCTGGTCAGCTGGTCCACGAGCTCGTCGAAAACCCGATTCACCTCACGTTGTTTAAGACCACGGATTGCGGTTCGCAGAGCCCGCGAGGAGCCGATACCTGCAGCCCCGATGCCTGGTGCAGCATCGCGCAGTGACGGAGCCGGTTCTGAGACCTGTCCGGTGATTTCCGTCAGTAACATGTCCACGACCGCGTCGATGCCTTCCTCGGTGCGTGCAGCAAGGCGACCGGCCAGCAGCGGACTGCGCTCTCGGACATCTCGCACGCTTAGGCCGTGCCAGACGGGAAGGATGACCTTGCGACCCTCCACCTCCTGCGATACAAGTCCGTCAAGTTCAGCCGGCGGCCAGTCCTTGGCGAAGAAGTATTCGGACAGGATGACGATGCCGAACCGACTCTTGGCGAGTCCCTCGTCGATCTTCTTGCGCAGGCTATCGCCGATCTTGATCTCGGCCTTGTCGTACCAGACCTTGAGACCCCGCTTGGTCAGCGCCTCGTAGAGCGGGTCGGCAACGTCGGCCTTGTCCTCGGAAGCATGAGAAATGAAGGCATCCCAACGAGCCTTGTTCTCGTCACCGCCTTCAGCAACTTTCGTGGGCTTGTTCTTACCCATTGAGTCCAGCGCCTATTGTCCCGACTGTTGACGAAGCACGGGTTGCGCCGGGCTCATCCGCAGCGTCACGTTGCACGCCCACGCCACCGCGCGCCTCGTGGTCGGCTATGACAGCCCCGTCTGACGTCACAATCCACCCGAGCGACATGTAGCAGAACTGCTACAATGCTCCGGTGGCAGACATTCCGGCGAGGGACCTTCGCAACAACGTGAGTGGCGTCCTGCGTCGTGTCGAGGCGGGCGAGAGGCTCCGGGTAACCGTGAGCGGCAGGCCGGTGGCTGAGTTGGGCCCTCTTCCCGGGCGGCCGCAGACCATCTCTTGGGAGGCCTTCGTTGCTGGCGCCAATGACTGGCGCGCGGACCCTGGATTGGCAAAGGACCTGGCAGACCTCCTACCAGACACGACCGACGACGTGCCAGTGCGGTGAGCGTCCAGCCCGGCCGAGCCGAACTCGCGATCGCAGACACCTCGTTGTTCATCGCACTGGAACAGAAGCGAGATCTGGCGGGAACTCCGCCTCAACGCATTGCGGTATCGGTGGTCACGATCGGGGAGTTGCGGCTGGGAGTCCTGGCAGCAATCGATGGACCGGCCCGCGCGCGACGCCTCGAATCTCTTACGCGAGCCGAGGCGCTCGAGCCGTTACCGATTGATGCGAAGGTCGCGCATGCCTGGGCGACATTGAGACTTGCCCTTCGGGACCAGGGTCGCCGAATGCCGCTGAACGATTCGTGGATCGCGGCGACAGCGATTGCCCACCACCTTCCTGTTGTTGCTCAGGATGCCGACTACGACGGCGTTCCAGGACTCCAGGTCGTCAACGTCTGAACCCCGTCGAGATCTTGCGCGAAGGTCTCACCCAGCGACTCGAGCGGGAACCTGTAACGGTCGAGGCGGCTGTGCCTGTGGCTGCCGGCGGGGTGGAAGTGCAGCTCGTAATCCGGGCCATTGATTGACGCGAGTCCGGGAATGACTTCGCTCGGAATGATCAGCCACGTTTCGTGGAAACGGTGTTCTGGCACCATCCAGGCAACGGCAACCACATACGTGATCGGTGCGGGCACGAAGCTCGACCGGTTGACGAGGATCGTGCGACGGGCGTCCGGCTCTGAGAGCTGAGCCGTCTTGACCTGAATCCCGATCGTCGCCCCGGTCGGGAGGCGCCTGATCAAGATCTCATTCGCCTCGTTGTCTGGAAAGGGCCGGAACAGGCCGCAATCCTCGAGGAAGGCCAACCGCCGTTTCACCTCCTGCTCGCCCCAGAAACCGATCAGCCGGTCTTCGTCGGAAACCGGCTCAACCTCGAGTGCCAGAGCCGGCACACGTCTCGTGGCTCCTAGTCGTTCCGCGACCTTCTCGAAGGGCACCAAGTCGTCGGACCAGCGGTGGCCCGGGATCGGACGTATGGGTATGTCGGCGACCAGCATTACGCGGCCGCGGTCGAGCATTGTGGCGGCCTTGCTCTTAAACGTGGCTGCGTCAGCCACCAGGACAAAGGGCCCGAGGTGATCGCCCTCGAGGTGCACGCCGATGATGAGCTGGTCGGGTGTGAATAGGTGATTCTCGTAAACCGCAATCACAGCCTCGGGGCCGTTCAAGAACGTCTTGGTCTTGACCTGCAGTGCGAGATAGGCGCCATCCTGGAGCCGGTGGATCACCGCGTCGAGGCCACGGTCTAATTCCGGCAAGAAGACGTGCAGGCCTCCACCCGATTGAGTTATCAGTGGCGCCCAGACCAGGAATTCGCCTGCTTGGCCGATGGGATCCTGACTGCCGTGAGGCCAGCCGGCCTCGAGGTCTCGCATTCGTTGCGCAGCGCAGTCGAGGATTCGGTGTCGAGCAAAAGGCAAAATCATGGAATGCGCATCGCCGTGTTGTGCGACATCCACGGCAACCTGCCGGCTCTGCAGGCTGTCCTTGCCGAGGTCGAGAAGGTCGGCGTTGACCTTGTTGTGTTCGGCGGGGATGTGGCTGCCGGTCCGATGCCGGTCGAAACGATCGAGGTGCTGGCCGGATACCGTCGCCCCGCCCGGTTCGTGCGCGGTAACGCAGACCGTCTGATGGTCGAGACCTTCGACGGCGCGCTAAGGGCGAGTGAAGGACCGGACTTCTGGCCGGCCGGGATGCTCAACCGCACGCACCGCGATTTCCTGAGTAGTTTCGAGCCGGCCGTGGAGGTCGAGGTGAACGGGCTTGGCCTGGTTGTCTGCTGTCACGCCGGTCTCGACAGCGACGAGCTGCCGATCATCACGCCCGCTACCCCGGACGACGTCATCGCCGAGGCCCTGGCCTCGGCACACGGGAACCTGGTGATTGCCGGCCACACGCACATGCAGTTCGACCGCCGGGTCGCCGGCGGACGGATGGTTAACGCGGGCAGCGTCGGCAAGCCTTATGCGGACCAGCCCGGCGCCTATTGGGCGCTGCTTGGCCCCGAGGTCGAGCTCCGCCGGACGGCGTATGACTTTGCAGCTGCGGCTGAGGCTGTACGCCGCACCGCGATCCCGCAGCGCGACGAGTGGGCAACGGACGTCATCCGGCCGCCGACCGCCGAGGAGGCAACCACTTTGTTCGAGAACATGGCCGGTCGAGCTTATCTGCGCTAGGACAATCCCAAGAGTCGCTTGCCGTTGTCGAGCAGTACTTTCTGAAGCACGGCTTCTGATAGATCCAGCCCGCTCAGCTCCTCCAGGCACCGCTTCGGCTGGATGAACGGGTAGTCACTGCCGAATAGGAACTGGTCCTGCAGCCGGCCTTTCATGTCGCGCACCACTTCAGCCGGGATGTAGCGCGGCGCCGATCCGGAGATATCGATATAGATGTTCGTCTTGTGCAGCGCCATCGCCAGCAGCTCCAGGTGCCACGGGTAGCCGAAGTGCGCGGCGATCATCTTCAGGTCGGGGAATGAGGCGGCGGCCGCGTCCAGGCGGATCGGGCGCGCGTAGTCCAGGCGGATGCCCTGCCCGCCCGGCTGCCCCGCCCCGATGCCACTCGTTCCGGTGTGGAACAGCAGCACCAATCCCAGCTCCTCGCACCGCTCGTAAAGCGGCCAGTGCCGCTCGTCGTCCGGTGCGAAGGCCTGCAGAGAGGGGTGGAGCTTGACCCCTTTCAGCCCCAGCTCTGCGATGCGATCCAGCTCCGCGATGGCGCGGTCGCCCTTGAGGGGGTCGACGCTGCCGAAGCCCATGAATGCTTTCGGGTGGTCACAACAGGCCTGCGCGACCAGCTCGTTGGGCACCCTCGGCCGGCCCGTCGCCGTCTCCGCATCCCACGCGAGCAGGACTGCGAGGACGTCGAGCTCCTCGTAGTCGCTTGCCAGCTCGTCCAGCGAGCGCCGTACCACCTTGGATCGGAAGTACGTCTCGGCCGTCTCGACGTAACCGCGCATCGAGGCGTCGAGCCACCCCGGGGTGGGCAGGTGAACGTGGAAGTCGATCGCTTTCACAGAGGTCGATGATTAGCTTGATGCAAGCCTCGTTGCTGGTGCTCGCGGGCGGTGACAGCAAGCGGATGGGACGCCCCAAGGCCTGGCTGGAGGTGGGGGACACCTACCTGCTCCGGTACGTGGCGGAACGCCTGGCTCCCGCGTTCTCCGAGGTGATGGTCTCGTTCGCCGAGCCGGAGCAGCTCGAGGAGCCGGTCCCGTACCGGGTCGTGTTCGACCGGAGGACGTCCGCGGGTCCGCTGGCCGGACTCGAGGCCGGCCTGGCCGCGGCGCGCAACGAGGTCATCTTCGCCGTCGCCTGCGACATGCCGTACGTGACGCAGGAGGTCGCACATCTCGCCGTGGTTGCAGCGCGCCGATGCGATGCCGCGATCCCACGGATCGACGGCCGGCCGGAGCCGGTTTGCGGCGCCTACCGGCGCTCGGCGCTCCCCTTCATCACCGGCGCGGTTAACACGGGCCGGTTGAAGGCGGGCGACCTCTCTGCAGAGCTGGACGTCACGTGGCTTGAAGACCTCGACCCGCAGCTGTTCAGGAGCCTCAACACCCCCCAAGACCTGGAGCGCTTCCATGCCGAACTTGCGGCGCAGCGATAATTGACGAGCACCTTGAAAATCGTCGTCACGGTCAAACAGGTCCCGGATCCCAATTCCAACCTCGTCCTGGAGTCGGACAACACGCTTTCGCGTGAGAAGGAGGTGGTCCTCGATCCCGGCGACGAGTGCGGAGTCGAGGAGGCGCTGCAGCTCAAGGAGGCCCACGGTGGCGAGGTCATCCTTGTCTCGATGGGGCCTGAGCGTGCGAAGGACGCCATCCGCAAGGGCCTTTCGATGGGCGCCGACCGCGGGATCCTGATCACCGACCCACAGCTGGCCGGGGCCGACGCCCTGCTCACCGCACGCGCGCTCGCGGCGGCGATCAAGGCCGAGAGCCCGGACCTCGTGATCTGCGGGACCGAGTCTTACGACGGGAGCACCGGCATGGTTCCGCCCATGCTCGCCGAGCTGCTGGGGCTGCCCCAGCTGACAGTGGCGAAGAAGGTAGAGGTCGACGGTTCGAATCTCAAGATTCACCGCCAGACCGCCGACGGCTACGAGGTGCTCGAAGCTTCGACTCCCGCCCTCATCACTGTGACCGCCGCAATCGCGGAGCCCCGATACGCCTCGTTGAAGGGCATCATGGCCGCGCGCTCCAAGGAGATCAAGCAGATAGGTCTAGCCGACCTCGGCATCGAACGCGGCGAGGTAGCCGAGACGATCGAGGGCCTCACCGACGCCGAGACGCGCAAGGCCGGCGTCGTCATCGAGTTCGATGGCACGGCGCTCGATCGCATCCTGCAGGTCCTCGCCGAGGCCAAGGTCATTTAAGTGGCAAAGGTCTGGGTCTACGCAGAGCTGAACCAGGGCAAGGTGAACCCGACCGCGCTCGAGCTGCTGGCGAAGGCGCGCGAGCTGGGTGACGTCGAGGCGATCGCGCTGGGAACCGGGGCCAAGGCGGCCGCTGCGACGCTCGGCAAACACGGCGCGAAAGTCGTCCACGTCAACGAGGACAAGGCATTCGACGATTACCTGGCCGAACCGGCGACCGACGCACTGGCGGCGCTGCACAAGCTGGGCGCTCCCGATCTCATCCTCTTTGGGTTCACGCCCGACTCGCGCGACGTGGCTGGTCGCTTCGCCGCCCGGCTCGAGGTTGGGTTGATCTCCGGTGCGGCAGACGTGGTCGCCAAGGACGGCGGCTTCGTCGCCCAGGTGCCTTACTTCGGCGGCGCGAAGATCGCATCGATGAAGGCCAACAAGAAACCCGCGATCGTGCTCGTGCGGCCCAAGTCGTTCGAGGCCTCGGAGGTCGGCGGAACCGCGGAGGTCAAGGAACTCAGCGTTTCCATCGACGCCGGCTCCAAGCGCGCGCATATCGTCGAGCGCGTCGTCGAAGCCTCGGAGAAGGTGAAGCTCGAAGACGCGAAGGTCGTCATCAGCGGCGGGCGCGGCATGGGCGGCCCCGACAACTTCCCGCTGCTCGAGGACCTCGCGGGCGCGCTGGGCGGCGCGGTTGGCGCGAGCCGCGCCGTGGTCGACGCGGGCTGGGTGCCGTACTCGATGCAGGTGGGACAGACCGGGAAGTCGGTGCGCCCTGGCGTCTACATCGCCGTCGGAATCTCCGGCGCGATGCAGCACACGGTTGGCATGAAAGCCTCCAAGGTGATCATCGCCATCAACAAGGACGCCGAGGCGCCGATCATGAAGATGGCCGACCTCGGAGTGGTCGGTGACGCGCTCAAGATCGTCCCAGCGCTGACCGCTGCAGTGAAGGCCAAGAAACGGTAAACAGGAAACGCTAGACCCCCAGGAGGCCCACAACCTGCTCGTCGAGCGCGTGCGGCTCCGGCGGGACAAGGACTTCGAAGCGGCCGATGCTCTCCGCGAACGCTTGCGCGCGGGCGGGTGGGACGTCGTGGACAGCGCTGAAGGGAGCGAGCTCAAGGCGCTGAAGGCGCCGCCCGGCACGACCCAGTCTGCGACGCCGCGGGCGGTCACGCTGCTCACGGTTGTGCACGGCTGGAAGCCGGACGCCGAACGGTGGCTGCTCTCCGTCTTCACGCACTGCAAGGCCGACTTCGAAGCGCTCATCGTGGACAACTCGGGCGACACGCGGATAGGCGCCTGGTTGGAGAGCCGCGCGGCCGAGAGGTTCCGTTCGATCAGGCTCGAGCCTCCCCTGGGATTCGCCGCGGCTGTTAACGCGGGCATCGACGTGGCGGCCGGTGAGGTTGTCATCCTCTTCGACTCGGGAGTGGACCTCACCGGGGACGCCGTTTCGCCGCTTGTCGAGGCGCTGGCCGATCCATCGGTGGTGGTGGCCGGGCCGTACGGCCTGCGCGGCCAGGGGACGCCAAAAGAGTTCGCCGCGAGCCAGGGGCCGGAGGTGGACGCGATCGAGGGCTACTGCATGGCCTTCCGCCGCGCCGACGCGCAGGCGCTGCAGGGATTCGACCCGAGGTTTCAGTTCTACCGGATTGCCGACATCGAGTTCAGCTTCCGGCTTCGGGATCGGGGCGGTCGCGCCCTGGTGGTGCCGGATCTGCCGCTCGAGAAGCACGAGCACCGGCTCTGGGAGGCGACGGATCCGAAGGAGCGCCAGCGCCTATCAAAGCGCAACATGTATCGCTTTCTCGATCGCTGGGGCAAGCGGACCGACCTTCTGGTGGGTCAATAGAGAACCCCACGAACTCAGAGGCTTCGCCGTGAGTTCGCGGGGACCCCGTTTAACATTCCCCGAGGTGGGCGACGACTACCCGGCCCGGATCACCGACCTGAAATCCAGGCGGGCCAAGAACCTCGCCATGGGCGGCGAGGAGAAGATCGCCAAGCAGCACCAGCGCGGCAAGCTGACCGTGCGCGAGCGGCTCGACCTGCTCTTCGACAAGGACACGTTCGTCGAGCTCGGGCTGCTGGCTCACCAGCAGCCGGTGCGCGGCGGCGAGTCAGACCCCGACGGCACACCCGCAGACGGGGTTGTCACCGGCCACGGCCTGGTCGACGGCCGCCAGGTGTGGGTCATCGCATACGACTTCACGGTCATGGCGGGGTCGATGGGCGCGGTCGGTGAGCAGTTCAAGGCCGCGAGGGTGCGCGAGCTCGCGCTCCGCTATCGCAAGCCGCTCGTGTGGCTGCTCGATTCCGCTGGTGCGCGCATCCAGGAGGCGGCCGGCTCGACTTTTGCGGGCACCGGCTACCTGTTCGCCGACCAGGTCGTGATGTCCGGCGTGATTCCGCAGGTGGCGGCGATGCTCGGGCCGTGCGCCGCCGGAACCGCGTACATCCCCGGCCTCGCCGACTTCGTGCCGATGGTCAAGGAAACGTCGTCCATGTCGCTGGGCGGCGCGCGCCTGGTGAAGGCGGCGACGGGTGAGGACGTGACTGACCACGACATGGGCGGGTCACAGGTCCACTGCTACGAATCCGGGGTCGGCGACAACGAGGTCGCGGACGACCGCGAGTGCATCGAGATGGTGCGGAGGTTCCTGTCGTACCTGCCGTCCAGCAACACCGAGGCGGCGCCGTTCGTCGAGACGGACGATCCACCCGATCGCTCCGTCGAGGGCCTCGAGAAGATCGTGCCGGTCAGCCCGCGCACGGCCTATGACGTCAGGCGCGTAATCAAGGCGGTGTTCGACAAGGACAGCTGGTTCGAGATCAAGCCGACCTGGGCGAAGAACATCGTCATCGGGTTCGCGCGCGCCGCAGGCCACGCGGTCGGAGTGGTGGCGAATCAGCCGATGCAGAAGGGCGGCGCGCTCGACTCGGACGCGGCGGACAAGGCGGCGCGGTTCATCCGCATGTGCGACGCCTTCAACGTGCCGCTGGTCTATCTGATGGACGTACCGGGATTCTTCGTCGGATCTCAGGTGGAGAAGGACGGCATTATTCGGCACGGCGCCAAGATGCTTTACGCGACGGCGGAGGCGACCGTGCCGAAAGTCACCGTCATCATGCGCAAGGCTTACGGCGCCGGCTACTACGTGATGTGCGGCAAGGGCTACGAGCCCGATGTGCTGGTCGCATGGCCGACAGCCGAGATCTCGGTGATGGGACCCGAGGGCGCGGTCAACATCATCTTCAACAAGCAGATCGAAGCCGCGGCGGATCCGGAGGCGGCGCGCGCGCAGATGATCGAGGCGATTCGCGCGCAGATCAACCCGTACCTGGCCGCGGGCTGGGCGATGATCGACGACGTCATCGACCCGGCCGAGACCCGCCGCGTCATCGTGCGCGGAATCGAGCAGGCCGACGACAAGAGGATCGACCGGCCGTGGCGCAAGCACGGGAACATCCCGGTCTAGATGCATTCAGTAGGTCCCAACCTGCCCGCGCTTGCGCGCAGCAAGGTCATCGTCACCGCCGCGCTGACAGGCGTGCTGGCGACCCGCGAGCAATGCCCGGCCATCCCTTACACGCCGAAAGAGATCGGTGAAGAAGCGAAGCGCGCGGCGGACGCGGGCGCCGCGATCGTCCACATCCACGCCCGCAACCCGGAGGGCGGACCGGACTGGAGCGTCGAAACTTTCGCGGAGATCTTCGAGGAGGTCCGCGCCCGCACCGACGTGATCATCAATTTCTCAACGGGTGCCGTCGGCGTACCGGCCGAGGAGCGCGTGGCGCACATTCGCGAGCTGAGGCCCGAGATGGCCGCGCTGAACATGGGCTCGATGAACTACGCGATCTACTCGGAAAAGAAGAAGGCCTTCTATCACGACCACGTGTTTGCGAACCCGTTCAGCGACATCCAGCTCTTCCTCGAGACGATGAAAAGCGCCCAGGTCCGCCCGGAGATGGAATGCTTCGACGCAGGGCATATCGGCAACGCCCGCCCCCTCATCGACATGGGCGTGCTCGGCGCCCCCTACCAGTTCAGCCTCATCATGGGTGTCCTCGGCGGCATCCCCGGCACGACGCGCCACCTGGTCGACCAGGTCGATTCGCTGCCGCAGGGCTCGCACTGGCAGGTGATCGGCATCGGCCTCAACCAGTGGCCGCTGGTGGCGACAGCGATAGCGATGGGCGGCAGCGTGCGGGTGGGCCTGGAGGACAACTTTTACCTGGAGCAAGGAAAGATGGCGACGAGCAACGGCGACCTGGTCGAGAAAGCGTGCCGCCTGGCGCACGACCTGGGCCGCGAGGTGGCAACCATCGCCGAAGCGAGAGCGCAATTGGAATTGTCCCCCTCTCCCCGCAGGGGAGCGGGTCGGGGAGAGCGGCAAACAAAGCAGTGACTGAGGTCAAGGCAGAGCTCGTCGGCAGCGTCTGGAAGATCACCGCGAAGCCCGGCGACCAGGTCGCCGAGGAGGACACGCTTCTCATCCTCGAGTCGATGAAGATGGAGATCCCGGTCACCGCGCCACGCGCGGGCATCGTGAAGGAGATCCGCGTCAAAGAGACGGACGTGGTCAAAGAGGGCCAGGTGCTGGTCGTTCTCGATTGACCAAGCCCGCGCAGCTCTTGCTCGACCACCAACGCCTGGTCGAGCGGGAACGCGGCCTGCGCGACAACATCGAACGTGCCAACTCGCGGCTCGAATCAGATCCGGAGGTCGTCGAGCGCGAGGAAGCGCTCGCCGGAGCACGTGCGACACAGGAGGCGGCGGCGGCCCGGGTTCGCGAGTCGGACCACGAGCGAGAGGGGCATCGCTCTCGGCTGCGCACTCGCGAAAAGGAGCTCATGAGCGGTCGGATCCGCAACCCCACCGAGCTGCTGCAGATGTCCGAAGAGGTGAAGCACATGAAAGAGCGCTTCGCCGAGGAGGAGGATGCAGAGATGAAACTGATGGAGGACGCGGATGCTGCGGACGAGGCGGTTCGCGATGCCACGAATCAGCTCGAGCAGGCTCGCAAGCAATCAGCCTCGGAGGAACCCGAGATTCGATCGGAGCTCGAGACGTGGACCACGGAGCTCGCCGAGGTCGAGTCTGAGCGCGACGCGATCTGGGAGCAGGCGCCACCCACAGCACAAGCCGCCTATTCACGTATGCGCATGAGGCCGGCGGTGGCTCAGGTCATCAACAACCAGTGCTCCGCGTGCCACGTCACGGTCACGTCATCCGGCATGCAGAAGCTTCGCGGGGGCGACGAGCTCGTCCATTGCGAAAACTGCGGCCGCATCCTGGTCCGCGACTGAAAACCCTCCGCCTGCGCGCAGACGGCGCGGCCCGCGGCAACCCCGGCCCGGCCGGCCTCGGCGTCGTTATCGAAGACGAGCACGGGATCCGCCTTCGCGGTCTGCACCGCTTCTTGGGTAAGGCGACCAACAACGAAGCCGAGTACGAAGCCCTTATCGAAGGCCTGAAGGCGGTGTCTGAATGGAAGCCTGACCGGCTGGAGATCCTCCTCGACTCGAAGCTGGTGGTGGAGCAGGTCAATGGGCGGTGGAAGGTCAAAGAGGCCCGCTTGCAGTCCCTGCTGACGACGGCGAAGGAGCTACTCGCCGCCATTCCTGAGGTCGAGATCAAGCACGTCGAGCGGGAGCAAAACAAGGGCGCCGATGCTCTCGCCAACATGGCGATCGACGCCCACGTTAAGAAACCCAAGGCGTCTGGGTAGACTTACCCCGGGCCGAGGCGGACGGGTGACCGCCGACGGTAAGTGAATACGGTTGGAGGAAAGTCCGGGCTCCAAAGAGCAGGGCGCTGGGTAACACCCAGTCGGGGCGACCCGAAGGAAAGTGCCACAGAAAATTACCGCCGGGCAGCGTTGATCTCCGGAGAGACGCCGCGCGGTAAGGGTGAAAAGGTGGGGTAAGAGCCCACCGGCGGCCGGGTGACCGGCCGGCCAGGCAAACCCCGTCCGGAGCAAGA
>Ga0209009_1000632_pt1 | contig 11615 bp, 11 predicted proteins | sample BlaSpr_A8_OM3_M2_FD_187979 | JGI IMG/M metagenome (GOLD analysis project Ga0209009, IMG submission 187979) | Forest soil microbial communities from Thunder Bay, Ontario, Canada - Black Spruce, Ontario site 2_A8_OM3_M2 (SPAdes) (version 2) | ecosystem: Environmental > Terrestrial > Soil > Boreal... | reverse complement strand
TGGCCCGAAGACTCGCGGTTCGGCTGTACTGGATGTGGCGAAACGGTTGGGAGTATGCGCAGTGGGTCAAGTTCAGTTCGCACGCGGGACAGCTCGGAACCGGACATGGCGCGAAGTAGAACGCCGTCCACTTGAATGGGCATCCCGCTCCCTCGCGAGAGGGAGTTTGAACGAGTAATCGTGGTCTGAAATTTGGATCGAAGAGATGTGTGGGTCGGACTGAAACCGACCGAAAGATTACAGGCGAGCCGTGGTCGTCGACACTGGGCCAAAGAATACGACGAAAGCAATCATTCTTCAGAGTGAATGGAGAAGTGCGTTCAAAAAAGATTGACAGAGTCGGCGTTGTTAGAGATGTCCGTATTTGAAAAATGTCAGCGCGACGCCCTAGCCATGCTGTTCCTTAGTTTGCATCATCAAGAGATCGTTGCCGCCGAGATCCTTTGGGGTCTATGGCTTTTCCCCTTAGCAATCCTTGTGTACAGGTCGCGCTTCTTGCCTCGCTTCCTGGGCGTCTGGCTGATCATCAACGGATTCGCCTATCTGGCCATGAGCTTTACGGGATTACTGTTACCGCAATATGAGGATGTGGTTTCTAAGATCACCTTCCCGCCCAACTCGGAGAGATCGCGATCATGCTGTGGCTGCTGATCAAGGGTGCCAAGCCGCAATCACCGGACACCGCAGCCTTATCATCGTCGGCTCGTTAAGCGGTATTTCTGGTAGGCCTAAGTCCCGCTACTTCAATTTCCGGTCATAGTGTGTATTTTTATGCACCAAAGTAGTGCAAATTGTTCCTCAACGAATCAGCGCGTCAAGAACACGATCAGGACAACCGCATCAAGAATAGTGAGCACCAGCACGATTCGTACCGCACGCGAGATGTGTTCCCATGTCTTGCGCCGATTGGGCGTCGAGTGCGGTTCAGGTGGGAGGATTTCGTGAGTCTTAATCCATCTCCGAGTGTCGCGGAAAATGAGTCAAGTGCTCAGATTTCGCAACCGGTATTAACTCATCGTTCCATTAACGGGCAAAACTAGACCGGCCAATCCATCTAGACGCTAGAATATTAGATGTAATTCTTCCCAAAATCGCCGGACCCATTTTGCGTTTGCATACTTCTTTATCGCGAAATCCGGCCCCGCACCAGGGTGACAAAATGATGCAATGGAACACGGAAAGGCACTTGATTGGATGGGGCTTCGTTGCCGCCGCGATAATTCTTGTGTTCGCTGGCTGGGAATCCTACCGAAATACGACACGATTCGCCGAAGCCGCCCAATGGCAAAAGCACACCTACGAGGTATTGCGGACACTCGATCAGACGGAAGCGCGGCTTGTCGACGCAGAAACGGGACAGAGAGGCTATCTTCTCACCGGAGATGACGCCTACCTCGATACCTACCGTGTTTCAATCAAAAACCTCGACCAGGTAACCGGCCATCTGAAGGATCTCACCTCCGACAATCCGAATCAGCAGAAGCGAATCCATGCTTTGGAGCCGCTCATAGAGCAGAAGTTGGCAGAACTCCAAAGGACAATCGACCTGCGCAGACAGGGAGCAGTTGCGTCCGCAAACCAAATAGTTTTGCAGGGCTCCGGCAAGCAATGGATGGACCAGATCCGTTCCCAAGTTGCAGAAATGGCGGACGAGGAGAATGATTTGCTGGGCCTTCGGGCGCAGGGAACGCACGAGAGCATAGCGAGGTCAACCACTGCGATCACCGTGGGCACCCTCGTAAGCATTTTGCTCCTGCTGTTGTGTTTCGGACTACTCAGTCGCGAGCTGTCCGAACGCAATCGAGTACAAGCCGCTCTGACAAAAAGTGAAAAGTGGTCGTCAACCACTCTCGGAAGTATCGGTGACGCGGTAATCGCGACCGATATGAATGGTGCCGTTACCTTTATGAATTACGTCGCTCAGTCACTTACGGGTTGGGGCCTTGAAGAAGCCCGGGGCAAGTCCATAGACCTGGTACTCAATATCGTAAACGAGGAGACACGCCAACCCGTCGAGAACCCGGTCAAGAAAGTCTTCCGCGAAGGCAAAGTAGTTGGTCTAGCCGACCACACGCTGTTGATCTCTAAGAAAGGGAAGGAATTTGACATTGAAGATAGCGCGGCTCCCATTATAACGGCTGCGGGAGAAAACCTCGGGGTGGTATTGGTTTTCCGGGACATCACCGAGCTCAAGAAGGCTCGCGAAGAACTAGAGGGGGTTTTCACGCTTTCGATCGACATGATATGCATAGCCGGTTACGACGGATACTTTAAACGCCTTAATCCCGCGTGGGAGAAGACGCTCGGCTACAGCACCGAAGAGTTGATGGCGAGACCATACTCGGAGTTGGTGCATCCAGAAGACCGAGAAGCCACTATTCAGAGAGCCGAAAACTTCAAGACGAACGGGAACATTGTTACTTTTACAAACAGGTATCTTTGCAAAGACGGCTCCTACAAATGGTTGATGTGGAACGCAACGCCTTTCGCCGAGCAGCGACGAATTTATGCAGTGGCGCGCGATATTACCGAATTTAAGCAGATGCAGGAAGGCCTGGTGCTTGCCAAGGAAGAAGCTGAACGCTCGAACAAGTTTAAGGATCAGTTCCTCTCGACCATGAGCCACGAGTTGCGAACTCCGCTGAATGCGGTGATGGGTTTTTCGGACATGTTAAGCGAGGAGCGTTACGGTCCTTTGAACGACCGGCAACGGCGCTATGTAACCCACATTAATACTGGAGGTCGACATCTTCTTCGCTTAATAAATGACATTTTGGATCTGTCTAAGATCGAGGCGGGGCGTCTTCAGTTAGCGATAGAAAGTGTGCCGATAAAGCCATCATTTGCCGAAGTTTTCGACTGTTTGCGTCCGCTGGCCGACAAAAAGTCTCAGACTTTGGTGGTGCAATCCTTACTGAACCTATGTGTTCGAGCCGATGCCACGCGGCTCAGACAAGTGTTGATGAACCTAGTTGGAAACGCCATCAAGTTCACTCCTGAAGGGGGAAAGATTGAACTTGCAGCGCAACAACTCGGAGAGGTCGTCCGCGTCGAAGTCCGCGACTCGGGTCCAGGTATTCCCGAGGGTGAGCAACAGCGCATCTTTGAAGCTTTCCATCGGTTGCAGCAATCTGACAAGACGTCGGAAGGCACCGGTTTGGGCCTAGCCATCACCCGTCGGTTAGTCGAATTGCATGGCGGTCGCCTCGGGCTTGAAAGCATACCGGGCTCGGGAAGTTGCTTCTACTTCACGCTACCGATCACCGCGACGGTACAGAGAGAAGAAGTTCACAAGCCCAAGCCAGGTCTCAACCCAAGTGGATCGCCGCGAATCCTCGTCATCGAAGATGAATCGGCTGCATCGCAACTCCTGCATTCGCAGCTGGTCTCTTCAGGTTACGAAGTACTGTTGTGCGATAACCGAGGGCGTGCTGTGGAAATGGCAATCGAACTGCGCCCCGACGCCATCACGCTAGATATCATGATGAAACCCGTCAATGGTTGGGAACTCTTGTCCGAGTTGAAAAGTGACGTTCGCACGGCCAAGATTCCTGTAATTATAGTTTCAGCTGTTGATCAGCCAGGAACGGGAGCGCTGCTTGGCGCGGATGAATACATCGTGAAGCCCGTCGAGAAGGCAACGCTGTTGGCTGCCGTGGAACGCTGTCTGAATCTTCGCGGAAAGATTGGGAGAGGGAGGCCGATCCTGGTAGTCGAAGATGATGCGGCAACGCGCGAGTTCATCGCCGAACTGCTGTCCAAGCACAGATATGTCGTGACCACGGCGGCTGACGGCTTCGAAGCCCGCGCCCAAGTGGCGGCATCTTTGCCGGAACTCGTAATTCTCGATCTGATTATGCCGAATTTGAGCGGGTTCCAGTTGCTTGCAGAATGGCGGGGAGATTCTCGTACAGCCGATCTACCCGTCTTCGTGCTGACCAGCAAGGATCTGACCTCGGCGGAAAAGGAATACCTCCGGACGAACACAGGAGCATTTTTTTGTAAACAAGAACGGTGGCAGGATGCGCTGATCAGACAGCTACAGCGAGCAGTCCCGCCGGTCCTCGCAGGGAAATCATGAAGCATCGTATTCTGGTAGTGGAGGACAACCAGCCCAATCGCGAACTTCTTTGCGACTGGCTGGAGTCAGAAGGTTTTGATGTGGTAGCCGCCGAGAACCTGGAGCAAGCTTTTTCCGCTTTCAAGAATCAGCCGCCTGATGCCGTACTCCTCGACGTGCAACTCGGCTCAGAGGATGGTCTATCCTTGGCCGCCTGGATACGCAAAGAGCCGACGCTGCGGACTACTCCGGTGATCGCAGTGACAGCACACGCGATGCTGACGGATCAGGAGCGAGTCATGCAGGCTGGCTGCCATGGATGCATTTCTAAGCCCATCGACTTTAAGCTGCTGAATGAACAACTCCAGCGGTGGTTAGTTTACTCCGTGAACATGCGGTCTAGCTCTTGAATGAGTGATCTTTTATGAGAAATCAGCATGCAAAGTAAAATCTTAATAGTGGACGACGATCCAACAGTATGCGAGATGATACAGGACGTCTTGAATTCTGCAGATATCGAGACCCTCACAGACACGAGCAGCCAGCAGGCGGTCGCTCGTCTTGAGTTAGAGAAATTCCAAGCTGTATTTCTCGACATGAACATGCCGTCGCCCGACGGCCTGGAACTCACTCGGTGGATTCGCGCGTCAGGTTTAAACCGAACCACACCGATCGTTATGATTACAGGCGAGGACGACCGGACCATTCTGGCGCGTGCATTCGAGGCCGGGGCGAGTTTCTTCTTGTTCAAACCCATTGACCGGCATCGCATGCTACGCCTGATCCGCGTCGCCGAGGGTCCTATGCAGCGCGAGGCGCGTCGCTACCAACGCGTTAAAGTAAATTGCAAAGTCTCGATAGAATTAAATCAAGAGCAAGTGAGTGGCATAGCTCTGGATTTGAGTCTCGGCGGAATGTTCGTCCAAGCGTCACGAACGCTTCCCATGGGTTCGATCGTTCTTGTTCGCTTGGAACTCGGGCCAGGAGCGCCTCCTCTGAACCTAGCAGCGCGTGTCGTCCGGTCGTCCGCGAATAACAGTATGGGCCTTCAATTGGAAAATAACGGCCCAGAGCAGAACAAGAAATTACAGGAATACCTCCTGCCCCTGGTATTGGCGAGGACCAGTTAGAGCAGGTAGAAAAATCGAGGATGACCGGATTGCCAGATCGTCCAGCTTGTCTGTGACTATGCGTTGTTAGCTTTTGCCTTAAAATGCTGATCCACATTTTCTTTCTCAGACGTTTCTTGAGGCTTTCGATCACTAACAACATTGTGATGAGCCGCCTGTTGATGTTCGAGCAATTCGCGCTCAGAACTGTAGGACGCACCGCACTGATTGCATTTAAACGCATCCGCTATCGATTGAGTCATGTTCGCATCCTCCCCATGAACCTTGCTGGGCAAGACACCCTTAGTGTAGTCTCGGCGAATGGAAATCGGGCAAAAATTGCGTGAATTACGCGAAGAGAAGCACCAATCTCCAAGGTGACATCCAACACAGGACGGGTCTTCTTCGCTGCTATGTCAGCCGGGTTGAAAATGGTTTCACAGTTCCTAACGTTGAAAACAGTACATTCCCTGAATAGTACAAAGCCAATGAAAATCGGCCAAGTGGTTTAGGCACCTTCAGAGTCTTAAGGACATAAAGGTTGACGAGGTTTCTGTGTGAACGATAATCCGCTGCGTGGAGTAAAAATCTTGACGGAGGCACTCAGAAAATTCCGCCGACCAGTAATGGGGATTTTCGCGGAACGCGAGAACGTGAACCGGGCGGAGCTGCGGACATCCTGCTCCGCCCAGTTTGCCATGCGCTCATTTTCCCAATGCTACTCGGACTATGGATCAGTGACGTTGACGTACTTATTTTCAGCGGTGCAAGTGCCCCACACTCCGGCGGACTGCACGTACATTCCGCTAAACCACATGGCCGGCTCGTCCGCTGTTCCCGGGATGTCGGGGGCTGCAGCCGCGTAATCTCCCCAACGCGCAGGGCTCGCGGAGGTACCGTACGAAGCAGTGTTCGAGCATTCGTAAAAACCCGGATCATGAAACGGCGTTTGCCAAGTCACGCGGTTCGAGGTGTAGTACATGCTGGGAGTGGTAGCCCCGCTGGAATACGTAGCGGTCATCGTCCAATTGTTTTCCGGAACGGGCGTTATCGCTCCGAAGTATCCGGCGCCCCCATGCCCTGCGCCGCAATAGGCACAGAACTCCTGCTCCACGGTGGCCCCTGTGATTGCGGGGCAAGCGTTGACGAATGTTCCAGTGCAGCCTCCGCCGTTATCGTTTAGATACGGCCGGATGACCCAGCCGAGAACCGCGCTGGTTCCTCCGTTCGCTACGTTGATGGTGGGGAAGATACGTCCACCCGAGTAATGCACCATGGACGCGATTCGATTGTCATTTGTGTCGATGCAATTGGTGCAGAACGTCCCGTTGTCGGCGTTGGCTGGTTCTGAATAACTGCTAGGGGTAGGAACGCCTATTCCCGTGATAAACGGCCCAGGACTGCCGGTTTGTTTTAGAGTGTTAGCGAAAGACCAAACCACCACTCCGTTGCATGGGTTGCCGCTGCAAGGCCCGCCGCCGCCGAAATTAAGCGCGTTGACCGCAAACTCTGTCCTGGGTTTCTCTCCCGGTTCATAGACGTTGACGGGTTCGATCGAATCCACCAAGAACCCGCCATAGGTAAAACCGGACGCCGTGTTATAGGTAAAAACCGCTCCCGCGTACAGTGACGTCTTTGGCAGAAAGTAACAGTTAACGCCGGCAAAACCGGGATTGTAATCGTTATAGCAGATATAAACGGCTCCGTCGAATTTGTCATCCGCCCAGTTTTGCCCCAGCATGGGCTGATCGGCGAGCGTAGTGCCGGTTGGAGTTGACAGGTGGTAGACGTGATACGCTCCGGTCGGGTTGGCGGTCGTGCTAACTGCTATGTCGATCCAAGTTCCGCCGCTGGAATCGGTCGTTCCGGCTGTAATGATCCAGCGACTTTTAACGAAATCGTATGTGATGCGGGGATCGAACGTTCCATGCGCGCCGGTGTTCGTCGGCCAACCCATCAGCTTACCGAGATCCTTCGGATAGCCGGATGCGCGCACGCCAGCCTTCGAATATACTGCGATGCATTCGTTGACCACCTGCACCACGTAAGTGCTATTCACGGCCAAGCCCATGTCTGAAGGATTCCAACCCTCGCCGTTGCAAGCATAAGACGAACCAAAGAAGCTAGTGCCTCTTATCGGCGTGGGGCTCACCACCGAGCCGGCCGCTGGTTGGAGAGCTGGTGGGGCCATGGGATGCAGCGCATCTTCCGGCCTTGTAATAGCCGGCGCGCGAGCCGCTTGAGCTTTCACTTGTTCCCACTGCTCCTCAGTCCAGTAAGGATGCCGCTCATCCGGCAGATTCTGCGGCGCTACCACACGCGAGGGCACGATTTGCGGGAGTGAGTCCAGGACAACGTCTGCCAACGGCGTGGCATCCGCTGAAGGGCCGATATCGGCGTGCGCCTCCAAGCTGCTTGCGTTCTGGGCACCCCGAGCTCGAGGCGTGGTGGCATTGTCGGAGGCGGAGGGTTTGTCTTTATCCTTGTCCCCGGAACCTCGCGGCGCGGCCTTCATTGAAAGACCGGCGAGCAGCATGAGAGTTACAATGCCGCCCGTTCTTGCAATTCCCATCAGCCAAGCGCAAAACACTTTCAAATTACGACTCTGAGACATCGCGCTGCCTCCTTAGGTCGAATATGCGGAGGGTTGGCTGAAACCAAGGTCCTCCGAAAATAGCGACAATGGTACGAGGGTATGAGTCGCGAATGAGTAACCTGTATTAGCGGAAGATGAGGGACACCGGAGATTCCGGCGGCAGTTGGTTACTCGTCTGTGCAGGGGCTGCCAATCTTCACCTTGGCTATTAAATGGGTTAGAGGTCCCAGGTCTCCTCGCTTTCGCGACGCCAGGGTCGAGGCGTTGCTCAGCCAAGTGTTACCTTACCGAACGGTTCGAGGGCTGCCTAAACGTTGCGACGATGGGAAGCCACATGGGGCACAGCACAGCGTTGCCCCCAAAGACGTGAGGACAAGTGCAGCCACCAAAAACTGTCTCAAAACAGGGGTTCGCTCCGTGATTTTTCAAAGCCGAACGTGACTAGTTCCCGAGACCCGCATCGCCCGAAGACGTTTGCAGGACAACGAGGAACAGTTGGAGTGGAAAATAAAATCTATTCGCGATGATCTGGCGAAAGGGTTGCGGGTAGAAGACGGTCCCTTCGAAGCACATACGGAGTAGTGCAGACAGCGCGGCGCCTCGGGTTTATTTTGTTTGGTCTGCGATTCCGCATGGAATAGAATGCAGCACGCGGAGGTCATCTCACAATTCATTCCGAACGCCGTCGGCCGCCCCGTCATTCCTTCGTGGCCGGCATCCATCTAACCGACTTAGATTCCGAGAAGCATCTTGCAGCGCATATTGAGAACCTGAATTTGTTGGGATGTTTTGTCGAAACGGTGACGGCGTTCCCGAAGGGCACAAAAGTCGCAGTGAAAATCTCGCATGATGGCGCGAACTTCACTGCGATAGGCAAAGTAGCTTATTCGCTGCCCAAATCTGGGATGGGAATCACCTTCATCACGATCGAGCCAAAGAGTCAGGAACTTCTAGACCAATGGCTCGCGAATCTAAGAAAGTAAAGTCGCAATCTACCATTTAAACTTTCTAAGCGGTAACTCGCGGATACATTCGTGTTGAGAAAACTGTTGATGAACTACTACCATGTCGTGCTCTTGTTTCGTTAACTTGGTTGGATTTGGGAAACTCCATAAACACCCGGCGCACCCGAACCCTTCCTCATTAGGGGTGGTCTCCCAGACCAGAATGCGCTCTGTTGTCATTCGCCAATCACCGGCAGTGAATAGGTACAAAACTTTGCTGGGCCGGGCCTCGATTTAATTGACCGGAATCAGGGATCGAACGTGGTTTACGATATTTTCCGTCTCGGTCTTTGACACAACTAAGTCGAAAGGTGAGTTTGGCTCCATCAGGTATTTCTTTACGGTCTCAGCGTGCATAGTGAGCACTATGATCGGGACGTGAGGCAGTATTCGTTTTAACGCACGAGCAGCATCGATTCCATTTATTACTGGCATATTTAAATCGAGAATGATTAGATCCGGCCGGCATTGTCTGGCGAGTGCAATCGCTTGCGCTCCATCGACCGCTTCGACGCAAAGATCGAAATCCTTTTCAACTTCGAAAATTTTACAAAGAGCCTTGCGGAGAGTGGGATTGTCGTCCGCTACCAAAATTGTCTTGGCCATTCGTTTTCTGCGCTACTTTATGCAGGCAGCAAGCTCTGAATACACTTTACCAGTCCGATTAAGCCGTCCGCTTTAGCAATCACTGCATCGACAGCAATTCCTTTGGGGCTGAATGTCCTGCGGACAGCCTCGCTATACATCGTGAATAGTATTATTCGTACGTTTGGCATCATATCTTTCAGAACGGATGCCACAACGATGCCATTTGTGCGAGGCATCGCCAAGTCTAGGAGAACTAAATCAGGCTTCAGTTTGCGCGCTTTTTCAATCACATCTTCGCCATCAGCGGCATCGCCGCAAACGTTAAACTTTTGTTCGGTCAGACACGTACAAATGACCTTGCGAACGGTGTCACTGTCGTCCGCGACTAGAATTCGCTTAGACATCATATAGATCCTGGACTGCTAACGGCTTGGCGGCGGTTGCCAGAACGGGTTCGTTCCGCGGAGAGGGCTATGGACGGACGAGACTCTTCTCGTCGGCAATCGGCTTGCGTCTGCAGAGGGTATGGATTCACTTCAGCACGCTACTCTGGGATGATTTTTTAAGGAATACATTGTTCAATGTAGGACACCTGGAGGTGAACTTAGATTCGTTTCGCTTCCCTAAAACAATAGTCACAGACCACCGTAGAGTGAACCAGAAACGCCTACACCTTGAAGCACTTAGAGATGGGACAAAGAGAATTAGCTGAACACTCTTTATGACGCCAAAGCATGGGTGAGCGAAAACGCGTCTGGCATCGGCAACGCCTCACCCCTGGCAATTTGGCCTGTGTGAGGCCGATCGCGAAGCTTACACAAATAAGTTACACTGAATGCCATAGGTGCCGCCCTCGTTGCCACAGTGAGTTACCGCCCTGTCCGCACGGCCAGTAGACTTCCCGTAAAGGAACTATTTAGAGTGGTCATTGATTGAAGCTGTTTCCTTCGGGTACGCCGGTAAATCGAGATGACTGAAAAACTATTAAACCCACCGAAATCCGATCCGATCGCTGACTTCAAGGAAGGTGTAGCGCTGCTCAAGAACGGGTACCCGCAAGGGGCACTCTTGCGCTTGCGGCGCGCTTTCGAGTGTGAGAAACGCAATCCTTACTATCTCTCGTTTCTCGGATTATCCGTTGCCCGCGCGGAACGCAAATGGGATCAAGCCGTAGAGTTCTGCGAAATCGCGGTGCAGCTAAAACGCCAGGAAGCGCAGTTCCGGCTCAATTTGGCTGAAGTTTACCAATTGGCTGGCAGACGTACACAGGCGATCGACACCCTGGACGCAGCTTTGGAGCTGTTCAGGCATGACGAGCGGCTCAAACGCGCAAGAAGTCGAGTGGAAAAACGCCGTTCACCCGTATTATCTTTCCTGAACCGCGATCATGTCCTAAATCGACATCTCGGCAAGTTGCGGCATCGCGCATTGAAGCGCACCGGGAGAGATAGCGAGTAAGTTGTCAGAAGCTACTGATCCAACAGCCGCAGTGAAAACAGATTTTCGACTGGACTCGCGGACCGAGTGAAAACTAGCGCAATTTCAGTTTTTCCATCTTGTGATTGTCTCGCTTGTGACTTTTGCGTATAGCGGTGTCCGCCTTTTTCAGCCAAGCGCTCAGATGGCGGCCCTCGCCTTCGCCATATTCAAGCCGGTAGGTTTGCTCGCAGTGTGGACATCGCACAACCTGTGCGTTAAGGAGCGTGTCGTTTGTCGCAGCTTTGCTGTCCAGGATTTTCGTCAGAGAAACCATACGATTGAGTGAAATGAAAAATTATCTACTGGGCTAGAACATTTACGCCCTCCGCGGGAGGAGCCCGGCACAGTTTGCAGTGCGCAACATCTCCCCAAGAACTCTTGCAGAAGTGTTAGGTCTTAGGGTGCTTCAAGTGTCTCTTGATCCGGGCTTTTACCCACCCGCCAAGCGCGTCGTAATCACGCTGGCTTAACACTCGTGCTTCTTCACGAGTCTCGCCAATTTTCAGCAGTAATTCCTGCCTCTGCTTACTGTCGAGACCATTGTAGTGCTGTTGTGCCGCCATGTATTCTCCATTAGAGTGTGAGATTGTTTCGTTTTCAGCATGCTTCATAATGTCACCAATGATCTGCTGGAGTCTGTTCCTTCTGGAATGTCTGTTCCAAGTTTCACGCGCAACTATGTTTGCTAACAGGCTAGGGCCTTCCATGAGAAGGCCGGTGAGTGTCAAGCCATTTCTTTGATTTTTCTCTCTTTTTCTTCTTTCTTCTTCATTTCTTCT
>Ga0209009_1000631_pt1 | contig 11627 bp, 10 predicted proteins | sample BlaSpr_A8_OM3_M2_FD_187979 | JGI IMG/M metagenome (GOLD analysis project Ga0209009, IMG submission 187979) | Forest soil microbial communities from Thunder Bay, Ontario, Canada - Black Spruce, Ontario site 2_A8_OM3_M2 (SPAdes) (version 2) | ecosystem: Environmental > Terrestrial > Soil > Boreal... | reverse complement strand
GCGAATTCCAGCAGCTCGAAAAGGTCTGCACGCAAAAAGATTTCGCCGCCGCTGAAGGTGAGAAACAATGTGCCGGTCTGCGCCAACTGCTCCAACACATTCTTGATTTCCTGCGTCTTCATCTCACCATGATCTTCATGATCCAGATAGCAGTGGATGCACCGTTCGTTACAACGGTAGGTAAGATCAACGTGGACGCTCCAGGGGAGCTGACGTTGCACCGTTCTGCGAATCAAGCCGTCCATTACTGGAGTGTTCGGCATGCCTTAGCCTTTTTCCTCGGGCGCCACGAACATGAGTTGTTTTTCTCCGAGCGCGGCCAACAGTTCTTCCAGGTCAGCCCTCGCGGTTTCGCGCGCCACTTCATATTCCGCGGAGATTCTTTCCACGAGCTGGTCCAGCGTTTTGCCCTCTGCGTGTTTCCAAAAGAGGCTGGCTATCTCGTTCAACTCGTGGACCTGGCTATCTTCCGGCGAAATAATCACCATCGCGCCGTCAACCTCTCGCCATGCCAGCTTTGGGTTCCTCGTGATTTCTCCGCTCATGCTGCAATCACCTTCCAGAATTCAGCGTTCCGGCGAAAATAAAGCCGGTGGCACGGTATTTCTTTAATCAGCCCCAGCAGAGTGCGCAACAGAGTTTCATGCGCGCTTTTTTCGCTGGCGAAAAATAGAACGCAAGGCAACAGAGCGCGTAGAGCCTGCTTCACAGAAAGAATTTCCAGGCGTTCTTCGGTGGCCTGCTTCAAGAGATAGAAACCTGCCACGGGAACTAAACGATTTTGGCCCGCCGCCCGGAATTCTCCCCAGAAAGGCGTGCCGTGGGCCTGCCAACAACCGTTGGAATAGCGGATTAGCGAAATTTCGTCGGTAAGCACGCTGCCTTTGGGAGACAACGAAGCGACCGTGCTTTTCCCCGCGCCTGAGCGACCGAAAAATATGTATGCGCGGCCATCGCGGACTACCGTTGCGCCGTGCAGAAGGAATCCACGCTGAGGCAGAAGCACCATGGTCAACAAAATGCGCAGCAAAGAATCCAGCGCGTATTCGTGGCGCACGTCATGAAATTCCGCGCCCTGCGATCGCAGAACAATTTTCGCGTCGTCGAGCAGGTAGGAGAATTCCCCGCTCTCTTTCGTTTGTCTCTCTCTTTTTTTCAGAACGATCGGAAATCCGTTTTCGGAATTGTGCGCAAATTCCCGGTAACGCCTCATGGCGGGTTCGAGTAGAGCTTCTTCTCGAATGAAAAGCGAAAGCGGAACGCCCCCGATGGATATGTGCAGCGGCACACAACCATCCAGCGCTTCAACTGGATGAACTACTCCGTCCGTTTTTCCCAAGTGCATCGGCGGTTATGCTACTGCGGGATAGGGGGGTATCCACGCAGTTCCCCCAAACTGTGCAACTTCGCCCACTAAACATGGGCTGCCTACAGCAGTCTCGTTTGGTACCGCGCAACGCGTCAACGCTCATACGCGCAGTAGGTTCGTACTTGTCAATATCCTTGCGGAAACTTGACTAATGGTCGGGAACGGAGGGCGTTTTCACCTTTTTCTTGTGATAAAGCCGTACTTTCGCAAAAGGCGGAGAGGGCGGAGGACGATGTAGAGAGGCGACAACACGCGCGGTAAACGTATCATTTCGTAGTCTTCTTCGGCGGGAACCACGGAAAGTCGTACACCGTAGCGCCAACCCTCCAGAGTTCCCGGCAACATTCGGCGGCGAAAGTTGAACCGGCCCTTGGCGTTCAGCCCAATATAACTTCGGCTCATGAGACGAGACAAAATCTCGGATTCGACATCGTTTGCGGCGCGATCCGCTTTCAACCTAAGAAGAATTTCATCAGGAAGCGGCGTCTCCATTAGGTTCATGGCAAGCAAAAGCGCAACATGAAACATCCGTTCTGCACGAAGAGCGTTCGCGCGTTCGATAGTCACACCCCAATCCAAGCTGGGATAACGCTGTATCAGCTCGGATATGTCCGCAATCCACGAAAACCGCTCCCAAAAATCCTTGGCTCCGTGAAGGCTGAGGACGATCAGAGCATCTTCCACCGAAAACGTGGGAATTTCGCGCTCGTTGAGTTTCACAAACGTACGACGTTTTGAAAAATCTTCCAGGTCTGGGACTTCCGGAAAATGCCTCAGTGTTAATTCCGTGTGAAGCTCCACCATGATGCGTCTTTTTTCATCGCGATAATTGTATTCACCGGGGACCAGAGAAGATGGAACGCCCGAAGAAACCAGCCAGTCGAATCGAGGCCGATATCCCAGCCCCAGCATCACCTCATTTGCTTTCGGCAAATCGCTCTGGCGGACGATGATGTCCAGGTCTTCGAACTGGCGCAAGGTCATGTCGCCGTACGCTTGCATCGCCAGCGCCGGACCTTTGTAAGCAATCGCCTGGATTCCGCGCGAACGCAAAAGATCAAAAATCTTGGTGAGTTCCGCCGTCAGGAAAAGACAGCGTATGGTATTTGCGCGGCAAGCATCTTTCAGCCGCTCCAAAACAGGCGGCGGCACCGCACTGGCGGGAAGCGCTTGCAATTGGCGGCCAAGCAGCGGAGTGACAGAATTTTCTTCCGCTTGGTCGAAAACGTAGTCCCAGTCAAGGTTTCCATTCAATAGCGCGGCGATCTTTTCTGTCGAAGCGGGATCGATGCGGGTGCGAGCACAACAGGCGAGCAGTTCTTTCTCGAGGCAAGCGGAGTCGCGAACGGCGGAATTCATCAAAGTTCAGGCTATGATTTGAAGAGGAATTCTACGCTATTTCGCCACTAGCAAACGCGGTTTCTTGCGCGAACCGATAACTGCAGGCAGCGATAGGCGGAACAAACGGAGCGAGCATACTGTGCATCTCAACGATCTTCCCCAGCTTAAGGAGCCCGGTATGAAAACTCGCCGGCTCCACTCCGGCTCACGCACGCACCGTGTGAAAATCCGCGGCGCTCTCGAACAGAAATTCTTGTGCGTTGCGACGTCTTCTGAGGCTCCCGTTGCGCCAGTCCTGTACCGCGGATACAAGTACGGCGCCGTCCCAAGGCTCCTGTCACCGATCACTTCTACCGTTACCGTGCTTTGCGCATTCGTCTGATATGGCCAGTTTTCCTCCACAATGGCCCTGCTTCGATTCCCCACTTCTTACCGCTAGGCGCCGGCATTCACACTGATGTTTCTTGTAGCAGCAGCTTTAACGCCTAACTCCGCCAGGCGCATGCCCGGAATCACCGTAGTTTCGTCGCATTACACTACTGATTGGCCGGCTATCGAACTATCCGCGTTATCGAACCTGCTTGCCCGCGGACACCTGTACCGACGATGCGGGTTTGAATGAACTGAAGAAAAATCTTGAAGACAGGCGTTGCTGTGGTTATGCCACTGTTTGGACGGCGAGAAGTTCGCGCAGCTTGGATGAAAGCGTTGCCATGGTGAATGGTTTTTGAAGCAGCACAGCATCCATGTCCAAAATTCCGTGATGCACCACGGCCTGATCGGTGTATCCGGACATATATAGAACCTGGATCTTTGGACGAATGCGTTTCACGCGATCTGCCAATTCACGGCCGCTGATGCCGGGCATCACCACGTCGGTCATCAACAGGTGAATTGTTCCAGAGTGCATAGCGGCAAGTTCCAGAGCTGTGTGGCCGTCTTCGGCTTCAATCACCGTGTATCCGCTCATCTCCAGATATTCGCGCGCCAACTCGCGTACGCCTTTTTCGTCTTCCACCAGTAGAATGGTTTCGGTTCCGCGGCCTGAGGATTGAGGATCGCCGCGATTATCCCGTCCTGATTCTTCCACGTTTTCAACCATCGGCAGATAAATCTTGAAGCTCGTTCCGCGGCCGGGTTCGCTGTACACCCAAACGTAGCCGCCGCTTTGTTTCACGATGCCGTACACCGTTGCCAGGCCCAGGCCTGTTCCTTTGCCCTTCTCTTTCGTAGTGAAGAATGGCTCGAAGATGTGGGTTTGCGTTTCCGCGTCCATGCCGCAGCCGTTGTCGGTAACGGCGAGCATCACGTACTTACCGGGCGCGAGAACGACGGGCGACCGCGCGTAGGAAGCATCCAAGTCCACGTTGGCGGTTTCTATCGTGAGCCGACCGCCCTGGGGCATGGCGTCACGCGCGTTCACAGCTAGGTTTAAGATCACCTGCTCGATCTGGCTCCGGTCTGCTTTGATTAGACCCACATCCGGCGCGGAAGACGTTTCGAGTTGAATATCTTCGCCGATCAGCCGGCGCAAAATTCGTTCCATGTCGCCTAAAATGCTTTGAACGCTGATCACTTTGGGGGCCAACATTTGTTTGCGGCTGAAAGCAAGGAGCTGCCGCGTAAGCGAAGTGGCTCGCTGCGAGGCTGTTTGAATTTGTTCCGCATTGCGGCGCAGTGGATCGCCCACCGGCAGACGCTCGGCGAGCAAGTCGGCGTAACCCTGAATAACCATCAGAAGATTGTTGAAATCGTGCGCGATTCCTCCGGCCAGGCGTCCCACGGCTTCCATTTTTTGCGACTGGCGTAGCTGCTCTTCGAGCTGTTTGCGATCCGTGATATCCAAAGCCATGCAAATCGCGCCTTGCAGATGGCCGCTCGCCTCTCGAAGAGGTTCCACGTGGCAGGCGTAGGACCCGCCTTTCCATTCGATATGGAAAGTAGTGGGCTCGCCGGCGATGGCGCGGCGATGAGCCGCGATGGGAGTGAAGCTCTGATCCGAAGACTCAAAATATTCCCATAGCGACATCCCAACGATCTCGTTTGGTTTTAGTCCCAGGCGCGTCAGTCCCGCTCCCAGCGCCGAAGTGAATCGAAGATCGGGCCCGACAGTCCAAAGCACGGCGGGCAATTGCTGAACCAATACGCGCAGGCGCGCTTCGCTCTCTCGTATTTTTTCTTCCGAGCGTTTTCGCTCGATGGCCATGGCGATCTGACCGCCGACGGAAGCCAGGAATTCCAAATCGCGCTCGGTGTAGGCATTCTCGTCTTCGTAATGCTGGACTACCAGGACGCCGATCGTCGCTGCCGGCGTTCGAAGCGGCGCACCCAGCCAGGAGGGAGATGGCGTACCAACCAGTTCCACTTCGTCCTGCGCCGCCAGCTTGTCGAACGCCTTTTGAGGAATCAACATGGCGTGTTCTTTGTGAAAGACATACGCGGTACAGCTTCTTCCCACTTGCTGCGGAGGCGGCGCCATGTCGAACTGGTCCGCGAAGAACGGAAAATGAAACATCTGAGTGGATGGCTCGTACAGGGCTACGAAACAATTTTCAGCGTAGAGAACTCTCTTCAGCGCTATGTGAATCAGCTTCAGTAAATCGTCCAGATTATCGGTCGCATTTACGGCGTGAATGATTTCAAAATTAACCTGGCGCTCTAGCTCGGCGCGCTTTTTGCTGGTGATGTCTTCAACCGTGCCTTCGTAGTAGGCTATTTTCCCTCGCGAATTTCGAATGGCTCGCGCATTTTCGGAAACCCAAATCTTCGCGCCATCCTTTCGGCGCAGTTGATATTCGAACTGTTCCACCACGCCTTGTTGTTCAATGCGGCGCTTGAACTCTTCGCGGAGGTCGCGCTCGACGTATAACTCCTGGTCCACATTTTTCACTTCCCGCATCATTTCCGCGCAACTTGCGTATCCGCACATCCGCGCAAGAGCAGGATTCAAGCTTAGAATGCGGCCCTGCGGCGTGGTCTGAAAGATTCCCTCCACCGCGTTCTCAAACAGCATGCGAAGTCTTTCTTCCGCGCGATGCTGAGCGTCTTCGGCGCGGCGGCGTTCGGTGATGTCTTCATACATGCCGAAGCAGCCAATGCGCTTGCCGTTTGCAATTAAAGGCACGCCAACGATTTGAACGTCCACCACCGAACCATCATTTCGGCGGCGCTTTGCTTCCCGGCGCACTACTTCGCCGTTCATGGCGCGTTTGGTGAGATCGAGCGCCTCGCTGGCCTCGCGGGCGGGAGCCAGTAACAAATCGATTTCCGTTCCAACAATTTCGGATTGTTGGTAACCAAAAAGAGTTTCAAACGCCGGGTTGCATAGTTGTACGCGATGGTTGGCATTCAAAACCACGATAGCGAGTGGATTGTTTTCCGTCAGCGCGTGTATGTATGCGTCGTGTTCCGCAACTTTTTCTTCGGCAGCGCGGCGTGCGCTAATATCCTGGACCGCTACAAGGACAGCGCTGCGCCCTGCGTAGACAGTTCCTTGCGTGGTGATTTCCACTTCAAAGATTTGGCCATTTTTTCGTTGATGGCGCCAATTCCCGCGAAATGCCAATTCAGGAGTGCTTTTGCGGACAGCTTCCAATACACGCGGAATATCGTCCACCGGGCGAATGTCGGTAAGGGTCATGCGCAGCATTTCTTCGCGCGTGCACCCATACTGCTTTAGGGCCGCAGTGTTCACATCGAGAAAGATAAGCGTTTCGGGGTCGTAAATAAACATGGGTTGCGGATTGTTGGAAAATAACAGCGGAGAATTCAGTTCGTTCGGAGTTGTGTTGGCCGCCTCATCGTGCAAATGAGTGGAGTCGGGGAGATGCGACTCAGCCGCGTTTGGCGCGCAGGCATCTCTCTCCGTCACGGCGGTTTTTAGTTTGCTCGGCATGGTTCGGAACGGGACAATCGGACGCCCATTTCGCCCGATGTCCATTTATAGAAGGGGGCCGCGAGGCCAACAATAGTACCGACGTACCGATTGCGCACATTCCATGACACTTAGGAACAAGCCGAGCGGACAATGTTGCGCGCGTTGCTCTCCAAAAGTAACGAATTGTGCGCATTTTATTGTGGTTTCGGAGACTCCTCGAGTCTTGGGGGTTCTGGGATGGCTTCTCCGTCTTTGCGAGGGTCGGAGGCGCCGTAATTTACGCCGGTTGCAAAATCGCGGCGGACGGCTTGGCCTCCGCCAACCTGTTGCGCGAAATTGCCAAGGAGTTCGATCTGGTGGCCACGCTGTGTGAGCGTGGCGCGGATGTCGGCGGGGAAGCGATCTTCCATCAGCACGTCGCAGCCGGTGAAAGTATATTTTGTAAATCTGGGCGCTTCGAGCGCGGCTTGGATGTTCATCCCGAAGTCCACAATGTTGGAAACGAATTGCGCGTGGGCTTGGGCCTGGTTGAAGCCGCCCATAATGCCGAAGGCGATGCGCTCCTGGCCGCGCGTCATGAAACCGGGAATGACGGTGTGCAGAGACCGCTTGTGGCCTGCTAGCACGTTGGGCGACTTGGGATCGAGACTGAAGAGGCCGCCGCGATTTTGGAGAGCGAAGCCGGTTCCGTCCGCGACCACTGCAGAGCCGAACCCGGCGTAATTGCTTTGGATGAGCGAGACCATGTTGCCATCGCGATCGACGACGGTGAGATATGTGGTGTCGCCCTTGGTGGGAAATTCGGGCTCGCCAGGCGCGACGTCACAATTTGCTTTGGCCATGTCGATTAATTTGGCGCGCTGGGCTGCGTATTCTTTGGAGAGCATTCCAGCGACCGGAACCGTGGAGAACTTCTGGTCCGCGACGTAGCGAAGCAAATCGGCGTAGGCTAGTTTTTTTGCTTCGATCATTACGTGCGGAACATCGGCCGTTCGCCCGTAATAGTTCCGGGGTTCACCGGACTTGCGAAGCCGGGCATCGCGATGCTCACCCAGCGGGAACGTCTCCATGATGTTGAGCATTTCGAGGGTAGCGATTCCCTGCCCGTTCGGGGGGATTTCGTAAACGGCCCAGCCGCGATAGGTGGTGGAGATGGGCTCGACCCACTCGGCGGAAAAATCGGCGAGGTCTTCGAGGGACATTGTTCCGCCCAGTCTGGTTGAGGTGGCTACGATGCGGCTGGCGATTTCACCTTTGTAATATGCGTCGCGGCCGCCGGCGGCAATTTGTTCCAGCGAATGCGCCAAATCCGGATTGCGAAATATTTCTCCGAGTTTCGGCGCGCGGCCGTCGATCAAAAATGTTTTCGCAGCGTTTGGATCGGTCTTTAACTTTTCTTCGCTGGAGGTCCAATATTCGGCGTCGAGCTCCGGCACGGGAAATCCGTCTTTTGCGTAATGAATGGCGGGCGCGAGAACTTCTGGAAATTTCTTGGTTCCGAGGCGCGAGAGAAGTTTGGACCAGCCGTCCACTGTGCCGGGAACGGTGACGGAATCGATGCCACTTTGCGGCATTTTGTCGTCACCTTTGCCGTGGAGAAATTCGATGGAAAGTTTGGCGGGGGCCCAGCCGCTGGCGTTGAGTCCGTAGAGCTTGCCGGTCTTGGCTTGGTAAACGATGGCGAAGAGATCTCCGCCGATTCCGTTCATCATGGGTTCGAGGACGCCCATCGCGGCGTTGGTGGCAACAGCTGCGTCCACCGCATTGCCGCCGTGCGCCAGGATCATCGCGCCGGCTTGCGCTGCCAGCGGACTTTCCGCAGCGACGATTCCGCCTTCGGACACAACCATGGAGCGGGCTTGGGTGCGGCTTTGGGTGTGAGCGGTCATAGTGATTAGCGCGATGGCCAGGAGAGAGAGTGCCGAGTATTTTATGTGGCTGGCCCTGGTCATATGGTTCGCCGGAAGGATATGCGAATTTGTTGTCCACCACAACACCGGCGGACTTTTAAGCCATTTTCAGTTGGATGTCATGAGTAGCCTGGAAGCGCCAAGGCAGGCCAATTCAGCTAGATGCGGGAAATCCGGCATGGCGGTGCCAGCAGAAGCGCCACCGAAAACGCCCCAGCGTATATCCGCGTTGTGCCGCTTCGCCCGGACGGACCAAGCTGATATTGGCGGGGCAACCTTTCTCGCTGAGCCGACCCTTGGTTGGGCACCGGCCAAACTGAACTGTCCGGTGTCGCGTGCGAGTCGCCATGCGGACTGATCTTGCCGCAACGTGCGGAGCCGGTCTGCGACACCCGCTTCACCCAGCCATTGAACTTCCGGCGGTCCGGCTGATCGAACGGCATCGAGCCGTTCCGGCTTCACGAACTGGACTGCGCCTGCGCAATCTTCACCTACGTTTGAGATAAGTCCAAAAACGTTTGTGGGCGAGACGTGAAACTTTCGCGCCCATTGTCCAAGCACAATTTCGTTGTCTGGAAGTAGGCCCCAAAGGAAGGGATGGATTTTTCGGTGTCCTTGTTCGTCAGGTGACAAGGGCATGGACACAGACAAAGGGTAGGCACCGGGTGACGTCAACCATTCGTCGGAATAGAGAAAGGAAAGCCGGCCGCCTTTAGCGTTCGTCACCGTTCCCTTGACCAAGCCTTCCGCAAAAGCAATAAGCTGCGGCGTCATTTGCGTGGCCTACGCGCAGCCGCGACGATCTCGTCGATATCGACGGTGCTCTGTGGACTCTTCGGTGGCAGCTTTTCCGATGTCGTAGCATTCAAGGTTATGCGAAGAGCATCAAGGGTTCGTAGCACCAAACCAATTTCTGCGCGAGGCTTTCCTTTTTCGATCTCGACGAGCCAGAGGCGACTTACCCCGATGGTCTTGGCAAGCGTGGATTGGTCGAGCCGGAGCTTTTTACGGGTGTTGCGAATCAAGGTTCCAAGGTCGGCCGGTGTGCGAATCTTCATCCAGATCCTCCTGTAAGCGAACGCTTACAACAGCTACAAGTCAGCGAGCGCTTACAGGGAATTGTCTCGGGTCATGCGTCTACATTAATTGAATCCAGCGGAGGGGATCGGAAACTAAACGCTCGACGGCCCACATTCACGCGCGACGACGCGTCTCTTGCCGAATTGCCTGGGATTAACGGACGCCACAACTGGCCCAAAAGCGCTTCGAGGGGATTCTTCGTAGTGGATGATAGCGTCTTCAATCTGTCTACAACGTATGCGAGCGCGTGAATAAAAGCCTGGCGTACCCGTTGCAGATCAACCTGGCGGTCAGTCCTGCCAGTGTGAACGATATCACTTCTCGCCCGATATAATTGAGCCACCGCTGGAATTCAAGGCTCGATTGTCTCTTGTGCCCTTCAGGGCCCTGCGGAGACGCCTTCGGATTCGTGGGTCAACCCCGCCGCATCGTTGTCGGTGAGTAGAACCTCAAAAGCGACCGCGAGATTGACATACGCCTCACCGGCCTCGGATAAATTCGCAGATTCCCCCACTTTTGAGGCTGCAGCATTTTCATTGGCGGAGATAACACATAAGGTGACCGAGATGAACTGTTTGACCGGTTCGCAGGACTGGCGGGCAGGTCCGGGTGAAAGTGGAGGAACTGAATCGATTAATGGCATGAACTTTAAAGCGTTTGGGGCCAGTGACGCTAGTATGAAGCAGGACGTGGTGGGTAGCGTCTATAGAACTTTTCACCGAAACAGACGCTACCAATGAGTATTCTAACGGCTACGGCGAGGTCCGGGGGATTTCGATCCTGGCACATTCATAGAATTCACTAAAGAAGATCAAGACGAGGTGCAGGGTGGTCTGAAGCAAGCGCTCGATTCATTCACCTTTCTTGCGGTGAGATTCGGCTAGGGACACACGGCACGGCGTTCCTGTGTAGTTCTGCGCTGGGCTGAATTTTTGCACCCGCCGGCGGATTACTTTTGTTCGGCGGGGGTGGCTGTGGCGGGGCCATCGCCGACGATCTCCAGGACTGCTTCGGAATCCTTGGCGCCGTCGTAGTGAATTTGTTTTCCGAAATGCGTGACGAAGGTGCCGGCGGGCATAGGAACGGTCCTGTCGGGATCGAATTTTGGTCCGGTGCCCACCCACCACGTTCCGGAAATCACGGTGATGAAGCGGTCGTTTGGATGCCAGTGCGGATGGCTCATGTGATGCGGAGTCCATTTCACCAGCACTATGTAGAGACCCGGCTTCGAAGGATCGCCGTGAAGGACGGCCATTTTTGCGCCGGTGGGATCGTCCTTCCACTGAATCTGGTCAGGTAGTTCATAGGCGAGGACTTTTGGATCGAGATCGTCGGCGGCGGGCGTTTGAGTTTGTGCCCAGCCGCGCGGAACCATCCACGCTACCAGCATCGCGATAACAATGACTGCTTCCCCGAAGTGGTGCATGCGAATCGTTGACATGAAGACCTCCCTGGAACTTTAGATTCTTTTGTTGGCTGTTGCCTGCAAACCGAATTGTCCGCGATTTTCAATTTAGGCTCAATCGCGTTTTATAAATGCATTCGACTGTTTTAATTCCGAAGCAGGGCCGTTTGACGCAGCATTTCGCAAAGCAAGTCCCTCGTCGCGAGATCATCCGGGGACGCAAACGGCGCGCGTAGCCTGAAAGACGGCTCAGTCCCTTCCGATGCGAACCTGCGTTAAACGCCAACGGAACGCTAACGGCTACGGATGGCGCGATCATGAAGTTATGTGCGTTTGGAGGACTGGGGAAAAATCAAACTGCCACGATGAATTTGAAATACACGGCGTTTTGAGTTTGCTACATGGGCGTCGCTGATATGAGGGATCCGGAGGAAAGCGCGCGGGCGCGTTACTTGAGGCTTTGCAGGTAGGCGATCAGGGCTTTTAGATCGTCGTCGGGTAAATCTACGGTGGGCATGCCGCCTGCGGTCATTTTTTCGTTGGGATGCTTGAGGAGCTGGGCTAGCTGATCGGACGGATACTTTGCGCCGACGCCGATTAGGGCGGGTGCTGCGGCGGTGCCAACGCCACCGTCACCGTGGCAGG
>Ga0209009_1000630_pt1 | contig 11661 bp, 12 predicted proteins | sample BlaSpr_A8_OM3_M2_FD_187979 | JGI IMG/M metagenome (GOLD analysis project Ga0209009, IMG submission 187979) | Forest soil microbial communities from Thunder Bay, Ontario, Canada - Black Spruce, Ontario site 2_A8_OM3_M2 (SPAdes) (version 2) | ecosystem: Environmental > Terrestrial > Soil > Boreal... | reverse complement strand
CACCGCTTTTCGGCGGTTTCGTCCCATTTCAGGGTGGAACGCCGGATCCCGGCGCCGGTAACCGGCCCATCGTCGCCATCGGCGGAACGAGCGTCGCTCTAGCGCGCGGTCCCGCGGACCTGCTCTCGTATCAAATCAGCATCGTTTCGACCGGTTATCAATTTGCGCTTGTGACGACCGACACGACGCTGGGATACGGCGCGCACAACCTACGCGGCTTGGGGATGGTTGCCATCGACCCAGCCGATAACACGCGCGCGGTGGTCGCCGGCGCGCCCGGACCCAATGACGTAACGCTCATCACGGGCTTGCCGGGCGCGATTTCGAAGTCGTCGACGGTGACCTTGCCCTCGCGCCCTCACTCGGTCGCGATCGCGAGTGCCGGTGCGCTCGTGGTTGTCGGAGCCGACAACGGTTTCTACGCGTTGACCGGCGTCAACACTCCTACTCTGGCGTTGGTTCAGCCGTTCGCGCCGAACCCGGCCGATGCGTCGGCGAATGCCCTGAGCTTCACCGGCTGCACCGGTGCGAAGTTGCTTATGACCAACGTGACTTCGGTTGGTTTTTCAGCGGATCAACTTTATCTCGTCGTTATCGGGACACCGCCGTCGCAGGTTTGCCCCGGTGGGAACAATTCGAGCTTGGTGGCGATCCCATTCAACACGACGACGGGCGTCCAGCCGTCGCCCGCGCCGACGACGGCGGCCTCGCCGACGCCCGGTCCGACGTCCTACACGGCGAACGGGATTTCGACCAGACCGACCGACACGGATTACGTGATCGTTCGTTAGCGAGTCCTAATGCCGAAAACCGAGCGCTGGCAATGGTACGTCGAGCAGTTCTCGCCGGCCGAAGCGCACCACCATGCGATCGACGAAGTTTACTTTGCGGGGCGCACGAAATTTCAGGACGTCGCCGTCATCCGTAGCGCGGCCTTCGGGAAGATATTGGTCATCGACGGAGACACGCAGAGTTCGGAACGCGACGAACGGATCTACCATGAAAGCCTCGTTCATCCGGCGCTCGCTGCGCTCGACGATCGCCGTGAAGTTCTGATCCTCGGCGGCGGCGAGGGTGCGACCTTGCGCGAGGTTCTGCGCTGCGCCCAGGTTGCGCGCTGCACGATGGTCGATATCGACGGCGAGGTCGTCGAGCTGTCGAAGCGCTATCTGCCCGAATGGTCGGCAGGTGCCTTCGACGACCCTCGCGCGCGGGTCGTGATCGGCGACGCGCTCGCCTTCTTGAAGGAAGACGGCGGAACGTACGGAGCGATCCTCTCCGATCTCACCGAGCCGCTGCCCGACTCTCCGTCCCACCCGCTCTTTTGCGAGGCCGTCTTCAAGGACGTCAAAGGGCGTCTCGCGCCGGACGGCATCTACGTCTTGCAAGCCAGCACGGCCGGCTTCCACAACATGGCGTTGCACGCCAAGATGGCGCGCACGCTGCGCGGCTACTACCGTCACGTGCGTTCCTTCTTTACGCACGTCCCCGCCTTCGACAACGATTGGGGCTTCTTGGCGTGCAGCGACGTCGTCGACCTCGCCGGCCTCGCCGCGCCCCGCATCGAGGGCTACGTCGCCGCTTTGCGCGGCGCGAATTTCTTTTACGATTCCGAAACGCACCGCCGGCTGTTCAGCCTGCCCCTATATCTGCGGCGCGAACTAGCGAAAGACGGTGACGTGTTTTGAAACCGATCGACGTGCACAAGGCGATCCGTACGTGGGACAAGCAGAAGGCGAACTTCGTGCAGACCCTCGACCTGCATCTGGAGCATGTCGAGCACGGGAAAGCGACGATGCGCATGCCGTATCGTCCGCAGGTCGCAAACGGAACCGGAGCGGTCCACGGCGGCGCGATCGTCAGCCTCTGCGACACCTGCTTCTACATCGCGATGGCGTCGATCTACGGTCACGATCAGCCGACGGCGACGGCGTCGCTAACGTGCAGTTTCCTGCGGCCGGCGCTGCCGCCGCACGATCTCCTCGCGCACGCGACGGTCCTCAAACCCGGCAAGCGCATCGTCTACGGGGAAGTGCACGTCTACAGCGGCGACAAACTGGTTGCGCACGCCACCCTCAGCTTTCTCAACTCGCCGAAAGAAGAAGGCGAACCGGAAGGCGACCGCGGGCGCGTGGCCGGATGAGCGCGGCCACGGAGGTTCTGCGGCGGACGGCGCTCTACGACCAGCACGTCGCGCTCGGCGCGCGGCTCGTCCCCTTCGGCGGCTTCGAGATGCCGGTGCAGTACGCCGGGATCATCAAGGAGCACGACGCGGTGCGGCGGCACGCCGGGCTGTTCGATCTCTCGCACATGGCGCAGTTCGTGCTGACCGGGGACGGCGTCGCCGAGTGGGCCGACTCCCTGACGACCAATGCGGTCGGGAGCATGAAGCCGTATCAGGCGCGCTACAATCTATTCTGTAACGAACGCGGCGGTACGCACGACGACGTCCTGTTCTACCGTCTCGAGAATCGCTGGCTGCTGGTTTGCAACGCATCCAACGCCGCGAAGATGTGGAAGCATCTGAACGACCGCAACCATCGCTCCGACGTCCGGCTCGCGAGCCGGCACGGCGAGGCCGCGTTGATCGCAGTCCAAGGGCCGAGGGCCGTCGAGATCGTCGCGCCCCTGTGCGACATCGGTTCTTCGAACGCCGCCGAGCTCAAGTATTATTTTTGCGCCGAGGGGTCCGTCGGCGGCGTTCGCGCCGTCATCGCACGGACCGGCTATACCGGTGAAGACGGTTTCGAACTTTTCATCGACGGCACGGACGCGGCGGCACTCTGGCAGAAGCTGCTCGAGGTGGGCCGGCCGTACAGTATCGAACCGGCAGGGCTCGGCGCGCGCGACATGTTGCGCCTCGAAGCCGGGATGCCGCTGTACGGTTTCGAGTTGAGCGAAGAGATCTCGCCGCCGGCCGGCGGCCAAGGCTGGGCGGTAAAGCTGAACAAGCCGGCGTTCGTCGGCAAAGAAGCGCTCGCCGCGCAACTCACCACCGACGATTATGCTCGCATCGCGGGCTTCGTCCTGGAAGGGCGCGTCCCGGCGCGCACCGGTTATCCCGTCTTCAGCGGCGGCGAGCCGATCGGCGAGGTGCGCAGCGCTTCGATCGCACCGTCGTATGGAAACCGCAACGTCGGGACGGTGCTCGTGCCGAAGGCGGCGACCGCCGTCGGCACGCCTCTTGAAATCGAAATTCGCGGGACGCGTCACGCCGCGCAGGTCGCGTCCCTTCCATTCTACAAGCGCGCTCGTTAAAAGGGAGAACATATGTCGCAGCCCGAGGGTTTGCTCTTCAGCAAAGAACACGAGTGGTTGAAGGTCGACGGTGACGTCGGGATCGTCGGGATCACCGATTACGCTCAAAGCTCCCTCGGCGACATCGTCTACGTCGAGCTGCCTCGCGTCGGTCACGAGATCGTGCAGGGCGGCAGCATCGGCGTCGTCGAGTCGGTGAAAGCGGTCTCCGATCTCTTCACGCCGATCTCGGGCGAGGTGCTCGAGGTGAATCACGCGCTCGAGACCGATCCGGCGCTGCTCAATCGTGACGCTTTCGGCGAAGGCTGGCTATACAAAGTGCGGATCAAGGATCTCAAAGAGAAAAACAGCCTTCTTGGAACGGCGGACTATGACGCCCTCATTGCCGAGGCTGCAAACTAATGTGCACACAAACCTCCTGGCACACTGAGCGAAGCGCCGAAGGCGCGGAGTCGAAGTGCCGACGGAGCTCAGGACAGGCGCCGCAGTCGAAGGACGAAGGGCCAACGGTGCTCGACTAGGCAGTGTATAGCCCGCACACAGCTGCCGACATCGAAGCGATGCTCGCCGCCGTCGGTGCGCGATCGCTCGAAGATTTGATCCGCGTCCCCGACGCGGTTGCTTTGAAGCGGCCGCTCGAAGTCCCGGCGGCGCTGCCCGAGGCCGATCTCGCGCGCAAGATCGCCGAATACGCGGCGCGCAACACCGCGGCGACGGAATATACGTCGTTCCTCGGAGCGGGAGCCTACCGGCATTATTGCCCGCCGGTTGTGATGGCGCTGGCGATGCGCGGCGAATTCCTCACCGCCTACACGCCCTATCAGGCAGAGGTATCGCAGGGCTATTTGCAAGCGATCTACGAGTGGCAAACCTACATCTGTTTGTTGACGGGACTCGCCGTCGCCAACGCGTCGGTGTACGACGGTGCGACGGCCCTCGCCGAAGGCGCGATCATGGCCGTCAACGCGACCGGACGTAAGGCGCTGCTCGTATCGTCGGCGCTCCATCCCAACTATCGCGACGTGCTGCGCACGTACGCGCGAGGCTTGGACCTCGACGTCGACGAGCTGCCCATCGCCTCGAGTGGAGCGACCGACCTCTCGACGCTTGCGGCGCGGCTCGCCGAAAAGCGATACGCCGCCGTGGCGCTGCAATCGCCGAATTTTTTCGGTTGCATTGACATTCCGCCCCACAGTGCGAAGGCGCTGTTCGAATCGACGGGGACGGTCCCTATTGCGGTCGTCGCCGAAGCGCTTTCGCTCGCCGCGCTAATTCCGCCGGCGCAGTGGGGTGCCCAGATCGCCGTCGGCGAGGCGCAGTCATTCGGCAATCCGCTGAACTTCGGCGGACCGTACGTCGGCTTCATCGCTTGCACGAACGAGCACCTCCGCCGAATCCCGGGACGGCTCGTCGGACGCTCGAGCGACAACCGCGGGAACCCCGCGTACGTTCTCACATTGCAGGCTCGCGAGCAGCACATTCGGCGCGAGAAAGCGACCTCGAACATCTGCACCAATCAAGCGCACTGCGCGCTGGTCGCGACGATCTATTTGGCGGCGCTGGGCGAAACCGGGTTGCGCCGCGCGGCGGGTCTCAACTTGCGCCAAGTGAATCGGTTGACGGAACGCGTCTGTGCCGTCCCCGGATTCTCGCGCGCGTTCCCGGCGCCGGTCTTCAACGAGGTCGCGATTCGCGTTCCTGCGTCGACGACGACCGCGCGCGTGCTCGCGGCGCTGCGCGAGCGGAAGATCCTCGGCGGTCTCGAGCTTGGCTGCTGGTATCCCGATCTGAGCGATTGCATTTTGATGACCGCGACCGAGACCACGACCGACGCCGAGATCGACGCGATCGCCGCCGCGCTCGGCGAGCTCGCGCGCGAGACCAAGGCCACCGCCCGTGCCTAACTACATTTCGAATGCCGCAAACGGCGATCCGATTCCGCTGCTGTTTGAGTCGGGCCGGCGCGGCCGCGCCAACGTCTATTTCGGCGACGGCCACGCGCTCGACGAATTCTTGCCGAAAAGCGCGCTGCGCGATTCGCTGCCGCTTCCGGAGAACAGCGAACTAGACGTCGTGCGGCACTTCACGAGGCTCGCGCAACGGACGTTCTCGATCGACTCCGGCTTCTATCCGCTCGGCTCGTGCACGATGAAATACAATCCGCGCATCAACGAGGCGATGGCGGCGCAACCCGGCTTCCGCGACCTCCATCCGTTCGCGCCGATGGATTTGGCGGAGGGCGCGATCGCGACGATGTACGAACTCGAGCGCGCGCTCTCGGCGATCTTCGGGATGGCGCAATTCTCGCTCAATCCGGCGGCCGGGGCGCACGGCGAACTGGCCGCGCTCTTGATCGCGAAGGCGTACTTCCGGAAAAAAGGTGAGGGGCGGACGCGTACGACCGTGATCGTCCCGGACACCGCGCACGGTACCAACCCGGCGTCGGCGGCGATGGTCGGCTACAAAGTCGTCTCGCTCAAGAGCGATGCACGGGGACGGATCGACGTCGGAGTGCTGAAGGCTGCGCTCGGCTCGGATACGGCCGTGTGCATGATGACCAATCCCAACACGCTCGGCTTGTTCGAAGATCACATTCTCGAGATCACGCAGGCCGTGCACGCGGCCGGCGGTCTGATGTATTACGACGGCGCGAATGCGAACGCGCTGATGGGCAACTCGCGGCCCGGCGACATGGGCTTCGACCTCATGCACCTCAACTTGCACAAGACGTTTTCGATTCCGCACGGCGGCGGCGGCGCGGGCGCCGGGCCGATCGGCGTCGCCGAACGCTTCGTCGAATTCTTGCCGACGCCGGTCGCGACGCGCGATCCGAAAGGCGCGTACCGGCTCGACTTCGATCGCCCCGAATCAATCGGCCCCATGCGCTCGTTCTGGTCGAATTTCGCGCACGTCGTCCGCGCGCTCACCTACATCTACGCTAACGGCGGCGAAGGTTTGACGAAGATATCGCAGCTCGCGGTGCTCAACGCGAATTACATCCGGGTCGCGCTCAAAGAGTTTTTGGAGACGCCATACGACGAGCCGTGCCGGCACGAATTCGTCGCCTCGGCGCAAGCGCTCAAGCGCGAGACCGGCGTCCGAGCCCTCGACATCGCGAAGGCGCTGCTCGACCGCGGTTACCACGCGCCGACGATCTACTTCCCGCTCTTGGTGCCCGAATGTCTGATGATCGAGCCGACCGAAACAGAATCGAAAGAGACACTCGACGGCTTCATCGCGGCGCTGCGCGAGATCGTCGCGACCGCGAAGTCCGATCCGCAGAAGATATTGGAGGCGCCGCTCAACACGGTCGTCGGCCGCATCGACGAAACCCGCGCCGCCCGCCAACCCGATTTACGTTGGGAGTCTCCGAGACAGTAACGTGTCGGCCTTTCGCAGCGACGCCCAAAGTGCGGTCACGTGCGTCGGTCATGCCTCGTGCCAGACGATCTCTCCGTGTTCGAGTTCCTCTTTGGCGAACGCGCACGCCACAAGAATCGCAGCGTCTTCCGACATCTCGATTGACAATCCGAATTCTTTCATCGCCGCGGCTACGATGGGAGCCAGTTTCGCGTATTCGGGTGGCATCATCACCGCGGTAGGCCGCGAGTTTCGGGTGATTAGGACGATCTTACCTCGCTCGGCGTCGTCCAGAAGGCGGTCGAAATCCTCGCGAACTTGTTTAGCGGATAGGCTTTTCACGGTTAGCTCTTTTCAGTTTAAGAAGTATTTCGGCAGAGCGCTGCAACGGCTTGGACAATCAATTCTTAAAATGCTGCGTCGAGCCGATGGCGCTACTTGCCACGTGCGATTAATAGCAGGACAAGCGAGCGCTAGGACGTACTGGTCGCCTCACGAAGAAGGGCTGTCCTTCGAAGCGCTTTCTTCTTGGGGCGTGTTGCTAAAATAGAAGAAAGGGCGCCCGGACAACCGGGCGCATTTTAGACAGAAAGCGTCAGATGCGGATCAAGTACGAAACTTCGGCCGGCGGGCTTGTCCTGCGCAGGAACGGTGCGTCTCTCGACGCGCTCCTGATCGGCCGAGGAAATCCGCGAGTTTGGTCGCTGCCCAAAGGTCATGTCGAGCCGCGCGAGACCTACGAACGCACGGCGTTGCGCGAAGTTCGCGAAGAGACCGGCTGCTGGGCCGAGATCATCACGAAACTTTCCGAGATATCGTACTGGTTCTTCCTCAATCGCAGCAAGCACAAGAAAGCCGTCCATTTCTATTTGATGCGCTATCTCTCGGGTGACACTGCCAACCACGACCATGAGGTCGACGAAGCCGCGTGGTTCGACGTCAAAGCGGCGAAGAAATCGCTGAAGTACGTGAACGAGAAACGCTTGCTCGATCTCGGGCTCGAATATCTGAGCAAGCTCGAGGGCGATCCCTTCGAGCTGGGTCCGATCGTCGAAACACCAGCCGCCGCGGCCGAGCCCGCGATGAGGGAAATAGCGACGCGTTGACCGACGCCCCCGACCGCCGCCTCCACGTCTCCCTCGACATCTTCGACGGACCGCTCGACCTTCTGCTGCATCTCGTGCGCGAGCGCGAACTCGACATCGCGACGGTTTCGCTCGCGACGGTCGCCCAGCAGTACTTCGACTACATCGCCGTCATGCACACTCTCGACGTCGAGCTGGCCGCCGAGTATCTGGTCATCGCCGCGACGCTGGTCTTCCTCAAATCGCGCTCGCTCTTGCCGCCGGTCCCGCCCGAGTTTCAATCCGAAGGCGAAGAGACGGCCGAAGAGATCGAAGAGCGCTTGCGCCGCCGGCTCATCACTTATTCTAAATATAAGACCGTGGCGGAAGAACTGCGCGCGAGTCAAGAAGAAGCAGCTTCCTACTTCTATCGCGATGCGGGTGACTCGGCGACGACGGTCGTGCAACGCTACCGCATCCCGTCGGCGCGCCTGGCGAGCGCGTTACTGGCAGCCGTGCGCAACGCGCGTCCCGAAAAACGAACGATCGCGCGCGAGAAGTTTTCGATCGCGCGCCAGATGGAGTTCGTTCTCGATGCAGTGCGAGAACGCGGACGGATCGAGTTTCGCGCTTTGTGCCACGCGTTGGATCGCCCCGGCGTCATAGCGACTTTCTTGGCGCTCTTGGAATTGATCCGGCAGGGGCGCATCGGCTACGAACAGGATGCACCGGACGACGAGTTGCAACTCGTCGCGCCGTCGATACCGGCGGTTGCGTATGCAAGCTGACCCGATCGAGACGGACGCGCTGAAGCGCAAGCTCGAGGCGCTCCTCTTCGTCGCCTCGGAATCGCTCTCGATCGATGCGCTCGCCAAATTGACGGGCGCGCCGCACGTCGAGGTCGCCACAGCGCTGCAGTCACTCGCCGAAGACTATGCCGAGCGCGGCCTCGTCGTGCGCGAGATCGCCGGAGGCTACCGGTTCGCGAGTTCTCCGGCAGCGCGTGAGGTCGTCGAAGCGTACCTCTTGCCGGCGAAGACGAATCTGTCGGCGCCCGCGATGGAGACGCTGGCGATCGTCGCCTTTCTCCAGCCTTGCACCAAGGGAGAGATCGAAGCGGTGCGCGGCGTGAACGTGGATTCGGTCGTCTCGACGCTGCTCGATCGGGAGTTCATAGCCGAAGCCGGACGCCGCGAAACGGTGGGCCGGCCCGTCGAATACCGCACGACGCCGGTTTTCCTGGAATCGTTCGGGCTTCGGTCGCTGTCGGAACTTCCACCGGTCGACATCGAGTCCGCGATGGCCGAACTGCCTTTGCCGGTCGCGACCGATTCGAACGGCGCCACAGCGGTCGTGAGTCAAGCGTCCCCGGCCGAAGAACCTATTGAAAGAGAGAATCTAGAATCATCACTCCAACGTTAGACGATCGCGCGGCCGTCTGGGCGCGCGTCGAGGCGAACGCACAAACCGTCGCCGAAGCCCGTGAGCTCGTACAGCCCGGCGAGCAATTCACCCTCACCGACGATCAAGAAGCCGCGATCCGCAAGATCACCGCCGGGCTCGAGCGCGGCGAGTTCGAGTTCCTACTCAAAGCTCCGACCGGCTCGGGGAAGACCGAAGTCATGGTGCGCGTCGCCATCGCCGAAGCGCTGCGAACGGGCGGCTACGTCTGCCTGGTCGCGCCGACGCGCGATCTCGTCCGCCAAGACTGCACGTATTTCCGCGAGCGTCTCGACGGGACCGACCTCGAAGTCGGCGAGATTCACGGCGGGATCTCGCCCGGCGAGCGTCGCCAACTGCTCGAAGGCTTGCGTACCGGCCGGCTGCGTTTCATCGTGGGCAGCGCGATGCTCATCGCCAACGACGATCTTTGGGAGATCCTCGATCGCAGCGCGCTCACGATCGTCGACGACGTGAACGCCTTCGACGAACGCGAGCATCTGCGCGTGCTCGAAGATCTGGATTGTCCGCTGCTGTTCGCCTCGGCGACGCCCGACGAGCTGCGCCGCTTCCTCGAACGCGTCGGCGCGTTCTCGAATCTCATCTCGATGAAGGCGATGCCGTTCGACGTGCAGCCGACCAAAGTGCACAAGATTCCCGGAGTGTGGGGCGAACCCGCCGCCGAGCAGCTCGCGCGAGCCGACGAACTGATTCGCTCGCACCTCGAACGAAAATCTCGCATCTTCGTGGTCGGCCGGACGCGCGGCGACGTGCCCAAACTCGCGCGGCGCCTCGAGGAAACCTACGGCATCGACGTCCAGCAACTGCGCGGCGACATGGCCGACAGCGCCGAGCACGGCAAGCGCCACCGGCGCAGCGGCGTGCGCGTCTACGGCGCCGGCACGCGCGTCGAAGAGATGCGTGCCTTCACCGATCGCGCGCCGTCGATCATGGCCGCGACCAACTTGATCGGTAGCGGCCTCGACATCCCCGCGGCCGACCTCATCGTCGTGACCGACGCCGACGCCTTCGGCGAAAGCGAAGTCGAGCAGCTCATCGGCCGCGTGGGGCGGCGCGAGCATCCGTCGGACGCCGTACTGATCGCCGAGACGACCTTCGAGAAAAATCCGTCGCGAGCGATGGCGAGCGGACGCGCGAAGACGTTCATGCCGCCCGGGATGCGCAAGAACCAACTCCGTTTCCGCCGTTAGGCACTCCGCCTAAGCGTGCGCTACGGACTCCACGTCCCGATCAAGAACGGCTACGACGCCGCCGTCGATTACGCTCGGCGTTTGGGCTGCACGGCGATTCAGATCTTTTCGAGCAATCCGAAAACATATCGCGTGGCGGCGCCGGATGTCGCGGCGCTCGAACGCTTCAAAGCGCGGCGCCTCGAGGCCGGCATCGAGCCGGCTGCGATCCACACGTCGTACCTCATCAATCTCGCGAGCGAAGATCCGAAGATCGTCGCCGGTTCCATCCGGCTATTGAAAAGCGATCTCGAGGTCGCCGCCCTTGGCGGGATCTCGTACGTCAACACACACCTCGGCTCGTACGGCACGCGCGCGCGCAACGAAGGCTTCGCCCAGGTCGTTCTCGCTCTCGAGGAAGCGCTCGCGTCGATCCCCGCGGACGTTTATCTGATCATGGAAAACTCCGCCGGTGCCGGACAACTCTGCGGCGGAACGCTCGAGGAACTCGGTGCGTTCGTTCGCGCGCTCGACCACCCGCAGCTCGGCGTTTGCCTCGACACGGCGCATTCTTGGGCCTCGGGGTACGAGATCAACACTCGCGACGGCGTCGACCGTTTCGTCGAGCTCAGCGAGCGAGAGATCGGCCTCGAGAGGCTCAAGATGTTCCATTTCAACGACACGCAGATTCCGCTGGGCGCGCATCGCGACCGGCACTGGCACATCGGCGAAGGCAACATCGGCTTCGAAGGTTTTCGCGCGCTCGCCGCCCACCCCGAGCTGCGCGGGAAGGCCGCCATTCTCGAGACCCCGGGCGAAGAAGCCGACGATGCGCGCAACATGCAGACGATCCGGCTGATCTTCGAAGGCGCCTCAGCCGGCGCGTAAAGTGATCGTCCATTTCGATCTCGACGCGTTCTATGCGAGCGTCGCGCAGCGAGACGATCCCGCGCTGCGCGGCAAACCGCTTGCGGTGTCGGGAAGCAGCAGGCGCGCCGTGGTGTTGACCGCTTCCTACGAGGCGCGCCCGTTCGGTGTCCGCTCGGCGATGCCGCTCTACCGCGCGCGCGAACTGTGCGCCGAATTGATCGTCGTCCCGCCAAACTTCACCAGCTATCGCGACGCGTCGCGTGCCTGCTTTGCGATCTTCGAAAGCGGAGCGGGCGCGGTCGAAGGTCTCTCGCTCGACGAGGCCTTCGTCGAGGTAGCAAGCGACGAGATCGAAGGCGCGACGGCTTACGCGCAAACCGTGCGCGAGCGCATTCGTCAAGAACTCGGGCTGTCGGTCAGCGCCGGTGTCTCGGCGCAGAAGATGGTCGCGAAGATCGCTTGCGACGAGGCGAAGCCCG
>Ga0209009_1000629_pt1 | contig 11665 bp, 12 predicted proteins | sample BlaSpr_A8_OM3_M2_FD_187979 | JGI IMG/M metagenome (GOLD analysis project Ga0209009, IMG submission 187979) | Forest soil microbial communities from Thunder Bay, Ontario, Canada - Black Spruce, Ontario site 2_A8_OM3_M2 (SPAdes) (version 2) | ecosystem: Environmental > Terrestrial > Soil > Boreal... | reverse complement strand
CATCCCAGTGGCTACTTTCCATCCTGGAGGCACGGCGATAGCGAGATCCACCGGGCGTTCTTTCCCTCCCACCAGATACATCCAAACGGAGGGGCCACCGATGAACGCATGTCTCTCGTTGTATTGAGCCTGATTGTTACGCAGCGTATCGCCGAAAACCTGGTAGGAAATCGTGACTGCATTCGCACCCGCAAGATCGACGCGCCAGGTTTGGCTGTCCGTCTTGCGCCAAACCAATTCTTTGCCGTTCGCGCCAAGGGCGTGAAAGGCCTGGATATTCGCGGAATAGTTTTGCAAGTAATACGAGCCCGGCGCCCAATCGGGGATCGCGAAATCTGCGGTCGGGCCTTCCAACTCAGCCGCGCGCAGCGTTACGTCCATCAGATGCGTGTTCGGCCGTTCAAAACGCAGTTCGTAATGCAACGCATCGGCAGCCCAAACGGCGCTGCAATTCAGAATGGCAACTATCGGGAGAATCCATGATCTTCTCAGAATCCCTTGAGACATGCGTGTCCTTTCATGAACGTAAAATTAACGGGGAGGTATTGCGCTCGGCTCAGCCGGCGGCAAAGGATTGCCTCTCCGCTTCTTTCGGATATCTTCCAAAAGCACAGCGAGGGCAACAACGATCTGCGCGCCAATTCCACCCGCAGTATCGATCAGCACATCAGAAATTGCCGCCGTTCTGCCTGGAACAAACGATTGATGGAACTCATCTAGCGCCGCGTAACATGCCACAATCGCGATCGCCGCAAGGGCCCAGCCCAAATGCGTGCCGGGTTTCCCCGCGCGAATTGCTCGCAAAATTAGCAGGCTCAAGACGAAATATTCAGTGAGGTGACCCATCTTGCGTATGAAATGGTGAATGAGGAACAGGGTTTCCTGTGATGCATGGGGAAAAAACCATCTCAAGATTGGAACAATAATTCGGCTAGTATTATCTGAGGTAAATACACTGGTGGAAAATGTGGATATCACAATCGCCCATAAGAGCGCAGGCCACCAACGTTCAAGCCATCGCATGCTACAGGACCGGCCCGACCATCGGAAAGTTGTTTGACGGATCTACTTCGGCTGGCTGTGACATTATTCCAGGCGGTAATTCGGGGCTTCCCGCGTGATAATTACGTCATGTACGTGGCTCTCACGCAGTCCGGCTTGCGAGATGCGGATGAACTGGCTGTTTTCCCGCAGCTCCTTCAAATTTGCCATGCCGCAATAGCCCATCCCGCTGCGCAGGCCGCCAACCAGTTGCTCCACGAGGGCCGACAGAGGGCCTTTGTAGGGAACTTGGCCCTCGATGCCTTCCGGGACAGATTTTCCTCGCTCCGCGCTTTCCTGCGCGTAACGATCGGCAGAGCCCGCTTCCATAGCGCCGATTGATCCCATGCCGCGGTACGATTTGAATGTTCGGCCCTGATACAAAATTGTCTCGCCCGGAGATTCTTCTGTGCCCGCAAACAGTCCCCCTATCATCACGGACGACGCGCCCGCTGCCAGGGCTTTGCTGATGTCGCCTGAAAATTTAATGCCGCCATCGGCGATCAATGGAACTCCCGTATCTTTTGCCGCGCGCGCGCATTCCAGAATTGCAGTGATTTGGGGCACGCCTGCCCCGGTAACCACGCGCGTGGTGCATATCGATCCCGGCCCAATTCCAACTTTCAAGCCATCCACGCCCAACGAAATCAGTTCGCGTGTGCCATCCGCAGTGGCCACATTTCCAGCGACCACTTGCATATTCGGCAGCTTGGATTTTACGGCGCGAATAGCGTCCATCACGCGAGTTGTATGCCCGTGGGCCGTATCAATGGCGAGCACATCCGCGCTTCCTCGTGCCAGTTCTTGCGCGCGCTCCAGGAAATCCGCGGTCGCGCCAATCGCTGCACCCACACGAAGCCGTCCATGCTCATCTTTCGTCGCATTCGGGAATTCAATCTTTTTCTGAATGTCTTTTACCGTGATCAGGCCTTTCAAATTGAAATCCGCGTCAACCACTAGAAGCTTTTCAATGCGGTGCCGCTGCAGGATTCTCTCGGCCTCTTCCAGCGTTGTGCCAACCGGAACCGTGACCAGATTATCTTTGGTCATAATTCCACTGACCGGCTGATCCAAATTTCGTTCGAAGCGCAAGTCTCGGTTGGTCAAAATTCCCAGCAGATGCGCGCCTCGCGTAACCGGCAGACCCGAAACTTTGTACTTGTTCATGATGTCCAGAGCCTGCCGCACGGAAAGCTCTGGCGCAATCGTCACAGGATCCACAATCATTCCGCTTTCGGAGCGTTTTACCTTGTCCACTTCTTCGGCCTGGCGGTCAATGGACATGTTTCTGTGAATAAAACCGATTCCGCCCTGTCGCGAGATGGCAATGGCTAGACGCGAATCCGTCACCGTATCCATCGCCGCTGAGACGATGGGAATATTCAACGAAATAGCGCGCGTGAGGCAAGTGCGCGTGTCCGCCTGCGCGGGAAGTACTGACGACCTGCCGGGCAAGAGCAGCACGTCATCGAACGTCAGTCCCTCCGGGATAGCTCCTTCAATCATCTATGCTCCTGTGCTCGCTAAACCGGCCATAAACAACAAAACCCAGCAAGGTTCGCTGGGCTGCGGAGAGGATTCATTTGTCGCGAAAGACCTTCATTATGGAATCTGTAATTCTAGGCTTAACGGAGGGCGAAATCAAGACGCGCACTGTGGCCATAATGAAGCCCTTATCTGCTGAGAAGATCCGCGAACTGGCGAAGCTCCGTGCTATTCAGGTCGGACACGGCGCAGAAATTCATACCGTTGTGCGACCAGGAAACCACGTTATAGCCTTGAATGGTCTGAACTTCGGGCGGCTTGGCATCGTTCTTTTCTTCAGGCCAGATGAACACGTTGACGAAATGTCTCTGTCGCTGATAAACGAGAGCGGCCACATTTCGACGGCCGATGTAATCGAGCCGGCCCCCCACTAGCGGAAAACCTTGCGTCGCAAGGTTCACAACCGGCGGGGCAAAATCCAATTTGCCGTCGAACCAAGGCTTTACCGTGTGTTGATCAGTGGATTCGACATCCATGAGGTGTCCTGGCTGAAGAGACCGAATGTGGCTGGCAACGATCTCCTCGGCAACCAGGTTTTGCTTCTGACTTCCGATACCCGGGATCACTTTGACGCCGAGAAACACTGCTATAAGGATAGCGGCGGCAATCGCAAGCCACTCAATCACCGGGCGGCGCGTCGTTGGAACAGATTGCGGCCGCGCCTCCGATGGGAGCGCCGCTCGAACGCGAGCGCGCAGGCTCTCCGGTGCGCGTTCGTAGAGATTCGCTGCCCGCAATGAATTCCGCAACGTTTGCTGTTCGCGCAGCTCATTAGCGCATTGAGGGCATGTCTTCAAATGTTCCTCGAATTCGAGGCTGCGAACGAGATCGAGTTCGCCGTCGAAATATGCGCGGAGCAAGCGTTCGTTATTTTCGCAGTCCACGTTGCCCCTCCTCGGCACGGCTCCGAATCAGCCGCTCTTTCAATTGAGTGCGTGCTCGGGCTAAACCTGACATGACCGTGCCGATAGGTTTACCCATCACTTCGGCGATTCCCTTGTAAGACATGCCCTCCAGCTCGCGCAACACTATTACCTCGCGGAAGTTCACCGGCAATTCGTCCAGAGCTTCGCGAAGCATTTGGCTGTCGACCGACTGCAAAAGCGCGCCTTCCAAACCGCATTGCTCGGAGACGGCCGTATGAATCGTCTCGTCAAATTCTTCCACCAGGTCAGCGGCCCGATTCTTCTCAAGAAACGAATAGCTGGTATTGCGCACGATTTTTAGCACCCAGGCGCGAGCATCGCCGGCCTGATAACCGCCGAAGAACTTGAATGCTCGGAGATAGGCCTCTTGAACGATGTCCTCGGCGTCCTGCGGCTTGCGCACGAGCCACCGCGCCAGGTTGTAGGCTGCATCCAGATGGGGCAGTACAACCTGCTCAAAACGTTCCGTTTGCCCGGCTCCCCGGTTTTCACCCTGCATGAGAGCATTAGACTCTCAGTCTTCCAGACCGGATATCAACCACTTTTATTCCCACTACTTACTCTAGCTGGATATTTCGATTTATTCGTGATTACCAGGAATATTCGTCGAGATCCAGAGTCTAGATCAGTGAGCGCAACGCACACCGGGGAGATATGTCATGTGCCATCAGAAAATACAAAAGTTAACAACAAAGACCTTAGGGATCGTGATTTTTGCACTGGCTTTCTTTTCGGTGCAGCTCGCGAGCTCATCTTTACGATCGCACTCCGTCGCTCGAGCTGAGGCAAAGCCGAGCGCGACCGCGACCGCAATAACCATCGATAACTTCAGCTACGCTCCCATGCAACTTGAAATAGCGCCAGGCACTCGGGTTACATGGATTAATAAGGACGATGTACCGCACACCGTCGTAAGCGTAGACCACAAGTTCAAATCGCGTGCACTTGATACCGACGAGAGTTTTTCGTTTACGTTCCAGGATCTCGGTACGTACGAATACTTTTGCTCGGTGCATCCCAAAATGACCGGCAAGATTGTAGTGAAGTGAGACCAATCCATGAACCCATACAACATTCGCGAAGCATTGCTCGCTAAGCACGCGCAGCATGTAGTGTTAATTCATTTTCCTATCGCTCTGTTCTTGGCAGGCGTGGCGTTTGACTTTGTCGCCTATTTTACAAAACGGAGCGCCTTTGCTGCAGCGGCGTATTACAATTTCGTCGTGTCTGCAATTTCGACTGTACCGGTCGTTGCAACAGGCTTACTTGCCTGGCAGTTCCAGCTCGACGGCCAAAAACTTAAGGGAATACTGTTGCAACATCTACTGCTCGGCATTACGTCCAGTGTAATGATCTGCCTCACTTCGTATTCGCACTTTCGATCGCGCCGTGCCTCTGAGCAAGTTCCCCCGTTTTTCCGTTTGCCAGTGGAACTTTTGGCCGTCGCTGTAATTGCTATGACCGCCCATCTGGGCGGATACATAACCGGCGTTAACATTCCAAGCTAGACGCGATCCGTCGCCTACCGTAGTACAGACAGGGGACACCTTGCGCGCCGTACTCTGAGTCCCTACCATAGGAACAGTGAAAGAGTTCGTTCCCTACAAACGACTTCGTAATCCGCACCTGATGACCATCGCCGCGACGTTCTGGCGGCGCAAGTTTCCACGCCTGCCCAAAAGCGATGCGCGCTTTTTCGAACTTGAACAGGGAACGCAAGTTCGTGGAGAGTGCCATTGGCAGGATACTCGCCAACTGCACCCTACGCTCGTTCTGCTTCACGGCCTCGAAGGCTCGAGCGAATCGGCCTACATGTTTGGCACAGCTGAGAAGGCGTTCGTTTCAGGATTCAACGTAATACGGTTAAATCAACGAAACTGCGGCGGTACGGAAAAACTCACTCCCACGCTTTACCATTCCGGCTTGAGTGGCGATATTAGAAGCGTCTTGCTCGAATTGATCAAGGATGATGGCCTGCCCGAGATATTTGCTGCCGGTTTTTCGATGGGTGGCAACCTGGTTCTAAAGATGGCGGGAGAATTTGGAGATGCAGCGCCCCGCGAGCTGCGGGCAATTGTTGCGATTGCCCCGGCACTCGATTTGGCCGCTTGCGCAGATGCTTTGACTCAACCCCGAAATTTCTTGTACAACCGCCATTTCGTGAGGAGTCTGAAGAAACACATGCGCTACAAATCCAGTTTATATCCCGACCTTTTTCCGCTTGAGTTCTCAGCTTTCAGGCGCATTAGAACCATGCGGGATTTCGACGATGTGGTGACCGCACGTTTCTGTGGGTTTCAGGACGCAGCGGATTACTACAAACGCTCAAGCGCCTCAAACTTGCTTTCAGCAATCAGGTGCCCGACTCTGATCTTAACTGCGCAGGACGACCCTTTCGTTCCCTTTAGACCTTTTCAAAACTCCGCGATCCAAGAGAACCCGCATATCACACTGATCGCGCCTCCTCATGGCGGCCATTGCGCATTCATTTCCGAACAGAGAGGCGCAGATCGATTCTGGGCTGAAGCGAGAATAGTGGAATTCTGCCAGGACAAATCCTCGATGAAGGAAGTTCGCTAACGCAGTACGGTAGACGCGGGCTAAGAAAATCGTCAAGCAATGGGCATTTCAAGAGAAGGCTGAAATCCGCGGGTCAGAAGTTGGGCGGCTCCTGACTCAGCGATCACCATGTCGTCTTCGCAACGCATGCCGTACTCTCCGACCAGGTAAATGCCCGGCTCATTTGAAAACGTCATCCCAGGCTTTAAGATCGTTCGGTTGCCGCGAACCAGGTACGGACTTTCGTGTCCATCCATTCCGATTCCGTGTCCAAGACGATGTGGAAAATATTTATAGCCCGGACCGAAGCCAGCGTCGGTGATTACTTTTCGCGCTGCATCGTCCACCGAACCGCACTCACGTCCAGCAATTGCCGCCGCTAGCGCAGCGTCTTGGGCGCTCCTCACGATTTCAAATGCGCGCTGCAGCTTAGCAGGTGGTTTACCCAGCACGCCCACTCTGGTGACATCTGATTGGTAGCCCGCCACTGTGGTGCCATCGTCAATCATCACGCCGATACCTTCTCGCAAAATCTGTTCTTCGCGCGAACCATGGGGAAGCGCTGACGAAGGCCCAAAGAATACCGATGCTTCGCCGCTCAGACCCATCCGCTCATAACCACGCACAACCATATCCGCAACCTCGCGTTGCGTCATACCTTCGCGTAGTGACGCAAATGTGGCCTTATACACCTCAAAAGTTGCGCCGCAAGCGAGCCGCATCAGGTCAAGTTCGTGCTCGCTCTTCTGCGCGCGGCATCCCACTGTCACAGCATCGCCGCTTATGTAGTCCAAGGAAGCAGCTGCGCTGCGCAGCCCATCGTAAAAAACGTATCGGGTAGTCTCTTCCACGGCGATTTTTCCCGTGCGAACGCGGCGCTCACCCAACCATTTTGCCGCAATCGCGTAGGGGTTATCGTCTTCCTGCCAAACGCGGATTTCGATCGGATTACGAAGCTGTTCGCGGAGCCGGCCTTCCTCAAAGGCCGGGCAAACAAACAGCGGATTTCCTTGGCGCGGAACTAGAAGAGCGAGGATGCGCTCGCTCGGCCACCACTCTATACCCGTGTAATAAAACAGTGTGGTCCCCGGCGTAACGAACAACGCTTCAAACTGGGGCTTTGCATCGGTCATTAACTGCTGCGCGTGTACCAGGCGACCCTGCAATTCCTCCGCAGTAATGGGTTTCACACGGTCGCCCAGCGGTTTCAGCTTATCGAATGCCGCCGGCAATGATTGCGACTGGTCCTGGGCTGGATGTTGAGAAAGCCCAAACATCGATTTCGCCGCTATGGTTCCGGAAGTTACGGAGGCGGTCTTGAGTACATCGCGGCGAGAAATTTTCATAGTTTTCGGATAGGGAACTTACTGGAAGTGCGAAATTAAAACGGCGTCGGTGACGACGTGCCCATTTGCGTAGATAATTTTCTTGCCGTCGGGAGACAGAGCATAGGCGCCCCACTTAAAATCCGGTCCGAGGTTCATCAATTGTTTTACGGGAAGCGCCTTTGTGCCGGTTGACGAAACCGGCTGGGCCCACAGTGTGACAACTCCATCCTTAATGGCCGGATAAAGAACCGCGCGGCCATCTTTTGTCCAAGCGAGCTTTTGGCCGCCGTCTCCGTTCAACGCGACATCCTGGGGTAAATCATACGTGCTCTGGATTTCGCCACCGTTTAGCCCAATGATAGCGAGTAGCTTGGTGGTTTTGGTGGGGTCGGGAGTATAGGCTACCGCAACGGAACTCCCGTCTGGCGAGATCGTGGGACTCTCCGCTTCCATCTTGCTGATCTCCGCCACCGCGCCGCCATCAATCCCAATTTTCATCAACCGATTCACAGGATCCAAGACATTGACGTAAACCACAAATTTGCCATCCGGCGAGCAAGCAGGCTGGACATCAATTTTATCTGTCGATAATTGTGTGACGTTGGTCCCGTCGATGTCCGCGCGCCATATGGTGCTGCCTCCTCCGGAGCCTCGGGAGCTAAAAATAAAATGGCGACCGTCTCCGCACCCGGAAAGCCAGCCGGGGGATTCGGCGCTAGGCGAAATATCGTGGATATTTGTGCCGTCGGGCGTGGTACTCGCCAGTCGAAGCGCTCCGGACGAGTAGTAACCATAGATAATCTTGTCCCCAGGAACCCATACAATTCCGGAAATACCGTCGGCACGATTGATGCCACTCGTAATTTGTCCTGGTGGCGACAGCGACGCGCTGCTGCCGAAATTTGTGATCCAGAGGTTCCCGGTGAGGCCCACTTGCACTGTGGCTAGAGTCGATCCATCCGACGTGATGCTGGCATCGATGTAGAAATTCAAATCGTTTGTGATTCTGCGCGACTCGCCTCCCGGATAACTCACTTCAAATAACTGAGAGTTCAAAGATGTCTTGTTGACGCGCGCTGGGAAAAGAACTGCAGGCCCTTCGGGTAGCCAAGCCATCTGGTCCGGCACGATCCAGTCGCTCGAACCGAGCCGAGTCTTGGTCTTGGAGTCCACTTCTACGGTCTCAACCGTATATTTGTTGAACTCACCGTCGGGATTGTCTGCTATTGCAATTCTTTTTCCGTCCGGAGACCACGCCGGACCTGCGCTGGAGAAAAAGTTCGGACGGTTAAGCGTGAATAGAGTTTGCTCCCGGGATCCATCCGCATTCGCAACCAATAAGCTTGAGTTCTTTAATTTGGTGGAATACCGCACAAAAACGAAATGCTTTCCATCCGGGGAAAAGCTAATCGGGCTGTCCACATCGGCGATGACTTGATGCGGAGAGCCGCCCAAGGAAGGCACTTGAAAGAGTGTCCCAAGTTCGGCAGATTCGTCGCGTTTCACGAAATAAAGATAATTTCCGTCGAGCGAAAATGTAAGGCCTTCAATCTCCCCTGGAGAACCAATTTCAACCTGCACGGTGCTTCCTGTAGCCAATTGGCGAATCCAAATTGCGTGCGTGCCTTTTTCGTCGGCAACATAGCAAAGCCATTTGCCGTCACTCGAGATTGCAACGGAGTGAATATTGCCGGTGGAGGTCACCGGCGTAATCGTCATTTGCGAGAAAGATGATGGGTTTTCGTGGCGTGGTGTTCGATGGTGCAGGAACAAAGCGACCATCGCAGCGAGTCCCACGATAACGGGAATGATTTTCGCCATCGTGCGCCAGCCTAATGTGGGGGGTGTGACCGCAGCGGCTGTAGTCTGCGCACTTGCGGGAGGGACCGTGGCTGCCGACGGCGCCGCATAAGTTCCCGATCGGGCTCCGCCGCCTGCGCCAGACCATGCGCTGCCACTGCCACTAACGGGGCGCCCTGAGTCGGAATCTCGTTTAAGACGCTTCAGATCTCCGCGAAGCTCCGCAGCCGTTTGATAACGAAGCTCTCGGTCTTTTTCAAGAGACTTGCCAATGATCTCTTCCAGTTTCGGCGGTACGTTGGGATTCAAAGACGTTGGCGCAGCCGGAGTTCGATTCAAAATCGAATCGAAAATGACCGCCGAAGTATTACCGGTAAAAGCCGCCTGTCCCGTAGCCATCTCGTACAACACTGCGCCCAAACTGAAAAGATCGGTGCGCGCGTCTAACTCTTCGCCGCGCGCTTGCTCGGGAGACATGTAAGCGATGGTGCCAATCGCAGAACCAGGGCTTGTAAGCAAAAGATTGTTTGAAGTGATGTCGGTCGCCGTACGACCGGCGCCTACGGATTCCGCAACGCGCCGTGACTCGATTTGCTTTGCGAGACCGAAATCCAAAATCTTGGCTTGCGAACGAGTGGTGATAAAAATATTTGCGGGCTTGATGTCGCGATGAACGATGCCGCGCGCGTGGGCTGCATCCAACGCGTCCGCGATTTGCGTGCCGAGATCCAACAAAACATCAGTGGCAAGCGGCCTTCCGGAAATTCGTTCCCTCAGCGTCTGCCCTTCGAGCAGCTCCATTACAAGAAACGGCCGCCCGTTATGCGAGCCCACGTCGTAAATCGTGGAGATCCCGGGATGGTTCAACGAGGATGCGGCCCTAGCTTCACGCTGGAACCGCTCTAAAGATCCAGAATCGCGCGCTAGATCTTCGGACAGGAATTTCAGCGCCACTTGGCGGCCGAGCCGCGTGTCTTCTGCGCGGTAAACTTGGCCCATGCCGCCGCTTCCCAAGGGATCGATGATGCGGTAATGCGATATAGTTTCGCCCAACATTCGCACCAACATCGTAAACAACTCATGAGTAGCACGCAAGCGCTCACAACAATTCAACAAACAGCGCGCCGCGGCACAAACTTCATAAATCTGAGCGGCCTAGGTGCGCTTACCGGCGACGGGCCGATTCAGATTCGCGTGGTTGGTTTCATACTGATCAATCAAACTACGGGTCAGCCGGTGATGGTGGCTCGTTCAGTGGAACAGCTCAGTTCATAACTGATGCAAAACAGCCATTCTTGTTGGAGAACTATTGCGATACCGACGAACCATGCTTCGAACTGCGCACTTCAATCGGACAGGAAGGCCTTTTCGAAACTAACGAGTCCACCACGCGACTGCGACACCGGCTGCCACCGCAGCCACTATCGTCAGGGTCAGCCAACGTGGTGGCATTTCTAGCTCGGGTACTTTTAGTTTGATTGATTTTGGAATCTTGATCGTGTGGACCGAGCGTTCCTGCGGAACTGGCACTCCGGGCATTCGAGGTTGCTCAGGCTTAAAAGGATCGCGTGACTGATTTTCGTCGGACATAACCATCCAATGAAACCGAGGTCCAGATTGAATGGTCCACTGTCAAATTGCAAGATAGCTACGCACGATTGCTGTTAACCCTTTCGCATGAATACTATTCAGGAAGAAAACCTCAATGGCGGCAGCGACGATCAAGCGTGGCGTTCAATTTGCACCGAATGGTGCGCAACATATTCTTGAAGGTTTGCGAGAATCAAAAGCAGTTCCAGCATGCGATCCCGTTGCTCGGGTTTCGGTTCGTCCGCGCCCTCTTCCAGGTTATTCACAATCGTCAGCGCATCCGAGAGCAGACATTGAAGTCCGGCCGGATCAATGGTGCGTCCTTCGCGGCATCGTCCCAGCGCCAAATCCGTGCGCACAAAAGCTTCATCTACAAAATGGTCCAGGCATAGCTGTAGGCTGGCGAGCGCTGTTGGAATCGAGTTAGCACACCCGGCCCTTTGACATTTTCCGGGTACGTTCGCGTCCATCACACACCCCAGTTTCTCGAGTAGTTATTACCTCAAGTTAGGCGCGAGAGTAACACATTTTTTTGGAAGCAAGGGAAGATGCGCCGAAAAGCGCAATAGCGTGTCGAAACGTCGGCGATATTCGAGGCATCTCACACAAAATGATAAAAGGGGCGCTCAAACGCACCCCTTTTTCTCAACGCTGTTTAGTGAATTTCGATGGTTCCTGAACTTGTGCTGAGTTCCACCAAGGGACCGCCCGCGCCTACTTTGCCTTGTAACTCTCGAGGGCTGATCTTGCCTTGAATGCTTATTTCGTGGGCCGTCTCGATATTTCCGGAGCTCGTTCGCGCAACCAGGTTGAATGCGGCTTGCCGCGGGAAATCCACGCTAACGCTTCCTGACCCGCTGTGTAGTCTCCAGTCGC
>Ga0209009_1000628_pt1 | contig 11670 bp, 9 predicted proteins | sample BlaSpr_A8_OM3_M2_FD_187979 | JGI IMG/M metagenome (GOLD analysis project Ga0209009, IMG submission 187979) | Forest soil microbial communities from Thunder Bay, Ontario, Canada - Black Spruce, Ontario site 2_A8_OM3_M2 (SPAdes) (version 2) | ecosystem: Environmental > Terrestrial > Soil > Boreal... | reverse complement strand
TCTATAAAGTGGCTCCGAAGATTTATCGTGCTGGCGTTTCGCTCGCGGCAGCACCACAACAGCTGCCCGAGGGCCTGGCCTATGAAAAATTCAAAGGCGGGAAATACATGAAATTTGTTTTGGTCGGGCCGTACTCGGGCCTGCCGCAAGCATCGGGCCGCGTGTTTGAGATTGTAGCGGAGAAAAAAATCCAACTGCGAGACGACTACTGCATCGAAAATTACGCCAACGACCCGAGAACCACGCCTGAGGATAAATTAATCACAGAGATACTTCTTCCTACACTATAGAGAGCTTCGCCACGCGATCAACCAGGAGTCGGTGAATTATAAGGCGGTCTCTACTGCAGGTTACGAACTGCCGATGAAATAGCCAGTAAGAAAAACCAGCACTCCGCCCACGATGACCTGAAAAGCTGCCTGCAAAAACGGCGTATCCATATAGCGATGGCGAATGTAAGCGATAGCAGTCAGTTCAACGGCCACCACGACAATCGCGATCGCCATGGCGACGTGGAAGTTGGAAATTAAGAACGGAAGTGTGTGCCCGAGACCTCCGGCAGTGGTCATCAGGCCAGTGGCTCCGCCCCGGATCCACGGAGAGCCCCGGCCCGTCAGCGATCCGTCGTCTGAAAGCGATTCCGCGAACCCCATGGAGATTCCCGCGCCAATGGACGCCGCGAGCCCAACTAGAAAAGCTTCCCAACTTTTATGGGAAGCGAACGCTGCGGCGAATAACGGCGCCAGCGTGGAAACCGAGCCGTCCATCAGCCCGGCGAGTCCGGGCTGCACGACCTGCAACAAGAACAGCTTGCGATGCGATTCGTCTTCTTCCGCGCGGGCATTTTCGGTTAAATGTTTTTCTTCCAGGTCGCCCGCGACGGCCGAGTGTTTTCTTTCTTCATCGGCGAGTTTGTTCAAAAGCTCGCGAATCGGAACATCGGTGATGCGGCTTACGGCTTTGTCATAAAACCGCGCTGCTTCCATTTCCATCACGCGCGCCTGGCGTCTGGCTACGTTCACACCGAGTGGGCGAGTCAACCAGGTGGGCTTGCGCTGCAAAAAGCCCTTCACGTTTTCGCGGCGAATTAATGGGATGCGATCGCCAAAGCGTTCCCGAAACATGGCCATCAGACGGTCGCGATGGACCACTTCTTCTTCGCGCATTTCTTCAAACATCTGCGCGGTGGCGGGATAGGAATCACGCAAGCCTTCGGCGAACTCCCCGTAAATCCGGCCATCTTCTTCTTCGGAAGCAATGGCCAGGGCCAGAATTTCCTTTTCGGTCAAATCTCTGAACTTTTTCTGTGCCATTTTGTCCTGATTACCTCTATGGGAAAGAAGAATCGCACAAACAGAGAGAATAAGTCACCCACCGGAAATGTAGTCGCATGGTCTTATTTTTCCTTGGGACTGCTGGGGGCTACTGGGAAGGCTGCTGTGAGCGAAAAGCAGTAAGCGCGGACAGAATTTGGTACCTGGTTTGCGCGGTGCCGCGCGGTCCGATAGAATTTCGCCTGCGTCCTTCCGCATGCAGGAGTAATCATGAGTCCGACCACCAGTGAAAATGAGCGCATGAATCGACCGCTCGACGTTGTCGATCCGCAAATTGCCGATCTGTTGCGCGATGAAGCGCGCAGGCAAGCCACCGGCCTGGAGCTCATCCCCTCCGAAAATCTGGTCTCGGAAGCCGTTCTGGAGGCCATGGGTTCGATTTTCACGAACAAATACGCCGAGGGCTATCCGGGCAGGCGCTATTACGGCGGCTGCGAGTATGCCGACAAAGTGGAACAACTGGCCATCGATCGCGCGAAAGAATTATTTGGCGCGGAGCATGCCAATGTGCAGGCGCATTCAGGAACCTCCGCCAACGTGGCGGTGTACATGTCCGCGCTGCAACCGGGGGACACCGTGTTGGGAATGAACCTGGCGCACGGTGGGCATTTAACGCACGGGCATCCGCTGAATTTTTCCGGCCGCATGTACAAGTTTGTGCCGTACGGAGTTAAGAAGGACGACGAGCGCATCGATTACCAGGAACTAGAGAAGTTAGCGCAGGAACACAAACCCAAAATGATTGTGGCGGGCGCCAGCGCGTATTCGCGCATCATCGATTTCGAGCGCATCGGCAAGATTGCCAAGGCTGCCGGGGCATTATTTTTTGTGGATATGGCGCACATCGCGGGCTTGGTCGCCGGAGGGCTCCATCCGAGTCCGGTGCCGCACGCGGATTTTGTTTCCACCACGACGCATAAAACGTTGCGAGGGCCGCGCGGCGGAATGGTGCTGTGCAAGACAGCCTTCGCGAAGGAATTGGATAAATTGACGTTTCCCGGCACGCAGGGCGGACCTTTGGTGCACATCATTTCCGCCAAAGCGGTGTGCTTAAAGGAAGCGATGGAGCCTTCCTTCAAGGAGTATCAGAAGCAGGTGGCGCTGAATGCCAAGGCTATGGCCGCAGCCATCGCTAAACGTGGCTTTCGCATCGTTACCGGTGGCACGGACAATCATTTATTTCTTGTGGAAGTGCATTCGCGTGGGATTACCGGAACGGACGCGGAAAAAGCGTTAGATCGCGCCGGAATTACAGTCAATAAAAACTCCATTCCTTTTGATCCATTGCCGCCGATGAAAGGTGGAGGAATACGCCTTGGCAGCCCTTCAGTCACCACGCGCGGATTGCGAGAACCGGAGATGCAGGAGGTCGGCGACTGGGTCGCTGATGTGCTCGAGCACATCGGTGATGCCACCGTGGAGCAACGTGTGCGTAAACAGGTGGCCGAACTCGCGGGACGTTTTCCTGTGTATGCGGCGCGCATGGACGTTCACGCCGCCAGCCGTGCGCAAGTGACCGCCTGATACTGCAAAAAAAGCTCGTGATCGCCTCTCAAATCGCGGTCGCAGTAATTTTCAAGAATAGTTCCTTAGTAAGCTAGTTCGGCTGTCCCAAGACTGGCCGTTCGGCCAGTAGCTTCCAAAACATTGGGCGAGTAATCTCGCACAATCCTAATGGGAATATTTTACGCAACTCTGCTCGGTCTTTTCGTTCTCACCCGTTTGTTTATTCATGCTAAGACCGTTCAGGTTTTGCCTGTCGCAATAAGTGGAAAGCCTGCTCTGGGGATGGCTTTGAAGCTTGCTGCGCGCAGAAATTCCCAGTAATTTCGCAGCAAATATCACTAACGAGGGGTATCTATGATGGAGACCGAAGCGTTCCGGGAATTCAAGACCGGGCTGAACCTGCTGCGCGACAATTATGCGGAAAGAGCTTTGCCGCATATGCGCCGTGCAGTGGACCTCGACCGTAACAATCCATACTACATGTCCTATCTCGGAGTGGTTCTGGCGCGCTCTGAAAGAAAATGGGGAGAAGCGGAAAGATTGTGCGATTCCGCGGTGCGCATGAAGCGCAACCAGGCGCAACTATATCTGAATCTAGCGGACGTTTATAAAACCGCGGGCCGCCGTGATGAAGCGGTGGAAGCTCTACAGGCAGGATTGAAATTCGCGCGGCGCGACGTACGCTTGAACATCGCCATGAATAAACTGGTGCCACGCCGGAGTCCGGTGTTGAGCTTTCTCGGCCGTACGCATCCCATCAACCGGCAACTCGGGATCTTGAGACACCGCACGCTCAGCATGTTCGGCAAGGGAAGCCTGGGGAAACCAATCACGGCATAACGACTCGGCCGGGCAATTTTTTAGTAAACGAGCAGACTGACAAGGCATCCCTCCATGACGGGATGCCCTGTTCGTTTTTTGCATGAATTTAGTTCTGCTGGCCCGGAGCGTCGAAGGAGTAGCCGGGTTGTTCGGTGATTTCTGCCAGAGTCACGAAGCCGACGCCGGTCATGCCGTTCGCCAGGGCGTCTTTACGAACTACTTCCACAAGGTACTCGCGGCTGGGGGTGCAGGGATTTGTGGAATACGGCATGGTGACGAAAAGGCGCTGGCCCACTTCGTAAAGCAGCTCCGTGGTGCGGAAATAAATCCCGCCGCGGGAGGCGCTGACGGTGCCGCGCAGATCTTCGAAGTATTTCTGTTCGGGGTCGGATGGGCGGATGAACATCAGTTGCGTGATCTTGCAGCGGCGGCTGCTGCGGCGCTCGGAAAGCGCGCGTCGAGCGGATGCACTGGCGGTGGATGTCTTCTTCAATGGTTCCTGCCTGGTAGGCATGCTAGATAACACTCCCGTTAAAAAGCTATATCAACAGAAAGTGTGCGCCGGCTGAAGAAGTAAAACCATAGCGGAGCCGTACCCCTCTAAAAATACCCCATCAGAAAATTTCAGTGGTACTTCGGTACTAAGAAAAAAAGGGGTGCCGATCAAGGAAGTGCCGAATCGGGACTTGGTACCGAAGTGGGACTTTCCTGTGCGTCGGTTTGCGAATTTGAAAACACTAACCCCCAATCGCGGTAGAGATTGCGCGCTAGAAAAAGCGTTTTTTCCTTCTTTCGGCGCGGTTGTGGAATTGCAAGGTCTCCTATGGCGTCCAACTAGCGGAGTTCGCAATCTGTGCCAGCGCAGCGCGAGAGAGTTCCATGTTCGGAGGCTTTGTTTATGAATGCCAGTACACGCCAGGGTTTACAACCAAGAGACGCCATGCAAGCAACGGTGAAACAAAGTAGTGCCGGAAGCGAGAACCGCGTAACAACGGAAACTTCGAAGTCTTGTGACATGTCGCAAAGCGTGAGAAAGATTCGCGTGTGGGTGGCCTCCGGAAACCACGCGTTGCATGAACTTTTAACGGGCATGCTGGCGAATCATGCCGGACCGGAAGCGCTCTCCGGAACCGCCAATGAAATATTTGGCGTTGAACGGATTCTCGAAAATTCGCCGGATGTACTGTTGCTGACGTCGTGCGGGAATTTTGACCGCGATATCTCCAACATTCGCAAAGTGCGCGTGGCTGCGCCAGGGGTGGGCATTGTGATGTTCGGTGGCACCGGTGCTGAGCGGGAGTTTCTTCAGTACGTGCGCGCTGGCATTCGCGGTTATCTCCTGCTGGGAGCCTCCGCTAAAGATGTGTGGGAAGCGTTAGAAGCAGTGCACGACGGGAAAGCGTCTTGCCCGAGCACGCTGTGCGGATTGTTGTTCAATTATTTTGAGCGTGAGGCGACGAGTCCGCCTTCCGGAGCGGTGCGGCAGCAGTTGGGCTTGACGGGCCGGGAGCAGCAGCTGGTTCCGCTGATCGCCGAGGGGCTTACCAACAAGGAAATTGCGAATCGTTTTTGTTTGTCGGAGCAGATGGTGAAGAATCATCTATACCGCATGAAACATAAAGTCGGCGCGGACAACCGGCTGGGCATCGTACAAACCTGCCATACGCAGGGATTTCTCTTATAGTTTTCCCGCGGCGGTCGCAATCGACATTCAGTCATTCGAGAACGCGCTAGAAATTCGCGATCGATAGCATTGAGCGCGGCCTGTCGTTTAGAGCAATCGCGCCGTGCCAAACCCGCATGCGCCATCGGCGGCTAAGCTGGACGCCAATTCAAAAAGCAAACAGGGATAGCGTTGTTAGCTCAAACGCTCCAGAAGACTCTTCCAGCGTTTCCACGCGTCAGCGCGGGCTTTGCGGTCGGGTTCTTTGGCGTCGGGGGCTTCTCCGGCGCGCATGAATCCATGGCCTGCGCCTTCGTAGGTGACGGGCTCAAAAGTTTTACCTGCAGCTTTCATGTTTGCGATGGCGTCGGGCAGCGTGGCGCCGATGCGTTGGTCATTGCCGGCGTAGAAACCGTAGACCGGAGCTTTGATTCGCGCCATGGCATCTTTGTCTGGTGGCGCGCCATAAAATACGAACGCGGCGGCAAGATCCGCCCGATTGGTTGCGAAACGGAAGGCTTGTCCTCCTCCCCAACAGAATCCAACCACGAAGAGTTTTCCGTTTGAGGCTGGCAATTTTAGCCCGTAGTCGGCTGCGGCGTTGAGATCGGCGCTTACTTGATCGGGACTTAGGTGGCCGACAGCTTCGGTGGCTTTATCACCGGGAAAATCTGAAGTGCGTCCACCGTTCGGCGCCATTCCGGACAGCAGGTCGGGAGCGACGGCGATGTAGCCAGCTTCAGCCACTTCGTCGGTGAGCTCCTGGGCCCAGTCGGTGAGGCCAAAAATTTCGTGGATGATCAGGACCACGGGCCGTTTGTCTTTTGACTCAGGGTAGACGACGAAAGTCTGGACCGAGCGCGAGTCATGCTTGACGGTAACCCACTCGCGATGACGAGAGGATGCTTTGATTTTTGCCTGGGCCCAATCCTGGGCGCTGGCCGTCGAGGAAAATAGGCCCAGCGCAAAAACTGAGCAGAGAAGTGTAAAGGTAAACCGTTTCATTTTTGGCCCCTCACCGACAGCGGCTGGCAGCTAGCGGGAGAATGATAATGCCGGCGGAACTCGCTGGCAAGGTTTGCGAGGCGTCACGCTATCAACAAACTTGAGGGATATTTAGTGCGTTTCCGATCACTACTCATATCTCAGTGCCACCATGGGATCCACACGCATTGCGCGGCGAGCCGGGATATAGCACGCAGTAAGCGCCACAACCGTTAGCAGTGCGGCGACGGCAATCATCGTTAACGGATCGTTGGCATGGACGTCGTAGAGCATCGAAGTCAAATAGCGCGTTACGCCTAGCGCCACGCTGATGCCCACGGCGGCCCCGGCTATCGCCAGCACAATTCCTTGCCGTAAAACCAGCTTCAGCACGCTTCCGGGGTGCGCTCCAAGTGCCATGCGAATTCCGATTTCGCGTGTGCGTCGCGAAACCTCATACGAAAGCAGTCCGTAAAGTCCCACGCACGCTAACACCAGCGCCAGCAAGCCAAAAAAGGCGGCCAATCGCGCGACCAGCCGTTCCTGAAACAGCAACCGCTCGATTTGCACCGATTCTGTTTTGACGTCAAACAGCGGCAAATTGGTGCTAACTTGCGAAACGACTTCCCGTATCGCGGGAAGAATCGCTTGGGGATCGGCGGCCGTGCGCAATTCAAATGACGCTCCTCCGGCGCTTTGCGGCGTATACATTCCGGGGTGAATCTCGCGCCGCAGGTTGCTATATTTCGCGTCTCGCACCACGCCGACGATTTCGTAGCCGGGACTCGGCGGGCCGTTTGCATCTGCTGGCGATTCTCCAAATTTTTTCCCGAGCGGGTTTTCCGTGCCGAGATATTTTTCGACGAATGCCTGATTCACAACCACCGGAGTCGGCGCCGAAGTCGGAGTCGCGGCGCTGTTCGACGCGGACAGCTTGAAATCGGAAGCAGTGAATCCGCGGCCGGCAAGAAATGGAATATGCAGCGTCTCAAAGAAATTTGGTCCCACGCCGAGCATGTCCGCTTCGGATTGTTGATCTTCCGGGGTGCCCGGCCAGTGGAACACGGTGACCATCAATCCGTTATTCAACAGCGGCACCATCGAGTAGCTCACGGACTTTACGCCGGGCGTTTCGGAGAGCCGACCTTGCAAGTCGCGATAGAAGCTGTCTACCTGCGGGCCCTTATAGCCGATCAGCGTCGGGTCGATTCCGAAAATTAAAATATTGTGAGAATCGAATCCAACGTCGACGCTACGCAGGTTCGCGAGCGTGCGCACTAGCAATCCCGCGCCCACCAGTACGACGATGGCAAGCGCGACTTGCGCGACCACTAGCGTATTGCCGATGCTAAGCCATTTTCCGCCGGCGTGACCAAAACTAGCGGAGCTTCCCTCGCCTTGCTTGAGTGCCGGCGTCAGATTCACTCGCAGGCTACGAAAAGTTGGAGCGATGCCGAAAAGAATTCCAGTGAGCAGTGAAACCGCGACCGTGAATCCGAGGACGCGCAGGTCGACGCCTGTTGCGAACCCCAGGGGACGCGTCTGATTGGCGGACACAAACGAAACAATCGCGTGTGCTCCCCAGAAGGCAAATAGAATCCCGAAGGTACCGCCGAGCGACGAGAGCAGCACGCTTTCCGTTAAGAGCTGTCGGCCCACTCGCGCGCGCCCCGCGCCCAAGGCCAGCCTAACTGCCATCTCCTTTTGCCGCGCCGCGCCCCGAGCGAGTATCAGCCCGGCAACGTTCGCGCAAGCGATCAGCAGAATAATGCCCACAGCGAGCATCAGGACGCGCAGGGGATCACAGTATTGGGCGCGGGCGCCGGTCAAGCCGGTTTGCGCCGGCACTAGCGCCACTTGCGGATCATCGGCGACCCTTGATAACGTCCGCGGGCCGCGAGCCGTTTCGGGTGCGCTCAGGCGGTGCTTCCGCGGACCTCCTGGTGGCGCGGGGAGAATAAAGGGCTTATTACCCGGGGGCGGTACAGACGAGTTTAGTGGACTTTTGCCACCCGCAGGTGGCCCTCCGCCGCCAATGACTTCACGCCGAAGTTGGGCGCTGCCGCCTGCCGGTACCGCCAGTTGCGGTGTAGGCGGCCCCATCGGTTCGCCAGCATGGAAGAGCGGAACGGAGCCGTGAAGCATTTCATTTCGGAAAAGGCCGCTCACCGCTGCTTGGGCTGTAGCAAGGTGCGTTCCGGGTTTGAGCCGACCGACAATCGTGAGCCACCAGTTACTCACGTCGCCAGAGCGGTTTTGCCAACGCATGGGATCGGTAATACGTTGCGCATCGGAGAGCGGAAGCCAAACATCGTAGTCACTGCCCGGAGCGATTCCTGTGAATCGCTGTTCAGCTACGCCAATAATCGTAAATGGGACATTGTTCAGTTCGATCGCATGGCCGACTATGTCACGGGAGCCTCCGAAGGCGCTCTGCCAGTAACCATAATTCAGCACGGCCACAGGCGCGGCAGACGGTTTGTCGTCATCCGCTTCGAAAAGCCGGCCGGCCGCGTGCTTAAGACCCATCGTGCGGAAGAAGTCCCCCGAAACGAGCTGGCCATTGATGACGGTCGCGGGGCCGTTCCCTGTCAAGTTCAACCTACCAGAGTTGGCAAAGGCAGCCGTAGACTGAAAAACATTTGCTTGCGCTATTTCGCGAAACAGCGGCTCCGAGAACGAGCAGCCCGACGGATTCGCAGGGCCAGCCTTCAGGTCCGAAGGGCAATCTCCAGAATTCATGTAGCCGTGAATGTTGGGCGCACTGCGCGCGCCCCACCTAAGCACCACCAACTGCGAGGGATTCTCGACTGGCAGCGACCGCAGCATTACCGCGTCTATCAAGCTGAAAATAGCCGTATTTGCGCCAATGCCCAACGCCAGCGTAAGAATGGCCGCTGCCGCAAACCCCGGAGATTTGCGCAGCATGCGGACGGCGAAGTGAATATCCTGCAGCAACTGCTCGAGCCAAACGAAACTCCACACCTCGCGGGTCTCTTCCTTAACTCGCGTCACGTTGCCGAACTTGCGCATCGCCGCGTAACGCGCTTCCTCCGGCGGCATCCCGCGCTCGATGTTGTCCTGCGTCTCCCGTTCGATGTGGTCACGAATGTCCTGCTCGAGCTCTTCCAACATGCGCTTGCGCCGCCTCATGATTCGCCCTCCCGCTCCGCGGGCCGGAGAATCCGCGCGATCGCTGCCGCTAACTTGTCCCATTTGCTGGTCTCGACCGCCAGTTGCCGCCGGCCCTTGGCTGTCAACTGGTAGAACTTCGCCCGACGATTGTTCTTGGAGATGCCCGCTTCAACCGCAATCCATCCTCGCTTGATCAGCCTATGCAGCGCTGGGTACAGTGAGCCCTGTTCGACTTGCAATACGTCGTGCGAGTTGAATTCAATCGCCTTGGCAATGGCGTGGCCGTGCGCGGGCCCCAGCAGTAGCGTGCGCAGAATCAGCAGATCCAAAGTGCCCTGCAGCAGTTCGATCCGTTCTTTCTGTTCTTTGGTAGACATTCTAGGTGAGATTACGACGCGTCCAGTAGAATGTCAAGGTGAGCAAGCCCACATTGGAGAAAATGAACCCCGCACTCAAAAGTGCTCCATTACCCGACGACCCCGGATGGTCGGCACTCGGAAGTTAACCGCGGCGCACGGCTTCGGGCGCCTTACGACTTTTGTTTACACGCTCTACAAGCTGGGAGATTTTCTTCCAGAAGGTTGATTCTCGGGCGGCTAGCAGAGTGGCCTTACGGGCGTTCCAGCGCAAAAAAGCCTCGGGCCCGGCAAGGAGCCTGTGCATCAGGCACCGCCCACGGCCAGATGGGCACTTGCGTATGTCCCGGCGATGGCTGCCAAGCGGGTGCCTGCGCGCTCAGATTGCCAAACGCGAACACCACATAGAGAGCAAAGACTTCCTCTTGAGAAGGCTTTGTTACAAGCGCCTAAAAGCTAGGAAATCTTTTTCCAGAAGGTTGATTCACGCGAAGCTAATAGCGTGTCCTTGCGGGCGTTCCAGCGCAAAAAATGCGGAGTTTGTTTGTGGGCCGCGTGAGCTTCGCGGCTGGCCCAAATCTCATAAAATAAGAAATCAGCGGGCCCATCGGTGGAACGATGAAGGTCGTACAAGAAGCAGCCTTCTTCATTTCTTGAGGGCCGGACCAAGGCGGTGAGTTCGGCCTGGAGCAGCAACTCCTGGCCGGGCTTGGCGTGCATCGCGACCACGAGGGCGACAGCGTCTTTGGGGAGCTTGGCGGGTTTCTTTGGGCGAGAGGATTTACGCTTGCTGGGAGTGCGGGATTTTCTCGTTTTGCGTTTGGCCATGGCGCGGAATTGTACTCTAGTTGCGCGGAGAATCGGAAGTCGAAGATGAAATTTTGATTGGCGTTAGCGAGTACTTTGCGGGGTTCATGAAATTTGTTCGGTTTCGCCACCCCTGCGCTGCCACGATCGACGGAAGAAACGAAAAGCAAGACCCAGGTTTATACTGCGGACCCTCGAGAACCCTGAATTCCATCCACTCTAAGGAATGCTAGGCGGGGGCTTTGGAGGATTTGTCTGCGGGGTGGATTACGACTTGGCGTTCTTCGCCCATGCCAATGCTTTCGGTGCGAACGCCGGGGATGTCTTTGAGGGCCAGATGCACGATGCGTCGTTCGCGTGAGGACATGGGATTGAGACGGAAAGGTTGGCGCGTGGCTTCGACGCGTTCTGCGGCTACTTTTGCGGTCATGCGCAGTTCTTCAAAGCGCAGTGCGCGGTAGCCGGCGCAATCGACATGAATTTTCTCGTGGAAGGCAGGCTCGAGGCGGAGCGCGCGGAAAGCCAGGTGCTCGATAGCTTTCAGGACTTCAGCGTTTCGTTCTAGCAGGATTTCTTTGTCTTTCCCGTCGAGGTCGGCGATTACTTCGGCATGGCCTTCCAAGCCGGTGGTCTCCGGCGGAACTGCGCGGACATTCACTTTTAGTTCGAGGCCCGCGGCACGCACGCTGTCATCCAGAAATTTCTGTAGAGCTGCCGCCGTTGCGGTGCGGTCCAGCTTGCCGTCGTGGATAAGATTCGGAATCATCAGCCCTTCGAACGAAGTGGTGCGATTACATGCGGTTCTTTTCGCCTATGATTTTTTGCCACGAACAGGTTTTGTAACCGGGGCAGCGATTACCGGATGGTGACGATTCAGGTACCACTGCTGACCAATGCCAACGATGCTGCTGGTGAGAATATACACCGCCAAGCCGCTGGAAATTGGCGAAATCATGAAAATTCCCGCCATGGTAATGGGCATGATTTTCATCATCATTTGCTGCTGCGGATCGGTGGAGGTCATGGGGGTCATTTTGGAGACGAGGTACATGGAGAGGCCCAT
>Ga0209009_1000627_pt1 | contig 11676 bp, 7 predicted proteins | sample BlaSpr_A8_OM3_M2_FD_187979 | JGI IMG/M metagenome (GOLD analysis project Ga0209009, IMG submission 187979) | Forest soil microbial communities from Thunder Bay, Ontario, Canada - Black Spruce, Ontario site 2_A8_OM3_M2 (SPAdes) (version 2) | ecosystem: Environmental > Terrestrial > Soil > Boreal... | reverse complement strand
CGCCGCGCTGCTCGCCGCGATAGAACCGGTCGAAGACGCGGCCGCGCTCGTCGTCGCTGAGTCCCGGCCCGCGATCGACGACGTCGATGACGGCGCGGCCGTTCTCGCTACGAACGCTGACCTCAACCGTCGAAAGCGGCGCGTACTTCAAGGCGTTGTCGATCAAATTGGAGATCGCTTCGTGAAGTTCGTGTTCGTCGGTGTTTACAATCACGCCGCGTTCGGCCGCCAGGACGATGCGCGGTTTGCTCTGCAGCGCCTGTAGCGCCGTGACGACCTCTTCCGCGATGTCGCCGACGTCGACCGGCGTGACTTCGGGCCGCAATGGATTTTCGAGCCGCGCAAGCGAGATCAACTTGTCGATCAATGCGCGCATCCGGCGGCTTTCGACGAGCATCATCTCGAAAATGCGATTGGTCGTCGTGGGATCGGCACTCGAACGGCGGCGCAATACGTCGATGAAGCCCATCACGACGGTCAGCGGGGTCCGCAATTCGTGTCCGGCGTCGGCGACGAACTGCCGCATCTCGCGCTCGACGGCGCGCCGCTCCTCGAATGCGGAAGCAACCTGAGCTGCGGCGCCGTTATACGCGGTGACGAGCTGCCCGATCTCGCTGCGGTCGCTGGTCACGATTTCGCGCGGCGTGAAGTCGCCGGCCGCGAACCGATTCAACGACGCGGTCGTCTCGACCAGTGGCCGAAGCGCTTGATTCGTAATGAACCTGCCGACGAGCCACGCTACGACGACGACGACCAACCCGATCGGCAGCATCGCGAGTAAGAACGGGCGGATGAAGCGCTCGAGCTGCCCCGGCAATGGCCAGATGCTCACAAGGCCGCCGTTTATCGGGATCAGCTGCGGCTGGAGGTGCAGAAAGCCGCTCAAACCAAACGGAAACGAAGGCGCTCGCGGAAGGTCCGGCGGCCTCGCCGGCAGTTCGGAGCGAGCGCCGGGTCGTGCGACCCGTTCGTCGATGCGAAAGACGGAGAGCGTACGGCCGTGCGACTCCGTCGGACCTCGTGCCGTCTCGATCCGCGCTGCGCCTTCAGAACTGTCGGCGTCGGCGCGCGCCAGAAAGCGACGCACGCCGTCTTTGCCCACGGCGATCACTGCCACGTGCAAGCCCGGGCGCACGAGATGCCGCACGATGTCGGGCGCCGCCTCGTCCAGCGAATTGTGGTGACGCGAAAGTTCCAGCCGAACCTCATCGGGCGCGGTGCGCGCCGCGCTATCGACCGATTCGCGTACCGTTATCCCGAACATCGAGAGCGCGAAGACGCTGATGCCGGCGGTGACCAGAAACACGAGCACGATCGCGGCAAAAACATACGCTGCAATCAGCCGGGTCCGCAACGAGCGTAGCATCTGCTAGGCTTCGCGCAAGGAGTATCCCGCGCCCCGGTGTGTCTGGATCAGGCGCGACGGAAACCCCTGGTCGATCTTCGCGCGCAGGTAGGAGATGTACGTCTCGACCGCGCCAGGGCCCACGAAACGTTCGGTGCCCCAGACCTGATCGAGCAGCTGGTCGCGCGTAAAGACGCGGTGCGGGTTGCGCAGGAGCGCGACCAGCAGATCGTACTCCCGAGCAGAGAGCGAGATGTCCTTGCCACCGCGCGTGACCACGCGCGTCTCCAGATTCACTTCCAAATCCGCGTAGCGAAGCACTTGCGGCTGAGCGAGTCTCGGGCGCCGGAGTGCCGTCTCGAGCCGCGCTCGCAGCTCGGCCATCTCGAACGGTTTCGCGACGTAATCGTCGGCGCCGCGCGAAAGACCGGCGACTTTGTCGCCGACATCCCCCTTCGCGCTCAGCATCAGGATCGGCGCCTCGGTCAGCTTTCGGAACATCGGCAAGAGGGCGATGCCGTCGATCTTCGGCAGCATGACGTCGAGCACGATAGCGTCGGGGTTCCACTCGCGCGCCATTTGAAGTCCGACTTGGCCGTCGGGTGCGGAGCGCACCTCGTAGCCTTCGTCACTGAGTCCGATTTCGAGCAACTCTCGAATGTGCCGCTCGTCATCTACGACAAGGACACGCGCTGCTTGGGCCATCGCCTTCGGATGCTACGCGCGCTTCCTGTGGAGACCCTGGGACCCCCGAAGCGGCCATTTGATATCTATTTGATGTAGTACTTGCCGCTGCAGCCACCATCGGGTGCAGCGAGAAACGTCTGTCATGCTGAGCGAAGCTCGCGAAGCGAGCGAAGTCGAAGCACCGACGGCGCTGGGCGAAGGACAAACGGCGCTTCTTTTCTCAGCGGATTCTCAGGACTTCTTCAGATTCAAGCGCGATACTCGACACATGCTTCAGCCCGAGTCTATCGCTCCGCTGACCGCGCGCCGTTTGGTCACGATCGACTTGGTCGGCGACCTCGACGCCGAACTCGGCGACACTTTAGCCAAAACGCTCGACGAACTCCGCAACCAAGACGATTGCGACGTGTTGGTCAATTTCAAGCGCGTCGTCGCAATCGACGGTCCGGGGCTCGCCGGCGCGACGCGCGCGATCGCGCAGAGCAGATTGGCCGGATCGGCGATCTTCGCGTCGGCCGCGCGAGGCAATCGCCGCGTACGCGGTTTGCTGAAATCGTCGAGGATCCCACTCGACGACGTCACTGCGACGATTCCGAGCGGGCGCCACATCATCATCGCGCGCCACACCGCGAGGGCCTAACAGCGCCGGTGGGAAGGCGCGGCAAGCGCTCGTATCAGTATCAAGTCGTCGACGTCTTCACCGAGGTCCCGTTCGAAGGCAATCAGCTCGCGGTCTTCCCGGACGCCGGTGACCTAAGCGACGACGAGATGCAGATGCTCGCCCGCGAGTTAAATCTCTCCGAGTCGACCTTCGTGTCGCCGCCCAAAGAGCCGCAGCACGCGGCGCGCGTGCGCATCTTCACTCCGGCGGCGGAGATGCCGTTCGCCGGTCATCCCACGATCGGCACCTCGTACGTTCTCGTCGCCTTACGACGCGTCTCCGAGACTGCAACCGAATTCGTCCTCGAAGAGAACGTCGGCCCGATCTCGATACGCCTCGAGCGTCGCGATCCTTTCCTAGCGTGGCTCACAACGCCGCCGATTCGTTTCGCCGAAACCTACGACGCCGCAGGTTGTGCGGAAGCGCTCGGACTCGCCGCCGGCGATCTACTCGGTGAAAACTACCCGGCGCAGGTGGTCAGCGCCGGCAACCCCTTCTTGTTCGTCGCCTTCCGCGACAAAGCGGCGGTCGACCGTGCAGATCTGGACGTCCGCGCGCTCGAGCGCATCGCGCCGGGGTTCGGGGGAAACGGTATCTTCTTCTTCGCTCCGACCGCCGCCGGCGTTTATGCGCGGATGTTCGCTCCGATGTCGGGGATCCGCGAAGATCCCGCGACCGGCAGCGCGACCGGACCGCTCGGAGCGTACCTCGCACACTACGGCCTCATCGAAAACCGCGACGGGACGCGCTTCGTCAACGAGCAAGGAACCAAGATGAAGCGTCGCAGTTACCTGCACGGCATCTTGCGCGTCAAAGACGGTCACCTTCAAAGTGTGGAAGTTGGCGGTTCGGCGGTTAAAGTAATCGACGCAACGGTTACACTCGACTGATTGTCACGCGAGCGAAGCGCCGAAGCTCTTGTCACGCTGAGCGAAGGGCCGGAGTCGAAGCGCCGTCGGTGCTTCGACTTCGCTCGCTTCGCGAGCTTCGCTCAGCATGACAGTCGCTATTTGCCGCCTTGTTTGAGGCTGCCGCCGCCTTGCGGGAGTTCGGGCGGTCGCACGCTGACGAGGCCGATGCCGGGCACGTAGTAGAATCCGGCGGACGTACGTACGGCGGGTCGCGCGCCCTGCGCCTGAGCAGCGCTCGGACTCGCTTGAGCCGGGCTCGGGTTTTGAGGCTGGCGCGGCGTCGCGACGATGCCTTTGTCGGCCGCCTCGGCGCTCGTCATCGGCGTGATGTACGCGCAGCCTAGCACGCCGCGGAATGCCTTGAATGCCGGCGAGTTCAGGAACGCCTGACGCATCGCGTCGGAGATTTGCGGCGGCGCTTGGCTCTGAACGACGACGACGCCACCTGTTGGGGGTGGTCCCCCACCTTCGCCGCCGCCGAAACCACCTGGACCGCCGCCGGGCGGGCCGCCACCGCCGCCCGGACGCGGTCCGCCGGCAAATTGCGGGAGCGGCAGCTTGGGACGCAACTCGAGATAGTACGGAATTTTCGGATCGGTCGTCGATTCGTGCGGCACCACGTCGAACGCGACGAGTGCCGGCAGCGTCGACTTCGCTTCGTAGGCGGTTACGTAAACGCGCAACTCATCGAGGATCGGCTTCGCCGCTTTCTGCGCTTCGGCGTCGCAGGACGTTCGCGTCATCGCCAAACTCAGGGGATCGGCGCCCGACGGAGGCGGCAGCGGCGTCCCTAGATTGCGGAAGATGTTATTCTGCTGCTGTTGAGCGAGATTTGCAGAGCGTTGCGCCGCCTGCGCGACGTTGCCGAGCGGCGCCGCCGGACGCGGTCCGCCGACGTTGAGCGTATAGGTCGCGGAGATCGTGCGCGGCGTCAGCGGAAACGCAGCGGTCTGCAGCTGCCCGCCGTTCGAGAGGGGGAGCGGTTGTGCGTAGAAACTCGATGAGAAGACGCCGGCGTACGTGTTGAACATGTTGTTCTCGAAGATCGTCAATCGTCCGGGGCCGAGATCGTGCGCGATTCCGGCGGCGACCGTGACGTAGCTCCCGAGGTTTTGGTAACTGTTGGTGCCGTTGTACTGGACGGTCGCGAGCAGTTCGATCTTGTTGCTCGGAATCAGCGCGTCCAACGTCAGACCGCCTTTATGGATCGGGCGACCCGGCAGCTGCGCGCCGACGATCGTCGTCGACGGACCGTCGAGCAGACGCGGCCCGGCGGCGGTCAACTTCGCAAAGTTGATCGAGTAGTTCGGCAGCGCGACGGCGTAGCGGCCCAGACCGAATCGCCCGCTGACGTCCATCCCTTGATAAAGCCGCCGCGTCCCGCCGACGCGTTCGGAGACGTAGACGGTAGGCAGCGGCGCGGCGGCGCCGCAGTACGTCGGCTGGCGGTACGTCAGGTAGACCGCTTGTATATAGCCGGGCGGAAAGTACGACGATGCGATCGGCTCGGCGATCAATGCCTGGATCAGTTGACCGCTCTGCACCTGATCGTACGCGTCCACTGAGATCGCCGAACCGGATTTGAACTGATGCGTCCAAGCGGCATCGAGACCGAACGACGATTGATGGCCGCCGGTGTCACCCGGCCCGCTGACGATCGCGCTTTGGGCGGAACAATTGACCTGTGCGCCGAGCGGATCGCTAAAACTAAGATTGAGGTTCGTTTGGGGCTGCGAACTCCCGAACGAGAGGCTGGCATCGAAGCTGTCGGCGCCTTGCGGACGCCAAGCCGCCCCGAAGCCGCCCAGCACCGAGGTTCCGACGCCGGTCGTCGTCGCCAGCGACAACCGCGGCGACAGCGTGACCTTATCGTTCGATTTGATCGAATCCGAGAATTGATACGTTGTCGATGAGACTCGAATCGAGAAGGGCGTGACGAAGGTCGAGCCGGCGGTCGGAACCGAGTTCGTGATCGAGGCGAACGTGTTCCCGGAGAGGCTGAGGGTGTGACGGCCTTCGGCGATGGAGGAGCTGTATGCGACGCCCCGCGTCACGGTGTCGTTGGTCGATGACGACGGCGCCGGAATACCGTCGATGAAGCGCAAGAGGTAGTCGGAATTCTGAAGACTCGAGTTCGTGTAGCCGGAAAACGTCGTCGCGACGGTCCCGATGAGCGATTGAACGGTTCCGTACGCGAACCCGTAGCGCCCGAAACTGAAATTCCCCGGCCCCGAGCCACAGGGTAGAAGCGTGACGAAACGCGTGCATAGCGCCTGAGAATCGTTGTTGTTCGAAAGCGCCGTCGCCGCGACCGTCGTGCGGCTGTCGCCGAGACGGTAGCGAACCTTGAGAAAATCGCCGAGGTTCGTCGATTCGCCCTCGTGCGCGTAGGCGATTCCACTTTGATCTTCATAGGTCTGGAACGTCAGCGGGTTGTTCGAACCACGCCAGGTGTGTTGCGCCGCGATCCCGAGGCTCCCGATGCTTCCGGTCGTGGCGATCTGATAGTTCGCGCGATCGTAGGTTCCATACGTCCCGGAGAGATAGGTCTGCAGCGCCTGGGTCGGCTGCAGCGTGCGGAAATTGACGCTGCCGCCGAGGGAGCCTGCGCTAGAACTGAAGTTCACCGACGAACCGCTGAATAGGTCGGTACCGATCTGCCGGAGATTCGCGGCACTCCCGGCCGCGGCGAGCGGGATACCGTCGAGCGTCGTCGACGTCTGCGACTCGTCGTGACCGCGTAGCGAGACGGTCACCGCCGAATTCGGATCGTTCGAGTCTTGCGTAACCGAGACGCCGGCCAGTTTGTTGAGCGCGTCGGTGAGCGAGTCGGAGAGTCTGCGCACCGGGCTGGAGTCGTTGATGTCCGTCGACGAGATCGAAACGTTCGAGCGCGCTGTGACCGATCCGATGACTTTGAGTCCGCCGCTGCTCAGGGCCAGCTCGACTCGCACTTGAACCGAACGCGAGCCGAGGACGTCGAATTCGCTCGACGTCCCCGAATCGTAGCTTTGCTTGGCGACCCGCACGCGATAGATCCCGGTCGGGACATCCGTATATCGGATGATCCCGGCGGCCGTCGTCAGCGAACTCGCCGTCGTCGGTCCGATGAGGAACGCCCGCGCGTTCGGGATCGGCAGATGGGTCGATGCGTCGACGATCGTGATGACGATCTCCCCCGTGTCGGTCTGCGCGGCCGCAGGGCAAGCCAATGCGGCGCCGAGCGAGGCGACGCAAAGAAAAAGCCGAGCCGTTCGTAACGCGGGGAGCATACCGCCCGATTATTGGGCCGGTTCCTGAGAGGCCCCTGGGAAGCAACCGGCGTAGCGCTCCCGGTCCGGCGCAAGGCGTGCGAACCAGGGCGTGAGAAGCGCCCTCGCAGGCCCCGCATGGCCCAGCACGTTTTCGTTAATCACGAGGAGCTTATGAAACGTACGTTTGTACTTTTCGCCGTTTTGGCATTGACACTGACCGCGGCCGGCGTTCGAGCCGCAGCCCCGGCCGGGCCGACGATCATCTTGCCGTCGGCCGTCAAGTGGGTGGCCGGAACCGGCGACGAAAAAGGGACTTGGTCGGCGGTTCTCTACGGAAACCCCGCCATGAAGGGTTCCGAATACGCCGTTCGCCTCAAGATGCCGGACGGCTTCAAGTTCCCGCCGCACATGCACGGCGCTGCCGAGCAAGTCACGGTGATTTCAGGAACTTTGCTCGCCGGCATCGGCAGCACGTACGATGCCACAAAGATGAAAGCGCTCCCCGCCGGTTCGTTCGCCGCACTGCCGGCGAAGCTGCCGCACTACGCCGCTGCGAAGGGCGATACGATCATCGAGATTCATGGCATCGGACCCGAGACGATGACGATGATGAAAAGCGCAAGCAAAATGTAGTTGGGCGCGGCCCTCACAGTTCCAGGCTCAATTGCGTCTCTTCGCGCCGCGCGGGCGCGGAGAGACGCATTTTTAATGGGATCTCTTCTTCCACCGTCGGCCGCCCGCCGAGCGCGGCCGCGATCTCCTTGGCGCGCTCGATCACGCCCGCCGGCAAACCCGCCATCTTGGCGACTTCGATTCCGAACGAACGCGACGTACTCCCCGGCAAGACGCGATGCGAGAAGACGGGCGACCCCGAGCGGCTCAGGTTTTCAACCGCCGTCACGTGAAAATTTGCGACCAGCGGCCAGCGGTCGGCGAGTGCGACCAACTCGTGAAAATGCGTCGCGAACAGTACCATCGGCGCTTGGCGTTCGAGCCCGAGCAAATACTCGCTGATCGCCTGCGCGATCGAGAAGCCGTCGATCGTTCCGGTCCCTCGGCCCACTTCGTCGATCAGCAGCAGACTGCGGCGGGTGCAGCCGCGCAGAATGTCGGACGCCTCCGACATCTCGACGTAGAAGGTCGATTGCCCCGAAGCGAGATCGTCGCCGGCCCCGATGCGCGTGAAGATTCGATCGATCACGCCGAGCCGCATCGAACGCGCCGGGACGAAGCTCCCAATCTGAGCAAGGATCACCAGGAGCGCAGCCTGGCGCAGATAGGTCGACTTCCCGCCCATGTTCGGGCCGGTCAATAGAATGAAGCGCGACGTCTCCTCGGCGACGCGAAGATCGTTGGGGACGAAAGCCTCTCCCCCCAGCGCTTCGACGACGGGATGGCGGCCGTCGACCACGTCGATCGTACTGGTTTCGGCGAAGCTTGGGCGGACGTAGCCGCGTTCGCCGGCGACTTGCGCGAGCGAACACGCGGCGTCGAGTTCGGCCAGCGCATCGGCGGTTGCCAGCAATGCTTCAACCCGTTCGGCGACCTTCTCGACGAGGTTTGCGTACAACGTCTCTTCGAAGCGCAGCTGGTGGCTATGGGCGCTAGCGATGGCGAGCTCGAGCTCTTTGAGTTCGGGGACGATGAAGCGCTCGCCGCCGGCTAAAGTTTGCTTGCGCACGTAGTCCGCCGGAACCGCGCCGAGATTCGACTTCGAGATTTCGATCGCGTACCCAAACGGATTCGCGTACTTGATTTTGAGCGTCTTGATCCCGGTGCGAATCCGTTCGCGCTGCTCGAGCGCGACGATTCGTTCGCGAGCCTCGGAGCGTTGCGCGAGGCAGTCGTGTATCTCGGGCGAGGCGTCGGGGCGAATGACGCCGCCGTCGGCGAGCGTCGCCGGAGGTTCGTCGACGAGCGTGCGTTCGAGAAGATCGCGCAGATCGGCGTGCGATTCGATGCGATCGCGATAGGCCGCAAGTGGTTGCGGCAATGCACTCCGTAACGGTTCCAGGAGCGCGAGCGTCCGGCGCAGGGATCCGAGATCGCGCGGCAGGACGCGGCGAAAGCGCACCTTTTGCGCAATGCGTTCGATGTCGAAGACGCCCGCCAGTAAGTCCTGCAAGGTCGCTCGCGATGCGTAGTCCGAACACAGCGCCTCGACGCGATCTGCCCGTGCTTCGATCGCGGAACGCTCGACGAGCGGGGCGAGGATCCAGCGCGCGAGCAGCCGGGAGCCCATCGCGGTGCGGCAGCGATCGACCGTTGCGAGCAACGTCGCCTTCGGGTTGGCGCCGCCCGCCTTGATCAAGTCGAGGTTTCGGCGCGTGCCGGCGTCGAGCCCGAGAAACGTCTGGGCGCGATAGAACTCCGGCTGCCGCAAAATCCCGTCTTCACATTCGAGGCCGACACGCTTGACGAATGCGGCGAGCGCGTCGAGCGAGCGTTGCATGGCAAGGGATTCGTCGAGCGAGAAACCGGTGATCTGAAAGCGGTCGCGGCGTGAGACGGCGGAGACCGGCGGCGAGACGACGCGAACCGCCGGAAGTTGTGCGGCGACGGCCTGACGTAATTCGTCGGACACGTCGGCGACGATCTCCGCCGGGCTCAATCGAACGAGTTCGGCCAGCGCGTCGTCGATTGCGTTCTCGCCGCCGAAGGCGGTCGCCGCCGCGCGGCCGGTCGAAACGTCGGCATAAGCGATGCCGACGGCATCGTCGCTGGCGGTCAACGCGGCAAGATAATTGTCGCTGCCGCGCTCCAATAGGTGTTCTTCGATCAAGGTTCCCGGCGTCACGACGCGTGTGACGTCGCGCCGGACGAGGCGATTGGGGACCGGCGCCTCGAGCTGGTCGGCCAAGGCGACGACGCATTGTTGAGCGACGAGCTTTGCCAAGTAGCCATCGAGCGCATGGTACGGTACGCCTGCCATCGCTACGCGCTGGCCGCCGCCGGCTTCCTTCGAGGTCAGCGCGATCTGCAGCGCCCTCGCGACGAACTCGGCGTCGTCGCCGTAGGCTTCGTAGAAATCGCCGACTCGCGATAGCAAGACGGCATCCGAGTAACGCGACTTCATCGCAAAGTATTGCTCGAGCAGCGGCGAGAATTTCGTCCCGTTCCGCTCTTTTGCGCCGCGGCTTCCTCGCTCGTCGCTCAAATGGACGAAACGAGATCCAGGACTGCTGGAGCGACGGGTAGAGCGGCGCTGCCGAAACGCTCGGCGATTCCACGGAGCGTCCCGGTCAGCCCCCACACGTGGGCGCCTTCGACGGTGACGTCGAGCCACGGACGGGCGACGAGCGCCTCTTCTTCGAGGCCGGGATTCGGGACGACGACCGTGATGTTCTCCGGCGTCTTGGCGGCAAGCTTCGACGGATCTTTGCGGGACGGGCCTTGGATCAGAGCTCGAACGGTGCCGCCGACTTTGTTTTGATGGAGTTCACGCATCCCAGCGTTGACCACGTCGGCGAGCCGGCGTAGCCGTTCTCCTCCGACGGCCGCAGGGATCTGATCCCAATGCGCCGCCGGCGTGCCACGCCGCTGCGAGTAGACGAACATGAACGCCTGCGCAAACCGGATCCGGCGGCAGAGAGCGAGCGTCGCTTCGAAATCCGCTTCGCTCTCGCCCGGAAACGCCACGATGAGATCGGTCGTCAACTCCCAGTCGGGGCATTGCTCGCGGAACAGCGCAACTTTTTCTTCATAGCTTTCGACCGAGTATTTGCGGTTCATCCGGCGCAGGATCGCATTCGACCCCGATTGGACGGGCAGATGAAGACGCGGGTTGAGCGCCGGAAGCGCACCTAGCGTCCGGGCGAGCTTCGGCGTGAAGTCCTTGGGATGCGAAGTCAGGAACGTCAGCCGGTCGAGACCGTCGAGGGAAGCGACGGCTTCGAGCAGGTCGGCGAAGTCGGCGCCGTTCGCAGGATCGCGGTAAGCGTTGACGGTTTGGCCGACGAGCGTCAGCTCGCGGGTTCCGGCGGCGATGGCGCGGCGCGCTTCGCTCAAGATCTCGTCCATCGGACGATGGTCGAAGCGTCCGCGGACGTACGGAACGATGCAGAACGTGCAGTAGTAGGAACAGCCGCGCTGGACGGTGACGAACGAGCGCAGCCCAGAATATCCGTCGCTGATGCAGTCGGCGGCGCCGCCCAGCGGTTGTACGAGCGCGCGAAGTTCGCCGGCCTCGTCGGTCGGGTCGCCGAATCCGGAATGCCATTCGCTCAGTGCGTCCCCGAGCCGCATCAGTTCGCTCGTTCCAAAGACGCCGTCGAGGTACGGCACGGTCTTTTTCATTCGATCGCGGTCCTGTTCGGCGAGGCACCCGCAAACGATCAATTTCAGCGACGGGTCGGCGACCTTGAGCGCCTTGAAGTGCGACATTCGTCCGTATGCCCGCCGTTCGGCGTTGTCGCGAACCGTGCACGTGTTGAGCACGACGACGCTGGCGTGCGTTGGTTCGCTAGCGATCTCGTAACCGGCAGCGACGGCGCGATCGGCGATGTAGCGCGAATCGGCTTCGTTCATTTGGCAGCCGAAAGTCTCGATGTAGATGCTGGCCACGAGCCGGTCCCTCTTCGACGCGGGGGACTATTTCCCGGGTTGCACCAGTTTCTCGAGAAGTTCGAGCGCGGCGGTGGAATCGTCGAAGAACTGATCGAGGCCGCGCGCAGCAACGCGCCGACGATCCCGACACCGGCGATTCAGGAGACCTCTCCCGCACCGTCGGGCGCATCTCCGTGGGGCGAAGAGCCGGCCGCGCAGTCCTCGTCATTCAGCTCTGCCAGCTCTGCGACTCCTGCCCCGGCGTCCCACGAC
>Ga0209009_1000625_pt1 | contig 11698 bp, 11 predicted proteins | sample BlaSpr_A8_OM3_M2_FD_187979 | JGI IMG/M metagenome (GOLD analysis project Ga0209009, IMG submission 187979) | Forest soil microbial communities from Thunder Bay, Ontario, Canada - Black Spruce, Ontario site 2_A8_OM3_M2 (SPAdes) (version 2) | ecosystem: Environmental > Terrestrial > Soil > Boreal... | reverse complement strand
AGTCAGGGTCGTCTCACCGTATTCATTCAAGAAGCCCATAAACGGGGCTTTGCCGTTATGCTTCGCCCGCTACTCGATGAAGGAAGCCTGGGCGTTGATGGTAACTGGCGCGGGACCATCAGGCCGCAGCCACTGGACGCCTGGTTTCAGGCTTACGAGGCGCTGATCCTCAGCTACGCCCGGCTGGCACAGCAACAGCGGGTCGAGATCCTCGACATTGGTAGCGAGCTGAATACGCTCGAGGCGGACGGCGCCCAGTGGCTACGAATCATCAACCTGATTCGTGGCGTTTACGGGGGCCAACTCACGTACTCCTCGGTGATTCACAACGGTTACCCAACGCAATTTTCACAGGCCCTGGACTTCCTCAGTGTTGATGCCTATCCTGCGTTGGAGGCCCCGGTCGACGCGACCACAGTTCAGCTGGAGACGGCTTGGGGCCCCTGGAGCGACGAGTTCCAGCAGAACCGGATCGCCTCGGGTAAGCCGCTGGTCATCACCGAAGTCGGGACCCCTTCGCGGGTCGGCTCATACCTGACACCCTGGACACTGAAGCCGGGCGCCCCCCTCGACCTCGAGGCCCAGAGCCGGTATTACAAGGCGTCATGTAGCGCACTAAAGACGACGACGGCAGGCCTCTACTGGTGGTACACAACCATTGGTCGCTCCCCTGCGCCGACCGATACCGGATACGACCCCACGGGAAAGCCAGCGGAGCACGAGATCGCGCTTTGCTATGGAGTGCGGTGATGGTGTGGGAACCGTTGTCATGTCTGTAATGGGAGCGGCGAGTAGGCTGTAGCGCGATGCAGAGATGAACTTCCGTTGGTTCACCGTCCTCCTCCTTCTGGTCGCGCTTGCCGGGGGCGCGTCTTTCGTGATCTTGCAACCCGTATTAGCGCCGGCGGCGGCGCCGATTCAGACGAATGCGCTCGCCGCTACTCCGGCCGCGACCCCGACTCCGACGCCGCTCGTCCATGTGCTCAAGGCGAGGACCAGTGCCAGCGACTTCCAGGCGGGCGTCATGATCCTGGTTTGGGGAAATGACCCCAATTTCGTCACAAACATCCGCCTGAAACTGGATTACCTGGCCAGGCTTCGCGTTAACAGCGTTGGGATGGTCTTTCCAATCTTCCAAACGAATGCCCGTTCCACGGACGTACATGCCGATCTCAAAGGCACGCCAAGCGCGGATCAAATTACGGCCTTCATTCGGGAAGCGCGTCAAAGGGGCTTCACGGTGATGCTTCGTCCTCTGCTCGAGGAGGGCAACCTGGCGACGAGCGGCGATTGGCGGGGCAGTATCCACCCGCAACCGGTCGACGCTTGGTTTCGCGCCTATGGCGACTTGATGGTCAGCTATGCGAGCCTCGCCGAGGCAAACGGGGCCGAGGTGTTCGATGTTGGCACCGAATTCAACACGCTCGAACCCTATGGTCCTCAATGGCTGGACGTCATCAAACGGATACGCCAGGGGTACACGGGACTGTTGACGTACTCTTCCGTCTCGGGCAATGGATACCCAATTCAATTTTTCAGGGCTCTCGACTTCCTGAGCATCGACGCCTACTACGGGTTGGATGCCAACGCCGGAGCAACGGTGGAGCAGCTTCAACAGGCGTGGGGGCCTGGGGTCGCCGAGGTGAAAAGCATCGCCACCGGCTCGGGGTTGCCCGTGGTCATCACGGAGGTGGGAACAGCCGCTCGACGCGCTTCCTTCCGGGCACCGTCGAGTTCGAACCCGGGGTTACCTTTGGACCTCGAAGCGCAGCGCAGCTATTACGCGGCTTCGTGCAACGCGCTGGGCGAAACAGTGCGTGGCCTGTACTGGTGGTACATGAGTCCGTATGTTCCGCAGGCGCCGTTGACCGACCCCGGCTTCGATCCCACGGGCAAGCCGGCCGAAGCTGAAATAGCCGAATGTTTCAGAGGACTATCCTCGGGCGCAGCGCCCCGCGGCGCAACCCGATGACCATCGCCGTGGTGACGCCCGTCATTTCGGGGCGGCCCAAAGCAATGCCCACGGATTCGTCGCGCCGGCCACCTCGCCGCTGACGGCGCCGGTCGATGGATTGATCTGCCACACCTTGCTAGTGGCTGCCCCCGCTGCATAGAGCCACTGGCCGTCGGTGCTCAGGCGGAGGCTGTCGACCGATTCCCCCTCGAGGATGCGGGCGCGCACCTTGAGGGTCGCGGTGTCGATCGCAAGGATGCCGGTGTTGCCCAGCGCGAAGAGCGTCCGGCCGTCGGCCGAAACGGTGGCTCCGCCGATCCGTGCGCCTTTGGCGTCCGCCTCGGTCACAAACCCGGCTAGCAGGCTGCGGCCGGAATTTAGTGCGAGCTGGGCGGTCCGCCCGGCGCTGGGCAGGCTGGCCGGAGAGATCTCGGCAATCCGGCCGCTCGAACTATTGACGGCGTACAGCAAGGATCCATTGTGGTTGAAGGCCAGCGACCAATGGAATTGCTCTTCCAGGTCCGACGCGCTCTTTGCCGGCAGGTCGATACACCAGGCGAAGGGCTGATCGAGCGGCAAGGCGTGGATGAATGGGCCGGCCTCGCGTGCGTAAACGGTGAACACATATTGTGCCGTCGGATCGGCCACGCTATCGCCGCGAATGCCGTTCATGGGCTCGGCGGCATCTCGCTTGTCGACCACCGGCTGCTCCACCAACGTCCCGCTGCTGACATCGAGCAACCGCACCTGGTAGTGGTTGGGGTCGCCCATCTTCTGAATCAGGTAGAGGCTTTGCCCGGTACTGCTCAGGGCGTCAAAGCTGAAGTCGCCGTCAACGCGGACGGTCTTGAATGCACCAGATAACGAGCTCGGCCCCACAAGGAAGCTGGTGACGAGCTTGCCGGTCATGGCGCTGCCGTTGTCGGTCAACGCCAGCCACTGGCCGTTCGGGGAAAGGCCCGCGGTTGGGCCCTGGTAGCCGAGGCTTGGCAGCCAGTAACCGGTCGGGACGGTTGCCTGGGCGATGGTTCGACCAGAACTGGGATCGATTGCCGTAAGGCGTGCGGAGCCGGCCATCGGCGTCACGGTGTAGTACCGCGACCAGTCAGGCGCCGGTGTTCCCAGGGGAAGCACACGCTCGAGCGCGCCGCTGCTCGAATCGCGGACCGTGATCCGTTCGCTGCCTCCGTTGAAGCCTTCTTCGAGGAAGATCCGATAACCGGCGGCCGCGGGCTGGGTGGCGCCGACGCGACCGCAGGCGGTCAGGGCCGCGAACGAGAGAAGCAGCAGGGCGATCAGGCGACGGCTCATGGGCACACCTCCAGCCCCTATACATCTATAAGGCGGGGTTGGTTCCCAACTGCCCCCACCCTGACCCTCCCCCGCAAGCGGGGGAGGGAAATCGGAGCTAGGCCAGGCGTTGGCGGAAGTAGGCGATCGTCTTGTTGAGGCCGGCATCGAGCGGGGTGGTCGGTTCCCATCGGAGAATCTGCCGGGCCCGGGTCAGGTCGGGCCGCCGCTGCTTCGGATCGTCCTCCGGTAAGGGCTTGAACACAATCTCACTCGAGCTGCCGCTCAGGTCACGGATCCGCTCGGCGAGCTGAATCATCGTGACTTCGTTTTCGCTGCCGATGTTGACCGGATCGCTGTAGTCGGTCCCAAGCAAGCGGACGATGCCCTCGATCAGATCGTCGACGTAACAGAGGCTGCGGGTCTGCGAGCCGTCGCCATACACCGTGATCGGCTCGTTGTTCAGGGCCTGCACCAGGAAGTTGGGCACTGCGCGCCCGTCGTTGAGCCTCATCCGCTCTCCGAAGGTATTAAAAATGCGAACAATGCGGGTGTGCATCCCGTGGGCGCGGTGATACGCCATCGTGAAGGCTTCCGCCGCACGCTTCGCCTCGTCGTAGACGGCCCGCGGCCCAATCGGATTGACATTGCCCCAGTAGGTCTCGGGCTGCGGATGGACCGTGGGATCGCCATAGACTTCCGAGGTCGACGCGAGGAAAAAGGTGGCGCCCTTGGCGCGGGCGAGCCCGAGCATGTTGTGGGTGCCCAGGGTGCCGACCTTCATGGTGGCGATGGGGTGGTCGGCGTAATCAACCGGCGATGCGGGGGAAGCGAAATGCAGCACGGCGTCGACGGCGCCGTCGACGTAGAGCGGCTCGCTGACATTGTGCTGCATCGACGCGAAGGAGTTGTTCGCGCGGAGGTGGGCGATGTTTGTCGCCGAGCCCGTCACCAGGTTGTCGACGCAGACAACCTGCCAGCCATCAGCCAGCAGACGCTCGCACAGGTGAGATCCAAGGAATCCCGCCCCGCCCGTGACGATCGCTCGCGCTGCCACCCCGCCGAGAGTATAAGGGAAGATTAAGAGCGGCCGACACCGCGGTAGACGAAACCGCGATCCCGCATGGTCTTCGGGTCGAAGATGTTGCGGCCGTCGACGATGACGGGACGGCGCATCAAGCTCTTGAGGCGATCGAGATCGAGCTGACGAAACTCGTCCCACTCGGTCACCACCAGCAGGGCATCGGCGCCCTTGGCCACCGCGTAGGGATCCTCGCAGTACTCGATGGAGTTCATTTGCGCCTTGAGCACCGGCATCGCCTTCGGGTCGTAGGCGCGGACGGTCGCGCCTTTTTGCAGGAGATTCTCGATGACGTCGATCGAGGGGGCCTCCCGGACATCGTCCGTGTTCGGTTTGTAGGCGAGCCCGAGGATGCCGATCACCTGGCCGCGCAGGCCGCCGAGCACCTCGCGAAGTTTCTCGACGACGAGGGTCCGCTGGTCGAGGTTGATCTCCATCACGGCATCGAGCAGTTCCGGGTGGTAGCCCATCGTCTCGGCCATCCGGGCCAGCGCCTTGACGTCTTTGGGGAAGCAGGAGCCGCCATAGCCGATGCCGGCGTCGAGAAAGAGGGGACCGATCCGCCGGTCCATACCCATGCCTTCAGACACCACCTTGACGTCGGCGTCGACGCGCTCGCAGATGCGCGCCATCTCGTTGATGAACGAGATCCGGGTCGCGAGGAAGGCGTTGGAGGCGTACTTGATCATCTCGGCCGTATGGAGATCGGTGATCAGGATCTTCGTGTCGAGCTTGCTGTAGAGGGCCGCCACGGCACGGGCAGCGGACTCATCATGGGAGCCAAACACCAGCCGGTCGGGGTGCATGAAATCGTGGACCGCGCTGCCTTCGCGAAGGAACTCAGGATTGGAGACCACGGAGAAGGGGATTTCGTCGTTCAGGTTCTCGCCGATGATTCGGGCGACGATGTTCCCGGTGCCAATCGGGACCGTGCTCTTGTTGACGATGGTGACCGTCTTCTTCATGGCGTCCGCGACGGCCTTGGCCGCCTGCTTGACGAAGTGGAGATCCGCCTCGCCGCGACGGCCGGGTGGCGTTCCCACGGCGATGAAGACGAAGTCGGCACCGGGGATCGCCTGGTTGTAGTCACTGGTGAAGGCGAGGCGCCCCGCTTTCAGGTTGCTGGCGATCAGCTCATCGAGCCCGGGTTCGTAGATGGTCGGGCTGCCCGAGCGTAGCTTGGCAATCTTGGCCTCGTCGATATCCACGCCGGTCACCTGGTGACCGATCTCGGCGAGGCAGACGGCGGTGGCCAGGCCAACATATCCTGAGCCGATGACCGCGACCGAACTCATATCCTGAGAGTGTAACGAAGCATGTCGATCAGAATTATCAGGATGGAGGCGTGGCGCAGGTGATCACTGTGCGTGAAACTCCGCTCGCCGGGGCGCTCTGGGTCGAGCCCGTCGCCCATGCAGACGAGCGCGGCGTTTTTCTGGAGACGTACCGCCGGGATCGGTATCGGGAGGCCGGCATCGACCTCGCTTTCGTCCAGGACAACCATTCCCGGTCGCGCAAGGGGGTGCTCCGGGGCTTCCACTACCAGGACCTGTCGGCGCCGATGGCCAAGCTCGTCCGCTGCTCCAGTGGGGCCGTGCTCGATGTCGTCGTCGACCTTCGGGTGGGATCTAAGACCTTCGGGAGGTCGTTCGCGATGGAGCTGACGGGCGAAAATCACCGCCAGTTGCTGGTGCCGGTCGGATTCGGGCACGCCTTCCTCGCCCTCTCGGAGGAGGCGGATGTGGAGTACAAGTGCAGCGGCTATTATGATCCCGCTGCTGAACACACCATCGCGTGGAACGACCCTGAGATTGCCGCACCCTGGCCAACCAAGACCCCCATCGTTTCGTCGAAGGATGCCCGCGGCATGACGCTCGCTGAGTATCGAACGCGCCCGGCGTTTCCCTGATGGCGCTCCGACTTCGCCGCCTGCTGGTCACCGGGGGCGCGGGGTTCATCGGCTCGGCCTTCGTCCGGCAGCGGCTGAAGGCCGATTCGGAGGTCGCCATCTCGATCCTTGACAAGCTCACCTACGCCGGGAGCGAAGAGAACCTCGCCGATGCTCGCGGAGATCCCCGGGTGCGATTCGTGAAAGGCGACATCTGCGACCCGGACGCCGTCGACGAGCTGGCGGAGGACGTGGACGGGATCGTGAACTTTGCGGCTGAATCGCACGTGGACCGGTCGCTGCTCGACGCCGGCACCTTCGTCCAAACGGACGTCTACGGCACCTACGTCCTGCTGGAAGCCGCTCGCAAGTACAAGCATCAGCGATTCCTGCAGGTGAGTACCGACGAGGTGTACGGGCACATCAAGGACGGCCGCAGCCGGGAGACGGACGCACTGGCGCCACGCAGCCCCTACTCGGCGACCAAGGCGGGAGCAGAGATGCTGGTCGCGGCCTACCACACCAGCTTTGGCGTCCCGACGTTGATCACGCGCGGGTCGAACACCTATGGCCCGTACCAGTTCCCCGAGAAGATCATTCCACTGTTCATCACCAATGCCTTGCAGGATCTTCCGCTGCCGATCTATGGGAACGGCTCGGCCGTCCGCGACTACCTTTACGTCGAGGACCACGTCAGCGCGATCGCCCGGATCCTGTGGAAGGGCGAACCCGGCGGCGCCTACAACATCGCCACCGGGACCGAGGTGAGCGGCGTCGAGATCGCGGATACGGTGTTGCGCCTGTGTGGAAAGCCGTCGTCGCTGAAGCACTTCGTGAAGGACCGCCCGGGCCACGACTATCGCTACGCGCTGGACACGAAGAAGCTGCGGCCGCTTGGCTGGGAGCCGGCCATCCAATCGAGTGAAGGCCTGCGTCTCACGGTGGACTGGTACCGGCGAAACGAAGCCTGGTGGCGGTCCCGAAAGAGCGCCGACTTCTGGCGCTTTTACGAGGAAAATTACCGGGGCCTGCCGGCAAACGCCGTCCCCCGATAAGGTGCGCCTCCTGGTCACTGGCGCTGGTGGTCAGCTGGGACGCGAGCTGATCGAGGTCCTGGCGTCTCACGAGGTGCACGGCCGTGACCACCGCGCCCTCGACATCACCGATCGGCACGCGGTGTTCGCCACGGTCGAACAGGTGCGGCCGTCATGGGTGATCAACGCGGCGGCCTATAACGACGTCGACGGTGCCGAAGGCGCGAGCGAGCTCGCGTTCGCGGTCAACGCCGCAGGGCCGGGCTACCTGGCCGAGGCGGCCGCGCGGGCCGGCGCCGACATGGTGCACATCAGCACCGACTACGTCTTCGACGGTCGCAAGGGGGCGCCGTACACGGAGTTGGATCGCCCCGATCCGCTGAGCGTCTATGGACGATCCAAGTATGAAGGTGAGCTGCAGGTTCAGTCCGCGCACCCCACCGCATGCGTGCTACGAACGGCGTGGCTGTACGGGGAATTCGGCAACAATTTCGTCAAGGCGATCCTGAAGGCCGCCGAACGGGGCGGTCCGCTCAAGGTCGTCGCCGACCAGATCGGGAGCCCGACCTGGACGCGGCACCTGGCCCAGGCGATCGGTGAATTGATCCAAACGCCGGCTCGGGGACTCTTCCATGTGGCGAACTCGGGATCCTGCAGCCGTTTCGAGTTTGCGCGCGCCATTGTGCAGGGCCGAGTCGAGGTTCAACCGATCAGCGCGGCGGATGCCGCGCGGCCGGCGCCGCGTCCGGCGAACAGTGCACTCGCGAGCGAACGCTGGCAGGCGGCGGGTCTGCGACCCCTGCCCGATTGGGAGCGCGCGCTTGGTGACTACCTCGGTGAGGGTGGTCAGCGCCGCTGATATCAGGCGGCGCGCTGGTCGAACGGCCCAACGCGATCGGTGGCCAGTAAGCGCTGGTAAGCGTCGACGAGATGGGCGACGTGGAAGCGCATGTCGTAGAGGCGGGCCGTCTCCGAGGCTGAGGCGCGTAGGCTCGCGGCCAATTCGGGCGAAGAGCGCAACCGCTCGATGGCGGCACCGATGCCCGCCTCATCGCCTGGTTCGACGAGCAGGCCGTTGACCCCATCGCGGACCATCTCGGGAATGCCCCCGATCCGGCTCGCGATCACGACCGGGCCGAACTGGAACGCCTCCTGGATGGTGACCGGGGCGTTCTCCGGCCAGAGCGACGGGAGCACGACGCAGTCCGCGGTCGAGAGCAGGCGGATTCGCTCTGCACCTTCGACGAAACCGTAGAGCCGGATCCGGGGATCGCCGTTGGCGAGCGAGCGGCAGAATTCGAGCGCCGGGCCGGCGCCGGCGATGTGCAGGCGAAGGCTCGGGTCGGCGAGGCGACGGAAGGCCCGGATCAGGAAGTCTGGACCGTCGGAGCTATGGACACGTCCCATATATAGGATGTCGAACGTGGGTTTCAGGCTCCCACCCTGCGTTCGCCCGGAGGGGGAGGGTTGGGGTGGCGGGTTTCCCTCAATGCCGTTAGGCAGGATTTGCTGCATCGCCTGCCGGAAGAACCCCCGCTGAAGGTGCTGGTCGAGGAGGTAGCGCGACGGGCTGATTACGAGGCCGGCACGCTTGACCAGCCTGCGATTGAGGTTGCTGAGGAACCGACCCGAGAGAAGACCCTCGTCGTGGAGCGTCATGGCAATCGGAATGTGGGGTGCGCTGCTCGGGACACTGGAAAGGACAGCGGCGAGCGAGAGACCCTTCCAGTTGTGGACATGAACGACGTCGGGCCGCTCGTGTTTGATGATGTCGCTCATGATCATCGCAACTTGCGGGTGATAGAGGTCGAAGGCGCGGAAAAACGGCGCGAGGCGATACACGACGACGCCTTCGGACGTGATCTCCCGTCGCGGTTGCAGATGGGCGCCGGGCTCCATCGTGACGACGACGACATGGTGCTGATCGCCCAACGCGGTGGCCAGGCCACGAACGTAGAGTTCCACACCGCCCTCCCCGAGGGGAGGGTACGGATTGCTGACGAGACAGATCCTCACGCGGCTTTTTCTGACCCCCCACCATCAAGGGGGGAGGGAAATTCTGTCGGCATCGGGGAGGGAATCTCCCCGACGAGGGACTTGAGGGCTGCCTCCATCTTGTTGACATAGGCGTCCCAGGAATAGGTGGCCGCAGTCGCCAGCGCAGCTTTGCGCATGCGGGACTGGAGGAGAGGGTCCGCCAGGAAGGCCCGAATGTTGGCTGCCATCGGATGCGGGGCCGCGTCACAGATGATGCCGGTGACGTCGTCGCGCACCAGCTCGAGCGCGGCGTTGTCCGGGTGCTGGACCACCAGCGCCGGGACGCCACAGGCATTCGCCTCGAGCACGGCGACACCGAAGCCTTCGCGCGTCGAAGGGAACACGAGAAGGCGAGCGCCGCGAAGCCGATCGAGAACGGCCTCATGACTGGCGGGTGACTCGAAGCTGACCCGATCACGGATTCCGAGCTCGCCGGCCAATGCGATCAGCCGATCCTTCTCCGGACCACTGCCGACGACCAGCCCGGTCACGCCCGGAAGCATGGCCAGTGCTCTGAGCATGATGTCGACGTGCTTGTGCGGTAGGAGGCGGCCAATGAAGATGCAATCGAGGTTTTTAGGGCCCCCACCCTGCCCTCCCTCAGAGGGTGAGGGAGGAACGTCGGAGGGAATCGTCACTCCGGGGGAAAGAACCAGGATGCGGGAGGGATCGATGCCCAGCCATTCGGTCAGACGTCGCGCCGTGAGCCTGGAGTCCGCGAAGATGAGATCGGCAGACCGTGCAGCATACCGCTGCAGGGCGAACCCGACCGGGCCAAGCCAACCCATGTACTCGCGCCAGTAGTCGCGATCCCAAACCTCGTACCAGGTCGCGGTCATGGGGCGGCCGCGGAGCCAGCAGACCAGGCGGGCGGCGAAGAAGGGCGTGAACGGAAACTGGTCGACGTCGAGGACGTCGAAGTCTGGGCTCCAGAGCAACCGCAGGCTGCCGAGGCCAAAGGCCACCGACTCCAAGATCGAGCGACGGCCGTTGGCCTTGTACATCCGCACCTTCGGTGAGATGGCGTGCTGGGCGACCCCCTCGTGAACGATCTCCGTCTTGCGCTCCGGCCACCAGTGCATCGTGTGGATGCGGACGTTGTGGCGGCGGCGGGCCAGCCGCGTCGACCGCTCGTATTGGAGCGTCTCCTTGCCGCCGTGATGGTAGGGGAGGATGGCGTCCGAAAGAATCGCGATTCTCACCTGGACCTCATCTCGAAATATCGACGTCGATGGAGCCGCTGCGCCAGCGGTTCGTCAGCACTTCCATTTCAGCGAACCGCCGGTTGATGGCACTGACGACGAAACCGGTGACCAGGAAAACCGCCGCGAGCAGGACGAGCGCCGAGGACAGGATGGCCAAGGGAAAGCGTTGCACCAGGCCGGTGCGGATGAAATCCAGGACGACCACGAGGCCACCCAGTAACCCGGCGAAGAGAATCACCCCGGAAAGGGCGCTGAAGAATGTCATCGGTCGGTAGTCGCGGAGCAGCGCCATGATCGTCATCACGATGCGGTAGCCGTCGCGGAACGAGTTGAGCTTCGATTGGCTTCCTTTGGGCCGGGCCTGATATGAGATCGGCACTTCGAGAATGCGAAAGCCCCGTTCCAGGCACTCGAGCGTCAGCTCGGTCTCCACCTCGAAACCGGGCGCGAGTAGCGGGAGGCGACGAACCGCTTCGCCGGACAGCACGCGATAGCCGGAGAGGATGTCCTTGAGGCCGGCATGGAAGCAGACGTTCAGGAAGTTGACGATGAGCCGGTTGCCCCAGCGATGCAGGGGCCGCATCGCGTCAGGGCGGAGAAGAAGGGATCGAGCACCGACGACCATGTCGGCTTCGCCACGAGCGACCGGATCGATCAGCCGCAGGACGTCGCTGCTGGCATAGGTGCCGTCGCCGTCCACGATGACGTAGCAATCGGCCCGCACCCGGTCGAGCGCCGCGCGCAGGACATAGCCCTTGCCCCGGCGTGGCACCGTCAGGACGGTCGCGCCCGCGGCCGCGGCCTGAGCGGCCGAGCCGTCGGTGGACCCGTTGTCCAAAACCACGATCGTCGCCTGGGGGAGGTCCCGGCGGAAATCGGCGACCAGGCCGCCAATGGTCGCCGCCTCATTGAGGCACGGAATCAGGACGCAGGTCCCGACCTGGAGGGTCCAGACTCGGGCGCCCCCACGCTGACCCGCCCCGGCGAGCGGGGGAGGGACAGGATCGGGGATGGGGCTGCGGAGGGCCATTACAGGGAGTAACGACCTGCCGGAATCGCTCTTGCCCGCGAGTTGCGTCGAATACCGGCTCCAGCGCCGGATTGGGCCGGGTGAGCCGTTGGAATCGAGGTAACCGCCTGATGCAGACCGTGATTCTGGCCGGTGGCTTCGGCTCCCGGCTGGCCGAGGAAACCGAGACGAAGCCCAAA
>Ga0209009_1000624_pt1 | contig 11702 bp, 10 predicted proteins | sample BlaSpr_A8_OM3_M2_FD_187979 | JGI IMG/M metagenome (GOLD analysis project Ga0209009, IMG submission 187979) | Forest soil microbial communities from Thunder Bay, Ontario, Canada - Black Spruce, Ontario site 2_A8_OM3_M2 (SPAdes) (version 2) | ecosystem: Environmental > Terrestrial > Soil > Boreal... | reverse complement strand
CGGGCCGATATTTCGCGTTTCAGAAATTCGATTCGTCGCCCGACGTCGCGGTGGTTGCCAAGCCTCTCGCTGCAGGTCTGCCCCTGGGAGCAATTATCGCAAACGATAAATTTGCTTCGGCATTCGCTCCAGGCGCCCACGGAACCACATTTGGCGGCGGCCCGCTCGTCTGCGCAGCCGCACTCGAATTTCTCACAATAGTAGAAGACGAAAACTTGCTCTTGCGCATCCGCGAGCGTGGCGCTGAGTTACGCGGCGGCCTGGAACAACTCGCTTCACGTTTCGATTTCATCCGCGAAGTGCGCGGCGAAGGTTTGATGCTGGGAATCGATCTATCCTGCGAGGGCGCGCCCATCGTACAGGAAGCGCTTCGCCGCAGGTTGATTATCAACTGCACGCACGACCACATCCTGCGGCTCCTTCCTCCCTTCATCATTAGCAAGCGGGACATAGTCGAATTCCTAAATAAATTTGAAGCCGTCCTGTGCGCTGTCTCAAAAAAACCCGCCCCTGCGGCAGCTACGAAAGCTCCTAAGTTAAGAATTCCAATTCAACAGCAGCCGGGCCTTGCGGCTGCTTCGAGGCAACTATGAACGCTGCGGTCGCTCCTCTAACATTTTCCAACGATCTGTTAACCGGGATGGAATGGAATCCCGCGGAGGTGCGCGAACTTCTGCATCTTGCCGCGGACGTGAAGGCCCATCCCGACCGCTATCGTGGCGCACTAGCCGGCCGCTTCCTCGCTTTGATTTTCGAAAAACCGTCTCTGCGCACGCGCGTCACATTCGAAGTCGGCATCGCAAGCCTCGGCGGCTCTTCGGTTTTTCTCGACCACACTGAAACGAAACTTGGCCAGCGAGAATCGATTCCAGACGTGGCAAGAAATCTCGAACGCTGGGTTCAAGGAATCGTAGCGCGCACTTTCACGCAAGAATCGATTGACGCTCTCGCCGAGAACACATCTATTCCGGTGATTAACGCTCTTTCCGACCGTTACCATCCCTGCCAGGCGCTCTCCGACTTCTTCACGCTGCAGGAACGTTTCAGCGGTTTGCGAGGACTCAAGTTTGCCTACGTTGGCGACGGCAACAATGTTTGCCATTCGCTGATGTGTATTGCCGCGCGCGCCGGAGCTCATCTACGCATCGCGACTCCCGCAGGCTATGATCCAGATCCTTCCCTGGTATCGGAAGCCAAACGCACCGCGCGCGAAACACGCGGAAAAATCGAACTCTGTAATTCGCCAGAGGAAGCCGTAGCCGACGCGCAGGCAATTTACACCGACGTGTGGACCAGCATGGGTCAAGAAGAAGAATCGGCCGCGCGCGAAGGTGCGTTCGCAGGCTATCAGGTGAACGAAGCGCTCTTCGCGCACGCATCACGCGACGCCGTATTCATGCATTGCCTCCCCGCTCATCGGGGCTCGGAAGTCAGCGCGGAGGTTATCGACTCGCCGCGTTCTATCGTGTTCGATCAGGCGGAAAACCGCCTGCATATGCAGAAAGCAATTCTGCTCACACTATTGAATTAATCCAAGGAGAACGAATTGCCGAAGAAAGTTGTGCTCGCGTATTCAGGAGGTCTGGACACCTCCATCATCATTCCCTGGCTGAAGGAAACTTATGCCTGCGAAGTAATTGCCATGATCGGCGATCTTGGGCAGCAGGAAGATTTGGAAGCCGCTCGCAAAAAAGCTCTCGGAACCGGCGCGAGTTCGGTGTTTGTCGAAGACTTGCGCGAGGAATTCATCACCGGCTACATCTGGCCCACACTACGAGCCGGCGCCGTTTACGAACACAAATATCTACTCGGGACTTCTTTCGCGCGACCTTTGCTGGCAAAGCGCCAGATTGAGATCGCAAAAAAAGTGGGCGCGGATGCCGTTGCGCATGGCTGCACCGGCAAAGGCAACGATCAGGTTCGCTTCGAACTGGCCGCCAAGGCGCTAGCACCTGAATTGCAGATCATCGCTCCGTGGCGCGAATGGAACATAGCGTCGCGTGAAGAAGCTATCGCCTACGCCCGTACGCACAACGTGCCCGTCGAGCAAACGACCAAAAATATTTATAGCCGCGATCGCAATATCTGGCACCTGAGCCACGAAGGTGGACTTTTGGAAGATCCCGCCAACGCGCCCGATGAGAATATGTGGCAATGGGTGGTTTCGCCGGCAAATGGGCCCGAGAAGCCAACCACAGTCGAGATTGGATTCCAGGCCGGAACGCCGACCTCAGTGAATGGCAAAAAACTTGACGCCATCCAATTGCTCACGCAGTTGAACGAAATCGCCGCCGCCAACGGTGTGGGACGCATGGACATCGTCGAAAATCGCCTGGTCGGCATCAAGTCGCGTGGAGCCTATGAAACGCCCGGCGGGACTTTGCTTGTTGCCGCCCACCGCGAGCTCGAATCTCTCGCACTCGACCGCGAAACCGCGCATTACCAGCAGATTCTTTCGCTGCGCTACGCGGAAATGGTCTATTACGGCATGTGGTTTACGCCCCTGCGCGAAGCGCTCGACGCATTTTTCATCAGTTCTCAGCGACGCGTTACCGGGTCGATTTCGCTTACACTTTGCAGAGGCAATGTGTCAGTAGCATCGCGCCATTCTCCGTATTCGCTCTATCGCACCAATCTCGCCAGCTTCACCATGACTGGCTATAACCCAAAAGATGCGGAGGGATTTATCAACCTCTTTGCGTTGCCCATCACAGTTCCGCAGGAAGAGCCGCAGCCCAAAGCGCAAGCGGCTCATCACGAGGCCCAAGCGCGATGAGCGATGCCGCAAGCCAGCGGAAGATGTGGGGAGCCCGCTTCGACCGCGGTCCCGATGCGTCGTTCTACGAATTCGAACGCTCTTGGAAATTCGATCGACGCCTGCTACCTCAGGAATTCGCGCTCGATCGAGCTTGGGCGTGCGCCATCGCGCGGTCGGGAATTCTCACCAACGAAGAAAGCGAGCAGATCGTCACTGCGCTCGACGCCCTTGAAGCTCGTTCACAATCCGAGGCCGCCTGGCTCAATGATTCAACCGCGGAAGACGTTCATCATTTTGTCGAAGCCGCACTGATCGAAAAACTTGGCGCTCTCGGCGCGAAGCTTCATACCGGCCGTAGCCGAAATGACATGGTTGCCACCGAATTTCGCATGTATGTAAAAGATGCAGCGCGAGAAACGCGGCGTGCGATTGCTTCACTGGAACAGGCCATTGCTGCACAGGCCGAGCGCAATTTGAAAGTACCCATGCCTGGCACCACACACATGCAGCACGCGCAGCCGTTGCTCCTTTCGCATTGGCTTCTCGCGCATGGTGAGGCGTTCCATCGCGACGCTGAACGCGTAGCCGCGGCCGCCGCGCGCGCGGATGTTTGTCCGCTCGGTTCTGGCGCACTCTCTGGTTGCGCATTTCCGCTCGATCGAAAAGCTCTGGCGCATGATCTCGGTTTCTCGAACATTTCCGCCAATAGTCTCGACGCCGTCAGTGATCGCGACTTTGCGCTTGAATATCTCTTCGCGCTGTCCACTATCGCCATGCATCTCTCACGTCTCGCCGAAGATTTCGTCCTGTTCGCCTCGCCCGAATTTGGATTCGTCGAGCTGCCAGATGAGTTCTCCACCGGCAGCAGCCTGATGCCGCAGAAGAAAAATCCCGACGCCTGGGAGTTGATTCGCGGTAAGACTGGCCGCATTTATGGAGCCCTCCTCGCGCTGTTCACAACTATGAAAGGCTTGCCATCGAGCTATCAGCGTGATCTGCAGGAAGACAAAGAAAATCTATTCCAGGCGCACGAACAAGCCCTCGCTATGGTGCAGATTGCCGCGGCTACGCTAGCGGCCACGCGGTTCCGAGAAGATCGCTTGCGACGGGCGGCGCAGGACCCAGACTTGGTCGCCACTGAGTTAGCCGATTATCTAGTCACGTTTGGCGTTCCCTTTCGCGAAGCCCATGAAATAGTCGGCAAAGTTTTACGCGCGGCGGAGCAGGAAGGAAAATCGATTCGCGAAATGCCCCTCGAGCGCTTGAAGGAATTCTCGCCTGTGTTCGACGGAAATCTGGCCACCGCGTTAACGCTGGAGTCGGCCCTCGCTCGTCGCTCGTTGCCTGGCGGAACTGCCCCCGGCGCTGTTCAATCAGCCCTGCAAGAATTCAAGCGCCGCCTGGCACAGCTCGAGGCCGATCTATGAGAGCGCGGCGCGCAAAAATGTCCGATGTCTCGGCTATTTACGGCCTCATTGCGCACTACGCCGGACAGGGGTTGTTGCTGTCACGCTCTGAGGAAGAGATACGACGCAACATTGGTCACTTTCTCGTTTTGTTGAACGCCGATCGCCTTGTCGGCTGTCTGTCTCTCGAAAAATATAGTGCCGAGCTCGCCGAGATTCGCTCAGTCGCCGTCGATCCACAAGTCCGCGGATGCGGCATTGGCGCGAAGCTCGTTACTTTTGCTTTGCAGGAAGCTCGAAAGAGAGGCATCGCGCGCGTTTTTGCTGTCACGCACGCCCCGGAATTTTTCGAACACCAAGGATTTATCGCATCGCCGCGCAAGATACTAATAGAGAAGGTCGAGCGCGACTGTCGCACTTGCGCGAAACGTCGCTCGTGCAAACTCGTCGCCGTTACCGCCACCGTCTTGCCTGAACGCATTACGCTAGCGGTCCTGGGTGAGTCTGCCGCTCCAATGTCCGCCGCATGAAATTAGGCCCTTCCATTGCAGACATCCCTCGTGGCTTCACTTTCGCAGCCACCGCTTGCGGGCTCAAGAAGAAGGGCCTCGATCTTGCCTTGCTGACAAGTAAGACACCCGCCGTTGCAGCGGCTGTCTTCACCACAAATCGTGTACAAGCTGCTCCAGTTCGTCTCTCGCGCAAACACATACACAAATCACGACGTAAAATCCGCGCGGTGATCGTTAATTCCGGAAACGCGAATTGCTGCACCGGCTCGCAAGGGCTTGCAGCTTCGCGCAAGACCGCGGCAAAACTTTCCCGCTTGCTCGGCTGCAAACAGCATGAAGTTTTAGTCTGCTCCACAGGAGTCATCGGTGTTCCACTGCGCGTAGAGAAAATACTCAGTGCCGCAGCCCAGCTCGTGAGCGGCTGCAGTTCGGACGCAGCTGCGTTCGAACAATTCTTTCGCGCCATCATGACTACCGACACTCGCCCGAAATGGGCCTCAGCAAAACTCCGCATCGGCGGAACACAAGTTCGCCTTCTCGGATGTGCCAAAGGTTCCGGAATGATCGCTCCGAACATGGCCACCATGCTGGGATTTCTCGCCACTGACGCAGCTATCTCGTCGCCGCTGCTTTCAACGGCGCTCAGAACGATCGTGGCGCGAACTTTTAACGCCATCACTGTGGATGGAGACACTTCCACAAACGATACCGTCACCCTGTTCGCCAATGGTGAAAGTGGCGCGAAGAAAATTACAACCGAGGATGGCAACTACCGAGAGTTTCTTGCGGCCCTGGAACATGTGTGCAAGTCTCTCGCGCTTTCCATCGTGGCGGACGGCGAAGGCGCGCAGCGCGTGATTGAAATCGAAATCCGCGGCGCGGTCTCGGATAGCGCAGCAAACAGAATTGCTCGCACCATCGCGCACTCGCCACTGGTAAAGACTGCTTTCGCCGGGGCCGACCCCAATTGGGGCCGTATTCTTGCTGCCGCCGGGCGCGCCGGCATTCCATTCGATCCAGACAAGGTTGATATTCAACTAGCGGGCATCCGCGTATGCCGCCAAGGTCGCGAATATCCCTTCGATGAGCGAGCCGCTCATAGCAAAATGCTGGCGACATATGTACCAGTTGTCGTGAATCTGCACGCGGGCCGCGGAGTCGCCCGCGTATGGACCTGCGATTTCACTGCAGAATATGTGCGTATCAACGCAAGCTACCGCACGTAAGTTGCGCCAAGAGATTGAGGGTAGGTCCGTGTCGAGGGTACACTTCTTAGCCGTTAGGAATCCCAGTTCCAATTTGCGTACTGTTCCCGCAACTTCGTCTTAAGAAATTTTCCCACCGAAGTCCGCGGAATCTCCGCAGTGAATACAAACGCATCCGGCAACTGCCACTTCGCAAATTTCTTAGCCAGAAATTCGCGCAACTCTTCCGGCTGCACCGATGCACCTTCTTTCACCACGATCACAGCCAGTGGCCTCTCTTGCCACTTGGGATGCGGAACGCCGATCACCGCCGCCTCGCGCACGCTCGGGTGCCCCATCAACGCATTTTCCAGATCCACGGAGCTGATCCATTCGCCTCCGGATTTCACCAAGTCCTTGCTACGGTCCAGAATTTGGACATAGCCCTCCGCGTCCATTGTCGCTACGTCACCCGTGCGAAACCATCCGTCGCGCGTCCAGCGGTCGGCCGTTTCCGGCGACTCAAAATAACTTGCCGCAATCCAGGGGCCGCGAACTTCAAGCTCCCCGGGTGTGACGCCGTCCCACGGCGCTTCGCCGCGAGCGCCCATCACACGCAATTCCACGAACGGCGCGGGCATTCCTTGCTTGGCGCGAATTCTGTATTTTTCATCTTCCGTGCAATGAGCCAGAGTGGACTTAATCGGAGCGGTAGTGGCCATCGGCGTGGTTTCCGTCATGCCCCATAGATGCGTGATGTGAAATCCAAAAGCATCGAGTCCGCGCAGAAGGGACTCTGGCACCGCCGCTCCTCCGCACATAATTCGCACGGGCTTTGACATTGTCCAGCGTCCCGGCTGTTTCTCCAGCGCCGCGAGCACGCCCAGCCAAACCGTCGGCACCGCAAAAGCCAGCGTCACTTTTTCTTTTTCTATCAGGTCCAACAAACTTTCCGCGTCCACACACGGGCCGGGCAAAACCAATTTCGCTCCCACCAAAGTTCCAGTGAACGGTATGCCCCAGGCGTTGGCATGAAACATAGAGGATGCAGGCAAGAGAACATCGTGATGCCCCACGTTAAAGCTGTCGGTAAGCCCCTGAGCCAAGCTATGCAGCACCAAAGCTCGATGGGAATAAACCACCCCCTTAGGTTTCCCCGTAGTTCCCGAGGTAAAACACATAACTGCCGCGTCATTTTCTTCCATTGGCGGATATACAAAGTCATCATCCGCAGCCGAAAGAAGATCTTCGTAGCTTTCGTAGGAACGCCCGATGGTTTGCCCGCCGAACGGCACAACGAAAACACGTTCGAAATGAACTTTGTCGCGAATGGATTCGTAAACCGGCAGCAGAACATCGTCCACAATCAAATAACGATCGCGCGCGTGGTTCACAATGTAAGTAAGCTCGTCAGGATGAAGCCGCAAATTCAAAGTGTGTAAAACGCCACCCGCTACGGGTACGCCAAAGTAAGCCTCCAGATGTGCGGAGTGGTTCCACATCAGTGTCGCTACACGGTCGCCGTGCGCCATTCCAGCCAATTCAAGCGCGCGTGCCAGCCGCCGCGACCTCCGGTACACGTCGCCGTACGTTGTGCGTCTCAGCGAACGGTCCGGCAGCCGCGACACAATCTCTATCGTCGAGAATAATTTCCCCGCGCGTTCGAGAATCGGTTGAAGCGTCAGCGGAAAATCCATCATCATTCCGCGCATGTTGTCTCCGCTCGCACGGTTCCCTCAAAGAAATTCTGCCGAATGCTACCACTTTTCCATGTCATCGAGAGCCAAAGGCATCCAGCAGCTCTCCCCAGTAGCCCATGGTTGACTGCCGGAGGCACTTGCCGCAAGATGCTCGTGAGCTGCTGGAGCGCTTGCTTCAGCTGGGAGTGGCTGAAGCATAGCTGGCCGTCCGAGCCGAGTTCCTGTCTCTTCAGCTTCGCATTTGCAACCTGGCGATAGTCAGGGGGCGAGGAGAACGACCGTGAAGAAATTGTACGTAGGCAATCTGTCGTTCAAGGCTACGGAAGAGCAGGTCGCCGCTTTATTTTCCGAAATTGGAGTTCAACCCGATTCACTCACCCTGCTGCGCGATCGCTTCACCGGCCAGCCTCGCGGATTCGGCTTCGCGGAAATTGGCAACGACGCGGAAGCTGAGAAAGCAGTCGCGGCGCTCAACGGCAAAGATTTTCTCGGACGCGCGCTGGTCGTCAATGAAGCTCGCCCGCAACGCGAAGGGGGCGGCCCTGGTGGTGGGGGAGGCGGACGCGGCGGTCACGGTGGTGGTCATGGCGGCGGAGGTGGTGGCGGCCGCGGTGGCTACGGTGGTGGCGGAGGAGGAGGAGGACGCGGCGGTGGTGGCCGAGGAGGCGATCGCGGCGACCGCGGAGGATATGGAGGCGGTGGAGGCGGACGAGATCGCTAACCAAAACTTTAATTGAAGTCCGAACAGTATTTTAAGGGCGCTGGGCCGTTCAGCGCCCTTTTTCGTTTTCAGGGCGCGCCTAGGCTGTCGCGGTGCTGCGCGATGCGCGATATTGCAGCACCGGTGACACTTCGCTTTTGATGTCTACTCCCTCGTAGTGAAATTGCTCCAGCGTTGTGCTGCGCAATCCCTGTGTAACCAGCGCCGGCACGTCTAGCTTTTCTTCAGCTTCGTCGAGCTCCTCCGCGGAAGCGTAAAGAGCAGGCATGCGCGGCAGGAAAACAGGGCAGCAATCGTGAAAAGGTTCCGAAGAAATGTCGTAGGTCCCGATTTTGCGCGCGGTCGCCAATATTTCCATTTTATCCGTGCCAATCAGCGGCCTGAAAACGACCATACGCGCCGCCCCATCCACCGCCACTAAATTGCGCAGAGTTTGCGACGCCACCTGTCCCAGACTATCGCCGGTTATAAGCGCAAGCGCCCGATCGCGTTTGGCCAGCACTTCCGCGATTCGCAGCATCATCCTGCGATACAACAGCACGCGATAATTTTCCGGAGCGTACCGCACAATTTCGCGCTGTATTGCTTCGAAAGGTATGCGGTAAAGCTTCGCGTGAAACTGATAAGGGACAAGCTGCCGCGCTAGCGCGCTCGCCACGTGCAACGAAGATTCGCCGGGCCTGCCACCCGACCCGTAAAAATGCGCGAAACTCAAATGCGCTCCGCGTTTCATCATCTGGTACGCAGCCACCGCTGAATCATATCCGCCCGAGAGCAAGCACATCATCCGGCCCGCGGTATTCGCCGGTAGGCCGCCGGCACCGGGAATTTTTCTTGCGTATACCAACGCGGGCCCCGAAGTAATTTCCACGTAACAAGTCGTTTCCGGGTCTTTCAATCGGACTTTCACATCGCGCCCTGCCGCTTCAAGCTTTTCCAAAAGAAATCTTCCAACGACGGATTCAATCTCCATGCTCGTTTGCACGAACGACTTGTCGCTTCGTTTCGCGCGCACCGCAAAATTCGCGAACTGAACAGGCTCGATCTCTTCCCACGCCGCCTCGCAAATCGCGTCCATGCTGCGCTCCACCGTACGCGCCAGCGCGTAAAACGCGATGCCTAAGACTCGCTCCACCCGTCCGATCGCTTCTTGCTGTGAGGCGTCCTCACCCAGCGTCACCACGAACCGGTCGCCCGGCTTTTCGATTCGCACCAGGGGTATTCCCTGCAGCGCCTGGCGCAACGCTGTAGAAAGTTTGCCCAGAAAAAAACGCCGATTGCGGCCTTTCAGCCACAGTTCGTGGTAGTGCACAACGATGACCGAATTGCTCATACGATTTTCATTAAACTTGCACGATCCCTTAACGTCCTAAAAGTATAACCCACTCGCGCCAGTATGCCGGTGTCTCCGCCAGCGGCTCGCGGGGAGAGCTTTTTGAGGTCGCTGGTCCAGGCGCATTGCCTCGTCCGCCAAACCAAAAATGTACAACTCGAAGTTCTTGTGGTACACACGGGGCGCGATGATACCGCGTTCCAATGATGTGATAACTCAAAGGATACAACGCGGTTTCACTCGCGACTTTCCACTACATCGGGGGTTATTATCTGCTGCACTCCAGTCTGAGCAGACTGGGCGCCCGGCGCAAAACTTTAAGCGACCGCGAGCGATGGTAATGCATCAAAGCTTGTACCCGGAGTAACGGGAGGAGTTATGTGGAATAGGCGAGACTGGGACGATTTCTTCAACATCGTAAGAAAGCCCTGGAGCGCGCGCCGTCCGCCGCGTCCGGTGGATTTATCGCGGCGCAATCGCCTGGTTCCCACTGAAGGATACAGCCTCGCTGAACTTGACGATGCCGGCCTAAGTATCGAGAAAGCCGAATATCTTGGTTTACCTGTGGATGCCGGCCGCGTCGGTTCTTATGGACCGAATGTAACTGCGCTTCGCGAATTCATTCGCTCCACTCGCTCGCGCATCTGAAGATTGTTTTCTTGCGGCCCCGCCGCAAGTCTAAGCCTGTTCTCCGCTCGCGCTCCCGGTTGGTGGCCAGAAACGTCCCGCGATTAACGCGAAAATTCCTCCCGCGATTGCACCACTAACCGAAATTGCATCCCAGGCCAGCCCTGACGCAACCGCCAGCACCGCTGTTGCGCCGAACGGAACGAGTAACGCAGCAAGCGCAGCTTCCCGCACTCCAATGCCGGCTTGAGTAATTGGTACCGCCGCCGCGAGTTTCGCCAACGGCCAAGCAAACAACCATATCCGGAAATGCAGGTGCAATCCGCAGGCGTCGGCCAGCATGACGTTCAGAATGATAAAAATCATTTGAACTGTCACGCTCATGCTCAGCGCCCTCAGCATCGCAGCCGGCTGCTTCATCATTGAGCGAAATGCGCCACGCAAACGAACGAATCGCCGCTTCATCCGAAAAGGAAATCGGCGCACGGGAAGCACAGCAATCACGCCTGCGGCAATCGCAATAGCTACAATCGCAATTCCGCTCACCATCTCGAATATTTTTCGGCTTCTGAGATCCAGTGCTCCCGGCACCAGAGCTGCGCCAATCCCGGCTAGCAGCGCCAGCGCCGCAAAATCTGAAATACGGTCCACAAAACTTCCCAGCACAACGCCCGCCCTGCTCTTCGCCACGCGCAGAGCCATGGCCAGGCGCAAAATGTCTCCGCCAATCAGTGAAGGCAGGAACAGCGAACCAAATAATCCGGCAAAGTAGCATCGCACTGCCTGACGCACGCTGATGCCCGCGCCACCGATGTTCAAAACCCGTTGATATTTCGCGGCTCCTATGCAATGTGCTGCCAGGTATCCCAGCAGAACCAACAACCACAACTGTGCCGGTAAAAGCCCTAACGCTTGCCAAACTTGACGTCCAGGCAGGAGCCGAAATAGCAGGTAAAGAACAAGCCCGCTGCCTCCATACTGCAGAATTGTCAGCAGCATCTTGCGCGGCCAATTTCGTTTGGAGGAGTGCGTTTCCGACGGGGGCGTTGTCACGGGATCGTCGGCACATTATGCGGCTCAGCGCCCCACGCTACAAGACCCGCGCATGCGGACCCGGTTTCCAATTCGCATCGCTGCTCGTCGGGTATGCTTCGGCGGAAGAATTGCCGGCATTCGCTAGGGGGTCGTCTCGCGTGCTTCTTGCCCGGCCGACGCGATCCTATATTCGCGTCGTTTCGCGCCAGTCACCGCGATCGCTGTGAGCATCAATACAATCGGATCAATCGGATGCCGGTAACGCAGCGAAGCATGCGTTGCGTAATACACGAGCGGAAACGCCAGGATGAATATGGCTGCGGGAAAAACATACGGACTGCGGCTCCGCCACAAGGCTGCGATTCCAATCAGACTTCCAATAGCCGTTATCAAATTGAACGCAATGATTATTCGAATCCATGCCGA
>Ga0209009_1000623_pt1 | contig 11705 bp, 15 predicted proteins | sample BlaSpr_A8_OM3_M2_FD_187979 | JGI IMG/M metagenome (GOLD analysis project Ga0209009, IMG submission 187979) | Forest soil microbial communities from Thunder Bay, Ontario, Canada - Black Spruce, Ontario site 2_A8_OM3_M2 (SPAdes) (version 2) | ecosystem: Environmental > Terrestrial > Soil > Boreal... | reverse complement strand
CGCCTTCAGAGCGACCCTGGAGGAGGTGACCGAGGCCGACCTGATCGTCCAGGTGATGGACGCCAGCTCGCCCGCGGTCCAGGAGCAGGCCGCGACGGTGGAGCAGATACTGGGAGAGCTCGGCGCGGCGGACAAGCCACGAGTGGTCGTGCTCAATAAGATCGATCTCCTGGGACCCGCTTCCCGGCGCCGCGCCATCGGCGCGCTGTCGGCCCGTTATCCGGGCGCCGTGCCTATCTCGGCGACGAAGCAGACCGGCTTGGTGGAGCTGCTGGACGCGATGGACCAGGCCAGCCGGAGCGACATCGTCAACCTCGAGATCCTCGTCCCGTACGGGAGCGAGCGAGTGCTCGCAGCCCTGCGGAAGGTGGGCGGGGTGGAGCGCACCGAGTACGTGGACGGCGGGACCAGGGCGTGGGGCTGGACGCCCCGGCACGAAGCGCGTCGCTTCGAAGCCTACAAAGTCTGAAAATGCGGCGGGCTGGTCCTAGTGGAACATCCTGATCACGCCGCGAACCACGCCGACCAGGCTCACATTCGTCGTGACGATCGGCTCGTAAGCAGGGTTCTCAGCGATCAGCTTGACGTGGCCGTTGCCGCGCTCGAAGCGTTTTACGGTCGCGTCCCCGTCCACCATGGCGACCACGATCGTGCCGTTGGGCGCCTCCTGCTGAGGGCGCACCAGGACCATGTCCCCATCCAGGATCCCTGCGTTGATCATGCTCTCGCCTCTGACCTTGAGCAGGAAGAAACCCTCCTGCGCCATGTCGGGCGAGAGGAGGACGTGGTCTTCGATGTTCTGCTCGGCCAGGATGGGCACGCCGGCGGCGACGTTGCCGATGACCGGTACTGAGACGGCGTTGCGCCTCTGGTTGTCGACGTCCACGTCCTGCACGAGCTGCACGGTTCGGGACTTGCTCGGATCGCGCTTGATCAGGCCGCGCCGCTCCAGCTGGTTGAGATGGTTGTGGACGGTCGAGCTCGAGCTCAGCCCAACCGCTTCGCCGATCTCACGCACGCTTGGCGGGTAGCTGCGAACACGGGTCACGTACCGGATGTAGTCAAGGATCTTGGTCTGCCGTTCAGTGAGCTGTTCGGTCAATTTCGTTCTCATCTCCAGCGTGTGGTAGGACTCCGCTTCCGGCCATGCTAGCACTCTAGCCCGGCAAGTGCAAACCTTTGTTCGGGGAGCTTGACTTTCGAACACCCGTTCGCTAGTGTTGGCGCCGAACAGATGTACGCAACAGGTTATGGAATCCGCCCGCTGCGCTCGACTCGCCGCATCCGGCCTGCTGGCCGCGTGGCCGCTGTGATGCTCCTGGCACTGTCGGTCAGCCTGTGGCTGGCGATCGTGGCGCACGGGGGCATGGCCGTCCAGGACTCCACGGTCGTCGTACAGCCGGGCGACACGCTGTGGTCGATCGCGGCTGCGCGATATCCGTCCGATGACGTCCGGGCGCGGGTGGACGGCATCGAGCGCGCCAACGGCCTGCAGGGCCCGCTGATCGAGGCGGGGGAGATGCTGCGCCTACCGGCCTGATCACGATCGAGTAGCCTCGGGAGCGTGGAGGTCGTGCTTGTCACCCGCCAGGGCTGCCACCTTTGCGACGAGGCCCTGGGCGCCCTGAGGGCGCTTGGCGTAGAGCCAGAGCTCCGGGACGTCGACGCCGACGACGAGCTGTACGCCCTCTACGACTGGCGTGTGCCGGTGGTCATGGTCGCCGGCCGCGTGGTCGCTGAGGGCCGGATCGACCAGGACGCGCTTCGCAGGGCCCTGGCTGCGGTCTGAGCGGTCCTACTTACGTGCTCGACCAGGAGCGAGGGGGAGGTCTGCCGGCTGTCCTGGCGGGAGATCTTCTGGTAGCTCCATCGGTTGATGATGGTGCTGATAATCGTCGCTATTCAGTCCATAGACCGGGGGTGCCGAATTTCGCTCGTTTGGCGCCAAAAGGGCCTATCGCGAGGGCCAATACCACGCTTTTGGCACCAAAGGCGCGAATCCGGGTTGCGCCGGGGGTTACGCGGAGCGCTGCAGGGCCGGCTCGGCGTCCAGGCCCCGCATGAAGATCTCCAGCGGCAGCGCCGCTCCCTCGAAGTCCTGCCGCAGCAGCTCCAGGTCGGCACCGGCCTGCTGGACACCCGCGATGGTCAGGTCGATCGTGCGCAGCGCGTCTCGTACGTAGCGCTCTAGGGGCTTGGGCAGTGGACCGGAGGTGTTCTCCCGCCGCCAGCCCTCGCGGACCGCCGTGGCCAGCTCCAGGAGCCTGGCTGCCACCGAGCCGGCCGCCTGGCGCTCGTTGGGGTCCGACAGCAGCCGGTTGACCGCCTCGTCGAAGGCGCGGATCAGCCGCCGAAGCCGGACCTGGGTGCTCAAAGTACGCATGTTCGCAATCACAGCATAGCGAACAGGTGTTCGAATTGCAAGTTTAAGCAGCCGGCGCCCGCCCCACGATCAGGTTGAAGAAGCCCAATGTGAAGCGCTCGACGGAGATGACCTCCACGCCGGTCCGGCGGATCGTTTCCTCGGTGCGGCGGTTGTAGTGGTCTTGCTCCAGGGCGACCAGCACGGGGCTGAGCACGTCCTGAAGCAGCGCAATCGGAAGCAACTGACTGCGCACGTGCTCGAGAAACACAATCGGAGCCCCCGGCCGGGCGACCCGCAGCGCCTCGCGGACCGCCCGGTCCGGATCGCCGATCGTGCAAAGACACAGATTGAACGCCACAGAGTCAAAGCTCCGGTCGGGAAAGCCCAGGTGCTCCGCGTCCATCTCCAGCAGCTGCACCCGCCGGCCCAGGTTCGCGGCCTCGCCGCGGGCGAACCGGAGCATGCCCAGGCTGGCGTCGATCCCGATCACCTCGACCAAAGGCGGGTAGTGGGGCAGGCTGAAGCCCGTTCCGAAGCCGATGTCGAGCAGCCGGCCCCTGACGATCTCCCCCACCTTCTGTCGCCAGACCGCCAGCAGGCGCTCTGTCAAAGCCGAGCCGCGGTGGTAGCCGGCAGGGTTCCGGTCGTAGATCCTGCGCACGCGGCTCAGCTGCGACACTCCGCCTAGCGTGCGCCAGGTGCTGATCGCGGCGGGTCTTTTGCTCCCCCTCGCCCTCGACACCTTCGCCCTGGCGGCGGCACTCGGCATGGCCGGGCTCGAAAAGCGCGATCGCCTGCGGGTCACGCTGGTTTTCACCCTCTTCGAGGCGGGCATGCCGATCGCCGGGATGCTGATCGGTCGAGTCGCAGGCGCCTTCCTGGGAACCTGGGCGGGCTACGGCGGGATCGCCTTCCTGCTTCTGGCCGGCCTGCTGTTATTGCGGCCGGGGCAAGACGAAAGCGATGAGGCCGGTCGCATGCGCTTGCTAGCCCACGCACGCGGCCTGGCAATTCTCGACCTCGGGCTCAGCATCAGCGTCGACGAGCTCACTGTGGGTTTGAGCGCCGGACTCCTCGGGCTGTCGATCGCCTTGACGGTGCTATGGATTGCCGTGCAGGCTTTCGTCGCAACGCAGGTCGGTTTCCGGCTTGGCGCCCGGCTCGGCGAAGAGGTCCGCGAACGCGCGGAGTGGGTGGCGGGAGTGGCTTTGATCGTGGTCGCGCTCGTCCTGCTCGCGCTGAAGCTCGCCCGCGTCTAGGTTCTAGGGCGCGAAGATCCTGCAGAGGCTCTCGGCCAGCGAGTCGGCGTCCATGCCGGGGTGGGTGAGGTAGTGGCCGACGGCGTCGCTGACCGCGCCCACGACCGCCCGCCCGAAGACCCGAGGATTCTTGTCCGCATAAAAGGGGTCGTGGAGCATGGCGTGCCGTACCTCCTCCCCCACCGCGTCGGCGAACTGTGCCTGCAGCTCGTGGCGGACTTCGTCCACGCCCTTGCTCAGCCCGACCGACTCGACTATCAACAGACGCGCGACCGACGATCGTTCGAAGCACGAGCGCACGAAGGTGGTGATGCCGAACCGGAGCCTCTCGTGATGGTTCCGACCCAGCGCGGCTTCCGCGAGCACGTTGTCGATGAGCGACCCGCCCTCGAGCGACAGCAATTCGCGGAAGCAATCTTCTTTCGAAGTGAAGAACTCGTAGAACGCTGACTTGGACATCTTCGCCCGCTCCACCACGTCCTCGACCGAGGTCGCGTTGTAGCCACGCGTGGCGAAAAGTTCGAGAGCCGCATCCGCGATCCGCCGCCGGCGTCTCTCCAGCCTTGCATCCCTGCGGTGCTGGATTCCGGGCCCGACCGACACGTCTAGTCCTTGGCCAGCGCCCGTGAGATGACGATCCGCTGGATCTCGCTCGTGCCTTCGAACAGCGTGTAGATCTTGGCGTCGCGGTGCCACTTCTCGACCGGGAAGTCGCGGATGTAGCCGTAGCCTCCGCAGATCTGGATCGCCTGCTCGGTGACCTTGACGGCGACCTCGCCGGCCTTCAGCTTCGCCATCGAACCCTCGGCCTTCTTGAACTCGCCGCCGTTTCGACCCTCCCACAACGCGCGCCAGATGAGCGCGCGGGTGGCCTCGATCTCGGTCGCCATGTCCGCGAGCATGAAGGCGATCGCTTCGTTTTCGATCAGCGCGCGACCGAACTGCTTGCGCTCCTTCGCGTAGGCAAGCGCGAACTCAAACGCCGCGCGCGCGATGCCGATTGCCTGCGCGCCGACGATCGGGCGCGAGAGCTCGAACGTCTTGAGCGCGCCCGACGAGCGGGAGTGAGTTCCTTCGCGCGCCCTCGCCAGCCTGGCCTCGAGCTTCTCCATGCCGCCCAGCACGTTCTCCACCGGGATCGTGCAGTCCTCGAGCAGCACCTCGGCCGTGTGCGAGGCCCGGATGCCCATCTTCTTTTCCTTCTTGCCCATCCGCAGTCCCTTGGTGCCGGGCCCGACAACGAAGCTCGCCTGGCCCCGAGTGCCCAGCTCGGGCTCGACCGCGGCCACGACCACGTGCACGTCGGCGATTCCTCCGTTGGTGATGAACACCTTCTGGCCGTTGATCACCCAGTCGCCGTTCTTGCGCACGGCTCGGGTCTTCATCGAGGACACATCGGAGCCGGCGTCGGGCTCGGTGACCGCGAACGCTCCGAGGGCCGGCTTGTCGACCGTGCCGAAGCACGCCGGGATCCAGGTCGCGATCTGCTCCGGAGTGCCCTGGGAGAAGATCGCCGCGATCGGCAGGCCGGTGCCCTGGATGGCGAGCGCGATGCCCGCGCAGCCCCAGGTCAGCTCCTCGGCGACCAGGGCGGGCATGATGCCAGTGCTGTCGCCATAGGTCTGCTGGAGGAACTCCACGCCGTAGAGGCCGACCTCCGCCGCCTTCTTGACGACCGGCCAGGGAAACTCCTCAGCCTCGTCGTACTGGTGCGCGACAGGGCGGATCTCTTTTTCCGCAAAGCTGTGCACCCAGTCCCGGATCTCACGCTGCTCGTCGCTCAGCTCGAACGAAACCATCTCGGCTCTTGCTCCTGTGTTGACAACGTTTCAGTACTCGAACGTACCGGTTGGCACGTATGACGCTACGCCGCATTGCGTCATCGTGTCAAGTTCCTTAACCGGCTATTCGCCGGTCCAGAGGGGCTTGCGCTTGGCGAGGAAAGCCTCGACGCCTTCCTTGAAGTCCCGCGACGTGTAGCACTTGATGACCAGGTCCGAGCCGGCGTCCTCGGGCATGAGGGTGTCGCGGACGCGGTGCAGCGCTTCCTTCGTGGCCCACAGCGTCAGCGGGGCCAGCGACGCCACCTCTTCGGCGAGCGACTGCGCCCGGGTGAGAAGGGACTCCTCGTCGGGCGTGACCTCGGACAGCAGCCCGCACGCGAGCATCTCTTCGGCGTCCATCAACCTGGCGCGCATGATCAGGTCCTTCAGCCGCCCAAAACCGATCAGGGCCGCGGCGCGCGTGTAGTTCGCCAGGGAAAGGCAGTTGCCCAGCGTGCGCGCGATGGGAAACCCGTAGCGCGCCGAAGGCGATCCGATGCGCAGGTCGCAGCAAGCGGCGATCGCGGCTCCCGCGCCGGTGCACGGGCCGGCGATGGCTGCGATCACCGGCACGCGGACCGATTCGAGGGTGCTCATGATCACGTTTCCGCGAGCCTCGTAGTCCAGGGCGTCCTGCTCCGTCTTGAAGGCGCGAAACTGGCCGATGTCGGTCCCCGCCACGAATGCCTGGCCGCCGGCCCCGGTCAGCACGACGGCGCGGACCGTCCGGTCCGAGTTCAGGTCGTGGCATGCGCCCTCCAGACGGTCGTACATGTTCCACGTGAGCGCGTTGCGCGCCTCCGGCCGGTTGAACGTGATCCAGGCGATGGCGCCTCGCCGCTCGACGATCAGCTCGTCCGCGGCCTCGCTCACGAATCCGCCTCTCCAAAGCCGAGCTCGGCCAGCAGACCTGCAGTGTCCTGGCCGAGCAGCGGCCCGGCCGTGTCGCGCCGGACCGGCGTCCGCGAGAAACGCATCGGCGAACCGAGCTGGCGAACCGGTCCGACCTTTGGATGCGGCGCATCCCAGAAGTAATGCCTCGCGAGCAGGTGCGGGTCGGTGAAGACCTGTCCGAAATCCTGGATCGGGGCGCACGGGACGCCGGCCCCGCCCAGCACGGCCAGCCAGTGCCCTACTGACCGAGTCGACGTGACGGACTCGATCGTCGTGGCGAGAGCATCACGATTGAGGTGACGCCGGTTCGAGTCGAGGTAGCGTTCGTCCGTCAGTAGGCTCTCCAGGCCGAGCGCCGCGCACAGCGCCGTCCAGTTGGGCTTCGTCGTCGCTCCGATGGTCAACCAGCCGTCCGCGGCGCGAAAAGCCTGGTACGGGGCGGCGCTCTGGTGGGCCGAGCCCGACGGCTGGGGGATGGCGCCTGTGGCAAAAAAGCTGCCGGCCTCCCAGATCGCAAACGAAACGCCCGCCTCGAGCAGGGAGACGTCGATGTACTGGCCCTTCCCTGTCTGGCGCCTCTCGTACAGCGCGGCGACCGCCGCCAGCGCGCCGTACAGGGCGCACACGAGGTCGCACATGGGCACGCCGACCTTCACCGGTTCGCCACCAGGCGTTCCCGTGATGCTCATCAGACCGGAACGAGCCTGGGCCATGATGTCCATGCCCGGCTGGTCGCGCAATGGTCCGTCTTGTCCCCAACCGGATGCGGCGACATAGATCAACGCCGGGTTGATGCGCTGGAGACTGTCGTATTCCAGGCCGAGGTCGTTCATCGTGCCCGGGCGCAGATTCTCCACCACTACGTCTGCGGTGCCGGCGAGCTTGCGAAAGATCTCCTTGCCTTTTTCGGTCTTCAGGTCTAACGCGATCGACCGCTTGTTGCGGTTGAGACGCATGAACGCGGAACCTTCGCCATCGATCAGCGGGGCGGACTGGCGAACCTGGTCCCCGCCCTCGGGGTGCTCGACCTTGATGACCTCGGCGCCAAGGTCCGCGAGCTGCATCGCGCAGAAAGGCGCCGCCATGTAGTTGCCGACCTCCACCACGCGAATGCCGGCCAGCGGCGGCTTATCGCTCATCGAGCTCCGCCGCGGCGTCAGATCCGAGCCAGTCGCGGAGCACCTCGGCGGTGTGCTGACCGAGCAACGGCGGCGGGAGCCGGATCGGGCTCGAGGCTCCGTCGATCTTCCAGGGCGCGCCCACCTGCGTGATGCGACCGGACTTCGGGTGCTCGATCTCCACCGTCATGTCGCGCTCCGTCGCAAGCGGGCTGGCAAACGCCTCGTCCATGTGGAGGATCGGGCCCGCGGGGATCCCGACCTGCTCGAAGCGCTCGAGCCAGTGAGCTCGGGTGTCTTCCCTCAGGTGGCCTTCGATGGCACGCGCCAGAGCGGGCCTCGCCGCCTGCCGCAATGCATTGGTGGCGAAGCTCGGGTCGTCCGAGAGCTCCGGCGCGCGAATCGCCTCGCAGAACCGGGCGTACTGCGCGTCGCTCGCGACCGCCACGTTGATGAACCCATCGCTGACCGCGAACGTCCCGTAAGGCGCGATCGTCGCATGGTGATTGCCCTCGAGGCTCGGGATCTCTCCGGTTGCAAAAAAACGCCCAGCCTGGTAGGTGAACAGGGCCAGCAGCGAGTCGTTCAAGGCGACGTCGATCCGGCGCCCTCTTCCGGTGTTTGCTCGCTCGACGAGCGCGGCCAGAATGGCCTGTGAGGCGAACATCCCGGCGCTGATGTCCCCGATCGGTACCCCGACTTTGGCCGGCGGCCCATCCGGGGTCGCGTTCATGCTCATCATGCCCGACGTGCCCTGGGCGATCTGGTCGTACCCGGCAAGCGTCGGCTGGTTCTGCCCGAATCCGCTGATCGACGCATAGACGAGGGCAGGCTTCAGGCGCTGGAGCACCTCCGCATCGAGGCCGAGACGGGCCATCGTGCCGGGCTTGAAGTTCTCGACCACCACGTCACTGATCACGGCCAGCTTCTCGGCCACTGCCTGGGCCGCTGGGCGCTTCAGGTCAAGGACTACGCTTCGTTTGTTGCGATTCACCGAGAGGAAGTAGGACGACTCGCCGTTGATAAAAGGGGGGCCCCATTGGCGCGAATGGTCCCCGGACGGCGATTCGATCTTGACGACGTCGGCGCCCAGGTCGCCCAGCAGCATCGTGCAGTACGGTCCGGCGAGGGCGTGGCTGAAGTCAAGAACGCGGATGCCTGCCAGGGGCAATGGCGCGACTGTGTCCACGCGTGAACTTTACGTCGGCCGCCTCACCTGACTCTCTGATCGAGACGCAAGAGCGGACCGATCCGAGAATCGATGCCGCGATCGGAGCCATCGGGGGCCTCGCGGGCGGACTGCTGGGAGTCGGCGGAGGCTTCGTCATGGTGCCGCTCCAGGTCATCTGGGCAAAACGCAGCCAGCACCGGGCGACCGGCACGTCGCTGGCGGCGATCCTGCCCATCGCGGTCGTGGCCGCGGCCACCTACTACTTTGGTCGCAGCTCTCCCCAGACCGACCTCACGGTCGCGTTGTTTGTGGCCGTGGGCGGCATCGTCGGGGCATTCCTGGGCTCTCTCGCCGCTCGCCGCATCTCGGACAGGGTGCTCAGCATGATCTTTGCCGTCCTCCTGGTCGTGGTCGGCCTGAAAGAGATCTACGACGCGTTCGTCGGAGCAGCGCCACATCTCGCAGCGACGAGCGTCCCAGCCCTCTCGCCCTGGGACTACCTGTTGATCACGGAGGGCGGAATCGTCGTGGGGATCGCCAGCGGCCTCACCGGAGTGGGCGGTGGAACGCTGATCGTTCCGCTGCTGGGCCTCGGCTTCGGCATCGGTCAGCGCGTCGCTCAGGGCACCTCGCTCGTCGCCATCCTCCCCACCGCTGCGATCGGAGCTCTCACCCATCACCGAAACGGGGACGTCAACCTTCGGGCCGCGGTGTGGATGGGTGGCGCAGGCGTGCCGGCCGCCCTGGCCGGCTCCGCGCTGGCGCTGTGGCTGCCGCAGAGGGTGCTCGGCGGCATGTTCGGGGTGTTCCTGGTGCTCGCCGCGGCGCGCATGTGGCCACCCCGACGAACCTAGTCGGTCTTGGGCGGCGGCTCCGGGGTCGTCACCACCGAGTGGTGCCGGAACTGTAGGTCGGCGGCCGGCTGGACCCCGCCTTTCGGCTTCTTTTTCTTCTTGGCTTCCCGTCCCTGCTTGTCGCGTCCTTTACCCATGCGCACCAGTTTCTATGACTTGGGCCAGTTCGCGCAAGAACGATTCCACGTCGGTGACCAGTCCGATGGACTGCCAGCTGCCCCGATCCGCCAGCTTGGTCACCACCGCCGGGTTGATGTCCACGCACACAGTGCGCACTCCGGCGGGCAGCATGTTGCCCGTCGCGATCGAGTGCAGCATGGTGGAGAGCATCAAGGCGAGACGCACGCCGGGCAGCGCCGCGCGCATCCGCCGCTGCGCCTCGACCATTTCCGTGACCACGTCGGGCAGCGGCCCGTCGTCCCTCACCGAGCCCGCAAGCACGATCTCGACTCCGTGCTCGATCGCCGACTTCATCACACCGGACTTCAGCTGCCCGCTCTCGACCATCTCTTTGAGCCCGCCCGCGGCACGTACGCGGTTGATCGCGCGCATGTGGTGCTCGTGGCCGTGCTCGATCGGCATGCCGCTCTCGATGTTCACGCCTAGCGCCGTTCCGAACAGCGCGGCCTCGACGTCGTGCACGGCAAGCGCGTTGCCCGCGAACAACACCTGAACGTAGCCGAGCTCGATCAGCCGCGACAGGTAGCGCCCGGCGCCGGTGTGGACGACCGCCGGCCCTGCGACGACCAGCACCCGCCCGCCCGAGGCGCGGATCTGGCGCATCTCCTCCGCGATGCCTGAGATGAGGACCTTCTTCGGCTTCTCCGCCGAGACCTCGCTGCCCATGAAGCTGAAGATCTCGGTCTGGCGCGACCGCTCCTGCGGTGTCACGCGCACGCCCTGGTGTCCGACCACGACCTCCATGCCGGGCCTGGCTCCCTGGAAGACGATGCACCAGGCGAGGCGGGCCTCGCGATCCACCGCGATCGCGCAATCCATCTCGATGTTCTCGACGCGCACCCACTGGTCGCCGATGAGCACATCGGTCGGAAGGTTGCTGGTGGAGTAAAAGCCGTCGGGGAAAACACCTTCCTTCGGCACGGGTTCTGTGCGCGCCGGCTGCTCCGATTCCGCCGTGGCGCCGAGGGCGCGAGCCTGCCGGACGATCCGGTCGAGATCCTCCGCCGAGCCGGCGACGACCTCCATCCGGCACACCGAGGGGTCGGTCTTGTGCTGGCCGACCTTGAGCTCCTCGATGGTGAAGTTGCCGCCGAGGTCCATCACCATGTCCATCACCTGCGGCAGGATCATCGAATCGATGATGTGACCGGTCAGGACCAGCCGGGCCGTGTACTTTCGCTCTTCCCGGTATTCGCTCATTTGCGAGCGCCGGCAGCCGCATTGATCTGCCGCCTCAGTGCCTCTGCCTCATGCGCAGGGCTCTTCGCGTACATCACGCTCCGGCTCGACGAGACGAGAGTTGAAGCCCGGTCGCCGTTCCACGCGCCTCGCACCGATCCCTCGACGTCGCCGCCCTGCGCGCCGACGCCCGGAATCAGAAACGGCAGCTCCGTCGCGCGCCGCACCTCGACGATCTGATCCGGCGCGGTCGCGCCGACGACCAGACCGACGTTTCCCGCTGTGTTCAATCGATCCGCGAGCTCCGCGACGTGCAGATACAGCGGCCTGCCCGCGGACAGCAGGTGCTGCAGGTCCGCGGCCCCGGGGTTGGACGAACGGCAGACCACGTACACGCCGCGGTCGGCGTAGCGCGTGAACTCTGCGATCGAGTCGGCGCCCATGTAAGGGTTCACCGTCGCGGCGTCCATGGCGAGCGTCTCGAACACGGCGTGCGCGTAGGCCCGCATCGTGTTGTCCATGTCGCCGCGTTTCCCATCGAACAGAAACGGCGTGTTGGGAGCCTCGTGTCGCAGCTCCATCAACGCCGCCCATCCGTCCGGCCCGTACTGCTCCCAGAACGCGCTGTTCGGCTTGAAGCAGCACGCGTGCTCCTCGGTCTGGCGCACCACTTCGCGGCAATGTCGCAGCGCGCCCGCGGCGCCGCCCGCGATGCGCTCAGGGTCTGGGTCCAGGCCGACACACAAAAGGGTATGGCGCTCTTTGGACAGCGTGCGGAGACGCTCGAAGTAGGTCACGGGCGATCTAAATGCTAACTAGGGCCGGGCGACGAGCCCGGACCGTACTCCTCTCCACTCGCTGG
>Ga0209009_1000622_pt1 | contig 11707 bp, 9 predicted proteins | sample BlaSpr_A8_OM3_M2_FD_187979 | JGI IMG/M metagenome (GOLD analysis project Ga0209009, IMG submission 187979) | Forest soil microbial communities from Thunder Bay, Ontario, Canada - Black Spruce, Ontario site 2_A8_OM3_M2 (SPAdes) (version 2) | ecosystem: Environmental > Terrestrial > Soil > Boreal... | reverse complement strand
CGTCAAGCTCGACAAAGACGACGCGGCCATTGTCGTCGCCGAAGATTCGCCCGGCAACGTAGTGGCCAAGAACGGGCTCCAAGCCCATATATCCGCCGTCTGCATCCGGCATACACAGGCCCGGGACGCCGGGATCAATTCCGACGCGCAAGACGCCCCGGCGGCGCACCGCCGCCAGCGAACCGTCTCCATCAGGAACTTCGATCCGTTTCCCGCCCCGGTTCAAACGCGGCGCTGCGCTCGTGCCGATATTCGCGAGGGTGGCGCGGCGGCCCGCAATCGGCCGGTCACCGCGCGGCGTAGCCGGAAACCACGCCTCCATCGCCCGATCCCATTCCGAGACACGTGTATTGACGTCGGGATCCTTGAAATCGCGCACCGCCACGTCGACGGCGTCCAAGAGGGAGCGTTTGCCGGGTGCCATCGCCACCGCAAACGGTTGATCGGGAGCGTCAAGCGACATCAGCGTCAACTCTTCGCTCTCGTGCGGGCGCAACACCACGTCGTCGTCGAAGACCACATCGATTTCGCCGCGTTGCAGCGCCTCGACGGCAGCGTCGCCGCCGGCGTAGTTCTGGATCTTAGCCTTCGTAAAAAAGGTCGGGGTCGTTTGGGCGGCCGCACTGTTCACCGTGACGCCGACGCGTCCGATCCACTCGGCGAACGCTGCCGGCCGGATGAACGTTCGCGCGCACAATAGCGACAGATGCGCGATGAAGTATGCCTCGGAGAACAGAACCTGATCCATGCGATCGTGCGTGAACGTGATCTGCGCGATCGAAATGTCCACTACTCCCGACTCGGGCGCCGGCTGCTGGGCTAGCCGTCGTCCCTGAACCTGTAGATCATCCGGGTTCTGGGCGTGTGTGGCGCAGCGGTCGACCCAACCCTGGACCCAGCCCGGCAGGCCAAGAACGCAGGGATTCGTCCCGACCAGCGCCTCCTTCTGCACGCCTTTGATCGCCTTTCGGGCGCGCGCGTGCGCGAGAAATAAATTCGGAATCAGTTTCAACACAGCCGACATCTGGTCGGTTGACGTTGCATATGGCGGTAGGCCTGGTGGGACCGCGTACGACCGCATCCACCAGCCCTTGATGTAGCCGTAGACGAGCTGGTTCGGCTCGTTGATCGTGACGTAATAATCGATGCAATCCCCGAGCTCCACGGCGACCTTCTGTGCATAATCGGCGAAGCGATCGGGAAACGCGTCATCGAGCATGCCGGCGCCGTTGCCGGCCGCCTGCACGTGCCGCGGCCACGTGTTGTGATGCAGCGTCACGACGCTTTTCATTCCATTAGCGCGAATGCGCTTCAGAAGGTCACGATAGTGCGTAAACGCCTTCTCATCCCATTGTCCCAGTTGCGGTTCGAGCCGCGCCCACGATAGGGAGATGCGAAAAGCGCCGCAACCCAACCCCTCTGCCAGTTCAATGTCGTCGGAATAGCGATTCCAGAAGTCGGTCGCGCTCCCGCGCGGGGTCAGGCCGCGAACCCGCTCCCAGACGTCGCGAATGTCGTCGGCTCCGTCGTACGCCTCGCACTGGTGATCTGCTGTCGCAACACCGAAAAGAAATTCCGGCGGAAACTTCGTCGGCGCGGGTTTTGGCTTAAACCAGCTCGGCATCGACTAGATCGGTTCGGAGGCGTGGCTTTCGAGGGGGATTGTCAAGACCACGGCCGGCCAAAAGCCACCGGGGCGTTTCATATCCGGCGCTTCTTGCTTTCAGGAGAGCGTCCTGCGGGCTCTGCGCGAACGTTCCTTGAATGACGCTAAGGACGCTCGCTCGGGGATAAGCCACATCAAATATCCGATTATCGTACTGGCGCTGCTGCTGTTTGCTCCGTCCGGCGTCTCCGCCGTGCTGGTCGACGGACACCCGGGCGCGCTCAATTCGCTCGAAGCGGCGATCGGAAGCTGTCGGGCGAAAATCTATACACGTTCAGCGAGGCACGATGCGTTAAGGTTCGACAGATTCTTCGACGCTGCTCCAGACCGCCAGGTTCTGCGCGCCGATTTCTTGCATGAGGGTCCGCCGGTAATCGACGTTGCGGCTTCTCTAGCTCCGCCCGGTTGGATCCTCTCTCGTTATGTCACATATGACGGCTATGATTCTGTTCTGCAGAGGCCCAGTCGCGCATTGATCAGGAGAATTGCCGCTTACGGGCTCGCCCCGCCACATTTTGTTCCGGGCACGATGCTGGGCATTCGTCTGGGAGACCCGATCTCGAAGGTAACGAGGGTGTTCGTTACCGGCCGGCCGTATACGCGTTGCGGATTAACGATGTACTCATATGCGTGGTCCGTTCGATCAAATGATGACGGCTTCGTAACGTACGGAACCGACCGCGCCGGCCGAATCGAGTTTATTCGTTCGGGCGACGGATGTTGCGGCAAGAATCACCTCTGGGATCGGCAGCGATAAAGCAAGCAACGGTCCCGCGGCCTCGGCCGACGACCGCGCATGAAGCCACGAAAAGTGGCAGCCTAACGCGCGCCTTCAGCAGCAGACGAGAGCGCCGGCGTCCTGGCGGACGCCGGCGCGGAGGTTACTAGTAGCTACCGGCTTCGAACCAACGCGTAATCGGTGTCGCGTTCGCCATCGCGGCGTGGCCCGCGGCGTTGGGGTGGATCGAATCGCTGAAGTACAGAGGGTTGTAGCTCTGCGGCACATTCGGGTCGGCGAGGACGCTCGCCCAATCGACCGTGTCGTCGCAGACGCCGCTGTTCAGTATCCACTGATTGAGCTGCGAGCGAGCGGCGCTTTGGACTTCCGCTAGGTCGGAGATCGACTCCGGCGCCCAGGTCGAACAGAAGACGCGGATATGATGGGCATGCGACTCTGAGACTGCCTGCCGGTAACTATTCTCTACGCTGGCCAACGTCTGGCCGTTCTGCGGATCCAGATCGTTGATGTCGTAGATGATAACGCCGGTCACGCCGGTCTGCGTGAACACGTCGCGCGCGAATCGTCCGGCGAGGGCAACGTACAAGCTATCGGCGCCGAGGCCCATGTTGACGAGGCCTTTACGCTTTCCGGCGGGGACGTAGGCGTTGATGTCTGCGCCCAGCAGGTCGATGATGTGATCGTACTCATCCTGTTCGGATTCGTAGCCTTGGAAAGTCGAACTTCCGAGCGCGACAACGGCACCGTTGGCGTCGGTCGTCTGAACGTCGATCGCCGCCAAGGCGTACGTCGAGCCTTGTTGCAGATCTTCTTGTTGACCGGTGCCGAACGTTGCGTCGAAGTTTGAGCCGCTCATATTTGTGGTAAACGACGCGCCGCTTTCGTCACGCGTCGCGTCGCCTGCGCCGCTGGCCGTCGCATAGGACGAGTTCCACGTTGCGTTCGATGCCGTGGCCGCGGTCGCGGCTGATAGATACATGCTCACCGCAACGATCTGCTGCGGCTTCAGGCTAAACGGTATCGCGTCGCTGTACACATACGACGTGTTCGGCGGGAGCGTGATCCCAGGCTGACCGTGGTTGAAGGTGATCTGACGCGAGCTACCGGGCACGAGTGCGGGTCCCGGATTGCTCTTCTGCAGCCCGACGTAGGCCGCGCACACGACAAGTGGACTCTTCGTGTCCGGGTTGATCAGGCGGATCCGCAACGCGGTACCGCCGAGCGAAATCTGCGCCATGTCGCGCACGCTGCCGTTGGTCGGCGCTACCGCCGAACCGCCGACCGTGGCGCCCCATGCGCCGATCAAACGCCCGGGGCCGAGCGACCCACCCGCCGGGATAGGCGCCGGAGTCGAACCGTTCAAACAAGAGGCCGGTGTGTGACCGCTGTGCTGGGCTGCGGCCATCAGATTCGTCGTAGACGACGACGCCGCGCCGGTCATCGCCGGTGGATTGGCTGTGGGCATCGTGGCGCTGCCTCCGCAGCCTGCCGCAACCGCGACCGTCAAGTAAAAGCCCCACGAAAGGGCACCCGAGCGACCGATGATCTTCTTCATTCGATAGCCCTCCTCTAGGCTGACGGTAGCGCCGTCAGGCGGATGAGGGCATACCGAGTTTCAGGTAGATGCAGCTAAGCGGCGGCTCGGCGACTTGGCCCGCAGGAAAAGAGCGCGTCAACTTTCGAGCGCAGCGGGGTCTCCCGAGGCATCGACGATTTCCACGAACGACTCCGCACCGTGGATCACTTGCCGAACCGCGCCTTCGCCGGCTCGAAGCGGATCGCTCACGATGGCGTAGTGAGCGTGGCCGTGGCCGTGCGCGTCGTCAGCGTGAAGGGTTCCGGCGATGACACGACCGTCGGCGAGCGTCGCGCGAACGGGCTTGCCTACCCACGGACGAACTTCTGAATCAGTCATTTTTCTTACCTCGTGAATCCAGTTGTACTGAAAGCATCGATATGGATCCGCCATCGATGCCTTCGACCGGGAACGTGACAACATCTTCATGCCGCCGCGCGCCGATCACGTACAGCAGCGGCAAGTAGTGATCCGGCGTCGGGATCGAGAGCAGCGCGTCCGGGCCAAGTTTTTCGTAGTCGATCAGCGGCTTGTGATCGCCTGAGAGCAACAGAGCCTTCGTTTCGCGCTCGAAGCGAAGCGCCCAATCGTAGGGATCTTGCACGTGTCGTCCCCACGCGTAGGCCTCTAGATTATGGACGAGGTTCCCGCTTCCGACAATGAGCACGCCGTCACTCCGCAGTTCTGCAAGTTTCCGGCCGATCTCGAAATGGAACGACGGCGGCCGCGACTCGTCGATGCTGAGTTGGACGATCGGCACATCGGCCGCGGGGTAGACGTGCTTCAGCACGGACCACGTACCGTGATCGAGACCCCAAGAATAGTCGAGCGTCACGGGCATCGGGGCGAGCATCTTCTGCAGGCGACGCGCGAGGTCGGGGTCCCCGGGCGCCGGATACTGCACTTCATAGAGCTCGCGTGGGAATCCGCCAAAATCGTGAATCGTTCGCGGCGCGGTGCTAATCGTGACGCCGGTCCCCGGCACATACCAGTGAGCGGAAATCGATAGAATGGCGCGCGGTTTATCCGTCGTTTCTCCGATCAGCCGCCACGCCTCGGTATAGGCATTCTTTGAAAGGGCGTTCATGGGATTGCCGTGTCCGAAGAATATCGCCGGCAGCGTGTTCAGCGAGGCGGCGCTCCGCTTTCGATAATTCGGGGAGTAACGACGATGTAGAGATTGTCGGTCGACGACGAGCCATGCCGAACCCGAAAAAGACCACCGATGAGCGGAAGATCACCAAGGATTGGAATCTTCGAGAAACTCACAAGCTCGCTCTTCTGCAAAAGCCCACCGATGACGAACGACTCACCATTCTTCACCGTAATCGTGGTCGAAGCCTCACGCTGGGCGATATTGGGATATGTGGCCGTGTAGCGCGTGACGGTCGAGACCGTCGAATAAATCTGCGCGATGACGACACCTTCTGGGGTGCTTCGTGCTTGGATTTGCAGATTTACACCAACGTTCACGTATTGCACTTGCTGCTGAATCGCATTTGCGCCTGAGACGGCGACCGATGTAAGAATCGGTAACGCAGCACCTGTAAGGATCGACGCTGGTTGCCCGTCGAGAGCAAAGATACTGGGAGCTGAGAGTATCCGGCCGTTGCCCTTTTGTACCTGCGCGTAGATCGCTGCCTGCAAGGAGGCCTGGCCGGACGTTGCCGTCGCCGCTCCGGTCGCGCTCGAGATCGTAGCCGTTATCGCACCGATCGGTCCGCCGCCGCCGCCGGTGAAGTCGATGCCTAGATCCGTTGCAGCGGTGTCGGTAAGTTCGACCATCTCTGTTTGCAACATGACGCCGCGTTGCGGAATATCTACTTCCGAAATTGCCGCCTCGTAGCGGGCAATCTGCGCGGCCGTACCGGTCAGGATGACCGCATTAAGACGGCGGTCAACGGCGATGGCGTCGTTGAGCCGCTGGCCGGCGATCTCTTGCGTCCTTTCCCCGGCGAAAGTTGCCGCCGGCGAAGTTGAGATTCCAAAACCGGAGCCACGTACGCCGATAATAGGCCGCGCGTCGGAGTTGTCCGCGGGCGCGGGCGCTTGTGTCTTGAGGGGCTCATTTGGGACGATCAAAATGCTTGATAATAGGACGAGGACTTCACTGGGGTCCGCGTATTTCAGTGGCACTCTTTTCGTGACGATTCCTGACGCGGCAACGACGCCTTCCGCGAGCAGGTCAGGTCGTGCGGCGGCGCCCGGCGCGGGGGCAGAAACGGACACGATATCGACGATCAGGGTTTGACGGGGGCCTGCAGTAACTTGCAGCATTGCGGGCTCGCGAACATGGAGCACGATCGTCGTGGCGGTACCTGCCGCGGAAATCTGTCCGGTAACGATTGGGCCGACAGCAGCGATTGCGGTCGGGGTATCCGGTGCCGGCGCCGTACCGATGAACGTGACCGTCAGCGTGGTAGTCCCAATACCGTCGACTTGATACGTGGGAGGTCCGGACGAAAACGCGAGAGCGAGGCGAGCGCTCCCGTTCGGCAGCCGTTCCACATTTGCCACTGCCAGGTTTACCGTTTGAGCGAACGCCGGCGCAGCAGTCTGGCACAGATACACCAAACAGCACAGGGCAGCCACCTGGGGGCGCAAGAACCTTCGCGGCGGACGACCGATCAAAACCTCTGCGCCGCTCAGCGGCGTATGATGGGTCAAACTACCCAAAGGTCGGGAACCAGGGCAATTTCCTGGGAATAAAATAGCCGCAATTCTTGTCGAGCAACGGAGGGTATTTTTTTGCCTTCACGCGTACTGTTGACGAGCGCGAGGTTTCGTCTTTATAAGACAGATTCCGTCTACGCTACTTGTCCGCGTCTACTTTAACCCGTAGAAAGGGACGTTCTTGAAAATATACCACCCGAAAATGCTCACCGCTCTGAGCCTATCCGTGGCCCTTCTGGCCGTGATTACCTTCGTGGCCGGCACTACGCGCAGCGTTGTCGCCGACCCCGGAGTTACACCGCCGGGCGCGATTGGCTCGCCTCAATTTGACGTGGATGCCTCCTGGCCGAAGGAGCTCCCAAACAATTGGATCATCGGCCAAGTCGGAGGCCTCTCGGTCGACAAACAAAACCACATCTGGGTCTATCAACGGCCGGCAACCGACACCGTTGATGAGTTGGCCGCAGCCCAGACTCCACAGTCGGAACAATGCTGCTACCCCGCCCCTCCGGTGTTAGAGTTTAACGCTAACGGCGATTTACTCAACGCCTGGGGGCCCGTCGAAAACGCCCTCTGTCCAACTGCCGGCGCAACCTGTGCGTTGCCGCCCGGCGTAGCGCCTAACCAGTTTCCTGGCGGAAACGTGTTCGGGCCAGCCCTCGTCTATGGCGTGACCTCCAACGTCCCCGCTCCCAACACGCCGGCGGGCTGGACGTTCCCCGCGACCCCCCACGGCATCGTCGCCGACGACAAAGGGAACGTCTGGGTCGGAGGTAACGGGGGCGCCGACACGCAGCTCCTTAAATTCGATCAAAACGGACACTTCAAATTCCAGATCGGCCGGCCCGGCCAACCGCTCAACAACCTAGATGCGGTAGACGTGGGCCATCCTTCGATGCCCTTCATCGATTACACCAATGACAAGCCGGATGGCGACCTCTATCTCTCCGATGGCTACGGCAACAGTCGAATAATGGTCTTTGACGCTGTGACCGGCGCCTTTCGGCGGGCTTGGGGAGCCTTCGGGGTTACCTGCGCAAATATGGCCGTAGGCGTTCAATCGCCAACTCCGTGCACGACCAGCGCCGGCGCCGGCGTGCCCGGTAGCGTGCACACCACCGGGTACGGCACGAACAGCACCGCGAGCGGCCCCTTCCAAGCCGTTTACGGCTACGGTGTGAACCCTAGCGGCGGTTATATTCCTCCGTTGCAAACGCTCTATGCGGGAGCTGCGTACTGCGGCGGATCTACCGGAAGTGCATGCGTGGGCACACCTAACCCATCGTATTATGCCAGAAGTCCCATCCACTGTATCGCCAAAGATCCGAACACTGGAAACATCTGGGCATGCGATCGGACCAATAACCGGCTGCAGGTCTTCACATCGGCTGGGAAATACCTCGGCCAGTGTTACTTCGCTCAGGCTACGCTTGGCAACACGGGGTCCGTTTGGGATCTCAAGTTCTACCCGAAAACGGGCGGCAAGAATGAAGAGATCCTAGCAGTCGATGGAAGCAACAACCTGGTCCGGGAGATTCTCCCGAATCCAGATCCATCAAGCGGAACGACAAGCGGCGCCCAATATTGCAAGCAGACAGGGCAATTCGGGCACCAAGGTCGCAACGCGGGCTATTTCCACTGGGCCCACGTTGGTGACTTCGACTCGGCCGGCAACTACTACATCGGCGAAGTCGACACGGGCAAGCGCGTCCAGAAGTTCGTCCCGCACGGCGGCTTCAAACTTCCGGACCCCGATAAACACGACAAGTAATAACCTAGTCGCGTAAGAAAAACCACGCTTACGGAGTTCGACCCGATTTCGTCGGGCCGAGCTCCGTAAGCACGTCTGACGGGGAGGCCGTTGTGAACATGGAGCGGGCTGCCCGCGCTCTTATTGCAGCCGCGTCGATGCTGGCGATCGCGAGTTGCTCGCACAAAACTATTCCCTCCGGAACGGCCGGGAAAGTCAGCACGTTCCCACTCCCTGCTCAGAAGGGCGCGGATGAAGATCGCTGGCCCGGCGCCATTGCGGCGGGGCCGGACAGTGCGCTCTGGTTCACCGAACTTCACGGAGGGAAGATCGGGCGGATCGCGATCTCGCCCTTAGGGCAAGTTCGGGAATATACCATTCCCGTGCGTTCGGCGGAACCCAAGCCGGGCAGTATTGCATTAGGTCCCGACGGCGCACTCTGGTTCACCGTGCCGAACCTCGACGAGATCGGCCGGATCACGACGACCGGGGATGTCACGGAGTACGGTGCCGGTCACGCCGCGCGGCCGGCTGACATCGTCGCAGGTCCGGATGGTGCGCTCTGGTTTACGCAGCCGGCCGCACAGCAGATCGGCCGGATCACTACTTCCGGTAAGGTAACGCATTATCGAGTCCCTACCGCCAAGGCCTTTCCCCAAGACATCGCGTTAGGTCCTGACGGCGCACTCTGGTTTACCGAACGTATCGGGAAGATCGGCCGGATCAGCCCTACCGGTCAGATCACGGAATTCCGGGTTCCGACGTACTCAAACAGCTCTCCATTCGGCATTGCCGCGGGGTCAGACCATGCGCTCTGGTTTACTGAACTCGACAGCAAAAAAATCTTCCGGATCACAACTACCGGGCACGTCACGGAGTACCCGTTTCCTCAGGGCTATCCCGCCGCCATCAGGGGGGGGCCCGATGGCGCGCTCTGGTTCACGTCGATACGTCCTAGCGGCGTCGGCCGGATGGCCACCGCTGGGACGGCTGCGCTGTTTCGCTTAGCCACGAATTTTGACAAGCCCGGCGGTATCGCCGCAGGTCCGGACGGAGCACTCTGGTTTACGGTATACACCGCCAATGCGATCGCGCGGATCGTTCCGCCGTAGCGGATCGTTCCACCGTAAATCAAGGCAGTCAGTTCGTTCCGGTTACGGTAACTGCCACGTTTTCCCGGATGAGAACTTCACGAAGGCAGGCCGGATGCTAACTGACTGAACCTTAGATCCGTATGGATTGGCCGTGTGGGTGCAATCCCAATAGCCGGCAGCTACCGGAACGACGCCGGGCTTGGCGCTTCGGTTAGGTTTACGCGTCTTATGGTCCTCGACTGAATCAGATCCCAGCTTGCCGCCGGACGCGTCAAAATACGTTCGCTCGAAGCGGACCGATACTATCGATTCCGAGGCGACGTTGCGGTACCGCACGCACCCCACGTTGGCGGCATCGAGTTCGCCACCCGGTCCGTTAAGGATATCCACGTAGGCGGTATCGATTAGGACGGGGGCACCCGGTATCTGCAGTAGCGTGACCGGGCGCGTCGCCCCCGCGCCCAGCGATCCATCAGCCAACGCCGGCGTCATCGTAGCGATCAGTAAAATGGCCGCCAGGCGGCTAACGGTAGTCACGGTCACGACGTTCGTCCGAACTTCAGGAGCCGGCAAAATTTAACCTTGATACGAGCGCCTTTCTGAAGCTGGAGGAGGATGGACGTGCGCCGCGAGGTGCGAAGCGCGTTAAATGCATCTTAAGCGCACTCAGACGCATAACGTGTGGGATCGATCGATCGCACCGGCGCTCACGGTCGCGCCCGGCGAGACCGTCACCGTCGAACTCCAAAATGCGTCGGGCGGTCAGCTCACCGCCAGTTCGGACGCAAGCGCGCTCGCGACGCTCGACTTCGGGCGCGTCAATCCCATTACGGGACCCATCTTTGTCGAGGGTGCGATGCCCGGCGATGCGCTCGTCGTCGAAATCCTCACACTCGAGGTCGACGCGTGGGGCTGGACGGCGAACATCCCCGGTTTCGGACTCCTTGCCGACCGTTTCACCGAACCGGCGCTGCGGGTGTCGCGCGTCGCGAACGGTGCGGTCGAACTCTTCACAGGGATGCGGCTTGCGAGCCTGCCGATGATCGGAACGATCGGCGTCGCGCCGGCGGAAGCAGGGGCGTTTTCGGTGATCCCGCCGACGCGGCGCGGCGGCAACATGGATATCCGGCATGTCGGCGCAGGGGCGACGCTCTACCTACCGGTCGCCGTCGAGGGCGCTTTGCTCTCGCTCGGCGACGCCCATGCCGCGCAGGGCGACGGCGAGGTGTGCGGTACGGCCATTGAAACGAGTGCGATCGCCACGTTGCGTATATCGCTCGAACGCGAACGGCATCTGCCGGCGCCTATGCTGCTCACGGATTCGCGCTCGCAGCGGACGGGACAGGCGCTCGCGACGACCGGGATCGGCCCCGACCTGATGGCGGCCGCGCGGGAAGCAACCAGCGCGATGATCGCGGAGATCGTACGCCGCACGACGCTTGCGCAGATCGATGCCTACTTGCTTGCGAGCGTCGCCGCCGATTTGAAGATCAGCGAAGTCGTCGACGTGCCGAACTGGGTGGTCTCGTTACACATCGACGCAGCGCTGCTCGCGTAGAGATCGTCACCTGCGCCGCGCGCTAGGAGTAGCCGAGACAGCGGGTCTGTCGGTCGCCATGATGGCTCCTACCGCGGCGATGGCGCTCAATGGCGCGCTCGCGGCATCCTACGCGGGGCCCGCAGTGCCGCTTGCGTTCATACTCGCCTTCGCGACGATCGCGTGCGTCGCGTTCGCGTTCGTCACGTTCGCGCGCGTCTACGCAAGCCCGGCGTCCGTCGGCGAGTTCAACGCGCGCGGGCTCGGCCCGTTTGCCGGCCGGCTCTCCGCATGGGCGCTGCTCCTCGTCTACGTGCTCTTTACCGCGGGATCGGCCGCGGAATTCGGCGCGTTCGCGGCGGCGAAGTTCGCCACGCGCGCGGTGATGCAGAGCATTGCACGCGAATTCGGACCCAAAGGCATTCACGCGGCGACCGTCATCATTGACGGGGCGGTGGATATGCCGGCGATCCACCGGCTCATGCCGGATGCCTCCCGGAAGGACAGCCCCACGCGCAAACGAGAGCCGCTGAGAAGATCCTTGAGATCGGTATTAGGGTTTGGCGCGTTTAGAGGGCGTGGCTTGAGCACAGTGGCTGATCGATGCGGCAGTCGGACATTGCGATGACCCGCAATGGACCGCAGTTCGGCGTCCACCACGCCGCGGATTCG
>Ga0209009_1000621_pt1 | contig 11711 bp, 6 predicted proteins | sample BlaSpr_A8_OM3_M2_FD_187979 | JGI IMG/M metagenome (GOLD analysis project Ga0209009, IMG submission 187979) | Forest soil microbial communities from Thunder Bay, Ontario, Canada - Black Spruce, Ontario site 2_A8_OM3_M2 (SPAdes) (version 2) | ecosystem: Environmental > Terrestrial > Soil > Boreal... | reverse complement strand
CAGTCGTGCGGCTCGCCGCTGCCCTTGAGCATCGGTCCCGGGTGGATGGTTCTCGCCAGCAACCAGCAGGTGACATCGCAGCTGTCGATGTTTGTGCCCGATAGGCTGCTTCTGACGGTCTCGCACTCGGGGTCAAGCGGGCCTTTCACGGCAAGCTCGACCGACACGAGTGTGACAACAGTGCTCCTACCCTCGACGATGACCGCGTCCTCGGCCTCCGGCCCCGTAACCTTCACCATTGCGGCGAACTCTTGTGGCTTCGCCGCGATCAACGTGGTCGACGGCGGTTCCGCCGGTGGGTCAGTGACCGTCCCCGTGGCGGTCGGAGCCTTCAGCATAAACCTTCACTAGTCGGTTCTTAGGCCGCTAGTCGGTCCTTAGGCCTCGACTAGTCGGTCCTTAGGCCTCGACTAGTCGGTCCTTAGGCTTTCATGAACGCACCTTAGGCGTTGATTAGAAGAAGCCGAGCGCCCAGAAATCGTTGTCACAACGCGAGGTGAGGGCGCGTTCGTGACGAACCGCGCGGGCATGGAAGGAACGCCGCGTTTCCGCAGCGTCCCCTTGGGACGTTTTCTTCTCCGGGCTATGCGAAGGCTATCCGAGCAGGTGATTTCGCCCTCGGCGGCACCCGGCCGTGCTTCCACTTCTCTCCTAAATATTGTATGGAGGATTCATGCAGCCTAACAAAGTCTGGACACTAGCGGCCATCGGCTTGCTGGCGGTCGCGGCGGCATGTTCGGGTGGGGGCTCCCGCTCGACACCGCTGATCCCAGGTCAGACGCAGCCGCAGAATTCTGCAGGAAAGAACTTGGCGATTCACTTTTCGGTTCCCGGATCGGGAACGATGGCGAAATCGCGCTCCCTGCAGTTCATTCAACACAACATCTTGGGCGTAGTCGCAACGATTACGCAGGCGAGTCCCAGCCCGTCGAGCACGGTGCTCGTCGACCAAGAGCAATTCGACGTCTCTGGCCCGCCGAATTGCAACGCATCCTATCCGTCCACGCGTGCGTGCGTGTTCTACGTCAGTGCCAAGGCCGGCATCGACAACGTTGAAATCGACACCTACGACACGACGCACAACACGCCGGGTCAAATCGCAACGCCGGCCGCAACGCCGACGGCTTGCGTAACCAAGGAAATCAGCGGGCAGACGACATATAAGCCGACCAACTGCGTCGAAGTTGGTGTGGCGCACGCGCTTTCGGTCGGTATCGCCACAGGCGTGACGATCACCGCGGGCACCGTGAACAACGTCTCGCTCAATCTCCAACCGATCGCGGACTCGTTCCAAATGAACGGTCAGCCCGTCTACACACTGTTCTCGTTCCCGCTGTGCGACCCGCAGCTAATAGCGAGCCCTCTCGCGGCTCCGCAACAGCACACCTGTAGCGAAGATCAGTTTGATCCGGCAACGGTTGGATCCACGGTTGTGAGCGGCGGCGGTCAGTCCGGCAGCACGAGCGGCCGTCCGGAATACGTCGTCTCGTTCAACGGGAACCAGGCGCTGGCATTCATCCCAGCTCCGATCGGCTACCCCGGCATCCAGCCCGAAGACGGGTCGCTGGCCCCAGTGGACAGCGGACTCGCCGCCGGACTCTCATGCGGACCCGCCGACAATTGGTACAATCCGTTCTCGGTGTACTTCTTCGAAGGCGGAACGATCGCCACGACGTTCACCAACAGCGGACAACTCTTCAAGCAGGCCTGCGGCTTCTCGTACCATTCGATCGCCTCGAACGGAGGACAGCAGACCGATACGCAGTTCTCCATCGACGACCGGTACGAGGAAGTCTACGACGGTAACGGTCAGCCCGGAAACTATAACGCGAACGGGACGGTCGTCGCCGGAGGTGAAGGCAATGCCAACGGCGGTTCCGTCCCAGGAACCGGAGCCTACTTCGGTGTCATCAACTTCGCGCCGGCCCCGGTCGATTCGAGTCCGGCGAATCCTGAGACCCCGAATGCTGCAGCCTTCCTCGGGCCGTTACCGGTGATCTGCGGCGGATGTTCCGCTTCGGCACCGGGCAACGATCCGGTGGGCGGACTCGGCGTCGGCTACCAGTTCCACTACGCCGATTGGCGTCAAGCCAGCTTCGACATCGCGCCGCTGTACGGCGCGGTCGTGGCCGACAGCCGCTGCGGCAATCCGACCAACTTCGGTCCGTTCGTCTGCGGCGGCACGCTGCCGGCCAACGACGACACGGCCAACGGCCACACGGCGACATTGGTGCTCGGCGGTTACGGCGAGCTCGGCGTCATCGTGTTGGCGCAGTTCTGGCCGCCGACCGGCTACTCGGCGTACACGCTGACGTTGTCGGCGGGTTGCCCGGGCGACCTACAGGTCTCGGTTCCGCGCAACGGGATCAACGCACTCGGGCCGTTTCCCGGCTACACCGACAACGGTGGCAAGGCAACGTTCGGCGGTCAGATCTTCGTGATCCAGGCCGGACGGACGCTGTTCACGGCATCCGCGAATTGCTTCGCGGTGCTCAGCGACAGCTTCACGACCTCGACCACGGGCGTCAACGCGCCCAACGGGCAGATCTTGATCACCAACCCCAGCACGACCAGCGCGTTCCCGGGCACGATCACCTTCCCGTAAACGTAACGCAACGGAAAACCGGTGGGGGAGAGCGTTTCCGCTCTCCCCCACTTGTTTATTGCGTGCCCGGTGCTCCGTGCGACCCGAAGATCAGCTCGAACTTCGTGCAATGAAAGTCCGCCGCGTCGTGCGGCCGGACGTAGACGGCGAACCCGCCGGTCAGGCCGAAGCAGACGGGGACGTACTCGATCGGCTGCGCCGCCGGACTGCTGCGAATCTTCACCGGAAGGCCTTGCCGAACTCGGGGCGGGATGACGAAGGGTCCGAAGACGACGACTTCGGGCGGAGTCCTCCAAGCGAACCGTCTCAACAAGATGTTGTGCAAGCCCGCATCGCTCGACGGCAGATGAGCCGATGCAGCGAGATCGACCTCCGGGACGAACTCGTACGGATAGACGATCGCTCCCGCGCCGGTGCTGGAGCGAATCCATTCGCCGAGATTCACGACGCTCAGCGCGCGTGCTCGAAACGAGCGCGTAAAGAAAAGCGTCTGCTGGACGGCGACGACCATCAATGCGAGCGCACCGGCGACGGCGAGGAGGCGCCAATTCAGGCGCGGCTTGGGAAGACCGAACGACGCGATCGCCATCGAGAGCGCGGGCACCGCCGGCAAGAAATAATGTTCGGCGAATTTCGGCGGGATCGCCGTTCCGAGCAACGCGCAGGCCGACCAGATCAGTGCGAAGCGCGAGGCAGCGGAGACGGGCGCGCGCGCGACGGCGACCAGCAGCAGCACGAGGACGCCGACGGCCGGTCCGAGTGCCGAATACAAGATCGTCACTCGAAGCTGCTCCAAGTCGATTCCCGGGTTGCCGTGTTGGGGAAAGTTGAGTCCGCCCCCACCGCTGCTGCCGTAATCGCGCCAAATCGTCACGAAATATTCGAAGACGGAAGGACCGAATGCGGCGAGCATCCAGAGCAGATAGAGCGCGAGCGTCCCGGCGAATCCGGTAGCTAAGGTGATGTGCTCGCGCCGCGCGGTCGGCTGGAGCAGAATCGGCAGCGCGGTCAAAGCGGCCGGAATCCAAAAGGTCGTCGCCAGCGCGAGCGCGGCGCCGGCCCAGAGGTTGCGGCCGCACGCGCTCAGGTAAAGAGCGAGCACGATGAAGAAGATCGCGTAATGTTGGCTGTAGTCGAACTGCGGGAACGGCAGGCTGAAGGAGAGCGCGAACAGGAACGTCCCGGGCGCCCAGGCCTCGATCTTCCAGCGACGCAGCAAGAGCGCGAACAGCGCGATCGCGGCAATGTTGACGGCGGCTTCGGCGTAGGTTTGCAGCGCGTAGTCATCGCTGAAGAGGCGTTGCCAAAGCTCGTTGACGATGAAGATGCTCGGTGGTTTGACGTCGAGGAGATCGGCGTAGAGCCGTTGGCCGTGGAGCATTTCGCGGCCGAAGTATTCAAACAGCGCCGGATCGTTGATCGGGAACGGCGGCGCTTTGAGCACCGAGACGACGACGGCGAGAGCGCTCAGGCCGAGATAGATCCAATCGCCCCGCGCCGGTTTGCTCGCTGCGCTCACCATCTCAGATGCGCGTGCCGAAGATCAGTGCCGTCGCCGTGCAACGGAAAGACTTGACGCTGCTCGGAAGCGAGTAGACGATGAGCTGCCCCGTGAGTCCGGTGCAAACCGGGACGTATCGCTGGTGGATGTTGGGGGTGACGATCCGTTTCTCTTGCTTGACGATCGGCGGGATGTCGTCGGGTCCGAACACAATCGCCACCGGTCGGCGCGTCCAAGCGAAGCGCTCCTGGGTGAACGGAAGAAGACTCGCCCTGCCGGGGAGCCGGGCGTGCGCCGCGAGCTCGAGTTCCGGCAGATACTCGTCCGTGTAGACGACCGCATCATCGCCGGCGTTCGAACGAATCCATCCGCCGACCACGAGCGCATTGGCCGTCTTCGTATCGGCGATCCCCGCGCTTGCGGCGGCGCGCTGCACGGTGAATGCGAGCAGCAGCAAAGCCGCTCCGGCGACGATCGGGCGGCGCAGCGCAGCCTCGAGCGTCAGCCCGAACGAAGCGATCGCCATCGAGAGCGGCGCGGTGAGCGGGAGAAAGAAGTGATCGTAAAAATTCGGCGGGATGAGGAGTCCGGCCAGCGCGCAGGCCGACCAGGTCAGCGCGAAGCGCGAGGGGGCGCCGACCGGTCGTCGCACGACCACGAGCAGCAACAGCACGAGGACGCCGATCGTCCTCACGAGTGCCGAGTACGTCAGAATCTGTCGCACGTCGCGCGGATTGAACGGATGATTCTCGAGCCGGACGCTCCAGATTCGGGCGAAGTCGCCGAAGAGCTGCGGCCCGAAGAAAACGAGCAGCGCCACCAGATAGAGCGCGAGCATCCCGACGAATCCGCCGGCGAAGACGATGCGCTCGCGCCGCGCGATCGGCTGGAGCAGAACCGGCACCGCCGTGAAAGCGGCCGGGATCCAAAAGGTCGTCGCCAGCGCGAGCGCGGCGCCGGCCCAGAGATTGCGGCCGCACGCGCTCAGATAGAGAGCCAGCACGATGAAAAAGATCGCATAGTGCTGCGTGTAGTTGAATTGCGGGAACGGCAGGCTGAAGGAAGCCGCGAACAGGAACGTCCCGAGCGCCCAAGCCTCGATCTTCCAGCGGCGCAGTAAGAGTGCGAAGAACACGATCGCGGCGGCATTGAGGGCGGCTTCGGCGTAATTGTGCAGCGCGTAATTGTCGTCGAAGAGGCGTTGCCAAAGCTCGTTGACCACGAAGATGCTCGGCGGTTTGACGTCGAGCAGATCGGCGTAGAGCCGCTGGCCGTGCAGCATCTCTCGCCCGAAGTATTCGAAGAACGCGGAATCGTTGACGGGGAAGCGCGGCGCCTGGAGGATCGAAATAACGACGGCGAGCGCGCTCAAGCCCAGATAGATCCAGTCGCCCCGCGACAACTGCATTAGCGGCCTGGCTTGGGCCACTAGGATTTCGTGCCGAAGACGATCGTTCGGTCTTTGCAGTGGAACGAACCGGTCAGGTCCGGGGTGCTGTAGATGATGAAGCGGCCGGTGCTGTCCGCGCAAACCGGGACGTATTTGGCCGATTTCGTGCGCGTTCGGGCGACGATCGGTTTGAGCTTTAAGATGGAGCGGGGGATATCGTTCGGCCCAAAGACGATCACCTCCGGGAACCGCGGCCAGTTGAAACGCTCGCGCGTGAAATCGAGGAGGCTCGAACGTCCCGGCATGTTGGCCTGCGCGACGAGATCCATTTCGGGCAGGTACTCATACGTGTAAAGCGTCGCGCCGCTTCCGATGCTCGAGCGAATCCACTCGCCGACGACGATGACCATCTTCGCTTGAACGTCGAAACGCTGCGTGTTGGCGGCGACGATCGTGGCGTCGTAGTAAGCGAGCCATAGCGCCGCGGCGGCGAAGATCGGCCGCCGAAAGATGTCGTTGACGGTCGGGCGGAAGGAGGCGATCGCCATCGAGAGCGCCGGCGTCGACGGGAGAAAGTAGTGCTCGAAGAAGTCGGGCGGGATCGCGGTCCCGAGCAACGCGCAAGCCGACCAGATGAGAGCGAAACGCGAGGCGGCGCCGATCGGCCGTCGCACGACCATGAGCAGCAACAGCAACAGCACGCCGATCGCCGGCCCCATAGCCGAAAAGCGCAGCGTATGATAGAGGTCGTTCACGTCGATGCCGTGAGCCGCGACTCGGACGCTCCAGATTCGGGCGAAGTCGCTGAAGAGTTGCGGGCCGAAAGAAACGAGCAGCGCCGCGAGATAGAGCGCGATCGCGCCGGCGAAACCACCGGCCAAGCGCCACCGCTGTCCCCACGGGATCGGCTGTACCAGGATCGGCACGGCGCTCAAAGCGGCCGGGATCCAAAAGGTCGTCGCCAGCGCGAGCGCGGCGCCGGCCCAGAGATTGCGGCTGCGCGCGCTCAGATAAAGAGCCAGCACGATGAAGAAGATCGCGTAATGCTGGGTGTAGTCGAACTGCGGAAACGGCAGGCTGAAGGAGAGCGCGAACAGGAACGTCCCGAGCGCCCAGGCTTCGAGCTTCCAGCGGCGCAGCAAGAGCGCGAAGAGCGCGATCGCGGCGGTATTGACGGCGGCTTCGGCGTAGGTGTGCAGCGCGTAGTCATCGCTGAAGAGGCGTTGCCAAAGCTCGTTGACGATGAAGATGCTCGGCGGTTTGACGTCGAGGAGATCGGCGTAGAGCCGCTGGCCGTGCAGCATCTCGCGGCCGAAGTATTCGAAGAGCGCCGGATCGTTGACGGGGAAGACCGGCATTTTAAGCACCGAGAAGACGACGGCGAGCGCGCTCAGGCCGAGATAGATCCAATCGTTGCGCGACACTAGCTGCGCGAACCGAACGACAGATTGCGGGCGCCGCACCGAAATGTGCTAACGTCCTGCGGCGGCGCGTAGAGGATCAGGCTGCCGGTGCGGCCGGTGCAGACCGGATCGTACTCTCTGCGGTCGTGGCGAGTCGCGAACAACGGTTGGTTCTGCCGGGCCACCGGCGATGCGAAACGCGGTCCGAAGACTAGCAGCTGCGGCGGGCGCAGCCACTCGAGCCGGCCTGGCGAGAACACGAGCAGGCTCGCAGGCGCCGGCATGCGCGCGTGTGCGGCAAGGAAAACCTCGGGCAGGTATTCCTCGGTGTAGATCGTTGCGTCGCTGCCGATGCTCGAGCGAATCCACGCGCCGACGGGGACGTAGTTCGATTGCAAATCGGCGATCGCAGTTCTTATGGCGAGCGCTCGTTGCGTTGCAAGCGCGACGAGGACGAGAGCGCCGAGGGCGAAGGAGGGTCGCCGAATGAGATTCGCACGCGGTAGACCGAACGAGGCGATCGCCATCGAAAGCGCCGGCGTGAGCGGGAGGAAATAACTCTCGAAGAAGTTCGGCGGAATCGCCGTCCCCAACGCCGCGCAACCCGACCAGACGAGCGCGAAACGCGAGGCCGGGCCCAGCGGCCGGCGCACCGCCAGCAGGAGCAACAAGACGAGGGCGCCGACGATCATGTCGAGCGGCTCGATGAACTCCATCCTGGGCGGGACCCGCGCGAACCTTACGGCCCATACGTGGATGAGGTTTGCGATCGGCCCCGCGCCGAAGGCGGCCAGCGCGCCGATCGCATAGAGCGCGCACGTCGCAGCGAAGCCGGCGAGGAGCGCGAATCGAGCGCGCCGACCGATCGGCTGCAAGAGGATCGGGATGCACGTTAGCGAGGACGCGAGCCAGAACGTCGTCGCGACGGCCAGCGCGGCCCCGGCCCAAAGATTGCTGCCGCGCGCGCTCAGGTACAGGCCCAGTACGATGAAGAATACGGCGTAGTGCTCGGCGAAATCGAACTCGTTGAACGGCAGAACGAAGGCGACCGCAAACACGAACGTTCCGAGCGCCCAAGCCTGGATTTTCCAGCGGCGCAAGAGGAGCGCGAAGAGGGAGATCGTCGCCGCCGCCACGACGGCCTCCGCGCACGTGTGCAGGATGTAGCGGTCACCGAACAGCCGCTGCCACAGTGCGTTCACCACAAAAACGCTCGGCAGCTTTACGTCGAGTAAGTCGGCGTACAGCCGCTGCCCCCCAAGCATCGCCCAGCCGAAGTATTCGAAGAGCGCGGCATCGTCGCTCGGAAAGCTCGGCGCCTTGAATACTGAGGCGACGACGGCGAGCGCGCTCAAACCGAGATAGAGCCAATCGCCGCGGGAAGGCGCTGCATCGTCCGGCATATCGGGTCTCATTTTTTGCGCCGGTAAGACAACGGACCTGTTGCGCCGGCGCGTTGCAGGCCGGCGGCCGGTCGTTGTCCGATATGTGAGCGTCGTGAGCGCCGCTTCATCATCTGAAACCCGAGCGATTTCGTGGCGATTTACCTCTCGCGGCGAGGCCGTTTACCTCATGCTCGCCGCCCTGGCGGTGGCCGTTTCGGTGCTCAAGTCGCCGTCGTTCCCGATCAACGATCCGGCGCTCTTCGAATACTTCGGCCGCTCGATCTTGCACGGCGAGCGTCTCTACGGCGCCGAGCTCGTCGACAACAAATTGCCGAGCATCTATCTGATCAACGCGTTATGGCAGCTTTTGTTCGGATCGAACTACTTTCTTCACAAATGCGCGGCGGCGCTCGTTAACCTCGCTTCGATCGCGCTCTTTGCTTTGGCTTTGAGAAAACTCGAGGTGGAGGCCTGGGCGCTCGGAAGCTTTTTGTTCGCGGCTTTCTTCAGCTTGCCGTTTCCGCAGTTGGACTACGCGCAGCACTACGCTGTGTTCTTCATCGTGCTGGGCGTTTTTCTCGGAGCTTTCGGCCGCTTCGCCTTCGCCGGCGTCGCCATCTCCGTCGCCACCACGTTCTGGCTTCCGGCGGCCTTGACGTGCGTCCCGATGTTGCTGCAACCGCTCGAACGGAAGCAGCGCGCGATGTTCTTGAGAGGTTTTCTGGGGACGGGCGCGGTCCTGGCCTTGGTGCTCGGTGTTTTCATCGGCGCGCGAGCTTTGATCGGGTTCCTTTTCGTTTGGAAAAGCTACGCGTGGGGCATCAATTTCCCGCTGGCGCGACTCGAGGACACGCTCTTCGTATCGTCGCTCGGGTCGGCGATCCTGGCGATGCTGGCCCTGCTGCTGATCGTGCTTCGGCGTCCCTCGACGCCTACCGCACGATTCGCCCTGATCTGGTCGGCCTGCATGCTGGCAGGCTTTGCGATTCCGCCGAGATTCTCCGAACATTATCTGTTGCCGTCGACTCCGGCGCTGGCGATGGCGATCGCATGTTACGGCGTCTCGTTCAAAGACGTGCTCCGCCGGCCGATCCTCGCGCTCGCAGCGGTCGCGCTGTTGGCCTTCGCGGCCCGCAACACGATCCGCCAAGCGATCTACGACGATTCGTACGCAGCCTACTCGCAACGGATGGGGCATTGGATCGCCGCGAACCTCGGCCCGGGCGCGGTCATCTATACGTTTGAATTCGTCCCCGAAGTGTTGTTGGCGGCGGACGGGGTCGGGCCCGGACGAAGCGACCCGCGGGCCGGACCTTTCGCGTGGGGACGGATGCCGGATCTCCTGGTCTTCGGGCCACACGAAGCGCCTGACTCGGCGCGCCGCCACTTCGACATTACGGCGCAACGTGATTCCGCGACCATCACGTACGTCGCCGTTTGCCCGGGACGCACGGGAGGGCTCATCATCTACGCCGTTTCATCGAAGGCCGGGGCGTTCGCGTGCCGGCCGAAGTCGAGTAATTGAGCGCAAGGTCAGTAATTGTAAAAATTGGTGGTATCACCCGTGGCCGTGTCGAGCAGCGTGACGTTTCCAAAATAGAAAGCCGCGGGACCCGCGAGGGATTCGCGCACTGGGACGTTCGCGTCGAATTCGAAGAGCGACGTGCCGGGTGGGACCGTCAAAGTGAGCTGCATGCGGTTTCCGCCCGGCGAAACGGGAAACTGGCCGCTTTGCCCGCCCGCTTTGACGCCGATCGTTCCCGCGATGCTCGCGTCGGCGAGGATCCCGCTCAAGATCCCTTCCTTCGGGACAGCGCTGAGATTGGTGATCGCAACGACGGCGTGCTGGTCGCACCAGCGCCACCGCAGGCGTCCGTCTTTCGAGCGCACGGTCCAACGACAGCCCGAGACGACGCGCGGCAGCAAGGGCGGCATCGCGGCGCGCGCGCCGTCGAAGCCGGCTACGCCTAGCCGTGAGATCTCGGCTGCCCGAAAACGATCGAGTGAGTAGAAGACATACGCTACGTCGTCGCTGACGGCCGGCGACTCGCTGAGGCTCTTCGTCAAATCGGATTCAAGGGTGCGTTCCACTTCCCGATCGTTGAAAGCGCGGCGGGCGATGAAGATTCCGTCGAAGCCGGCCAAGACGAGTTTGGGGAGGAGTTGCGCGACCGGGAGCGCCGAGAGCGAGCGCAGCCAGGCGTCGTCGTCGAGACCTCGTTGCGCGCCGTACGACCAACGCAACGCTTGCGAGTGCAGATAACCTTTGAACATCCAGTAGGGCGAGACGCCCTCGGGCATGAGTTCTTCGGAATCGCCGAAGGGGATGTCGGGGAGTTCGAAGACGGCCGCATTCGCCGGCAGCAAACTTTCGATCTTTCGGACGAACTCGCTATCGGAGCGATAGCTCGCGGCGTTGAGCGCATAGGTTGGGACCATCGCCGGCGAGGTCTGGTCGGCGAGGCCGAGGCAGAGCAAGAGGGCCAAGCCGGCGACGCCGAGACGTCGCGCACCGTTACTGCGAAGAAAGCGTTCGCGAACCGTTTCGAGCGACCACGCCGCGGCGACGAACGAGAAGAAGGCGATGAAGACGACGATCCGGTTGTACGAGCGAAGATCGGGATTGACGAGATAGCTGAAGACCGCCGCGAAGCCGCCGACGATCCCGAACAGCAGGCAGCCCAAATTGAGGATAGCGCTCCGGCGCAGCACGTCGCCGAGCTGCTGCCGCAGCGGGAACAACACGATCCCCATCAGCACGAGAAAGCCGAGCGTGCCGACGATCCCTAAGCTCGTCGTGCTGTTTTCGTTGACCAGAGGCGCGGTGTCGTCGTAGTACTTCCGGAACTGCGCGAGCGCGCCGATCCGGTGCGATTGAATCGGCAAGAGCAGTTGGGCGATCTTTAGAGCGAACGCTTCGGCCTCAGACGCCCCGCGCTGAGGGAGTAGCGCGGGCAGCGCCGTGCCGCGCGCGAGGAGATATCCGGCGATGTTGAGGGCGTAGGTGAAGACGGTGATCGCGATCAGTGCGGCGGCCGCTAGCGGAGCCTGCCGGTCTCTGAACGCGAACCACGCGTAGGCCGCCGCGAGCAAGAAGAGCACGATGCCGAAGAACGTGTAGTAGGGATAGTCCGAACCGAGCAGGATGCAAAAAATGACCGACGCGATCCCGGCGCCGGTGAGTTCGGGCCACCGTTTGCCGGCGCTCCATTTGAAAAGCGGCGTCCCTCCCGATATCCAGAGTGCGGTGAGCGACACCAGCGGAATCAGAAAATAGGTGGCGACCAGGATGTGGTCTTCGCCGCGCCACAGGTGGAAAGGGAGAAACGCGTAGAGCAGCGCCGGGACGACTGCGGCGAAATAGGAGAACCCCAGCGCGCGCAGGGCGTAGAGCGCGGTCAGAGCGGTCAGCGGGAAACCCAACAGG
>Ga0209009_1000620_pt1 | contig 11736 bp, 8 predicted proteins | sample BlaSpr_A8_OM3_M2_FD_187979 | JGI IMG/M metagenome (GOLD analysis project Ga0209009, IMG submission 187979) | Forest soil microbial communities from Thunder Bay, Ontario, Canada - Black Spruce, Ontario site 2_A8_OM3_M2 (SPAdes) (version 2) | ecosystem: Environmental > Terrestrial > Soil > Boreal... | reverse complement strand
CTTCGGCAGTACCTGCTCGACCGCGGCGAGTTGCCGGACGAGCCCTTGGTCGCGATGGTGCCGGTCTCGGTGCGCGAGAAATCGGATCGGCCGGGCCGAAACCAGGTGTCGGGCATGTTCTCGCGGCTGGAGACACACATCGCCGATCCCGCAGAGCGGCTCAGAGCCATCGCCAGGGCGAATTCGACTGCCAAAGAACACAGTTCGGCGATCGCGGCCACGCTACTGCAGGATTGGTCCCAGTTCGCGGCGCCGGCGGTGTTCGGTATAGCGATGCGCGCGTACTCGAGCAGCCGGCTGACCGAGAGCCGACCCGTGCACAACCTCGTAATTTCCAACGTGCCTGGACCACAGGTGCCGTTGTATTTCCTCGGCGCCGAGGTCAAGGCGATGTACCCGCTCGGGCCGATCTTCCACGGCTCGGGTCTGAATATCACCGTGATGTCGCTGAACGGCAAACTCGACATCGGAATCATCTCGTGCCCCGAGTTGCTACCCGACTTGTGGGACTTGGCCGACGACTTCTCGGTCGGCCTGTCCGAACTGCTCGCGGCGTCATGGCAGCATGTGGAGCCATGAACCGAACTCGCCGCCTGGCCGCTGTCGCGGCGATAGCCGTCGCTGTCGTCAGCTGCACCCGGCTGGTCGACGGCGCTCCCAAGCTCGCGATACCGAAAGTTGGGGCGCCGATCGCGTGGGACCACTGCGTGGGAGCCTCGCCCAAGGCGAATTCGATTCTGGCCAATGCGCAGTGCGGCAAGCTCGGGGTACCGGTCGACTACTCCAAGCCCGACGCCGGAACCGCATCCGTTGCCGTCATCAAGTTCCCTGCTACCGGCGCGAAGATCGGCTCGCTGGTGATCAACCCCGGGGGCCCGGGCGAATCCGGAATCAATGCAGCCGCGTCGATGTCCCAGAACCTGCCGCCGCAGCTTAAGGAACGTTTCGATCTGGTCGGCTTCGATCCGCGCGGGGTTGGATTGTCCAAGCCGGAGGTGTGGTGTAACTCCGACGCCGACAACGACAAGCAGCGCGCCGATCCGCAGGTCGACTACAGCCCGGCAGGCGTTGCACACATCGAACAGACCACCAAAGATTTCGTGCAGCGCTGCATCGACAAGATGGGCAAAGAGTTCCTGGCCAACGTCGGCACCGCCACTGTCGCCAAAGACCTTGACATGCTGCGGGCCGCGCTCGGTGATCAAAAGCTGACCTACCTCGGTTACTCCTACGGAACCCGCATCGGCTCCACGTACGCCGAGGCGTATCCGCAGAACGTGCGCGCGATGGTGCTCGACGGCGCGATAGACCCCAATGCCGATCCATTCGAGGCCGACATCCGCCAAGCCGAAGCCTTTCAAAAGGCGTTCAACGACTACGCCGCGGACTGCGCGAAATCGTCGAACTGTCCATTGGGCGACGATCCCGCCAAAGCGGTGGATGTCTACCACAGTCTGGTCGACCCGCTGGTGGACAAGCCGGCGCCGACGGCTGACCCGCGCGGATTGTCCTATCCCGACGCGATCGTCGGCACCATCCTGCCGCTGTACTCGCCGACGCTGTGGCCGAATCTGACCGCCGCCCTGACGGAACTGGTGAACGGCCACGGCGACAAGATGCTCGGGCTTGCCGACCAGTACATGGAACGCGACGCCAAAGGCCACTACAGCAACTCCACGGATGTTCGGTCGGCGGTGAATTGCGTCGACCGCCCGCCGATCACTGACCGCGCCAAGGTGATCGAACAGGACCGCCAGCTGCGCGAGGTGGCGCCTTTCATGAGCTACGGCCAATTCACCGGTGACGCGCCGCTGGGCACCTGCGCATTCTGGCCGGTGCCACCCACGAGCCAGCCGCATCCCATCGCCGTGAAGGATCTGCCTCCGGTGCTTGTGATCTCGACGACGGGAGACCCGGCCACCCCATATCAGGCGGGCGTTCAGTTGTCCGATCAGCTGCACGGAGCGCTGCTGACGTACAACGGCACTCAGCACACGGTGGCGTTGGAGGGCCATTCCTGCGTCGACGACATCGTCACCCACTACTTGATCGACTTGACGCTGCCGCCGCCCGGCGCCAGGTGCTAGTCACCGTGTCCTGGGCGCGTGTGGGTTCCCGCGTAGCGATGGGCGTCGTTGCGGCCCTTGTGCTTGCGTCGTGCACCACGCTCGCCGGAGGTAAGGGTGAAATGGCCCATCCGGCGCTCGGTGCGCCGATCGAATGGGGATCATGTGATCCCGCGCCGCTGCCTACCGATTCCATGCCGGCTGGCGCGGAGTGCGGTCAGCTGGCCGTCCCAATCGATTACAGTAAGCCTGAAAGCGGCGTTGCCACAATTGCATTGATCCGCTTCCGCGCCACCGGCGCCAAGATCGGGTCGCTGCTGTTGAATCCCGGCGGACCGGGCGGGTCGGGGGTGCAGTTCGCAGCCGGAATTCTCAGCGACCTTCCGTCGCAGTTGCACGAACGTTTCGACATCGTCGGATTCGACCCGCGCGGCGTGGGACGGTCGCGGCCGGCGGTGTGGTGTAACTCCGACGCCGAGAACGATCGGGAGCGTGCCGACCCTCAGGTCGACTACAGCCCGGCAGGTGTGGCCCACATCGAGGGAATCACGAAGGGATTCGTGCAACGGTGCGCTGACAGGGCGGGCAAGCAGTTCCTGGAGAACGTCGGCACCGCCTCCGCTGTCAAAGACATGGAGGCAATTCGGGCGGCCCTCGGCGACGACAAGCTGACATACGTGGGCTTTTCGTACGGAACGGAGTTGGGTACTCAATACGCGGAGGCCTACCCGCAGCGTGTGCGCGCCCTGGTCCTCGACGGCGCGGTCGATCCGAGTGTCGCTCCGATGGACAGCGTTATTCGTCAAGCCCAGGGATTCCAGAAGGCGTTCAACGACTTTGCCGCCGACTGCGCGAAATCGCCTGATTGCCCGCTGGGTACCGACCCGGCCAAGGCCGTCGATGTGTTCCATTCCCTCGTTAATCCGCTGGTGGAAAAGCCCGCGGCTACCGACGATCCCCGTGGACTGAGCTACCAGGATGCGATCACCGCGGTGACCTCCTCCCTCTACTCGCCCGGCCTGTGGGATAAGGTCACCTCCGGATTGACCGCTCTGCGCAAGGGCGCCGACGCAAGTGACCTGCTGGACCTCGCCGATTCATATTGGGGCCGCGATGCCGACGGCCGATACGACAACTCCTCCGATGCGTTCAACGCGATCACGTGTGTCGACAACCCGTTCCCAACGGACCCGCCGCCGTGGGTGGCCTCTGACAAGCAGCGGCGGGACATCTCACCGTGGGACAGCTACGGCACATTCACCGGCGACGCCCCACGGGGAGTGTGCGCGTTCTGGCCGGTGCCGGCTACCGGACGACCACACCGGGCTTCCGCTTCGGGTGGCCCACCGATTCTCGTCATCTCCACGACCCACGATCCGGCCACCCCGTACACGGACGGCGTCCACCTGGCTGAGCAGTTGAAGGCCAGGCTGCTCACGGTCGAGGGCACTCAACACACCGCCGCCTTCACCGGCGACACCTGCGTCGACGACATCGTGGTCGCGTACCTCATCGACCTGACTCTGCCGCCGGCTGACGCGAGGTGTTGACCCCGTCGCGCTGAAATCCATGCCAGCTAGGTAACGTTTCGCTACCACGATGGGAACTGACAGGGCGGGAACAACGGGGGGCGTGCGAACATGATCGCCATGTTGCGGCGGACACCACTGGGCTTGACGTCGCTCATTTTCGCCGCGACATTCGTAATTGTCCTGCCGACGGCAAGGGCCGCACCCGACGCTGGGAACACGGAGTCGACTGTCCGGCAAGCGGATTGGGGGAGCTGCGAGCAGTGGCTCGGCAACACCAGCGACATTCCCGCCGCGCGCTGCGCCACCGTGACAGTACCCGTCGACTACAGCAAGCCGGACGGTGCGCAGGCTCAACTTGCCGTCATCAAAGTCCCGGCCACCGGACAGCGCATCGGTTCGCTGATGATCAACCCCGGTGGACCGGGCCAGTCGGCGGTCGACGTCGTGGCCGGAATGGCTGCCTCTTTCGCGGACAACGACATAACGCGGCACTTCGACCTTGTGGGCTTTGACCCGCGCGGTGTCGGCCATTCCACGCCCGAGGTGCGGTGCCGCACCGATGCCGAATTCGACGCGTTCCGGCAAGATCCGTTGGTCGACTACAGTCCCGCCGGGGTGGCCCACATCGAGGACATCTATCGCCAATATGCCGCGGAATGCCTGAACAAGGTCGGACCCGAATTCCTGGCCAACGTCGGCACCGTCAATGTCGCGCGCGACATGGACGTCGTCCGCCAGGCACTGGGTGATCCGCAAATCAACTACCTCGGGTACTCGTACGGCACGGAACTCGGGACCGCATACGCGCAGGCCTTCCCGCAGAACATCCGGGCAATGGTGCTCGACGGCGCGGTCGATCCCCAGCTCGACGCCGTCGAGAAGAACGTGCGCCAGATGGCGAGCTTCCAGCAGGCGTTCACCGATTTCGCCAAGCAGTGCGCGACGGTCGCCGATTGCGCCCTGGGTGCGGATCCGTCCAAGGCCAACGACCGCTATCACGCGTTGGTGGATCCGCTCGTGGCCAAGCCGGGGCCGACGCAGGACCCGCGTGGGCTGTCCTACCAGGACGCGATCACCGGCACGGCCAACTCGCTGTACACGCCGCGCTATTGGGAGTTTCTCGCCAACGGCCTGAATGCCTTGGCGCACGCCACACCGGCCGAGGAGCTGCTACTGCTGGCCGACGAATACCAGGGCCGCGACAAGACAGGCCATTACACCAACCTGCAGGACGCGTTCACCGCGGTCCGCTGCGTCGACTACGTGACGCCTACCGATTCGGCACCGTGGGTGGAGGCCGATAAGCGGATCCGGGAGGTGGCGCCGTTTATGAGCTACGGCGAGTTCACCGGGTTCGCCCCGCGCGACGTCTGCGCGTTCTGGCCGGTGCCACCGACGACGACGGCCTACGCGGCCACCTCGCCCGGCCCGAACAAGGTGGTCGTCGTGTCCACCACGCACGATCCCGCGACGCCGTATCAGGCCGGGATCGACCTGGCCCGTCAGCTGGACGCGTCGCTGATCTCGTTCGAGGGGACTCAGCACACCGTGGTGTTCAAGGGTGTCCAGTGTGTGGACACGGCGATCGTCAATTACTTCGTCAACCTGACTCGGCCCGGCGACCTGCATTGCTAGCTCCCATGTAACACAGAATTAACAGCCGGTGCTTACGCTTCCGTCATGGACCGTCAGAAGGAATTCGTGCTCCGCACGCTGGAGGAACGGGACATCCGGTTCGTGCGGCTGTGGTTCACTGACGTCCTCGGCTTCCTGAAGTCGGTGGCGATCGCGCCGGCAGAGCTGGAAGGCGCCTTCGAGGAAGGCATCGGCTTCGACGGCTCGGCGATCGAAGGGTTCGCGCGGGTATCGGAGTCCGACTGCGTGGCGCGCCCGGACCCGTCGACGTTCCAGGTCCTGCCCTGGACCACGAGTGGCGGCCAGCACCACTCGGCGCGGATGTTCTGTGACATCACCATGCCCGACGGTTCGCCGTCCTGGGCGGACTCGCGACATGTGCTGCGTCGGCAGTTGGCCAAGGCCAGCGATCTCGGGTTCTCCTGCTACGTGCACCCCGAGATCGAATTCTTCTTGCTGAAAACCACGATGGAGGACGGTTCGCCGCCGATCCCGGCCGACAACGACGGCTACTTCGACCAGGCCGTGCACGAGGCCGCGCCGAACTTTCGGCGTCACGTCATCGACGCGCTCGAGTCCATGGGCATCTCGGTTGAATTCAGCCACCACGAAGGCGCGCCGGGGCAGCAGGAGATTGACCTGCGCTATGCCGACGCGCTGTCGATGGCCGACAACGTGATGACGTTCCGCTACCTGGTCAAGGAGGTCGCTCTCGGCGAGGGCGTGCGGGCGTCGTTCATGCCGAAGCCGTTCAGCGAATATCCCGGCTCGGCGATGCACACCCACATGAGCCTGTTCGAGGGCGACGTCAACGCGTTCCACAGCCCCGACGACATGTTGCAACTTTCCGACGTCGCCAAGTCGTTCATCGCAGGCATCCTCGAGCACGCGGGCGAGATCAGCGCCATCACGAACCAGTGGGTGAACTCCTACAAGCGGCTGGTGGTCGGCGGCGAGGCACCCACGGCGGCGTGCTGGGGCGCGGCCAACCGGTCCGCGCTGGTGCGGGTGCCGATGTATTCGCCGCGCAAGATATCGTCGCGTCGTATCGAGGTGCGCAGCCCCGACTCGGCATGCAACCCGTACCTGACGTTCGCGGTGCTGCTGGCCGCCGGCCTGCGCGGAGTGGAGAAGGGCTACGCGCTCGGTCCGCAGGCCGAGGACAACGTGTGGAACCTGACACCCGAGGAACGCAGCGCGATGGGCTACAAAGAGCTGCCGGGCAGCCTGGGACTCGCGTTGACCGAGATGGAGAGCTCAGAACTGGTCGCGGAAGCGTTGGGGGAGCATGTGTTTGACTTCTTCCTGCGCAACAAGCGGACGGAATGGGAGAACTACCGTCGCCAGGTGACCCCCTACGAGCTGCAGACCTACCTGTCGCTCTAGCCCTTCAGTTACGGTCGAGGGCGTGGCCAAACCAGCGACGCGACGACCGCGGCTGCCGAGCCCCGGCCGTCTGGGGTTGATCGAGGCACGTGCGAGCGCCGATCTTGCCCGGCTCGGCTGGACCACCGACGATTACGTGGAGCTGCTGTGGTCGTTGTCGCGGGCACCCGACGCGGACGTCGCGCTGCGCACGATGGTGCGGCTGGCCGACGCGCTCGGCGCGGGCTTCGAAGAGCTGAACGCCGCGCTGCTCAAAGACCGCTGTCTGCGGGGCCGGCTGTTCGCGCTGTTGGGCTCGTCACTCGCGCTGGGCGATCACCTGGTGGCCAATCCGCAGACCTGGCAACTACTGCAGGGCAGCGTCTCGCTGCCGACGGTCGATGAGCTGCGCCGCGAATTTCTCGACTGTGTTGCCGAAACACCCTCCAACGCAACGCTTTCTGCACTGCGCATGCTGTACCGGAACCGGTTGATGGTGCTCGCGGCGCTGGATGTCGCGCCCACGGCGGAAAACGAGCCGGTGCTGCCGTTCGCGACCATCGGCGCTCATCTCTCCGACCTCGCCGACGCCGCGCTCACCGGTGCGCTCGAGGTGGCGATGACGCGCGTGTGCGAACAAGGAGGCCGGCCGCGGCTTGCGGTCATCGCGATGGGCAAATGCGGTGCACGCGAACTGAATTACGTCAGTGACATCGACGTGATCTTCGTCGGTGAGACGGCCGACGCGCTGGAGACCCGGGTGGCGGGGGAGACCATGCGGCTGGCGTCGGAGGTGTTCTTCGAGGTCGACGCCGCGCTGCGGCCTGAGGGCAGGCATGGCGCGCTGGTGCGCACGCTGGAATCCCACGTCAGCTATTACAAGCGCTGGGCCAAGACGTGGGAGTTTCAGGCATTGCTCAAGGCCCGCTTCGCGGCCGGGGACGCCGAGCTCGGCGGGCAGTACGTCAGCGCGCTGATGCCGATGGTGTGGACCGCAAGCGAGCGTGAGGATTTCGTGACAGAGGTCCAGGCGATGCGGCGCCGTGTGGAGGAGCTGGTGCCCGCCGACGTCCGCGACCGCGAGCTGAAACTGGGGACCGGCGGTCTGCGCGACGTGGAATTCGCGGTACAGCTCCTGCAGCTCGTGCACGGACGGCACGACGACAGCCTGCACGTGTCGTCGACCGTCGATGCGCTGAGAGCGCTCGGCGCAGGCGGCTACGTCGGACGCGACGACACGGCCAACCTCACGGCGTCGTACGAGTTCCTGCGGCTGCTCGAACATCGCCTGCAGTTGCAGCGGCTCAAGCGCACCCACATGCTGCCCAGGTTCGACGACGACGAGGCGATGCGCTGGCTGGCCCGGGCCGCGCATATCCGTCCCGACGGCCTCCAGGACGCGGTGGGGGTATTGCGAGAGGAACTGAAGCGGCAGAACATGCGGGTGTCGCGGCTGCACGCGAAGCTCTTCTACCAGCCGCTGCTGGAGTCCATCGGGTCCGGAGTCGGGCTGGCCGATGGCATGAGCACCGAGGCCGCTGAACGCCAGCTCGCGGCCCTTGGCTACCAGGCCCCGCAGAACGCGCTGACGCACCTGGCGGCGCTGACCGGGTCCACCGGGCGGCGCGGCCGCGTCCAGTCAGTGCTTCTGCCGACCCTGCTCGACTGGCTCTCAGATACTCCGGATCCTGACAGCGGGCTGCTCGCGTATCGCAAACTCAGCGAGGCCCTGTCCGATCAGCGGTGGTTCCTGTCTACGCTCCGCGACGAGGGCGCTGTCGCCAAGCGCTTGATGCACGTGCTCGGCACATCGGCCTACGTGCCGGAGTTGCTGATCCGCGCGCCGGAGGTCATTCCGCTGTACGCCGACGGACCCACGGGGCCCAAGCTGCTCGACGTCCAGCCGGAGCAAGTGGCACGGTCGCTGTTGGCCGCTGCGTCGCGGCACCCCGACCCGGTGAAGGCGATCGCCGCCGCCCGCAGTCTGCGCCGACGCGAACTGGCCCGCATCGCGTCCGCGGATCTCCTTGGGCTGCTTGAGGTTCGTGAGGTGTGTTCCGCGCTGACGTCGGTGTGGGTGGCGGTGCTTCAGGCGGCGCTCGACGCGGTGATCCGGTCCAACACTCCAGAAGACGGGCAGGCGCCGGGACGGATCGCGGTGATCGGGATGGGCCGGTTGGGCGGCCATGAGCTCGGGTACGGGTCGGATGCCGACGTGATGTTCGTGTGCGAGCCGGTCGAGGGCGCCGATGAATCGGCGGCAGTGCGCTGGTCGACCACGATCGCCGAGCAGGTGGGCACGCTGTTGGGCACACCCAGCATCGACCCGCCGCTGGAGGTGGACGCTGGCCTGCGGCCGGAGGGACGCAGGGGCCCGTTGGTGCGAACGCTGAACTCGTACGCCGCCTACTACGAACAATGGGCGCAGCCGTGGGAGATTCAGGCACTCTTGCGCGCGCACCGCGTCGCCGGCGACGAAGACCTGGGCCAGCGGTTCCTGCTGCTGGCCGACAGCACGCGCTACCCGCCGGGAGGCGTGTCATCTGAGGCCGTTCGGGAGATCCGGCGCATCAAGGCGCGGGTGGACGCCGAGCGGCTGCCTCGCGGCGCCGACCCGAACACGCACACCAAACTCGGTCGCGGCGGACTGGCCGACGTCGAGTGGACCGTGCAGTTGCTTCAACTTCGCCACGCGCACAGGGTGCCCGCCCTGCACAACACGTCGACGCTGGAGGCCTTGGATACGGTCGCCGCAGCTGAGCTGATCGCCGAGGATGACGTGGAAACGCTTCGGCAGGCATGGCTGACCGCGACCCGCGCACGCAATGCGCTCGTGCTGGTTCGGGGGAAACCCAGCGATCAGCTGCCGGGTCCCGGTCGTCAGCTCAACGCAGTGGCCGTGGCAGCGGGCTGGCCAACTCCGGACGGCAGCGAGTTCCTGGATCACTATCTGCGAGTGACGCGTCGGGCAAAGGCTGTGGTGCGCAAGGCGTTTGGCAGCTAGCGCTTTCTGCGCACGCGCGACTCGATCGCGACACTTCCCGGGCCGATGAAGACCAGAAGGAAGAACGAGAAGCAGAACAGGATCGCCAGCTCCCCGTTGTTGCCTCCGATTTGTTGGTCGAACGGCCACAATGCCTTCGGCTGGTGTTGCCAGAAGTAGGCGACCGCCATCGTTCCCGAGGCAAGGAAAGCCGCTGGGCGCGTGAACAATCCGATCATCACCAGAAGGCCCGTGACCAACTCGAGCAGCCCCGACCACCACACCGGCCAGGCACCCACCTGGACATGCATCGGTATCGCCAGGGGCCAGTTGAATAGGGTCATTGCTCCGTGCAGTGCGAACAGGAAGCCGATCACCGCCCGGAAAAGGCTGATCACCGTGGACGAGGAGGCGTTGAGTCTTGCATCGAGGCTCGGTGAGGTCATGGTGGGGGACACTACGCGCAGGCTGTGAAGTTGTGCAGGCTTCGCTGTCACGACTCCAGCAACAGTGTCACCGGGCCGTCGTTGATCAATTCGACCCGCATATGCGCGCCGAACACCCCGTTCGCCACCGTGGCGCCGAGACGGCGCAGCGCATCGGCGAATGCCGTGACCAACGGCTCGGCGACGGGGCCCGGTGCCGCGCCGTTCCACGACGGCCGCCGGCCCTTCTCGGTGTTCGCATACAGCGTGAACTGGCTGACCACCAGGATCGGCGCGTTCACGTCGGCGGCCGACCGCTCCTCGTCGAGTATTCGTAAATGCCAGAGCTTTTCGGCGAGTCGCCGCGCCGTGTCCTCGGTGTCGCTATGGGTGACGCCGACGAACGCGAGCAGGCCTTGACCGGCAGGTCGGACCGCACCGACTACTTCGTCGTCGACCGACACACTGGCCGACGAGACCCGTTGGACCAGAACACGCATGGTCAGAAACCGAAGCTGATTCCGGCGCCGCCCCTGTCATCGTGCGGGCACTGTACGTCAACGTAGACCGTGGTGGATTGCGGTGGCGGAGAGTCGGCTGAGCGGTCGGGGTTGTAGATCGCGCTGACGCTACACCGAGACAGATCGCTGCCTTGGTGACCATTGACCCAGTTGATCGAGACGTTGTAGCCCTGGCCCTGCAGGTCTCTGACTGTGTCGGCCGCCGACTCGGCGCCGGCCACTGGCCAAACCGGGTCGGCGGCGGCGATCGGCGCGGTCGCAATCAATGTTGCGCCCCCGGCAGCAACCAACAACAGCGCGAAGGCTTTCCGCTCGAATGACATGGCGATCCTCAAAGACAGACGGTTCTTCCAGTGTCCTCCCGAAGCCAGGGTGACGACAGTGCGCGGCGATTTGCCGACAGCACGACCTTCGGCTGGGCCTTAGGGTTGCGTAGTGGCGTTAACCATCCAGGTCGAGCCGGAGTCACTTACTGCGGACGCGCTCGGCCTGGCGGACTCCCAGGTGCCGATCGTGCCGCCCATGGCGGTGGCCCCGGCGGCTGATCCGGTCTCCCAAGGCGTCGCGGCGGTGCTTGAGGCCCATTCGGGTGCGCTAGCAACGGTCGTGGAGCATTCCGGGCCGCTGCGGGCCCACGGCGGAGCGGTGCTGTCGCAGGTTGTGGCGGCGCTGCGCGGCGCCGATCAAGACAATGCGGCCGCCCTCGCAGCCGTGGCCGGTGGCGCGGCGCTTGCGACCGCCCCGCCGGTAGCCGCTGTGCCGGTGCCTTCCGCGCCCACGGATGTGATGCTGCCCGAGATTCCGGCGTTGACGCCCCCGCCGGCGCTGACAGGCGACCAGTTCTCGGCGCTCATCCGCCGCGGCGCGGGCTCTTCGGGCCTGCTCGACTTCGCCGACGCGTGGCGGACCCACGCCGCGAGCCTCGATGACCTTGCCCACCAAGTCCTGTTCCGCGGCGCCGCGATCGACGAGCACTGGATCGACGGGCACCAGAATGCCGGGTCCAACACTGTCCAGCACGGTCACTGGCTGCGCGACAGCGCCGATCGGGCCCGCACCATCGCCGCCGCCGCCAACGACGTGGCCGGTCAGTTCGACGCAGCCAAGAACGCCACCCCCGCTCCCGAGGAGTTCGACGCCGCCCGCCGCGAATTTCTCGCAGCTCAGGCACGGCGAGACCCTATCGGCGTGGCACAGGCCGCGCGGGAA
>Ga0209009_1000619_pt1 | contig 11762 bp, 10 predicted proteins | sample BlaSpr_A8_OM3_M2_FD_187979 | JGI IMG/M metagenome (GOLD analysis project Ga0209009, IMG submission 187979) | Forest soil microbial communities from Thunder Bay, Ontario, Canada - Black Spruce, Ontario site 2_A8_OM3_M2 (SPAdes) (version 2) | ecosystem: Environmental > Terrestrial > Soil > Boreal... | reverse complement strand
CTTACGGCTACCCCCTGCCGCATCGCGGCGTCACGCATGATGACGGCACAGACATGGTCGGATATTCGCGGCTTACCGACGGCGACACAAATACCTACTGGAAAAGCAATCCCTATCTAACCCAAGCATTCACGGGCGAGGACGATTCGCTGCATCCTCAATGGATTTTTCTGGATTTAACCAGCCGGCAGGAGATCACCGCGATACGCATCGCCTGGGCCGAGCCTTACGCAAAAAAATATTTCGTGCAGTATTGGACTGGCGAAGACCCCATCAAAAAGCCGACGGTCGGTGTATGGCAAACATTTCCGGCTGGCGCGATATCGGAAGGGAAGGGCGGTACGGTCGTTCTGCGATTATCCGAAGCGCCGGTTTCGGTGCAATACGTTCGGGTGCTGATGACGCAGTCATCAAACACTTGTGACAGGCATGGTTCAGCGGATCGCAGAAATTGCATGGGCTACGCCATCCGCGAAATTTATGTGGGAACAACTACGCCGGGTGGCGTCTTTCACGATTTAGTTCGTCATACGCCAGACCAGGACCAGACCGCGACATATTGCTCGTCGGTGGATCCTTGGCACGAGCCTTCCGATCTCGACGAGCACGCGGGCGATCAAGTGGGTTTCGATCTCTTTTTCACCAGCGGGTTCACGCGCGGCTTGCCCGCCATGATTCCGATTGCGATGTTGTACGCGACTCCGGAAGACTCCGCCGCGGAAATTTCGTACATCGAAAAGCGCGGGTATCCGATTTCGTATGTGGAAATGGGAGAAGAGCCGGATGGCCATTACACCACGCCGGAGGATTACGCCGCGCTTTACGTGCAATGGGCCGTGGCGCTGCACAAAGTGGATCCAAACCTAAAACTCGGCGGGCCAATATTTACCGGAGTGAATAAAGACATCGAGGCCTGGGCGGATGTGAACGGCAAGACTTCGTGGACGACGCGCTTCATCGATTATCTAAAATCTCACGGCCGGCTTTCCGATCTTGCCTTTTTTTCCTTCGAGCATTATCCGATGGAGCCTTGCAAGATTCCGTGGAGCAGCTTGTACGACGAAGCCAATCTGGTCGCGCATATCACGCAAGTGTGGCGCGACGACGGCGTTCCAGCAAACATTCCGATGTTCATCAGCGAGTCGAATATCGCCTGGCAGTCGGAAGAGGCTTACGTGGACATATGGGGCGCTCTGTGGCTTGCCGATTACATCGGAGCCTTTTTAAGCAACGGCGGCGACGCAGTTTATTTTTTTCATTACCTGCCGCTGGGGGTTCATCGCGGGTGCAACAACTCGCTGGGCACTTTCGGCTTGTTCTCCACGGACGCGAATCTGCAGGTGGAGCAGCCGCTCTCACAATATTTCGCCAGCCAACTGATCAACCTGGAATGGGTGCAGCCCGGCAATGAAGTGAACCGTTTGTATTCGGCCGCGAGCGACATTCACGACGGCGCGGGACACCTGCTGGTGACCGTCTATGCAGCGTTTCGCCCGGACAAACAGTGGTCGCTGATGATCGTCAATAAAGATCAGGAAAACGCGCACACGGTGCGAATCAGCTTTGATGATTGGGAACCAGGGAAGGCCGGACATTATACCGGCCAAGTAAAGATGGTCACGTTCGGGAGCGCGCAGTACCGATGGCATCCGGAAATTGTCACGGGAAAAGCTGACCCGGATGGGCCGCCGGCGCGTTCTACTATTGCGGCGTCACCCGCGACTCAGTACGAGCTTCCGGCCGCGTCGATCACCGTGCTGACCGGAAGCGTTGACTCCGCAATGTGACGCGAGCCGCGAGAGAAATTGTTCGCCGCAAGCGGGTTAATTCTGTGCACCAGACGCGCCGGAGGTGACTGCAGGCGTGGGATTCGGCGTGAAAGCCTTCAATTCATCCACTTCTTTCAGAACTTTGACCCATTCTTTCTGGTCTTTCTTTGTCGTGAACGGCGCATTTGGATCTTTGTAAAAATCAAGCAGTGTCGCGCGCAATTCGGGAGTTACTTGCGCGAAGTGGTCTTTGTCTAATTTGTCCAGCAATTCTGCGTAGGTTTTATCCGCGAGTGGATACTGTCCCGGGCCCGTCACGGTGCCAGTGTCGAAATTATCGTTGACGAGTTCAATCTGGCCAGTGTCCTTCTCCTCGTGCAGAAAATGCTCGTAGTCTGTTACCGAGCCGTTGAAACTGGCCTCGAATAGCTTTTCGGCTTCCGGAGTCGGAGTCTTGAATCGGAAAACGCTGAACGGACCAATCTTGGGCACTAGACGAAAGAGGAAAGCCAGCAGTTCGACTTTAAATCCGGGCTTCTGATACTTGCGTCCCCAGTTTTTTTCGTAGCTGGAACGCGAAATGTGGTACAGGAATTTCTGTTTTGTGACGCCCGGAATATCTTTCTGGATCTGATCTTTGTTTGTTTCCCAAGCGACTTTAGTAGCCGTAGGAATCGCCTTGCTGACGCTATAGCGATACGTTCCAACGGCGAGGTCGAAATCGGAAAACACGGATTTCAGCGACACAGAGTACGTTTCTTCAAAAGCTTTCTCGAGTAGCGGCTTAGAAACCTCGAACCCGATAAAGCCCCGGTAATCATCGGGGGCATAACGTCCCTTGGCGACTTGCAGGACGTCAAACCCGAATTCCGTTTTCAGATGCGCGGAGGGATTTTGATCGTAGGCTATTGTGTCACCGTACTTGGCGCGCAGCTTCGGGTAGAGCATAGGCACGGCGAGATTCACCGCGACGCGATGTCCCTGATTGTCCGCGGCATAATGCGCGAGAGCGCCCAAGGCGAAGGCGTAGTCGTTCAGATCTTGCGAGTCGCGAATCAACGCCTGCACGAAATCGCCGGTGCGAACGTAATGCAGTAGGTCGCTGAATAAGTGGCTGCCGAACGGATAGTAGCCAAGGTCTTGAATCACGCAACCGCCATAAGCGTAGGCGTGCGCGGTTTTCAGGTCGTCCGGAGTCGCATTGGGAAATCTTTTCAGCAGCAGCGGCTTGATGCCATCCTGCCAAGCCGAATCGATAATGGCTTCGTGCGTGAGAACCGAATAACCCTGGCACACGGTAATTGCGCAGAAAACAAAAAGAACAGTCCAAAAAGCAGAACGAAGTTGAAGAACCTTACTTTTCTTTTCCAGATGGTTGCCAATCATAGGCTCATTAACTATATCGCGTATTTCAGCACTCACCTTTAGACCAAAGTTCAACGCCAGTACTCTTAAGAATGATGCGCGGAAGGCGGACAAAGACACAGGGTAAAGTGACGTATCTCAAAGGGGAAACGCGAATACGGCGTTATGCCTGTTGAGATTTTGGCGCCGCGGTTAGTACGCTCATCTCCAACTGCTCGCTCGATCCAACGAATTCCAAGCCCATCCCAAATCGCCCCTGACCTAAGGCGTCACAATAGGCGACGCGGGCCGCGGACGTGAAGTGACCGGTGGGTAAGGCAACCAGAATGGTGTCGTCCACAAACCATTCACTTGTCGAGATGACGCGCGCGCCTCGGGAAGTGACGTTTTCCGTGATTGCTTTTTCCACTCCCAATTTGCCGTGTCTACCAATGAGCATAGCCGTCACCTTCATGTCGACACGGTTTTCGGCCCGCGCCACCGTAAACTGTTGTTTCATCGGGTAGTCTCCGGAGCAGAACTGTTCAGGCATCAACCAAAGGGCGTCAGCCCTTAGGTCAAGGCCGCCACGCTTTGCATTCATCGTAGCCAAGCTCCGCTCAGAGAAGTAAACGAGTGAGGAGTACTACTGTCGAAAATGATACTAGGGTGCGACTTGGCTCGGGCCGGTTTCGGATCCGCCTTGTCACAGTGGCTAAACCAGCGATCTCGAAACGGAAAATTTTCGACTCGCCGCGAGCCATTACGGCCCAAGTCGGATCTCACTTCGAGCCTTCTACGAGTGAGAGGCTCTCCTTCTTTGCGCGTTTTGCAGCGAGCCGACGAACCTTTCCCCGGGGCTGGCAGCTAATCGGCGGGGCTGGGGGCCGCTTTCCCCGAGAATGTAATGGTGATCAAGAAGCCATTTGTTCCTTTGTAGTCGAACTGATGACCCTGTCCGGTGTACCTTTCCTCTTTCGTTTTCCACATGCGAAAACCGTTGTTGGATTGGGCCTGCCAATACTGCAGGTTGGGAAGCACGACCTCCTGGTTCGGGTTTGTCCCCGCGACGCGTTCCAGTTCGACATCTCCATTTCCATTGTTCATTTTGGCGTGCGCAACACCGGTTGTCTCGTCCACGTTCCAGGAAAAGGCTGCCGTGTCGGTCGCCGCCTTTTCCCACTTGAAGGGATATAGTTGTCCAAGAATATCAGTGAGGGCCGCTTTCTGTTCGGGCGTGTCGCTGGGATCAAACGTCATGACCACCCAGGAATCCTTTCCGGTGCTCCAATCGCTGCCGAGATCGGTTGACACCCACACCTTTGCGCCATCGAGCTTGGTGGACTTGTAATAGCCCGTGTCCACCTTCAGCACTAGATTGGCCCGGCAGAATTGCTTGTCGCCGTGCATGGTGGAGTGATTGTTGAAGTAGCACGGGCAGAACATGTCGCAGCTGCAGGCTTCTATGTAAGATGCAGTCATCGAGAAGTCAGGTCTTGCGGCCTGGGATGCATCTGCAGGTTGCGCGGGTTTGTCGTATTGCGCGAGAGTGGCATACGAGAAGGCACAACAGAGAGTGAATAGGAGGAATACTTTTCGCATCGGTTTCTCCTTCGCAGATCGTGCGTAAACTGAGGCCCGGTAAAGCAGTGCCGGAATTGTAATCCTCAAACGCGCGAGCCGCAAGGTCGTGCGTCTCGAGCATAGGTCAGGTCGAGTCTGCTCATGAGATGCGAATCGCATGGACTCAAGTCTTACGGCGCAAATAGAAGCCATAAAGACTTAGTCCGAGCCCGCCAAAAAACAGCAAGGGTGTCAAATACACTGTCACCACAGGCTGGATGGGGAAAGGAAGTTCCATCGCGCTGTAGCCACCTGCGAAGAAATGGATGAGCGTAGCCAGAAGCATGCACAGCAGTCCATAGCGAATTTTTCTCCGCCCGACATCGGAGCGTTGAGGAGCAGCTGTGCGGATTTTCGGAATTGTCTCGTGACAATGCGGACACTCGGCCCGGAAGTCGGACACAAGCTTTCCGCAGTAGGGGCATTGGCGAGTCGTCACGGAATCGCCTCCGCTGATACGTCTTGCGATTATCGCAGGTTTCTGACGTGAGGTTGTCAAATTTCCGAGAGCCAGAAGGAAATGATTTCCAAATCTTACAGGGCTGACCGCGCTGCTGCGCGAGCCTAACGGCCCGTTATCGTGTGGATCTGCTGGAAGGGAGGCGGTACGATTTACCTTGCCGGTCAGGAGATCGAACACGTCTACCCGTTCATCAGTGAAAGCGACGTCGGGGACCTCCAAACGGCCGAAGCTGCTCCGTCTCTCGGAGGAAATGCGGCAATGGTCGGCGATGCTGGATCAAGAGCTGCGTAGCTGGCCGCGCGTCACGTCGCGACCCATGTTCGGTCTAATCGGTTTCTATCACAGTGGAGTGATCTTTGCGGCCCTGCCGCGCACACGCGCGCTGAGTACTCCCAGCTCGTTTACCTTTAAGATCGATGCCCTGTCGCCATCGCTGTCGCGGCGTGCCAGAAAAGACCCACGCATCGGCTCGGAAAGCGAATCGCTCGATGCGACGTGGCACTCGTTCGAGCTAAACACAACGGGCGACCTACGTGACGCGCTGTGGTGGCTGAACCGGGCATATCAGGCAGCCAAGTAAGACTGCCTGGCGAAGGGGAAAGTTTTCTGGCACATCCCCTTTTTTGCCGGAGCCATAGTCCCAGGAGAATTCACAGAGACTTCAAGAACTCGATGATGGCCTCTTGGTCCTCTTTTTTCAGTTTTTCAAATTGCGTGGCTACGTGTTTTGCTTCGCCAGCGTGGCGCGAAATGGCGTCGCGAAACGTCACCGAAGCGCCATCGTGCATCAATCGCGGCCGCAGGCGCACTCCCCACAAAGGCGCGGTGCGAATCTTGTTCCGGCTGCTCTCAAAGTCCTGTTTCGACATATAGTCCGACATCAGTCGAAAAACTTTCTTCCCGTAGTGCTCCGGAATCGCTTGCAGAATGCCGTCGCCCGTGCCCACATCGTGCATCAGGAAGTCCCCATACGGATGGAACGTGACAGAGCCAAGCGCGGCCGGAATAGTGAACGTTCCGCCGTTGATTTTTGTTCCGGCGGGAGCAGTGGTCATGGTCTCGGTGTGGCAAGTCCCGCAACCGATCTTTTCAAACAGCGCCCAGCCCTTTCTCGACGCAGCGGTACTCGCTTGCTGCGTATCGCGCGCGGGTGCTTTGGTCGCTCGAATAAACCGGGCGAAGTGATCGATATCGGAGAGCCCGTCTGGGCCGGGCGTGTCGTTTGGCTCCGAAACGGTATTGCAAAGCTTGGTCACCTCGTCCGGTTGCAGTCGGTTTGTGATGCCCATCTCATTCAGATAGGCGTCGGCAGCAAACGATAGCAGGCTCGCGTGCTGGTCTTTCCAGCCGAACCGGCCCACGCCCATCTGCCCGGGCGCTTCCACGATGGGCACGCGAAGAATCTGGCCGCAGATTTTCCGATGCGAGGATTTGCATTGTTGCTGTGCAAGGTCGACGAGCGTTTGATCGCCAACGGCCTCGACGAACCCATCGCCCAGCAGATTGAGCGAGAGCCGAAACGTCCGGATCGTCTCTGTCTCGGGAACTCGCTCCTGGATCTCATTGTTGGGAAAAGCGCCGTTGGGACAAATCGCGCGATCGTTCACCAATGACCGACCGGTAATCACTTCGGCTCCGTGTGCGATGGGAATTTCCGGGTTGAGGAAGCGTCCGTCCGACCCCTGATGGCCCACACGCAATTCCGTCACCTGTGAGGCCGCGCCCGAGACCGGATTCTGGTGGCATTCGCGGCAGGACTGGGCGTTATAGAGCGGTCCGAGGCCATCGCTGATCTGCTCGGTTTCCTCGAATGTCGTTTGATCAGCCTGATGGGTCGCAGCGTCCGTGACGCCGTTGCTTTTGTTGTCGAACCCGGTGGGTGCTTCCGTCGATTGGGACGCAGCAGAAACAAAGATGAGACCGAGGAGAGCCAAAGGAATCAGGCGTCGCATGGATTATCCCTTCCTTTTGATGGCCTCGCGAATCGGGACTTTTGCACAGAGGAGTTGTCTTTTGTTCGCTCAAAACATCAACCCGGCCTATCTTTGCCGCAGACCTGTGAGCCCGTACCCGAACCCGAAGACGGACCATCCTCAGTCGTGAATACTCCCTTTGCGGACTCTGCCCAAATGAAAGAACAAATACGGTGCCTAAAGCGTGACGTCCGTGGGAGAATCGTGGGTCGGAGCCGAAGAGATTCCCATCGCGGTTAGATTGCAGTGGTTTCGGACAATCTGGGTCGAAAAGCAAGCCTTTCGTCCGATTTACCGGTTCCGCGACACGTTTGCAGTTGAGTTGCTTCTAGCAGGTGTTCCAATGGAGCGAGTTTCAATTCTCCTTGGACCTAGGAGCATTCGAATTACTGAGAAACACTATGCGCCCTGGGTTCGCGCCCGCCAAGAACAAGCTGAAGCGGACGTGCGACGCGCGTGGGCGCAAGATCCCGTAGCTCTCCTCGAATCGAAGGGTACGCCAGGGGTACACAGAAAGACCACGGCAGTTAACGGATAGAAAATAAAAACCAAAAAAATGGCGGAGAGGGTGGGATTTGAACCCACGGTAGCGTTTCCGCTACACTCGCTTTCGAGGCGAGCTCTTTCAACCGCTCAGACACCTCTCCGCGGCCGCAGCGTTCTTAGCTTAACAAACGCTCACTAACCTCACAACTGCGCGCGTACGGATTCGACAAATATTCGCGCAAATTTCAATCCATCTCAAACGTGATGTACATGAATTTCCCATCGCGTTCTATTTGCAGAGCTCCCGGAGCGCCCTGGGACATGGCTCTGAGCGCTGCGCGCAGGCCGGCAATCGTTTCGACGTGTTTTCCGTTGAGCGCGTGGATCACGTCTCCGGGCTGTAAGTCCGCTTCCAGACCTAAGAGATCCGCAGCCATCGCGGCGACAATTACTCCGGAAGGTTCGCGAAGTTCGTCCAATTGCTGCGCGAGTTTGTCGTCGATCTCGACGCCGAAAAATCCAAGTTTCGAGATCAGCGATTTTTCGGGATTTACAAGATCCGCCAGCTGATCCACATCGCTTTTTTCCTCGGTGACCGGAATTTCCAGCATGACTTTCTTATCGCCTCGCAACACTTCAGCTTCGATGACGGCGCTGGCAGGACGCGTGGAAATAATCATTTCCGCGAGCGGGACGCTTCCAATCGTGCGGCCATCCAAAGTCAAAACGATGTCCTGAATTTGCAACCCCGATTTTTGGGCGGGGCCATCGGGATCCACGTCGGAAACAATTACGCCGCGCTGTCTGGTGAGTGAAAGTCCCGCGGCGAGGTCCGGAGTAATGTCCTGCAGACCGGCGCCGATCACGCTGCGATGCACGCGGCCGTACTTGCGAAGCTCTTCGTAAACAAATTTCACCACGCTGCTGGGAATGGCGAATCCCAATCCCTGGCTGCCGCCGGATTCGGAAAGAATAAACGTGTTAATTCCCACAAGCTCGCCATTTGTATCGACTAATGGACCGCCGCTGTTTCCGGGGTTAATAGGAGCATCGGTTTGGATAAACACGGATGCGACGCCGGGATTGGCCTGTCGCGCGACCGAGCTGACCACTCCCATCGTCACCGAATTTTCCAGCCCTTCCGGATTGCCGAAGGCGAGAACGAGCTGGCCCTTTTTCAGCTTGGCGTAATCTGCGAAAGGGATCGCTTGCAAGCCTTTTGCTTCGATCTTCAGCAACGCAAGATCGATGGTGGGGGCGATGCCCACAACTTTCGCATCGATGGGAGGAATATGTTCGCCGAGGCCGAGACTCGCGCGGACCTGCGAATCTCCCGTTGGACGAGTGGAAACAACCACGCGAATGCGTTGCGCGCCTTTCACCACGTGCGCGTTGGTGACGATGTAACCGTCCGCATCGACGATCACGCCGGACCCCAGGCTGCGCTCGCGGCCAATTAAACTGGTTTCGCTTTCGTCCTTAGCCTCAATCGAGCGATAGCCTGTGACTTGCACTTGGACGATGGAAGGAGAAACGCGCGAAGTGAGCTCTTCGAGAGAGTCGTTGAATTGCGCGAGCAGGTTTGCGCGGTTGATCGCTGAAGGCGATATCGGCTGGCTCGCAGGGGCGGGGGCTTGGGATGAGGAAGAAGTCTGGCTTTGCGTTTGCGTATCGGGCGACGCCCCGTTCTGTGGTTGCGCGAAAAGGGAAGCGGCCAGGAACAGCCAAACTAAAGTCACGCCGCAATTCTTACCGATTCGCCAATAATTTCTCAGGCCAAAAGCTCTTCTAATAGAACCAAACATCGCGATTCTCCAAGTGACACTGTAACGCGAGGGTCAAATTGCATTCTAATCCGGGACGCGCCATTCGCAATCGTGGTTTTAACCTAACGCCTAGGCGTTGAGGCTCGGACTTGATAGCCACAAAATTATCGCGGAATTCGTCAATTCCGGTGCATCGTCCGACGCGCGGTTCGAGCGCGAATCAACGCCTGACCGAGAAGAACTCTTTGAGGATCGCGGCCGAATCTTCGGCAAGAATTCCGGAGGTGGCCGCGACGCGATGGTTGAGTTGCGGATGATCCAGCACGGAGAAGCAGGAATGCACAGCCCCGGCTTTGGCGTCGTCCGCTCCGTAAACGAGTCTGCTGATGCGTGCCTGAATCATGGCGCCGCAGCACATGGCGCAAGGCTCGATGGTTACGTAAAGCGTCGCGCCGAGCAACCGATAATTACCAATTATTTTCGACGCGGAGCGCAGAGCAACGATTTCGGCATGCGCGGTAGGGTCGCAATCAGAGATTGTGCGATTCCCCGCGCGCGCGATGATGCGATCGTCGAGCGCCAGAACCGCGCCGATGGGAACTTCGCCTCGCTCCGCGGCATCATGGGCTTGGGCCAGCGCGGCGCGCATGAATTCGATGTCGGATGCTGTGTTTTCTGGCATGCGAACGTCAGAATAGCACGAGGCTGCCGGGGCGGAAGCCTTCACGCATAGCTAATCTTCAGGAATGTTGCCGCGTCAAACATCCTCTAAATGAAGCAGCAATTTGCGGCTGCGCACCTCCATCGCGGGTGTACCGCTGCGAGTAGCCTCGCGTAGCATCTCTGTCACGGTTGGAAGCATGTCTGGGTCGCCGCACGCCAAATCGGCCAAGCCTTGAAGCGCGAACGTTTTGACGATAGAACTGCGGTCTTCCAGATAGCTGTTCAACAAGGATGCCGCAAGTTCTCGTTCTGCAGTATTTAGCGCGAGGCGCGGAATCATGGCTGCCAGATGCCAGCGCAATTCTTGTTGCGTGGTCTCGGCCAGCAAGCCTAATAGTTCTTTTTTGAAAGGCTGCAGCAGGGCTGGATTGTCGCGCGTCACTTTTTCGGCAACGTCGGCGGCGCGCATTCTCACCAGAGGATTTTCGGACCACAGTCCCGCCATCAGCTGCGGGAAAAGGCTTGGGTCCTTAACCACGCTCTTCGCGACACGATCCGCATGGCCGATCGTGCGTCGATCTCCGCCCTGGAGAAGAGAAAGTATATTTTTGCGGCTCATCAATACTCGTCCGGCCCAACATGATGTACCCGCCAGTGCGCAGCGAGTGCGGTGTAAACCTTGCGTCGGGGTGTTGACGCGGAAAGTCATTCTCTTGTCCGGGTGCCTTCACGGCATCTCGAAATGCCTTGCACCCCAGACCCCTTATTCAACATCCATTGAATAGTGAGGGAGGTCTCTATGCCTTTTATCCGCACCTGTAAACATTGCGGACGCAGCAATCGCGTTCCAGCCAAGTATCTGGCCAGCACTGGCCGCTGCGGAATTTGTAAATCGCCACTGCCGCCCGTGGCTGAACCGCAGGCGGTTGATGACGTGTTGTTCGAGGAAGCCATCAAAGATTCCCCTGTTCCGGTTCTCGTGGATTTCTGGGCCGAGTGGTGCGGGCCCTGTCGTACGGCGGCTCCTGAAGTTTCGCGTACTGCGGCGGACATGGCGGGGAAGGCTATCGTGTTGAAAGTTGATACGGAAAAATATCCGCAGCTCGCTGCCCGCTACAATGTCCGCGGCATACCAAACTTTGCGGTGTTCTACGGTGGCCGCGTCGCGATGCAGCAGGCTGGCTTGGTGGATCACGCCCAGATGGAGCAGTGGCTCAAATCCGCTGTGCCAGCTATGGCCTGACGGGGCTGAAAATGTCTGTTGTACATGGCCGATGGATGGCTTGACTTTGCGTAGGCTGGAAGTCAAACTACCTCGAATGAAAGAAATTCTTAAGCGCATCTTTTTGTGGGACCTGCTGAAAGGCATGATGCTGACCTTTCGCTATCAAGCTCCCAAGAATATTTACACCGAGCAGTATCCCCAGGAACGGCCGATGGTCGCCGAGCGTTATCGCGGAGCTCCGCGGCTGAACATGAATCCGGAAACCGGGGAATCGCTTTGTATTTCCTGCAATCTGTGTGCGCTGGCCTGCCCGGAAAATTTAATTGTGGTGGGTTGGCTCCGGGATGACGCGACGCGTCGAAAAGTTTTGACTACGTTTACCTACGATACTTCGCGCTGCATGTTCTGCGGACTGTGCGAAGACGCTTGCCCCACCGATTGCCTCGAACT
>Ga0209009_1000618_pt1 | contig 11792 bp, 7 predicted proteins | sample BlaSpr_A8_OM3_M2_FD_187979 | JGI IMG/M metagenome (GOLD analysis project Ga0209009, IMG submission 187979) | Forest soil microbial communities from Thunder Bay, Ontario, Canada - Black Spruce, Ontario site 2_A8_OM3_M2 (SPAdes) (version 2) | ecosystem: Environmental > Terrestrial > Soil > Boreal... | reverse complement strand
ACTATCAACTATCAACTTCTTCAATACAGCAGGTATTTCGCCCGGCGTCGCAGGAACTCGTCCACGTCCCTCTGCCAGAAGGCGATGATGGACGGGGCGGTCTCCCCCTTCTCCAGACGGCGGAAGGCATCGCCGTTGGCGAGAAGCTTCACGAATGCCTTCCTGTCCCACTCCACCGGATAGAGGTCGCGCAGGGCGACAGCGATCTCGATTCCGAGAGAGACGGCGCGCAGGGCTTCGCGCTCCACGATGTCGATCCGGACACCGCCGCAACGCTGACCGGCGAAGAGCGACGCCGACGGTGTGAAGTGCACGGGGGAGAAGCGCACGCCGGGGATCGCGCGGGCGTTCAGGATCTGCGCGAGCCGCCCGCCGTCCAGCCAGGGCGCGCCGAGGAGCTCGAACGGCGCGTCTGTCCCGCGGCCGACCGAGAGATTGGTCGTCTCGAGGAGCCCCACGCCCGGGTAGAGCGCCGCGGCGGCGAGCGAGCGCATGTTCGGGGACGGATTGATCCACTCGAGGCCGGTCTCATCGTACCAGAGGTCGCGCGACCAGCCGCGCATCTTCACGACACGCACATCGGCGCCGAGCTTCTTCTCGGCGTTGACGAGAAGCGCCATCTCGCCCGGCGTCAGGCCGAAGCGCACCGGGATCGGGTGGTAGGCCGTGAACGAGAGCTTGTCAGTGTCTGCCAGAGGCCCCTCGACGACGGTCCCGCCGATGGGGTCCGGGCGGTCGAGGACGACGATGGGAATCTTCGCCCGCGCGGCTTCCTCAAGGACATAGCCCTCTGTCGTGATGTAGGTGTAGAAGCGGGTCCCGACGTCCTGGATGTCGAGCACCAGCGCGTCCAGACCCGCGAGCTCTTCCGGCGCCGGGCGGCGCCGCTCCCCGTAGAGCGAGACGACGGGAAGCCCGCTGACCGGATCCGTCCCGCTCGCCACGGCCTCGTCGGCGTCCGTGCGCAGGCCGTGCTCGGGCGAAAAGAGCCGCACGACCGTCACTCCCGTCTTCTTCGCCTCGGGAGAGGTCAGGACGTCGATCGTCGAGCGCCCGTCGCGCGCGCGGCCGGTCACGTTGGTGACGAGACCGACCCTCTTGCCGGCGATCGTCCGGAATCCCTCGGACGCGAGGACGTCGATTCCCGCCGCGACTTCGCGAGAGGGCCTGGGAACGCGCGCCGAGAGCGCCCGGGCCCGGGGCCGGGAGTCCTCCATTACCGCCGCGGCCACGATCGTCGCAACGACCGCGCGCAGCCGCAGGACGTCCCCCTTGCCGTTGGGATGGACGCGGCTGGAAAGGAACACGACGAAGCTTTCGGAAGCGGGATCGATCCAGAGCGACGTGCCGGTAAAGCCCGTATGGCCGATGGAGCCCACGGGAAAAAGATCGCCCCGGTTCTTCGAATAGGCGGTCGTGATGTCCCAACCGAGGCCGCGGACGTCTCCGTCGCCGTAGAAACGGGGGCGAGTCATGGCCTCGACACCCGCGGGGGAGAGGATTCGCGCGCCGCCCGGCCTTCCGCCGTCGAGGATCATCTGGCAGAACTTCGCGAGATCCGCCGCTGTCGAGAAGAGTCCCGCGTGGCCGGCGACGCCCCCGAGGGCGTAGGCGCGCGGGTCGTGGACCTCGCCGCGCATCCAGTGGTCGCCGCGGCGCTCCGTGGGAGCGATACGGTTTGCGGAAACGCGAGCGGGTTCCTTCGGTTCGCCCCTCACCCCTGCCTGCCGGCCGCCCGCTTCGCGGGAAGCGCAGCCTTCGGCCGCGGCCGGCGCTGAAGTGAAGGGAGGGGAGACCCCTCCCACTCCCCCGCGGGGGGAGAGGGGCAGGAAGGTAGTGTCCTTCATGCCGAGGGGGCGGAAGATTCGGTCCTGGGCGAAACGGTCGAGCCGCTCGCCGGAGACGCGGCGCACGACTTCTCCCAGCACTTCGTAGCCGACGTCGGAGTAAACGAACTGCGAGCCGGGCGCGGACTTCAGAGGCTGCTGGTACTTGCGCGCGAAGATCTCCTCGGGCGTGCCGGTGTAGAGATCGAGCGGGTCGTCGGGCGGAAAGCCGGCGCGGTGCGTGAGCAGGTGCTCGATGGTGACCTTCGCACGGTCGCCTCCGCCCGCGGCGAATTCCGGAATGAACCGGACGACGGGATCGGAGAGGAGGAGCTTGCCGTCCTCGATCAAGATCATCACCGACGTCGCGGTCGCGACCGTTTTCGTCAGCGAAGCGACGTCGAATACGGTGTCCACGGTCATCGGTTCGACGAAGGGCTCGACCGCTCGGTTCCCGTAGGCCTTCCGGAACAGGATCTTGCCGCCATGCCCGACAAGGACGACCGCCCCGGGCAGCTCGTGCCTCGCGATGGACTCCACGACGACGCCGTCGATCCGCGCGAGCCTCTCGGCCGCGAAACCGCCATGCGGCGCCTTCGCGCCAAGCGCCATCGCAAGGAAAAGCGAGATCATGAACCTCCGTCCCTTCCCCGCGTCCCCGCGTCCCCGCGTCCCCGCGTCCAATCCCCTCCCCCCGTCGCCCCGTCCCCCCGTCCCCCCGTCGCCCTCTTCTGCAAGCCGGCGCCGCGCGGGGCGAGGCCGGGGATCGTCACGGGCAGGCGGCCCGTGATGGGCGCCTCGCCGAAGAGGGCGCGCGCGGCGGCCACCTGCATGTCGGTCTGGGAACCCCACGCGCAGAGATAGGTCGGGAGCGCCGGCAGCTCCCGGAGCACGTAGGGAGATCCAAAAGAGACCGCGACAATACGCGCGCCGGAGGCGAGGAGCTTCTCGATCGCCGCCTTCGCCGCGGGCGGCAGGGCAATCGATCCCCGGCCGCTCTGGAACCGCGCGAACAGGCAGAGCAGCACGAGGTCGGAGCGGGACGCGCTCTGAAGGACTGCGGCGATCTCGGTTTCGTTCGATCGCGCGTCGAGCACGGCCATCTCCGCCGGCGCATCCAGCCGCGTCTTCAGCTGCAGCGCGAGATCGCCTCCGACGCCGCGGTCGGCGTCGCTGACGACGAGCTGCAATACGCGCGTTTTCCGGCCGATCGGGAAGGCGCCCGGACTCTCGCGGACAAGCGTCACCGAGCGCCGCGCGATCTCCTCGACTACCGCCCTGTGACCGGGACTGTCCACGACGCGGAAGATCCCGTTCCAGTCCGGCTCGGGCGCCCCCACCCGCGCCTTCGCGGCCAGGATGCGGCGCACGGAGAGGTCGAGCCTCTCGGAGGAGATCCGTCCGGTCTCGACGGCTCGCTTGACGCCCGCGATCGCGGCATCCGTGTCGGTGGACTTCAACACCTCGTCCGCGCCGGCCAGGATCGCGCGCACCGCGGCCTCGCCCGGATCGAAATGGTCCACGATCCCGCCCATGTCGAGCGCGTCGGTCACGACGAGCCCGCGGAAACCGAGCTCGCCCCTCAAGAGCCCGTCGGTGATTTTGGCGGAGAGAGAGGCGGGGATCGTGGCGTCCCGCGCCACCTCGTCCGGATCGTGGGTGTAGGGGTTCTCCGCCGCTCCCCCGGGCCGGACGGGAGCGGGCGCGTCGTCGAGCACCGGGACAGAGAGGTGCGCGGTCATGATCGCGCCGACCCCCGCGGCAATCGCCGCGCGGAACGGCACGAGCTCGACATTTTCGAGGCGCTGCCGCGAGACGGAGAGGACGGGCAACGAGCGGTGGGAGTCGGTCCGCGTGTCGCCGTGGCCCGGGAAGTGCTTGGCGGTCGCGATAACGTTCTTCGACTCGACTCCGCGGACGAAGGCGGCGACAAACCGGGCAACCTCCTCGGGGTCCTCGCCGAAGCTGCGCACGTTGATCACCGGATTGTCCGGGTTGACGTTGACATCGGCCACCGGCGCGTAGATCTGGTTCAGGCCGATCGCGCGCGCCTCCTCCGCGACGATCTCTCCTTCCCGCCGGGCGAGATCCGCGTCCCCGGTCGCCGCGACGGCCATCGCCCAGGGCCAGTAGGTCGTGTCGGCGAAGCGCATGCCGACGCCGGACTCGAGGTCCGCGCTCACGAGCAGCGGGACCCTGGCAAGCCGCTGGAGGCGGCGGTTGACGAACGCGCTTTCAAAGACGTTTGACCAGGTGGCCCAGTGGATGCCGCCGACGTGGTTCTCGCGCACCTGGCGGAGGAGCTCGCGGTACCGCGGCGACTCTTCGTTCATAAACGGGCCCGGCGTCACGTAAACGAAAAGCTGGCCGATCTTCTCGTCGAGGGTCATGGAAGAGGGCCGCACCGACAGGGTCGCGCAGCCGGCTAGGACGGCGGCAAAGAGAAGGATCGCGGCGAGCTTCACGGGCGCACAGTCTAACGTCGCCGCCCGTCGTCCCGAGCGCCTCGCCCCCCTCTGTCATCCCAAACGCCTCGCCCCCTTTGTCATCCCGAGCGTAGCGAGGGATCTGCTCTCGTCCAGTCCCGCTTCACGGGGGGCAGATCCCTCGTCGCTCCGCTCCTCGGGATGACAGGTGTGGTCGCTCCGCTCGCGCCGTCGCCATAGCGGCTTTGGCGCGTCGGCGACCTCAGGATGACAGGCATCCGGTAGGATCTCGCCGGAGGGTTCCATGGCTGCGTTGACACCGGAAGAAAGGTCCGCCGCCGCCGCCGAGCTCGAGGCGTCGCGCCGGCGGCTGCTCGCGGCGCTTGAGGACTTGACCGAGGAGAAGTGGCGGAGGCGCCCTTCTCCCGAGCGATGGTCGATCGCCGAATGCGCCGAGCACATCACCGCGGCGGAGCTGCCGCTCGCGAAGTTCCTGGCGGTCTCCGCGACGGCGGAGCCCTCGGAGCAGGAGCGCCGCGAGATCCGGGGCAAGGACGGCTTCGTGCGCCGCTTCCTCCGCGACCGCTCGCAGCGGGGCGAGGCGCCCGAGCGGATCCGCCCGAAGGGCCGCTTCGCGACCCGCGAAGAAACAATCCGCGCCTTCGAGGATCGGCGCAACGCGAATCTCGCCTACGTGCGCGAAACCTCCGATCCGCTGCGCGACCGCTTCGCCCCGCACCCCTTCGCCGGCGTCATCGACGGCTACCAGTGGGTCCTCTTCCTCGCCGCCCACACGGACCGCCACGCGGAGCAGATCGAGGAAATCAGGAGGAGTTATCAGTCATCAGTTATCAGTGATCAGTTCCCGGATCCGCAGGGAGAAAAACTGAAAACTGAAAACTGAAAACTGAGAACTGACAACTACCCGACCGGCGTGACCGCGGCCTGGTCTTCCTCGGCGGTGCGGATACGGTAGACCTTTTCGACCGGGAGGACGAAGATCTTGCCGTCGCCGACGGCGCCGGTCCGGGCGGCGGAGAGAATCGCGTTGACCGTCGGGAGGACGAAGTGGTCGGAGACTCCGATCTCGAGGCGCACCTTCTCCGACAGCTCCATTTTCACGGTCGTTCCGCGGTAGGTCTCCACGCGCTCCGTCTCACCGCCGTGCCCCTGGACCCGGTGCAGCGTCAGGCCGCGCACGTCCGCGCGGAAGAGGGATTCCAGGATGTCGTTTAACTTCTCCGGGCGGACGATCGCGACAACCAGCTTCAGGAAGCGCCCCCGCCGGGCGCGAGGACGGGCCCGGAAAGCGGAAGCTCCGAACCTCCGCCTTCCCGCAGGACCAGGATCGCGCCCTCCCCGCTCCCGTATGCCTCCTCGCCGTGCTGCGTGACGTCGAGGCCCAACCCCTCTTCCCGGGCGGTGGCGCGCACGCGCGCGAAGAGCGCCACGAGCTTCAGGATCCCCCAGGTGGAGCCCGCGCTGTAGAGGGCCACGGCCAGGACCGCCACAGCCTGGATGGCAAGCTGCCGCGGGTTGCCGAAGAGCGCCCCGTCGGCGACCCCGTTCCAGGACTTCTGCGCCAGCACGCCGGTCAGGAGGGCCCCGACCGTTCCGCCCACGCCGTGCGCCGCCACGACGTCCAGCGAATCGTCCAGGCGCGTGCGGGCGCGCCACAGGAGCGCATAATAGCTCGGGAAGGCCGCGGCCGCTCCGAGCAGGAGGGCGGATACGGGACTGACGAAACCGGCAGCCGGCGTGATCGCCACGAGCCCGACGACGATGGCCGTCGCAGCGCCGACCGCCGTCGCTTTGGCGGAACGCAGCAGATCCAGGAGCGTCCAGGCGACGAGCGTCGCGACAGGCGCGAGCATCGTGTTGGTGAACGCGAGAGCCGCCGAGGCGTTGGCGCCGAGCGCGCTCCCCGCGTTGAATCCGAACCAGCCGAACCAGAGAAGCCCCGCGCCGAGCAGCGTGAAGGGGACGTTGTGCGGCAGGATGGCCTGCCGCGCGAAGTCCTTGCGCGGGGCGAGCACGACCGCCGCGACGAGGGCCGCCGCGGCGGCATTGACGTGCACGACGGTCCCTCCCGCGAAGTCGAGGGCTCCCAACCGTGACAGCCATCCCCCGCCCCAGACCCAGTGCGCGACCGGCGCGTACACGGCGATTCCCCAGAGGAAGAGAAAGGCCAGGTACGGTCCGAAGCGCATCCGCTCGACAATCGCGCCCGAAATCAGCGCGGCCGTGATGATCGCGAAGGTCCCCTGATAGGAGAAGAAGAGAACGTGCGGGATCGTGCCCTGCGCCTCGAGTCCCACGCCGTGAAGCAGCGCCCGTGACATGTCGCCGGTCAGCGCGTTGCCGGGCGCGAAAGCGATCGAGTATCCGGCGAGAGCCCAGCCGACACCCACGAATCCGAGAGCGGAGACGCTCATCATCATGGTGTTCAGGGCGTTCTTCGAGCGAACGAGCCCGCCGTAGAAGAAACCGAGAGCGGGAGTCATGAGGAGAACCAGGGCCGTCGCCACCAGCATCCACGCGATGTCGGCAGGGTTCATGTCGGGAGGAGGGTAGCAAACGACTTGGGCGCTGTCCAACAAAATTTGCTTCTGCTGCACGAAACCCTCGTCAGAATTTCAGACCGGACAGTTCCGGAGCAGAATTGAATCGGAAAATCTGCATGGGATGCAAAATCGTGATGGCACCCCGCGCCCGACGGCGCACCCTGTTGGACGGGACCGCCTCGGCGTGACTGCCTGGGCTCGAGAAACGCCGGCCCGCCGTCCGGCGCTCCGTTTCCCGGTTCAAAAGTTCAAAAAAATGCATCCCTAAAGACTGAAAAAGATGCGAAGAGATCACTCGCGCCGAACAGGGACTTCGTATAGATTTCTCACGATAATCCGACAGTGCCGAAAAAGTTTTGTTGTCCCTTGAGGTTCGAATTAAGGAGGACTTCGATGTGTAGACCCCTGTTCGCCCGAACGCGGGCCCTGTCTTTCTGGATTGCCATCCTCACCCTCGCGTTCGCGCTTCCCGCTCTCGCGCAGACCGACGTCACGACGAGCCGCGTTTCCGGCACGGTTCGTGACGTCGACAATTCAGCGCTGCCCGGCGCAACCGTCGAAGCCAGGAACCTGGGGACCGGCCTGACCTCAACGGCGGTGACGAGGAGCGACGGCTTTTATCAGGTCATCAACCTGCCGACCGGCTTGTACAGGTTGACCGCGTCGCTTCCAAGTTTCAGACCGGGAATCCGCGAAAACCTGCGGCTGGACATCGGGACCGCGCCGACGGTCGATTTCAGGCTGCAATTGCTTTCCGTTTCCGAAAGCGTGACGGTTACGTCCACCGCCGCGGTCGTGGAGGCAACCCGAACCGAGGCCGCCACGACCATCCAGACCGAGCAGCTGAAGGCGCTGCCGATGAACGGTCGCAACTACCAGGATCTGATCCTGCTGACGCCCGAGACTCGAAAGGACCCGGAGAGCCGCGGCACCGTCCTGGTCTCCGGCCAGCGAGGAATCAACACGAACACGACGCTGGACGGCATGGACTTCGACAACGGGTTCTTCGGCGGCACGTTCGGATCCGCGGAGGGCCGGGCGCCGCTGGCGCTCTCCCAGGAGTCGATCAAGGAGTTCTCGGTCATCCGCAACGGCGCGTCCGTTGAGTTCGGACCGTCGGGCGGCGGCGTGATCAACCTGATCACGAAGAACGGCACCAACGACCTGCACGGATCGGGCTTCTACTACACGCAGCCCCATTCGACGGTCGCCAGGCTCGCCATTCCGACGGGCAGTGTTGCCGGGACGGTCGCGAAAGAGGCGCCGGATACCAAGAAGCAGCAGTACGGCGGGTCGGCCGGAGGGCCAATCTTCCGCGATCACCTGTTCTACTTCGTCTCCTACGACCAGCAGAAGCAGAACGTCGGCATCCCGATCAACTCGGTCGTGCTCGATCCCTCTATTGCCGCAAAATACCCGGCCTGGGCTTCGGACCCGACCTACGTACAGACGCAGGACGGCCGCGTCATGTTCGGCCGGCTGGACTACCAGGCCTCCGGCTCCCAGCGATTCATGGCGCGCGTCAATTACGGGCAGTACGAAGGGGACCACGGCACCTCTTCATCCCAGAGCCAGGCGAGCGGCCACAACGGCATCGAAGGGCTGCAGTCCCACGCCTACGTCGCAGCCTGGAACAGCCAGTGGGGCTCGAGTCTCTTGAATGACTTCAACGGTCAGTACATCCTGGAGCAGACGCCGCGGGCCCAGATCCTGCCGGACCTGCCCGAGATCCGTTACGGCAGTTTCAGCTTCGGCAGCGTCAGCTTCCTGCCGATCACCTCGCAGGCGGACCGCAGCGGGTTCGGAGACACGGTGACGTTCCTCTCGAAGAACCAGGTCATCAAGGGGGGCGTGGAATACAACAAGACCGCCATCAGCCAGATCTTCAAGGGCAACTGGAGAGGCGTCTACGTGTTTGCCGGGAACAACCTGGCCAACCTGCTTGCCGGCAAGTGGACCCAATACTTCCAGTTCGGAGGCCTGGGCGGCTTGAACGCGGACCAGGCGGGGACCGCGGCCTTCTCGCAGAACGAGCTCGCCCTTTTCGCCCAGGACCAGTGGTTCATCACGCCAAAGCTGACCGTGACGGCGGGAGTCCGCTGGGAGAAGCTGGACAACCCCGATAATCCGATCCTGAACCCCAACCATGTCCTTCCCAGCGGCGCGTACGCTCTGGACGGCCGGATTCCCGACCAGACCAGCAAGTGGTCCCCGCGAGCCGGCGTCGCTTACGCCCCCGACCCGTTGACCGCGGTTCGCCTCTCCTTCGGCCGGTTCTGGGCGCGCACACCCGCCATCCTGTTCTCGCAGCTTCTCACTTCCAACGGTTTGCAGGGCACGCAATACACGGTCAACGCGGCGGCGACCGGTCCGACCGATCCGCTCTCGCCGGGTTGGGGCGCGAGCTTCGATCCGACCGGCGTTTCCAAGATCGACTTTTCGAAAATTCCCATCCCGAAGGGCCTCGGCGTATTCACGAGCAGCACCAACTATGAGGACCCCGTGACGGACCGGGTCACTCTCGGGGTCGACCGTCAGATCCTCTCGGGCACCAGCGTTGGCGTCGAGGGGACTTATGCGAAGGCGCAGAATCTCGAACGCTTGAATGACCCGAACCTCGTGTACGACGGCTCTGTGTCGGCGGTCAATGGACAGCCGCGCTACTCCACGGTGCGGCCCGATCCCTTCTACGGGCGCATCTCGACCTACACGACCGACGCCACCTCCAAGTACGAAGCGGTCACCTTCAACCTCCAGCACCGTTTCACCAAGGACCTTCAGTTCTTCGCCTCGGTGACGTGGTCCGAAGACAAGGACAGCGACTCCAACGAGCGCAATTTCGCCGGCGCGCAGGCCGAAGACCTCCACAACCTGAACGCCAGCTACAGCTGGTCCAACCGGGATCAACGCTGGAAGGTCGGGGCCAACGCCAACTGGAACACCCCCTGGTACGGCATCGGTCTGTCGGGCACGTTCCGCTTCAACACGGGATCTCCCTATACCGCGACGACTGGCGCCGACGAGAACCGGGACGGTTTCTTCAACGACCGGCCGACGATCAACGGCGTGCACTTCGTGCGCAACTCGTTCCGGCAGCCCGACTTCTACCAGCTCGACTTCCGCCTGGCGAAGACCTTCTACATAGGTTCGTTCGGCACGTCGATGGGACCGGTCGGCCTCACGGCGCTCGTGGAGTGCTTCAATTGCACAAACACGGCGAACCGATTCGTCACGAATTTCACGTGGGGGACCGCTCAGACTCCCTCTTCCACCTTCGGTATCGCCAACGGCGTGACGACGCTGCCGCGCACGCTGCAATTCGCGGGTCGGATCGACTTCTAAACAGGCAGACGGATTCCGGAACCGGGCGGGGGCGACCCCGCCCTTTTTTCCCCCCCTTCCCGCCGCGGCAGATCCTTCGGGAAACCAGGGCACGCCGGAGACTATGATGGGCGGATGAGCAGACGTCCCGGCGGCCTGTCCGGCGCGGCAATTCTCTCCCTGGTCCTCGGGACCTCGAGTCTTTTCCTCGGCGCGACTTGCTCCGGCGTCACCGCGAGCGGCGAATCCAGGCGCGTCGCCGCGGGGAGCTGGGGGGGGATGGGAATCCGAATCGAGGTCACCGAGACCGGTGCGCAGATCGAGTACGACTGCGCGCACGGCACCATCAGCGAGCCTCTTCTCCTCGACGCGGACGGCCGGTTCGACGTCAAGGGCCTCCATTTCCGCGAACACGGCGGACCCGTGCGCGAAGGAGAAGAGGCCCGGGGCGACCCGGTCCGGTACACTGGCCGGGTCACCGGCGAGAACATGACGCTGACGGTCAGGTCCGAGGGAAGCGACACGCACGCCGGCAGCTATGAGCTCGTCCGCGGAAAGACCGGCCGCCTGCACAAGTGCCTGTAGCGACCCGGTCTTTCCTTCAGGCGACGGTGGCGGGTTCGACGATCGTGACCTTCTTAGCGCCGGCGTCGAGCTCGGCTTCGACGCCGATCGGGAGAGTCGCCTTCTCCTTCGTGTGGCCGAAGACGAGGCCGGCGAGGACCGGCTTGCCGAGGTCTCCGAGGATCTCGTCCAGGAGGTCGGACACCGACAGGTTGACCTCGAAGCTCGACTTCGCAGGCGTGCACTCGGTGCAGGTGCCCCAGACGATGCCGGCGGCTTCCTGGAGCTTCCCGGCGAGCTTCAACTGCGTGAGCATCCGGTCCACGCGGTAAGGCGCCTCGCCCGTGTCCTCGAGGAAGAGGATCTTTCCCCGGGCATCGATCTCGTAGGGCGTCCCCATCGTCGTCGAGACTAGCGTCAGGTTCCCGCCGGTGATCGCCCCGCGCGCCTTCCCCGCAGACACCGTGTGGAGCGGGAAGGCCGGCCAGTTCTGGTCGTCCTCCGGCGGATTGGCCAGCTCGCCGATCGGCTCGGCCGAGAACAGCGCCTTCTTCAGGCTCGCGAGCGACCAGGATGGCAGGGAACCCGTGGCGACGGGGCCGTGAAACGTCACCAGGCCCGCCTTCTTCGTGATCGCGAGGTGCAGGCCGGTGATATCGGAGTAGCCGACGAGGATCTTCGGGTTCTTCCGCAGGAGCTCGTAGTCGATGCCGGAGAGCAACCGTTCCGTCCCGTACCCTCCTTCAAGGCAGAAGACTCCCGCGACGCCCGGATCCGCGAACATCGCGTGGAGGTCCTCGAGCCGCTCCTTCTCGGTCCCGGCCATGTAGCCATGGCGGCTCTTCACGAACCGCCCCACCTTACATTTCACGCCGAGGCTCGCCTCGAGTCGCGCCGATGCAAGCTCGATCCGCCAGGTGTCGAAGACGTACGAAGAGGGAGTGATCAGGCCAATCGTGTCCCCGGCCTTCAACGTCTTCGGCTTGACCATCGGCCGGGCCGCCGGCACGGAAGTCGGGCTCAACTTCCCTCCCGCCAAGGCGCCAGCGCCGGCGAAAGCCATCCCGACAACTTCGCGTCTTGTCTTCATG
>Ga0209009_1000617_pt1 | contig 11795 bp, 7 predicted proteins | sample BlaSpr_A8_OM3_M2_FD_187979 | JGI IMG/M metagenome (GOLD analysis project Ga0209009, IMG submission 187979) | Forest soil microbial communities from Thunder Bay, Ontario, Canada - Black Spruce, Ontario site 2_A8_OM3_M2 (SPAdes) (version 2) | ecosystem: Environmental > Terrestrial > Soil > Boreal... | reverse complement strand
CGGCAACTCCGAAATCTGGGCTACCGGATCGAACTACCGAATCCGCAAGCCAGCCAAGCACAGGCGTAGTTATTTTCGACTCTGATTAAAGCAATAACTGAAAGTGTGGGACGTTGGGAAGGAAATGACCGGATTACCGGGAGTTCACTAATGTCGCGGAAGAGGAAGAGGCCAACGCACTGATGCAGACGGCCAGCATTCGGTTGACAGGGGACGCAACGGCTTCCGATAAGGTTGCAGCAGTCACCTTGACTGTATCGGCGACTCCCTCCATATCGGACATAGTCACGCGGCAGGATTTCACTTCCATGACGGCAGGCTAGCATCTTCGCTTTATTTTCGCCACGACTTTTTGACATGTAGCGCGAATAGAATAGAAAAACTCGAATCCTGTACCGAGACTCCACATCCAAGTCCTCACGAATTGTCTAGTGGCTATCGAGCCGAAGAAAGAATGGAGGCATTGCCGATGTTCATTGCCGAAAGACTGAAAGCTCTGCGCGAGCAGAAAAACATGTCTCAGGGCGATATCGAAAAACGCACGGGTCTACTGCGCTGTTATATTTCGAGAGTCGAGAACGGCCACACCGTTCCTGCGATTGAAACTCTTGAAAAAATGGCACGGGCAATGGAAGTTCCGATCTACGCGCTTTTCTATGAAGGAGAGGAGCCACCTGCAGCTCTTCCAAAGATAAACATAACTTCGACCGAGTGGGGCAGTTCGGGTCGAGACGCCCGAATGTTAGGCAATTTTCGAAGGCTCATAAGCAAAATGGATAAATCTGACCTGAATCTTCTTTTACTCACTGCTCAGAAAATGGCACAGAAGAAAGATGGTGCGAAGAAGTAGTCATAATACGCCACACTTCAACTTGTCCGACTTATCGGGAGTTGGCCGCTCCGCGTGGTCAACCGATGCTTAACTCATTTTGGATTTGTCGAGCTTTTAGTATCTTCCGGTGTTTTCGGAGGCATTAAAAGCAAACAATTACAGACACCTCCGCTTACCCCGCCCTGCGTCGGACGATGCTGCCGACGTCAGCGGTAATGTAGGGTTCTTCCGACGTGCCGGTGACATGCATGGGCACGCCGGAGCCATTGCCCGAATTACCTCCCGAGCCATTTAATTTCGTAAGCAAGCCCGCGCCCACCTTTCCAATTCCTTTAACCGGCGCACCTTTTACGGTGAGATTGAAATCCAGTTGATCGGCGGGTGAGATCGTGCCGCTGCCGGTGAGCTCGCCCATCCCTTCAATCACGGCGTTGATCTTGTCGGCCACGACGCCGGCGTCAGTGATTCGCACGTTCACGCGCAAGCTTTCAAAATCCGTGGCGTCCCCCGTTTTCACTCTGCTCAGCGCCGCGATGCCATGTATTTTTGAACCGATGTCAAAACCCACCAGGCGCGTGTTGTCGAGCGTGATCGGACCGGTAATGTCGGGCGATTTTGCCTGCCCAGTGACAGCAAGGTTCATCGAGAGCGCGCCGCCCTCCAGCACTGAACCGTTGGGCAAGCGAATGGCGGCCGCGATCATGAGCGGCTGGAGTTCATCGATCGGCAGATTTTGTCCGGCGATTTTGAAATTTAGCAAGGGATCTCCCGCATCGAGCGGGACCGTTTGATACGTTCCATTCGCGTGGATCGTGGCGTTGCCGATCTTTAGGATGGCGTCCTCAATCTGGCCGGTGTTTTCTTTCAGGCGATAGGTGCCGCGGTAAGTGAGGTCTAGCGGCTTCAGCGCAGCCACCGCGCCTTTGCGAAGTTTGAGATTGTGGATGTGAACGGTGCCGCTAGTGGCGAGTGTTCGCCCGTCGGATGCGGCGTGCATGTCGATGTCCGCAAGAAGCGCCAGGCCGACATTTGGATTAAGAAGTCCGGCGGAGACCGGGTCGAGGTGCTTCGCGGAGATTTGCGCGTCAACCGGGCTCGTTGCCGTGTCGTCGCGATAGATCGGGCCAACGTGGCCGGTGACAAGAAGGGTGCCGCCGGTCGGCAGGTTCGCGCTCAGCTCGATCCGAAACTGCGAGCCGAATGAAAAATCGCAGGCCTTAAGATTCACGTGCTCGTACACTGCGGGTCGACCCCGCTCGGGCAGGCTTGCGGTCACGTGACCGTCTTCGATCACGATGTGGCCGACGGATAGGTCAGAAAGCTCCGGCGCGGAATTTTTTGAAAGTTCCGACTCTCCTCGCGCGGCAGAGTTAGAGGGGGGTGTGGGCGCGCGAAGGCGTCCGATGCTGGAAAAATTCCAGGTGCCGTTCGCCGCGCGAATTACAGTAATTTGCGGCGACTCAAACTGAAGGCTGCGCAGATTCAACTGGCGCGCTAAAATTAATGTCCGCAGGGATACGCCAATGCGGAATTCCTTCGCCGTCAGAAACGGCGCGGCGCTAAAGCTGGGATCGTCGGCCACACTGAGGTCTTGGGCGACCAGGCTGGCGGAGAAAAGCGAGAGCCTCAGATCGCCGACCTTTACACTTCGGCCGAGCGCGGTTGTAAGCTGCTTTTCGATGGCGGGGCGGAACGAGTTTGCGTTCACGAATAGCGAAATCGACACAATCGCCACGACGACGAGACCGACTAGGGACAACAGAATTCTCTTCGTCCAGTGTTTCAAGGAGACTCCTTCGCGCGACGTGATTCTGTTCTCACCTAACCTCAAACCACTTGGTTGCGCCAAGCAACGCGGGCCTCACGGTTTTTCGACGGTCTTTTGCGCCTGCATGGCTCTTGCGGGTTCTGGCGCTGGCGGGAGTTCTACGCGCTTGCTCTGCTACCTTTCACGAAATGCACCACAAGTAATATCAGGCCGAGAACCAGGGCAACGTGAATTAATGCGCCGGTCACGTGAAACGCGAAAAATCCAAGCAGCCAAATAACGATAAGAATTGCTGCGATTATCCCGAGCATGTTTTTATCTCCATCATTGAGCCTGAGAACATCTGATTTCATTCCTTCCTAACTGCGCGGATGCCTTTTCGCATCCGGGGAGCGGAACGGGTTGCGCCGTGGCAACGTGACCCTTATACTCCGCTGCCGCCGCGTTGTAGGCGTCTTGCAGTTCACGCTCGAGATCGTTCGGCGACTTTGTCGTTTGAGCTTCTTGGGAGAGGTTGCCGAGGCGCGCCAGATATGACCGGTGCGTTCTGGCCCGTGAATCGCGGAATCGTTCGCAGTCTTCGCAGCTCCTAGGATGTATTCCGCAATTACGCTCTTCGCACTAGCCAAACGATCACACAGATAATCAATATGGTTCCTACTATCCCGTACCCAAACATTCTAGCCTCCCGTGAGCAGATCCTCAGGTTCAGGGATCAATGCATGAGTTTGCACCGCGGACCTGGCCATATCTGTTCAATTTGGCACACAATCCTGCGAGCTGTTAGGTTCGGGCCATTACCTTTTTGAGCTGCGACTTCGCGTCCTGATTAACGCTCATCGGGACTTACACTCAGCGGCATTTAAGTCTGCTTATCGGCTCTCCGAGGATGGCGCGTGATTTAACGAACTGTTTAATAAGATATTTTCGGTTGGCGGTCACAAACTTCCGCATGATGAGCGGCCTCTTGATGCTCGTGGAGTTCATGCTCAGAATTGTATACAGCGCCGCACTGATTACACGTAAACAAATCCTTTATTGAGTCGGTCGTTTTTGTATCATCCTCCTACTCACGAACCTATTGGAGTATTTGCAAACAAGGAATTGGAATGATCTTGAGCCATCTTGGACCTCTCTAAACGTCACTCGCTACTCGCTTATTCGTTTCCTCTCGATGGCTTCAGCGGCGGCAAATTTCCGCTCTACGTGTGCTTCTGAACGCAGAGCACCGGAATGTAGCTCACAACGCTTCCCGGCAGCGACACCGCAGGTAGGACAGGGGACAGCGGATAATTGTTTGGGCGTGAGTTCTTTCTTTTTCATGCGAACAGAGTGCGACACCACCCAGACTCGAAACTGCTCAATTTTGGACACTGTTTGTATTGGCCACTACCAGCTCGGAAGGACGCTTTTTCCCCTAAGTCGCGAAAATCTAAATTAGTCGTGCAGAACAATGTTCAGGAGAGAATCGTTTACGTGGATCTTGCCATTGTATTGAATGAAGCCCAGCTTCCGGAATTTGTTCATGAAAAAATTGACTCGGGACCGCGTTGTCCCGATCATCTCCGCCAGCATCTCTTGCGATACCTTGGGAAGCGTCTTTTGAAGATCGCCTGGCTCTCCATAGCGCGCGAGCAGCAAGAGAGTGCGCGCCAGTCGTTTCTCGCTGGAGTTGAAGAGCTGGTCTATCAGGTCTTCTTCCACCCGGATGTTCCTTGCCAGCATATAAGCAATGAACCGGTCGGAAAATTCGTGCTCCCCGTGGAGTACCCGAATCATCTCACTTTTCGCTATGACCAGCACAGTCGTGGGTAGAATCGCGGTCGCAGACGCCATACAAATGTCTTGCCCCGCGAGGCATCCTTCTCCGAAAAAGTCTCCAGGTCCCAGAATCGCTACAACGGCTTCTCTGCCGAGCGCATTGACGACGGTAAGCTTTACGCCGCCGTCCTGAATGTACATTACGTTATTGGCGCGATCGCCCTGCGCGAAGACGGTCTCTTTTTTTCGGAACTTGCCAACCTTTCTCCCCAGACCGGTCGAGTCGAGAAACAATTTCACATCGAAGGCACGCCTTCTTGAATTTGCTCTTTGAGGAGAACGACGAGCCTTGACAGATATGCTTTGAACTGAGGAGGACGCCATAGGCAACAATAGCACGAGGCAGGATTCCAAAAACTGTTCAATATTGCACAGTTTTCACCGATCGGCGCAGCGCATCGCGAAGGACGACTTATCAGAAATTTCCCCAGCCAATACCCAAGAGAAGATCGGCTACCTGCTAGCTAAGCCGCTTTACAAAAGTGCGCAAAAGCTCGGAATCGCAATAACCGTGCCCCTTGAAAGACGATAGGTTGCCGTCCTCGTATCGCACGACATTGTTTGGCCGATCATCTTTGAATTTGCGGGAAAGTCTCGTGACCGACCTCGGAGAAACTCAGAAAGCGAAGGTCGCCTCGTCTCGCTACTCGGCTTAATTTGATGTAGACTCCCTCGCGAATTGTAAGTATATCGTTGCTCGGAGTCGGCATGGTTCGCACTGGGCGCCACTTTCTTCAGATACCTGGTCCTACGAATGTTCCCGACCGCGTTTTGCGGGCCATCGACCAACCCGTCATTGACCACCGCGGCGCCGAATTCGCAAACCTCTGCACGGAAGTTCTAGAAGCCTTGCGCCCGATCTTTCAGACGAAAGGTCACGTTGTAATTTACCCGGGCTCCGGGACCGGCGCTTGGGAAGCGGCTCTCGTCAACACACTCTCGCCGGGCGACCGCGTACTGATGTTCGAGACCGGCCACTTCTCGGGGCTCTGGCGCCAGGTAGCTGAAAATTTCGGTATCCAGGTGGAATACCTCCACGGCAACTGGCGCCGTGGCGCAGTGCCTTCCGATATTGAAGCGCGTCTGTCTGACGACAAAAATCATAGTTTCAAAGCCGTGATGGTAGTTCACAGTGAAACCTCCACCGGCGTCACAAGCCGCATCTCCGAAATTCGAGACGCCATGGATCGCGCGCGCCATCCCGCGCTACTGATCGTTGACGCAATTTCCTCCCTGGGCTCCATAGAAGTTCGTCAGGATGAATGGGGAGTTGACGTCACCGTCGCGGGTTCGCAAAAAGGCCTGATGCTTCCGCCGGGCCTCAGCTTCAACGCCATCTCGGAAAAAGCTCTGGCCGCAAACAAGACCGCCAAGTTGCCGAGGGCATATTGGGACTGGCGGCAGATGCTCGAGTCAAACCGGGCAGGTTTCTTTCCGTTCACGCCAGCCACCAATATGCTGTTCGGTCTGCGCGAGGCGCTGCACATGCTCGGTGAAGAGGGCCTGCCCAACGTCTTCCGGCGGCATCAGCGCCACGGGGAAGCCACGCGGGCGGCTGTGCGCGCTTGGGGGCTCGAAATTCTGTGCGAAGAGCCGCGAGAGTATTCGAACTCACTAACGGCCGTGCTGATGCCCGAAGGTCATAACGCCGACAATCTGCGAAAAACGATCCTCGAAAATTTCGACATGTCCCTGGGCGCCGGCCTTTCCAAAATTGCCGGCAAGGTCTTTCGCATTGGTCACCTGGGAAGCTTTAACGATCTGATGCTCGCAGGAACCCTCAGCGGAGTGGAGATGGGGCTGCGGCTCGCAGGCGTGCCTCACAAAGATGGCGGTGTTGCTGCCGCGCTTGATTCCCTAACTGCTGCGGACCGAAATCGCAAATCGGTCTCATCGCCCACGTGATTCATCGTACGGCCAGCTGGAAACGAACGCAGTGAACACTTTGCATTCCATCGAACCGCTGCCGCCGAGCTCGCACGCGAAGCCCGTTGACTCCTTCGCACAAGCATTCGAACTCGAGCACGAACTGAAGCGCGTCGTACGCGGTGAAGTGCGTTTCGATCGAGGCAGCCGCGCGCTCTATGCCACCGACGCTTCCAATTACCGCCAGTTCCCGATCGGCTTGGTTGTCCCGCGCGATTCGGCCGACGTCGTCGCAGCAGTGGCCACCTGTAAAAAATTCAGCGCGCCGGTGCTGCCGCGGGGCGCCGGCACGAGCTTAGCCGGGCAATCCTGCAACGTAGCCGTCGTTTTGGATTTCACCAAGTACATGAATCAAATTCTCGAGCTCAACTTCGAGCAAATGTATGCTCGCGTTCAACCGGGGGTGGTTCTCGATGCTATACGCGACCGCGCAGAAACCCACGGCCTAACTTTTGCACCGGACCCTTCTACGCACAATCGGTGCACCATCGGGGGGATGATTGGCAACAATTCCTGCGGCACGCATTCGCTCCTCGGTGGCAAGACTGTGGACAACGTCGAGGAACTGAAGATTCTGTTGTATGACGGCACCCAGATCACTGTGGGAGCCACCTCTGCTGCGAAGCTTGAGAGCATCATTCGCGAAGACGGGCGCCGCGGTGAGATTTACGCGAAGCTGCAAGCAATCCGCGACCAGTACGCCGACCTTATTCGCTCGCGTTTTCCGCGTATTCCACGCCGCGTCTCCGGATATAACCTCGACGAGCTGCTTCCAGAGAACGGCTTTCACGTTGCGCGCGCCCTCGTCGGATCCGAAGGCACTTGCGTGACCGTGCTAGAAGCCAAGCTTAAGTTGATCCCCAGTCCTCCGCATCGTGCTCTCGTCGGACTTGGCTACAAGGACGCTTTTCTCGCCGCGGACCACGTCCCGGAGATTCTGAGTTTCCATCCCATTGGCCTGGAAGGATTCGAAGGCAGCATGGTGGACGGCCTGCAGAAGAAAGGCGCGCCCAACCTCGATCTACTTCCCGAAGGTCGTGGATATCTGCTCGTCGAATTCGGTTCCGACGACCCCGGCCAGTGTGAGGAGACCGCTCGCCAGCTCATCGAGTATATGAAGCGCTCGCCCGGTGCACCCAACTCGCGGCTTTACACTAAGCCGGAGGCGCGAGCGGTGTGGCAGATTCGCGAAGCAGGGCCGCGCGCCGCCGCGTTTGCGCCGGGCGCTCCACCACAGTGGGACGGCTGGGACGATGCCGCGGTCGCGCCCGAAAAACTGGGCCCATACCTCCGTGATCTCCGCGCATTGCTGGACGATTTCAACTACCAAGCAGCTTTTTACGGACATTTCGGACACGGATGCATCCACATGCGCGTCAGTTTCGACCTCGAAAGCGAAAATGGAATACGCAAATATAGTGAATTCATCGACCGCGCCGCCGACCTCGTGATCTCCTACGGCGGATCGCTCTCCGGTGAGCATGGCGATGGACAGTCCCGCGCTTCGTTGCTCCCCAAGATGTTTGGTCCCGAACTGATGAAAGCGTTCGGCGAATTCAAGTCCGCGTGGGATCCGACCAACGGAATGAATCCACACAAAGTAGTTGATCCGTATTTGCCCGCGGAAAACCTGCGCCTGGGCGCGGACTATCGGCCGCTCACACGCGCCACCCATTTTAAATTTCCTGAAGACGACGGGTCTTTCGCGAAAGCTGCGCAGCGATGTATCGGTCTTGGCGCGTGCCGCAAAAACGATACCGGCTCGATGTGTCCTAGTTACATGGTGACTCTGGAGGAGGAGCACAGCACGCGCGGCCGCGCCCACATGCTCTTCGAGTTGCTTCAGGGAGAAATCGTCAAGGGCGGCTGGCAAGATCAACAGGTGAAGGAGTCGCTCGATCTTTGCTTGGCATGCAAAGCATGTAAATCCGAATGTCCCGCGAACGTCGATATCGCGACTTACAAAGCCGAGTTTCTATCACACTTTTATGAATCGAATCGTCGTCCGCTCTTCGCGCATGCGTTCGGTAAGATTGACAAATGGCTGCGAGCCGCCTCGCTTGCTCCGCGCGCGGCGAACTTTTTTAGTCACGCGCCGGCCTTCAGCTACGTCCTGCGAACCGCGCTGCGCTTGGCCCCTGAGCGTGAGATTCCTTCGCTCGCGCCTACGAGCTTTTTGCAGTCGTTTCGACGGAGTCGCGGAAAATCTGCGAGGTCGACAGTACCGGCAGGGGCCCGCGGAGTGATCTTGTGGGTAGACACGTTTAACAACTACTTCCATCCTGAAACAGTTCAGGCAGCATTCGAGGTCCTCACACACGCCGGATTCTCCGTGACGATTCCCGCGCAGCAGCCATGCTGCGGCCGCCCGCTTTACGATTTCGGCATGCTCGATGAGGCTAAGCGTTACCTTGAGCGCACGCTCGAGATTTTCGCGCAAGCCATCGATGCCGGCACGGCAATCGTCGTCCTCGAGCCAAGTTGCGCTTCCGTCTTCCGTGATGAATTGCGAAACCTATTTCCCAATCGTCCGCGCGCGGCGCGTCTGCGCAGCCAGACGTTTCTTCTCAGCGAGTTTCTCGAACATCATGCCGCCGGCTACGAGCCTCCGCGTCTTCCGCGAAAAGTTCTGCTGCACGGCCACTGCCATCAGAAAGCGCTGATGAAAATGACGCACGCCGAATCGCTTCTTCGCAAGATGGGAGCCGAATTGCAATCTCTTGACTCCGGATGCTGCGGCATGGCCGGGCCCTTTGGTTTCGAACGTGACAAATATTCGATCGCGCAGGCCGCCGGCGAACGTGTGCTGCTGCCCGCCATACGCCAAGCTTCGCCGGACACTCTCATCGTTTCCGACGGTTTCAGTTGCCGCGAGCAAATAGTTCAGTCTACTGGCCGCCGCGCCCTGCACCTGGTGGAGGCCATCCATCTGGCCACCGGTTCCTCCAAGCTTCGTTCCGCTTGATGCCCATCGTTCGCTTTGAAGAGTGAAGACGAGCAGGAAATAGAATTAAAGGGCAGCGGTGAGCGCCAGATTCGTCTGTTTTAACAGGCTAGGACAATTATTGCCGCCGCAAAACTATATAGTTGCAACGCGACACTTCAAGAGCAGAGACTAATTGACTTCCGACATTTCGTTGATATTCTTTCAGTAGTGGCGATGGAGTTCGCCCCTAACCGCTGTCCCTTATGCCGGGACAGATGATGACTCCTGACAAGAAACTTGTCGCGGGGTCATGTCCCCGGCAAGAATCCCAAAAGCAAACTTGATGAGCCTCATTTGTGTAATCAAGAGGCAAGATAGGAGCGATGACAAAATACTTGATGGTGGCTATCGGAGGCGCTTTAGGTTCTGCCTTGCGTTTTTGGGTCGGTGAGTACGTTGCACATAGAACGGGCGGACGATTTCCCTATGGAACGTTCGTGATTAATTGTACGGGCTCGTTTCTGATTGGATTGGTCGTGACTTTGTTGGTGGAGACGCACCCGTGGGGCCCGACTTGGCGATACTTGATTGCAATTGGGTTTATAGGTGGCTACACGACATTTTCAACGTTCGAGTTGGAAACCTTTCGAAGATTTCAGGATGGCGAAGCGCTGGTTGCGAGCCTGAATGTAATTTTGAGTGTAGTGGTAGGGTTTATTTCGGTTTGGTTGGGCGTGATTACCGGCAAAGCGATAACGTAAGACGCCGTCCGCGCTACGCGTTCTTAGACTCGGCTTTTAGAAGAATGTGGCCTTGAAAGTATTGTGGCGCTGCTCGGCCGCTTTCAGTAGCGCGGCGAATCCGGACTCCTGGCGAATATTGTTCAACAGGGAGTCGCTTACCAGATACGGGTAGGCAAAGAAACCCTTCTCGATACTGTACCCCAGCGTGTGCATCGCTGAGGCTTTATCCCCGATGACCGCATAGGCTTCGGCGATTTTGTAAATGGCTTCGGGATCGCTCACGCCGCGCTCTTCGATCTTGCTCTCGGTTGTGTGCAGAATGTCGAGCGCTTTGGCGTCCTGATGCGCGATGGCGTAACTGTAGGCCTTGCCGACGGCGGCTTGGAGCAACGTGGGATCGATTTGATAAGCGCGATCGAATTCCGCGGCCGCACCGGCCCAGTCGCTCTTGTAGTACTTCGCGAAGCCGCGATAGAAAATCACCAGAGCCGAATTGCTATTTTCGGGCAGGCTTTGAAGGAACTTGTCGTACTGCCCCAGATATAGATAGCCGTTCATCGTTGCACTGTTCAGCTTGACGCCGGGATCAAGTTGGCGCGCCCGTTCGCACTCCGTGACTGAATCATGCAACATGCCGCCAAAGCGGTAGGCGTATCCGAGTTCCCAATGCGCCTCTGCCAGATTGGGATTTGTTTTCACCACGTCGCGCAACAACGGCACCGCGCGCTCCACGTGGCCAGTGTCGGTCAGCAGATTGGCCATGGAGGTATGCGCTTCGATCTGGCCAGGCTCGATGAACAGAGCCTTTTCGAATGCCGCCTGCGCCTTGTCGTATTCCTGACGTCCGCCGAATTGGAGAGACGCAAGCGCTTCGTAAGACTTTCCGAGATGCGCCCAGGTGAGCGCGTAGTTGGGCCCGATTTGCGCGGACTTTTCGAGCATCTTGATCGACATGGGAAAATCGTTTTGCGAATACAAATCCACGCCGCGCAAATAATATTCGTAGGCCACCGGATCAACCGGCTCATCCGTTTTCAGCTTTTCCGCTTGCGACGGAGAAAGGCTCAGCTCCAGCCCTTTGATGATCTGCTGCGCCACGTTGTCTTGAACGTTCAGCAGATGGTCGTACTTCAAATCGATGGTGCCGCGCCAGAGAATCTTCTCGGTGGTAACGTCGATCAATTGCGGTGTGATGCGAAAATTATCTCCATCGCGAACGAAATTGCCGGTGAGCAGAGTGTTTACATTCAGGTCCGCGCCCACTTTGCGGATGTCGATCGCCTGATTGCGATATTGTTGGACGGCGGAAGACGGCCGCACCGAAAGCGAGCTAACGTATGCAAGTTTGGTGATCACCGCATCGGCCAGCGAGAATCCCAGGAAATCGCTGCTGGTGTCCTGTCCCACATTTTGAAACGGAATAACCGCCAGACTTCGCGGCTGCTGCGAAGAAGATGAACGATCGGGTTGCACACGCAGATAGCCGGTAACGCCCACCAGTGCGCACAACAGGATCACAAGCGCAGTGGCGATGACGCGCTTGCGCGGCTTCGCGTCACGTGAATCTTTCAGCGTATGCGGCATCGCCGCGACAAAATCCATGCTCGGCTGCGGCGCAACCTGCAAAGCCGAAAGACTCTCGCGTTTTTCGGCCGCTGGCTCCTTTTCTCCCGTTTGGTCTGCTCGGGTTTCCGCTCGGGCAGTCGCTGGAGCTGCTGCGCTCGCGGTCGGAGGCCCGGAAACGGAGAACTCCGGCGCTGCTGCTGAATTTTGTGGAGG
>Ga0209009_1000616_pt1 | contig 11800 bp, 15 predicted proteins | sample BlaSpr_A8_OM3_M2_FD_187979 | JGI IMG/M metagenome (GOLD analysis project Ga0209009, IMG submission 187979) | Forest soil microbial communities from Thunder Bay, Ontario, Canada - Black Spruce, Ontario site 2_A8_OM3_M2 (SPAdes) (version 2) | ecosystem: Environmental > Terrestrial > Soil > Boreal... | reverse complement strand
CCGGCCCAACAGCGACGCTTCGCCCGACGTGGGTTTGAGGAGGCCGAGCAGCAGCTTGACCGAGGTCGTCTTGCCGGCGCCGTTGGGTCCGAGGAACCCGAAGACCTCGCCACGTGGCACGGTCATCGAGAGCCCTGTCAGGGCAACTGTGTGCCCGAACCGTTTGGAAAGGTTCAGCGTCTGGATGGCGGGCGAGCCGGCGGCCGCCCCCCGGGGAGCGGCCGCCGTTTGTTCGATTACATCAGTCACGAGGTGCAGGCTATAACGCCCGCCTAGGTCAAATGGTTAGCGAGGTCGATGGCGTCCGACAGCTTGACGGTGCCTGCCACTCCGTAGACCTGACCGTTCTTGATCCAGATCACGCCGGCGCCGACGCCGGTGTTGTCGCCGAGGGCAACGCCCTGGACGCCCTGGACGGTCACCGTCGATGCGGTGGCGTACTCGACCGGAACAGGGATCGGCAGGGTGGAGCTGGGATCGCCGATGGCCTTGATAGCCGCCGCGAGCTCAGGCGAGATGCCGGGCTGCGCAAGCAGATAATCCTCGAGCTGCTTCACGGTGACCTGCGTCGAGGTTGCGACCGGTGCGCTCGATTCGGCGACGATCAGCTGCGGCAAACCGACCTGGGTCGGGTCTGAGCCTGCTGTCGTGTTGAGGTTGCCGAAGATCTCCGCCACGGCTGGGCCGACGCTCACGGTGAGCGTGGCGCCATCGATTCCGGCAGGCAGCTTCGGCAATGACTTGCCGGTCTTCGCTGCTTCCGCGGCTGCCTGGGCGGCGCTGAACGTGAACACCGCGATCGCCTGCGCCGTCGCCGCGTACGTGACGGTCGACGAGACCCCCGGCGGCAACTTGGCCACGGTCGGAGGCTGCAGTCCTGAGATCGCCTTCGCCTCGGCGGCGCTGGTGACGACCTGGGGCTGGGGTTCCCTGGTCCACGTCACGGTTCCGTACGCGCTGAGCTGAGACAGGGCCTGCAGATCAGCCACCTGGACCGGGACGGGCGTGACGGTGGTCGGCGCAAAGATGCCGCCACCCTGGGCGACCGCGGTGACGAGCAATGCCGCGGCAGCAATCACTGTCGCGAAGCCGAGCACCATCGGCCGCGAGCCCGGGCGCATGACCGGCAGACGGAATCCAAACCTGGGCTGCGCCGCGGGTGCCGACCGCACGCGGTTGAACGCGGAAGCGACGTCGACCCTGAGCTCGGGCGCCGTCATCAGGCTCGAGATGGCGCCGGCGTCTCTGGACACCGTGCTGTACCGGGCCTGGCAATCGGCGCAGGTCTCGAGATGGCGCGCGTCTGCGCCTCCGTGAGCGTCCGGCTCGTCGACCATCCGCCGCAAAGTTCCCTCAGAAAGATGTGCCACTTGTGACCTCCTTGCGCAGAGCGGCTTCTGCGCGCCTCAACAATGTTCCGACCTGACCGATACCGACGCCGAGTGCCTGGGCGACCTCCGCGTAGCTGAGGCCGCTGGCGCGGAGCACGAGCACCGCCGCGGGCTTGGGCGCCATCCGAGCGAGCGCCTGGCGGACCTGCCGGCGATCCTCGCTGACCTCGTAGACCTTCTGCGGATCGGCGATCCGGTCGCTCTCCTGGGTGGCTTGTGCCACCTCACGACGCAGCCGGCGCCGGGACCCGCGCAAGCGGTTCAGTGCAGCGTGCGCCGCCGCGCGGTGGAGCCAGGCGGGGGCATACTGCGCGCTCGCCGAGTGCAGCCGGTGGAAGTCCATGAAGACCTCCTGCGCGACGTCCTCGGCCTCGTGCTGGTCCATGAGCACCCGGTTCGCGATCCCGGCCACTCGGGCGTATTCCGCCGTGAAGAGGGCCTCGAACGACTCGTCGTCAGGACGAACCGAAGCCACTCGCCTCACTCCGAGCTGTGTGCCCACTGAATGACAAGCACCACGAGAAGCGCATTTGTGACATCACCCTCCGGCAGGCCTGCGCCGTCCAATCACGTGCAGCATCACCTCGCGGAGGAAGGGGCCGCCCCAGATCCCGACCGACAAGATGCCGGCGAAGATCACAACCGCGTCGATGCTCTCCCGGCCCGGTCCGGCCCAGTACACGTCCTGGAGGTTGACCCAGAGCGCGAACTCGTCAAGAGTCAGCGCCGCGCCGACGCCATACGCCATCGCGGTGACGCTCGAGAGAAGGCTGGAGCTGGTGCCGGCTTCGATCAGCCAGATGTATCCGACGACCAGGAGCAGGAGGATGCCCCACACCAGGTGGTGAATGTGCAGTCCGCCGCTCGAGACGTTGTGAAACGGGCCGATCCCGGCTCTGATCATGTGGGTGATCCCGCGCACGATCGCGAACGTGACGAGAAATCCGACCGAGGCCAGGAACAGCCGCTCCCTGCGCTCGTTCTGGAAGTGGAAACTGTAGATCCGCTTGAGCGTGCTCAGCCGGCGAGGGATCTCCTGAGCCGGGCGCTGCGGGCCAGCTCGTCTTCGAGGATGGCGAAGTCAGTCCGAGGCAGCGCGTGGATGTGTCCCTGGAAGGCAAGCGTCCAGTGTTCGGGCGGCCATTTGCGCACGTAGTCGAGGCGATACGCCAGCTCCTTGGCGGGAACCCAATCGGCGTCGTCGAGCACGATGTCCTGCCGGATGTGGACGCGCCAGGGGTAATCCTCGTCGCGCCGCGCCGACCGCCAGATGGGCGTGTGGTCTTCGTACATGGGCGAGGCCACCGTCACGGTGGCCGCGAATGCCATCCGGCCGGTCACGTAGTAGAGCATCCGGTCGCCGACGTGCATGGTCTCGACCCGGCGCCGGTGGCGGCTCTTCAGACCCTGGATCGTGAACCCGTGCTCACGCGTCTTGCGGAAGTTGTCGGGCGAGCTGACGATCATCCAGAACTGAGAGGCACGGCCCTCAGTGCGGCCTGATTTCCGCTTGCGGCGCGGCCGGCCTGATCTGGCAGGTCTATCGGCTGCTGGAGCGGCGGGTTCGGCGGTATCTGACACGACGAGATTGTCTTCCTACCGAACCGGCGGAGGGGTGGGACCCAATACCTGGGGCTCGGGCAGCAAGACGGTGAGGTTCCGAATCTGTGCGATGTGCGCGATCTCGTGGCGCGCCACCATCCGGCAAACCTCCAGCAGGGTGATGTCGCCGGCGCGTGGGTCCCGCAGCTTGCGGTCCCACTCGTTCTTGCCCCAGCCGTGCAAGAGGTCGACTGTCCGGCGGCGGATCCTGGCGAAGTCTTCAAGCGCCTCTTGAAGCGGGCGCTGGAGCTCGTCTTCAAGGCCGGGGTCGATGGTCGCGCGGATATCTGCTGTGGCCACGCCGTCGAGATGCGCGTGCCTGAGCAGAGCGTCCACCTTGGATCCGGAGTCGAGCAGGTGGCCGATCAGGCCTCCCAGGGTCGGGAAGGCCGGGCCATGGCGATACCTCAGCCGCGGCTCGTCCAGGCCGTAAACGAGGTCGCCGATGCGCTCGGGGACCGAGCTCATGAGCAGGACGACGTCCGCAGGAGACATCTCCTCTTCGAGATCCATGTCATCTGAGTATGTAGCCTTTGAGGCAATGGCCCAGGTACAGGCTGCGTGCGACAAGTGCGGTGGGACGCTGGTTCCGAACGCCGCCTACTGCGAGCGGTGTGGTGAGCGGACGCAACGCGCCCGGAGGCTGGTCCGGCTCGCGATTCGGGTCGAGCTGCTCTTCTTCCTGATGGTGGTGGGCCTCGTGATCGGGTTCACGTGGATTTACGCGAGCCAGAGGTGACCTGCTTCCTCGCCCCTTTCCCTGACCCTCTCCCCTGAACGGGGGGAGGGGAACCGGACTACCTGCGGTAAACCGCTTTCCCGTCTACCTCGTCTTCCCACTCCACGAAATCTTCGATTTCGTGGGGACCCCGGGTACTGATCTCAGCGGCGATAAACAGCCTTACCGTCAACTTCGTCCTTGTTCAGGCGCTTGTTCAGGTGCAGGCCTTCGAGCAGGAACTCGATCACCGAGGCGCGGACCTCGGGGCGATCCGGGAGGCTCAGCTTCTTCAGCGCGATTGCCAGCTCGGGTAGGTCGCCGAATGCTCGGGTGTACGTGCGCGCTGGGATTCCTTCGCCGACCTCTAGCATGTTGCCCTCTTCGAACTTGGAGACGACACCATCGAACTGAGAGGCCGAGAAGTGCCGGCTGAAGACCGCGCTGACCGCGCCGCGCTCCAGGCGGGAGAGCACCTGCTCCTCCTTACCTTCGTCGAGCGCTTCGATCTCCACGCGACCCGCGGTCGATGATGCGAGGAACGCGAGGTCTGTGATGCGCGGCACTGCGAGCGCCTCGCCGACACGGGCCGCGCGCCGCACCGCGTTGCTCGCGAGGTTCTCGAAGTTGGCGATGGACATGCGCACCGACACGCCCGAGGACTGCGAGATGTGCGGGCTGCGCCGCGCGAGATGCGTGAGCTCCGCGACGATCTCCTTCATAAAGGAAGGGAAGATCAGCTCGAAGTCCTCGGGGACCGGGTGCTTCTCAGCCTCCATGATCTGCATCTCTTCGCCAATGCTCAGCGGGTAGTGCGTGCGCACCTGCGACCCGAAACGGTCCTTGAGCGGCGTGATGATGCGACCGCGTGATGTGTAGTCCTCGGGGTTGGCGCTGGCGATCACAAAGAGGTCGAGCGGAAGGCGCACGCGATATCCGCGGATCTGCACGTCCTTCTCTTCCATGATGTTGAGCAGTCCGACCTGTATGCGCTCCGCGAGGTCCGGCAATTCGTTGATGCCGAAGATGCCGCGATTCGTCCGCGGCAAAAGTCCGTAGTGAATCGTGAGCTCGTCCGCGAGGTAGCGACCCTCGGCGACCTTGATTGGGTCCACCTCGCCGATGAGGTCGGCGATCGAGATGTCCGGCGTGGCCAGCTTCTCGCCGTAACGGCGGTCGCGCTCGATCCACTCGACCTCGACGTTGTCGCCGTCCTTGGCGACCAGGTCGAGGCACCGCCGGCAGATCGGGGCATAGGGGTGATCGTTGATCTCGCAGCCGCCGATCCCTGGCACCTCCGGATCCAGAAGCGAAACCAGCGAGCGCATGATGCGGCTCTTCGCCTGGCCGCGCTCGCCGAGCAAGATCACGTCGTGGCCGGAGATCACCGCGTTCGCGAGCTGCGGCAGCACCGTGTCGTCGTAGCCGACGATTCCCTCGAGCAGCACCTCGCCGGAGCGTAGGCGGGTCAAGAGATTGCGGCGCATTTCCTGTTTGACGGTCTCGCGCTTGTGCCCGCTCGCGCGAACCTCGCCGATGGTCTGTGGGCGGCCCAGGGTCACCCCAGCACTATAGACAACGGAGGGGGCCCACTTTGTTAGGGATCGGACGAGTTCAGCTCGTCACATCCTTAACGCCGCTTGCGCGCTAGATCGCCGGCGATCGCTAAGCGATTGCTGAACGCCAGTTTCGGTCCCGGCCGCAGTTAGACTGACCGGCGCTTGACTGAATCCATACGCGATCGTTACGAGGCGGCTCACGACGAAGGGAGGCCGCTCATCGGTGGTCACCGGGGCAACCCGGCCGAACACCCCGAGAACACGATGCGTTCATTCCGGTCCGCCATCGCCACGGGTTGCGACCTCATCGAATGCGACGTTCACCTTTCGTCGGACGGCCGGCTGGTCGTGATTCACGACCACACCCTCGAGCGCACGACCAACGGCACTGGCCTCGTCGGTGAGCACACGGCCGCCGAGCTGCGCCGGCTCGATGCGGGCCGCGGAGAGCGGATCCCTCTGCTGCAAGAGGTGGTCGAGCTCGCGATCGGCAAGGTCGGGCTTGTCATCGAGACCAAGCAGATGCCGATCCAGTACCCGGGCCTCGAGGACAAGCTGGTCGCCATGCTTCGTCAGCTGGGCGCGGTGGCAGACTGCGCGGTCGTCTCGTTTCACCATCCTTCGATCCGCGTGCTGCGCGCAATGGAGCCCCGGCTGCAGCTCGGGATACTCGAGGGTTCGCGCCCGATCGAGCCGGCGCGCATGTTGAAGGAGTCGGGCGCGGACGTCTATTCGCCGCATTGGGGCGCGATGGACCCGCAGGTCGTCAAGGAGATTCACGCCGCGGGCGGGGCGGTGGCCGTCTGGCCTGTGGATGACGCCGCGGCGATCGCCTGGTGCAAATACTGCAAGCCCGATTCGATCTTCACCAACCGGCCGGTGGAGGTCGGCGCCGCTCTCAAGGCTTAGGGTTTCCTGAGGTTCGTTACACCTCCGATGTTCGGGGCGTTGCCTCAAATACGGTGCACACACCTACCATGAGCCGGCCGTGGTCGCCGACCGGCCGCCCTTCGAGGACCTATACCGCGCCTATCTTGGCCGGATCTACGCCTACGTCCGCGCGCAGGTCGGCACCTCGGCCGACGCGGAGGACATCACGGCCCAGGTCTTCATGAACGCATACCAGGCCTACGCGAGGTTCGAGGCGCGCAACACCACGCCGGCCGCCTGGCTCTTTCGGATCGCGCGCAACGCCACCCTCGACCACTTCCGGGCCCACGGCAGGCGAGAGCGCTTGCGCCGGACGATCGAGCACCAGCCGGTCGCCGAAGAGGATCCGTCGGGCGTGGCCGAGGAGCGGATCCAGTACCGCGCATTGCTGGCTCGCGTCGCCCAGCTGCCCGAAAGGCAGCGCGACGCCATCTCCCTGCGCCATTCAGGACTCAGCTTCGAAGAGGTGGGCACGTTGCTGAAGTGCACCGAAGACGCGGCGAAGATGCTCTATCACCGGGCTGTCAAAGCCTTGAAAGAAGCCGTGGAAAAGGAGACCGTGTGAGCGAGCCCGAAGACCTGGAGCTCGAGGCGCTGAAGCGGCAGCTCGACGATGCCTTCGAGACCACGCGGCCGCGCGCCGGCTTCGAGGACGAGCTTTGGACTCGGATGCAGGCCCGCAGACCGGTTGGGACGCGCCTGCGAGATGCGTGGCTGGGCCTGGTCCAGGGCATCCGCGAGGCGCCCGGAGTCCCAATGGCTGCAATCGCCGCGGTGCTGGTCGTCGTCCTGGGCGCAGGCGTCCTGGTGTACAGCGGTCTCGGCCATGGCGGCAGCACGGCGACGTCGAGCGCGGGCGGAGCAGATTCGGCGGCCCAGCCCGCCTTCCTGGGCTCACCTGGTGCATTCGGACGGCTACCCGCGCCGGTGCTGAGCGCGGGCTCGCCCCCAAGGTTCAACACCGGCGTCGCCCCGTCGGCGACTTCGCCTGGCGCCGCTTACACCGGCCCGGTCGCGCTGGCGTGGTCTGGGAAGCTCGACCTGACCATCAGCACCGCGCCGGTCTTTCGCTATCACGAACCGTCGACCAATACCGCGGACCAGTTCGCCACGTCGCTGGGTGCGGTCCTCGTCTCGCGGCCCGCCGGTTACCTTGGCTCCTACCAGACCACCGATTTCAGCGTGCGGGTGCGCGGGACGATTCAGTCCCCCCCGCGTGAACCGAGCTATATCGTCCTTCCGATCGCTTCGACGGGCGCCATCGACGCCGCAGGCGGACCGGCGGACGTCGCCCTTGTCTTCCTCGCCGAGCGCAGTCTCGCCCCGTCGTGGCAGTACACGTCGGATGTCGTGGTCTCGGGAGATGTTTCAAAAGTCACACTCATGCGGCAGTTTGGTGTGACCGGATATGGCTATGCCTACCTGGTCGACGGCGCAGGCGAGCGCTACGGCATCGAGGTCGACGTCAACGGCAACCGGCCGATCTCTGCAACTGGCCCGCTGCCGCTGAGCCTCGACACCGCGTCCTACCCGATCATCTCGGCCGATGAGGCAGTCCGGTCGGCGCTCGCGTCGTCGCCGGCGGCGACGACCGCAGGGGTGCCGACCGCGACGCTGACCACCGCCGAGCTCGTCTACTCCATGGTGGTCGCCGGCGACCACAGCTTCTACGAGCCGTCTGTCCTGTTCTCTGGGACCTTCACCGTCAATGGCATCACATATGTGAAGCGGGTCCTGGTGCCCGCGCTCGACCCAAGCCAGCGTTCTTCGTAACCGTTCCCGATACACTCCGATACGAGTGGGAAAGAAACAGGTCAGGCAGGTTCGCCAGCAGATGCGGCAGGTGCAGCCGAAAGCTGCCACGGCCACGACTCCGGGGCAGACCCGCAAGCAGCGCGAGCGGTACGTCCAGGCCGGCGGGATGCTGCAGGGCTACGCGCCCGACTTCGTGATCCGCATGGGCTATATCGCCGTCGCTGTGGCGGTCGTCTGCGTGATCGCGATCGCCGTGATCCTTGTTTTCGTCCCGCCTGCGTACGGATGGCCCGACGCGGTTGCCGCCGCGCTGGCGTGGCTGCTGCCGATCGCGTTGCTCGCGAGCTTCGTGGCGCCGGGTTTCCGGCTCGCGCTCAAAGATCGCAAAGCTGAGGCCAGGCTGGTGCAGGGACAGCTCGTCGGGGCGAGCTCGGTCAGCACGTCGATCGGGCTCGGGATGATGATGGTCCAGACACGGGGCGGAGTCGAACAGTACCTCGTGCCGCCTGCTCGCTTGAAGCAGGTGCCGGGCAACCAGGTAAACGTCGTCCTGACCGTGACACCCAACCTCCGGCACGTGCGCTCGGTAGGAGTGATGGGCCAGCGCATGGTGGGCCGCGTCGAGCCTCCGGTGCCGCCGGTGATGAAGCGGTTGCAGCTCCTGCCTTTGGTGACGCCGCTGGCTTTGACGCTCGGAGCAGTGATCGGCGACGACGCAGTCGCTCTCTCGCCGATCTCTCCATCGCCTCTGCACGCGGTGCTGGCCGTGCTGGCCGGCGCCCTGCTCGGAGGCGCGGTCTATGGGGTGTCGTTCCTGCTGCAGCGTCAGATGATGACCCAGGTCCAGGCGCTGGTCCCGAAGACCTAGTCCTTCTCCTTTTCCTCTGGTTCCGCCTCGCCGGCTGGAACCGTTGGAGTCTTGACCGCCGGCGGTGTCGCGCGTGCGGTTGATGGGACCAGTTGCTTCCGCTGCGGGTAGGTGGCGATCAGAAGGAGGCTGAACGCCAGCCCGAAGAAGACCGGGCCGATGTGAAACGGGGCATGCCACAGGTAATAGGACCCCGCCTCGAAAGCAAGCACGACGAACCCGTACAGGATCCCGGCCCGGACCCAGCCGATATTGCCGGCGGGGTTGACCGCGGCGGCCATCAGTCCGATGCCGAGGACCGCGCCGGCCGCCGAGGCGTGGGTGCCGACCTCCTGGTCGAGCGGGAGGAGCGAGGTCCCGATCAGCGAGACCGCGGCGCCGCCGACCAGCGCCATGCCCATCAGCAGCATCCCGACGGTAAGCAGCAGCCTTCTCATAGCTCGCGACAATATAGGCGAAGGATCCCTAGACTCCAATTGATGACCAATGACGTTCACATCACACCAGAGGGGCTGGTGGCGGTCAGGAAGGAGCTCGACCAGCTGACCACCGTCCGGCGGCCCGCCATCGTGGCCAAGATCAAAGCCGCCCGGGAGTTCGGCGACCTCTCGGAGAACTTCGAGTACCACGCGGCGAAAAACGAGCAGGGCATGATGGAGGCGCGCATCAACGAGCTCGAGGCGATCGTCAAGAACCACGTCCTGATCGAGACCAAGCCCAGGACCGGCGTGGTCGACATGGGCAGCACTGTTCACTTCAGTGAGGATGGCGCGGACGAGGAGAGCTACCGTATCGTCGGGCCTGCCGAAGCCGACCCCAAGGCGGGAAGGGTGAGCTACGAGTCGGCGCTGGGTAAGGCACTCATCGGCCACCGCGTCGGCGAAGAGGTCGAGATCAAAACGCCCAACGGTTCTTACAGCGTTCGAATCGTGGGCATTGAGTAGCGCCACCACCACCACGCCCCTACAGGACCTGCGCGGATGGATGGCGCGGAACAACCTGGACGCGGTTTACATCACGAAGCCCGTTTCGATCGCCTACCTCACCGGGTTCCACGCCGAGCCGTTCGAACGGCTCATGGCCCTCGCCGTGAGGGCGGATCGCGCGACGCTCATCGTGCCGGCGATCGAGCGCGAGAAGGCCGCCCGCGACGCCGATCAGGCCGACGTCGTCTCGTGGCGCGACGGCGAGGACGGATACGCGCTGGTGCGCACGGCGCTCGAGGGCTGCGCCGAGGTCGGCGTCGAGAAAGAGCACCTGACCCTTCAAGCCGCAGAGACTCTGATCGCTCGCACCGCGGCTCGCGAGATGCACCGCGGCGCGTCAGCGCGCGATTTTGTGGACGCGAGCCCGGAGATCCGGCGACTGCGAAGGATCAAGAACCAGGGCGAGTTGGAAAAGCTCGGTCGCGCGGGGGCGATCACCGACGCGGTCGGCGAGCAGGTCATCGAGAGCCTGAGTCCAGGGATGACGGAGCTCGAAGTGTCCGTCATGATCGCCGCGGCGATTGGCGAGCACGGCGGCACGCTGTCCTTCGAGAGCCTCGTCCAGTCGGGCCCCAACTCGGCGCTGCCCCACGTGCGCCCCACCAGCCGCAAGCTCGCGGAGGGCGATTTCGTTCTCCTGGATTTCGGCGCGGCGTTCGACGGTTACCGCGCGGACACCACGCGCATGGCGGTGGTCGGCGAGCCTAGCGAGCGTCACAAGGAGATTCACGGCCTCGTGCTCGCGGCGCACGACGCCGCGATCGCAGCCGTGCGCGCCGGCACTACCACCGGCTCGGTCGACGCCGCGGCACGGCAGCTGATCGAGGCTGCCGGCATGGGCGATCTGTTCTTCCACCGCGTAGGCCACGGTCTCGGCCTCGAGGCGCACGAGGACCCGAGCCTCGACCCGGGCTCGGCGACGGTGCTCGAGGCCGGGATGGTGTTCACCATCGAGCCCGGGATCTACATCCCTGGGTGGGGTGGCGTGCGGATCGAGGATGACGTGGTGGTCGAGCGGGCGGGCTGCCGGCTGCTCACGAAAGCCGACCGGTCCCTGCGGGTGATTCCGGTCGCCGGACGCGCGCAGGGCGCACTCTAGAAAATGCTCGCTCCAGGGATGCGCCGGACGGCGCAGCGAACGCAGGTTTATGACGCGATCGTGGGTTTGGGCGGCCACTGCACGGCGGACGAGATCACGGCGGAGCTGCACCGGACCAAGCCGGCGTTTCCGCGGAGCACCGTGTACAGGGCGCTCGATGCGCTGACCGCATCGGGATCGGTGTACGCCGCACACCTGGGCGAAGGCGCGACCTACTACGAGCTGGCCAGCGGCGATCACCACCACGCTGTGTGCCAGGTGTGCGGGGGTGTGCTGCACATCCAGGAAGAGCTGGTCAGCGAGCTTGAATCGCATCTCCAGGAGGGCCATCACTTCAAGCCGCTGCGGACGGAGGTGCTGGTGGTCGGGATCTGCGATTCGTGCTCGCGCAACCCGACTCCGAGAGCAGCTCGTAGGCGAACCATCGACGCGCATCTTCACTTCACGTAACCGCAGGGGATAATTGGCCCTGACGCGAACCGGTCGATTCACGTGAGGGGAAGATGGAATCCAAGATCGTCGGCACAGTGATGCCTGTACTCGAGCTGAACATGCAGCCCAACGAGAAAGTATTCGCCGAGTCGGGCCAGCTGGCGTGGATGTCGATGGCGATGCAGATGCAGACGTCCACCTCCGCCGGCGGTCAGCAGGGAGGCTTCATGGGCGCGCTCGGCCGCGCGATGGCCGGCGGCACGCTTTTCATGACCGAGTACACCGCGGTGGGCGGGCAGGGCCTGCTCGCCTTTTCCGCCAAGTTGCCCGGCCAGATCCTTCCGATGGAGATCGCGCCGGGCCAGGGTTACATGGTCCACCGCCATGGGTTCATGTGCGCCACGCTCGGCGTGCAGTTCTCGATCGGCTTCCAGCAGAAGCTGGGCGCCGGGATCTTCGG
>Ga0209009_1000615_pt1 | contig 11809 bp, 11 predicted proteins | sample BlaSpr_A8_OM3_M2_FD_187979 | JGI IMG/M metagenome (GOLD analysis project Ga0209009, IMG submission 187979) | Forest soil microbial communities from Thunder Bay, Ontario, Canada - Black Spruce, Ontario site 2_A8_OM3_M2 (SPAdes) (version 2) | ecosystem: Environmental > Terrestrial > Soil > Boreal... | reverse complement strand
GCAAAGATGCCACGCACCACGCCGGCGGCGTCACGAAAAACGGCCGCATTGAAGGAAACCTGCAACCTCTGCTCGTTTGCCGTCTGCATGGTCAGCACGTAGTTGGTCACCAGGCCTTTCTCAAACGTCAGGCGCACGCCGTCGATCGCTCGATCGCGTTCGGTGAAGTACTCAGGAAACATCGAGCCGACCAGTTGGGCGCGCGTCCGGCCGATCATCTTGCACAGCGTTTCGTTCACGTCTGTTATCCGCATGTCGTCGTTCACGGTCACCAGGCCGTCGCGTGAGGCTTCGAACAGACCTCGGTTGTAGGCCTGCTCCTCAGCCAGCAGCTTCTGGAGACGGCCCTGTTCGGTGATGTCGCGGGCCGACGCGAAGATTCCCCGGACCTTCCCCGCCTCGTTGGTGAAGGTGGCGGCGTTGAACGACACCAACTGCTGATGGCCGTCTTTGGTTCGCAGCGTGAGCTCGTAGTTCGTGAGAGCACCCTTGTCCAGCGTGTTGCGGACGCCCGCCGCGGCCCGCTTGCCGTCCGTGAAGTAGTCCTGGAAGGTGCTGCCGATGAGCTCGGTCCGCTCGTAGCCCGACATCTGGCACATCTTCTCGTTCACGTCGGTGATCGTGAGCATCGGGTCGACCATGACGAGACCGTCGAATGAGGCCTCGATGAGGCCGCGGTTGTAAGCCCGCTCGCTCAGGAATTGGGCCTGCAGCACAGCCTGATCGGTAATGTCGCGAGCAGAGGCGAAGATGCCGCGGACGTTGCCCACGTGATCGCGGAAGATCGAGGCGTTGACCGAGACCTGCAACTGCTGCCCGGACCGCGTCAGCAGGGTCAGGACATAGTCTTTGACCGAGCCCTGGGCGAAAGTCTCCTTGACACCCGCGGTTGCGCGATCAGGTTCGACGAAGTACGTTGCGAACGCTGTCCCCAGAAGGTCTTCACGCGCGTAACCGGACAAGCGGCACATCTGCTCGTTGAGGTCGGAGATGAGCCCCTCCGAGTCGACCATGACAAGGCCGTCGAACGAGGCTTCGATGAGCCCCCGGAGGTAGTTCTGCTGTTCGCGCAGCTTCTCCTCCAGCTTCTTCTGCTCGGTGATGTCGCGCGCCGCCGCGAACACGCCCTGGAGCTTGCGGTCCCGGTCGAAGAAGGCGGTGGCGTTGTAGCTGACCAGCGTCTCGTGCCCGGACTTCGAGCGGGCCGTCAACTCATAGTTGGCCACCCTTCCTTCGCGGAGCACGAGGCGGATGGCCTCGTCCGCCTTCCGGGGCTCGGTGAAGTACCTGTTGAAGCGGGACCCGATCAGCTCTTCACGGGAGTGCCCCGTGAGGGACTCCGTCTGCTGGTTGACGTCGGTGATGATGCCCAGCGGGTCGGTGGTCATGATGGCGTCGATGTTTGACTCCATGAGAGACCGCGTGTAGACCTGCGTGGCCTCCAGCACCTGGGTCAGCCGGATCTCATCGGAAACGTCCTTCGAGATGAGGAGAAATCCAACCGCGTCGCCATGGGCGTCCCTGCGCGGAGTCAGCACGACCCGGGCATTGAAAGTCGTGCCGTTCTTGCGCCGGCGTAGGACGGTGCCCTCGAACTTGCCAGTCTCGAGCGCCGTCGCCATCATCCGCAGTGGAAGGCCGGCGGCCACGTCGTCGGAGGTGTGAAGGATCGAGGAGTTGGCCCTGCCGACGACATCCTCCGGCTCGTAACCGTAGAGGCGGCGCGCGCCCTCGTTCCAGAGCTGGATGTTGCCCTCGAGATCCTTGCCGATGACCGAGTACTCGGTCGAGGCCTCGAGCACACTGCCGATGAAATTGGCTGCCGCCTGGGGATCTTCGAAAAGAGCAGGGTCGAGGAGCCGTTGCATTCCCCTGGCTGGGGGGTTCATCCTTCCGGACCCCACCTTCATCACGCCGGCGCGGGCTGGCAGACCCACGCCGGCTGGATGGCCGTTAGTCAGCTTTGGTCGTTTTAGCGCCAAGTCACCTCGGTCGTCGGTCGGCGGAACATCGCCGGATCGCCTCAACCGGGGGACCTCGAAGGATTGTCACGTTTCATTCTCTGACGGTGCGCGCCGGGCCTACAACCTCAGAACCGCGGGTTGTGCCCCCTGCGTTCGGATAGGCTCCCAGTTCAGTGGGCTTTCGGATCACCCGAGCGGAACGACCGCCGACCGAGCGCTGGCGCGATGTTCCCGTTCAGCCGCGGGGCGCCACGCGCCTTGGCATCAGCTTCCGCCCGCTTCAGGCTGAAGGGCTGGGGCTGGAACCGCGCGCTGCCCTGGCGGCGCTGCTCGAGCACACCTACGAGCTCATCCGACTGGCGGCATTGTGGGACCGGATGGAGCCCGGTCCGGGCGCGTTCGATCCCTCGCACCTGGACTGGCAGGTCGAAGCCGCGGAGCGCGCCGGCAAGCAGGTGATCCTCGCCGTCGGCGCGGTCAAGAACTTCGGCTACCCGGAATTCTTCGTCCCCAAGCACCGCCTTCCCGCGCCGCTGCCGGAAGGCACTCTGGTCACGGAGGCATCGCACCCGGAGCTACTCGAGGCTGCGCTCGCGTTCGTGGCCGGGGTCGTGGAGCGATACGGCGGGCACCACTCGGTCGTCGCCTGGCAGGTGGAGCACGAGGCGGTGGATCCGCTCGGCATCGAGCACTCGTGGCGGCTGGCTACAGGCTTCGTGAAACGGGAGATGGCGGAGGTGAGGCGCCTGGATCCGAAGCGCCCGATCCTCTTGAACGGATTCCTACCGATGTCGGCGCCGGTCGCTGCCCAGCAATGGTGGCGGACCCGCGACCAGGGCGACTCGTTATCCCTGGCCGAGGAGGCCGCCGAGATCATCGGCGTGGACGTGTACCCGTGCCACGCGCTCGGAGCCTCCGGTGGATTGACCGCCTACCTGGATGCCCCCGAGCACGCGTGGCGAGAGCGTGCCCGGCGCGTGGTCAAGCGGGCGGCGGCGCGTGGCCGGCGGTTGATGATCAGCGAAGGACAGGCCGAACCATGGGAGGCGGTGACCACGCCGCCCAGCCCTGCGGGAAAGGCGATGGCGAGCTGCCCGCCGGAGCGCGTGATCGAGAACTACAACCGGTGCCTGGTCCTGGCCCGCGAGTCGGGCGGCGCGCTCGATGCGTACCTGTTCTGGGGCGCGGAGTACTGGCTCTTGAGACATCAGGCTGGAGACGGCGACTATCTTGGCGCCTTTCAGCGAATTCTGGCGAGCGATTGAACGAACGCCGCGAGCCTCAAGGGACGGACCGCGCCTCGCCCGCCTCTTGCATTCCGACTCCCACCAGGAGCAACCAGGCCCCGGTCACCATGAAGATGAACGAGGACATCATTCCCAGCCCGATCACATAAAGGCCCCAGGAGAAGCCGAAGAAGAGAACGACAGCTCCTAGCTGTTCGAGCACAAGGCACGCAAAGCTTCCAATCGCGCGGAGCAGCACTGCATTGTCGGCAGCCTGTGCGGCAAGCCGGATGCTCCTGTACAGAATCGCCTCGACCACCAGGAGCACGACGATCAGCTCCACCGCGACCGCCTGGGCGCTCTGGCCGCCCATGAGCACCAGCGCGCAGCGGATGAAGACCGCGGTCAACCCGGCCAGGATCGTGCGGGCACGATGCCGGTGTACCGGGTTGTTGATGATCTCGTCGAGATGGAGCGTCATCGCCACGAAGACCAGCCCGGTGAGGGCTGCCGCGCCGCCACCCACCGTCATGAAGTAGTCGTGCCACTGGCTCGATGGAAAGCTGGTCGCGGGCATCGGCCGGAAAAGGTACTCCTAGTCGGGATCTACTACGCGTTCAACCAGCTTCAGTGGACGACCGAGGACCGCGAACGATCCCGGCCGGGATCGACACCCAGCTGAAAAATTTGACGGCCCTGGCGCGCCCTCAGTACGTAAGGCTTGGTCCCCAGGTGGCGCCTCTGCCTTTGGGAGTGGTGTCGAAAATGCTCCACATCGGCCACATGAAGTCCACGTGGCGCATGTCCTGGTTCGGGTCGGGCGCCGCGAACCACAGCTCGCTGCTCCAGGAGTGCCGGATCTTCTTTCCTCGGCGCACGAAAACATGAGCCAGCGGGAACTGCTGGCCGTCAGGGCTCTCGGCGCGATAGTCGGCGTTGAACGAGTTGTTGGCGGACGACAGAAGCAGAGCGTGCCGCCAGCCGCGCTTGCGCGCGTGCCGGCGGAATTTCTCGATCGGAGCTTTCGCGACCACAACAAAGTTGATCCGTTGAGTTACATGTCGGGCCGCGCCGTCGATGGCGTCGATGATCGACGTGCAGGACGGGCAAGGCGTCATGCTGTCGACCGATTCCGGGAACATGAAGTTGTACACAAAAAGCGTGTCTTTGCCCGGCTCGAAGAGCTCGGAAAGGCGGACGCTCTTGAATTCCTTGCGGCCGGGCGCCGACGCTTCGAAAACGTAATCCTGGGCAACCTCGCCCCCCAGGGGCAGCTTTCTCCGCTGGGCCGCGACGGACTCGATCTGCCGCCGGAGCTCGATCTCGGACTTGAGCAGACGGTTGCGGGCACGGCGATACGCCGCGGTCTCGCCAGGAAACTTCGTCGTGCGACGCGCTTTGGCTGTTGCCACTGGTCCTCCTCCGGCTGTTTCGGGCCCTCTCGGGTGAATATAGAGGTGACGCGCGCTAGGTGAGCTACGGCTTTCGCGGTGGACGCAACGCTTCATGACCTCCGGGGCGCTGCGAAAACGCGGCATAGAGACCGAGGTCATAGGAAATCTTGAGCCCTCCGGCGAGTAGAAACGGCAAGCCCGCCGCCGCCGCCTGGATTGCGAACCCGGCGATCAGCGGCCCGACCGCCTGCATCACGCCCCGGACGGTGCCCGTGAGCGCGAGCGCTCCCGCCCTCTCCGCCGGCGGGACGATGGACGCCACGTATGCCTGGCGCGCGGGGACGTCCATCTGCGCGATCGCAAAGCGAAGTGTCAGGACGCCCAGCGCCACCGGGAGGTTCGGGCTGAACGGCACGAGCATGAGCAGCACGTTGCTGGGCAGGTGAGTGAAAACCATCGTGCGCACCAGGCCGATCCGGTCCGCCAGCCTGGACGCGACCTCGTACGAACCTGCCTGGACCAACGCGATCAACGCAAATGACGGGCCCAGCAACGCGCTGCCGGCGCCGAACCGGATGTGCAGCCAGTAGGCGATCACCGTCTGCAGGACGAGCCCTCCACCCAGGGCGTCGATCCCGAACAGGGCGGCGAGCCCGGCAAGTGGTTTCGCAGAGGCGCGACTGATGATCGGGCCCGGGGGGGCGATGCCAGCCTGGGGTGAAAGGAAGAGGCTGATCGCCCCTGTGGTGAGACCCAGGGCTGCGAAGGCCAGGAACAGCACCTGTATACGACCCGGGCTCGTTCCGAGCGAAGCCACCAGGCCGCCGGCCGCTGCCGCGAGGCCGCCCGCAAGCGAGTAGCGACCAAAGGCGCGGTTGCGACGCCGGTCGGGGACGGAATCGACCAGGGCCGACTGCTCGATCGCCAGGTAGGGACCGAGGTCGGTGCCAGACGCACCGAGCATCCCGGTGGCCCCGGCGAGGATGAGCACCGCGGGCTGGGTCGCGGTCGCAAGGTCGGCTCCGGTGAGTGCCATCAGCAGGCCGGTGGCGGCGAGGACGGGCCGGCGCCCCAGCCTGGACGCCAGGGCGGCGAGTGGCAACCCGGACAGCGCCGCTGCGAGCACGCCGATCGACAACGCAGCGCCCAGTGGTCCGGCGCCCAGGCCCCGTTCCTCGAAACGAAGGCCGAGCAGCACCGGGACGAAGCCGAAACCAAAGCTTCGCAGCACCCTGACGAAAAGCAGCAGCCGGTAGTCGCGGCCCATTGCGGTTTCCAAGTATTCAGTTCGGCTACGCATGGGCGCTACTTAGGGTTTGCTGCGGCGTACGGGCAGCCTGCTCGCGGCAACACGCAACGCATCGAGGTCCCGTTGCGGAAGCGCTACGAGGTCTGGCGGTGGCGTGTACAGGGATTCGATGAGGTCGCCACGCATCTTCTTGCCCTTCGGGGTTAGTACCACCGCCTTCACACGCCGGTCACCATCGCGCGAGACGCGCTTCGCCAGGCCCTGACGCTCGAGCCGGTCGACGAGCCAGGTGGCATTGGATGGGTCGCAGGACCATTCTTCGGCAAGCGAGCTCATCGAACGCCCTCCTTTTGGGTCTAGAGAGGAAAGGGCGCGACTTTCGGCAGGCGTCAGGCCGAGCCGATCGAGCAGGGCAACGCGATCCGCCGCGGTCGCGCGTATGTAGTCGAAGATGTGACGCCAGGCCGCGGCGGCGGATTCCTTGGCGCGCGACCGAGGTGGCATGACCCAATGTTAGGATGTCGCCGCCCGCTCGTTGAGGTTCTTGTATAGTTGAATCGCTTCAACTAATTCAGGCTGTTCGGCTGTTCGGCTGGGAGGTTGTTCGATGAAAAGAGCGGTCACCGTCGTCCACATGACCATTCGCGTGTCCGGTCTGCTGCTCATCTTGATTGGCATCGCGATCTGGACCGGCCGCGCCGACCAGGTGATCCCCGTCCACGAGCTCCTCGGCTTCGTGCTCGTCCTGTCTCTATGGACCCTTTCGTTCTTTGCCGCCCGCGCCGGAGTACCCATGCGGTGGGTTGTGCTGGCCGTGGCATGGGGTCTCGTCGCGCCAATCCTCGGGTTGACTCAGGAGAGCCTGGTCACAGGAGACTGGCACTGGACGATCCAGATCCTCCATCTCCTCATCGGCCTCGGCGCGATCGCCCAGGGCGAGAACCTGGCCGTCCGCATGCGACAGATCGCTTCTCCTCGGGTCCCGTAGTGCTGGGACTCGGTTGATCGCCACTCGCGGCGCCGACGGAGCCGCGGATGTGCGCGGGCGGCGGTCGCGACCTATACGGCTGGAGGTGCGCCGGCTGGCAGGGCCTGCTGCCGCTCGAACCACGACGCGGCTCCAACCGTCACGATCGCGGCATAGGCACCCGTGAAGAACACGCCGATGCAGCAGGCCACGATTCCAACCGCGGCGATGATGCCCGCTACGAACATGATCAATCCCGCCATCACGCTGTTGCTCACGTTGCCCGTCGCCAGCCTCCACACCCTGTCGACGTCCATTCCTCCCGAAAAGCCGCGGTGGTATGTCATCACGATGATCGACGGCAGCAGGAAGTAGAGCAGGGCCTGACCGGCCAGTCCAAGCAGGGAGCCGAGCGCCGAGAGGGAGCTGCCGGAGAAGGCGTGGTGGGCGTTCATCCCGCTGCCCACGCCGCTCACGACGTCACCCGGCAGGGACAGCACCAACGAGTACAGGAGCCACGCGCCGAACAGCCCGATGCCGCGGGCGAGGTGGAAACCGGCAGGCGCGAGCTCCTGGCGGCCGGCGCGGATGTTGTCGAACGTCATCAGCATCCAGCCGGCAAGCGCGATCAGGCCGACGATCGGAATGATCAGGATGAGACCCTGGAGGAGGATCTTTTCGACCCATTTCGGGTCGCGAAATGGGAAGCCGAACGCGTCGCCGACGCTGCTCACGGTTGCAGTCTAGGCCCTCCTAGCGGTCCTTGAGGCGCAGTCTGAGATCGGTCAGGCGGTCAAAAAGTTGCCAAACGTAGCGGCCCGCTCCCCGCTCGCGGTGGAGATGCAGAGCGCGTAAACCGGACCGCTCATGGCGCCGAACGCTATCGCGTCAGACGGCGGTGGCGGGATTCATCGCAACAGGCCGCCGCTGCAGTGCCAGCTTGGCCGCCTGCTTCCAGTGCCGGCCAGACATCCTGGCGTCGCCCCGGGCGTCAAGCAGCTCCGCATATGCGGCGTGAGTCTCGGCCAACCGTTCGGTGCGACCTTCGGCGTTGAGCAGCTTGATGGCGACGCGAAATTCCTTGTCGGCGAGCTCGTGATCGCCGGTTCGCTCATGAAGCTGGCCGAGCAGTGCATGCCCGCTGGCCAGAGCCAGACGTTCATCGAGTCGCTTGGCAAGATCGATGGCCTCTTTCGCCACCTGGATGCCATCGGCAAAGCGCCCCACTCTCAGCTGAAGCTCCGCGACGCTCAACAGCACGTGGCTCTTCATCCTTTCGGTGCCCGCTTCCCCAAGGTGCGCCAGGGCGGCTAGAAAAGCTTCCTCCGCGCGCTCCATCTGGCCCTGTCGCATCAGCAGCAGGCCAAGCTCGTTCTGGCCGTTCGCTTGCAGGGCGGTGTCCTGCTCGAGTGCGTAAAGGGCGAGCGCCTTGTGTGTATATTCGATCGCCCTGCCGATGTCGCCCCGCTCCTGGTAGGCGATGCTGAGTCCGTGATACGTCCTGCCAACACGGGGCAGGTCGCGCATCGTGCCGGCGGTCCGAAGCGCTTCTTCGTAAAAGGCGATTGCCCGCTCAAAGGAATGATTCTTGACGTGAATCGTCGCGATGTGCTCGAGAATCCTCGCCTCCGTGCCCGGTAGGCGAGGTTCCGTGGCGCGGCACAGCTCGAGCGCTCGCTCGGCGACCGAAAGGGCTCGGGGGTCCTCTTTCAGGTAGAGAGCGCTGGCCTCCCAGTCGGCGCACTCGACCGCCAGCCATGGGTCAGGATCCCGCTCTAGAAGGACCTGGGCGCGGCGCAGATGCTCGAGGCCCTCGTCGGGTCGTGCCGAGCGGACCAGCGCCTGGCCCACGTAATGCCGTACACGCGCCTCGAGCTTCGACGCCATGGGGTGTTCCAGCAGAGGAAGGCCAAGCACGATCGCTTTGTCGAATTGATGTTGGAGGCACAGCGCCTGGAGCTCCTCGACCCGAGCATCGACCGGCCCGCGATCCCCGCTCGCGGAATTCCCACCAGAATCTCTTTGGAAATGCTGGACCGCCTTTCCAGTGCGGGCGGCGATGATCTCGAGCGTTCGCATCGAAGGCCGGGCCTTGCCGGCTTCGATGAGAAAGACGGTTTGTCGCGTGAAGTCGGAGCCCGCAAGCTGCGACATGCTGAGGCCGGCCCCGAGTCGGGCCTGCCTGACGAGCCCAGGATCGACCTCGACGCCGGGCAGGCGCCCGCGTGGCTTGGTATGACGATTCCTGATGGTGGCGTTATATCACGCCTGACGGTCTCAAATGATGCGTAAAGTCACGCGGGCGACCCCCGTAATTAAATTCCCGGCCCGATGCTGTCTGCCAGGACTGGCGCGACGGTCAGCACCACAGCAACGATGGTCAGGACGGCGGAGAGAATGAGCTTGCGCATAGTGCGCCTCCATTGGAATGGGCCGGACGGCGCCGGCCCTTGGGCGCGATATAGCAGCCATGGGCCATGTCGTCAAGTCTCGTGCAGCCAATGAATTAACGACCGGCGCTGCGGATCGGGGCGATGATGGCATCAATACGCCAGGGCCACCGGAACTCCAGCACGCACCAGTCGCGGGCGACTCAGGTCCATGCACTGCTGGTCGAGAGCAGCAGAGTTAAGAGGCGGCTAAGGGGAAGTCAAGGCTTGGGGCGAGCCCCTGCACGAGCCCCGGGCGTCCTAACCTATCAGTAGTCGGGCGTGCCTGGAGGGTGAGGCCGGCACCACGGTTGGGGACTGCCTGGGAGGAAATGCCGTGAGCGTAGCGTTTGATCCGGCCGTGCTCAAGATGGTCGAATCCGAGGTGCGGACCATCAAGACCGAATACCGCGGCCTGCTGTCCGAGCAATCGATCGACTCCATGGCGGACGAGTCACTCCAGCGCCTGGCAGGTTCCCGCGTGCCGCAATTCGTACCTCTCTTCGTAGGTCGGTTCACACGCGAGCGGATCAAAGAGATCGTGAGCTCGCCTTCCCACACCGGCAAGATTCAAGAGCAGGTCGGAGCCAAGACCAACAGGTAAACGAAGGCCTCGCGCGGCTCGCGTGGTCACACCACCGACGTGCACGTCGAGACCGGGTGCAGACCTGGCAGCGAGCCCCCGCCACACGCCCAGGCACGACCTTCGTACAGAGCGAGCTCGAATCCGTGTCGTGGCACCAGCATCGCGCCGAGAGGGCTCCATGCGGTCGGGTCCGGCAGCTCGGCGAACTGGTCGCTGATCCTGGTCTCCCCCGCGTCTTCGCCACCGACGATCACCGCCCGGCCGTCCTCCAGCGCCGCGGCCCCAGCGCCGCTCGTGGGCTGCGGTAGGTCTGGAAAGCGAAGCCAGGACGAGGTCCTGGTGTCGAAGCAATCGACGCGTGCTGTCGCGGGCGAACGGCCACCGGCGGCGCAAGCGCTGAATCCGAACACGAATCCCGCGACGTGGTTGCGCGGCGCGGGCAGGGCGGGCAAGTCAGACCAGGCGCCCGTCTTTGGGTCATAGACCTCGGCCGCCGCGACGTTGGCGGCGGCGTTGTTGCCACCGATGACGTATAGCCGGTTCGCAGCTGCGAGGAGGGTGTGGCCGCCCCGTGGGTGTCGCATCGGGGCCAGCTCGGTCCACGATGGCCCGTCAAGACGAAAGAAACGAGCGCTGTCACCACCGAAGCTGTGACCGCCGGCGACGTAGACGTGGCCGTCGAGAGTTGCCGCGGACGTGTGATCCAGGCCGAGCGGCAGCCGTGGGCCGGCGCTCCATGCGTTTCCGTCGAAAACCCAGACCGTCTTCAGGCTGTTGCCCACGGCATCAAAGCCACCGACCACGTAGAGCTTTCCGCCGGCAGCTGCGGCGCCCGATTCCTCGAGCGCCACCGGAAGCGATGCCTCCATGCGCTGGGCGGGCGGCGGAGACGGCGACGGTGAGATGGCGACGGGACTTGCGCTTGGGCTCGAATCTGGAGACCGAGGCGCAGGCGTCGTAGCCGCGGCCTGCGGTCCGCCGCATGCGACGAGTGCGATGACCGCCAGGAAATGAAGTCGGACCTGCGCTTGGATCTCTTAAGCGGGCTCCGACGCGAGCGCATCGGTGGGTTTTCCCATAGTGCGGTGCCTGACTATACGTTTTGAGACCTGAAGCGCTACTGCAAGAGCCGGTCGTAGAGCCGGACCATCTCAGACGCGATGGCCGGCCAACCAAAGTGTTGGACGACCCGCTCGCGTCCCGCCGTACCCATCTTTGCGGCCAGGGTTGTGTCCCTTAACAGCTCCTGGATGCGATCGGCCAGCGCAGTGGTGAAGGTATCCAGGTCAGCTGGATCGAGATCCACCAGGTAACCCGTCTCGCCGTCGACCACGATCTCCGGGATTCCGCCGACGCGCGATGCAACGACCGGCGTCTCGCACGCCATCGCCTCCAGGATGACCAGACCAAAAGGCTCGTAGATCGAAGGGCAAACGAACACAGAGGCGTGCGAGTGAAGATGAATCAGGTCCTCTCGCGATATGAAATGGTCGATCCAGATCAGGTTGCCTCGCTCGGCGGAGACGCGGCCGGCAAGAGCCGACACCTCAGCGGCGATTTCGGGCGTATCCGGACTGCTGGCCACGATCACAAGCTGATATTGCGGATCCAGTTTTAGCGCCGCAGCGAGAAGCAGCGGCAGTCCTTTCTGTCTGGTGATGCGGCCATTGAAGAGGACGAACGGCCGGCTCGGGTCGATGCCAAACCTCGTCAGCGTCTCCGGCGACGGTTGCGGCCGGTAGATCTCGGGATCGATTCCATTGTGAATCACGTGGACGCGGTCCGGGTTGAGTGCGGGGTAGCAATTCAGCACATCCTCGCGAACCCCGCGTGACACGGCGATCACCGCGTCCGCAGCCTCGATCGCGGTTCGCTCGCAAAACATGGAGAGCGCATATCCCCCGCCGAGCTGCTCAGCTTTCCACGGTCTAAGTGGCTCGAGGCTGTGGATGGTCATTACGTGTGGAATCGACCACATGAGCTTTGAGAAGTGC
>Ga0209009_1000613_pt1 | contig 11815 bp, 11 predicted proteins | sample BlaSpr_A8_OM3_M2_FD_187979 | JGI IMG/M metagenome (GOLD analysis project Ga0209009, IMG submission 187979) | Forest soil microbial communities from Thunder Bay, Ontario, Canada - Black Spruce, Ontario site 2_A8_OM3_M2 (SPAdes) (version 2) | ecosystem: Environmental > Terrestrial > Soil > Boreal... | reverse complement strand
GGGCCCAGGGCAATCCTTACTCTGTCATCCTGAGCGAAGCGAAGGATCTGCTGCCGTCGCTCCGCGCTCGCCCGGGGCCCTTGACTCTCAACGTTTTCGGATCCTCACCTCCGAGACGACAATGCCGGAGAGAACGAGTACGGCACCGGCAGCGCCGCGCGGGCCGAGGCGCTCCCGCAGGAGCCACGCCGCGAAGAGAGCCGCGAAGACGGGCTCGAGCGCTAGGAGGATTGCACCGTGCACGGCGGACATCCGTCCTTGCGCCCACGTCCAGCCGAGGAAGGCCAAAACCGTGCAGACGCTTCCCAGGTAGGCGACAGTGGCGGGAAAGCCTTCTCGCCACGGGATCGGCCGCGCCTCGAGCGCCGCGGCGGGAACGTCGGCCAGGGCAGGCAGCCGGAGAACGAGCGAGAGGGCTCCCGCGACCGCGGCGGTGACCGCGAGCTGGATCGCGGTCAGCCAGAGCGCGTCGTGCGCGCCCGCCCGCTCGGCGAGCTCCACGCCGTAGAAGGCGAAGACCACGCCGCAGGCGGCGACGAAGAGGTCGCCGCGGCTGACGGGACCTCCCGCCGCCGGAAGTGTCAACAGGACAAAACCCATCGACGCGAGCGCGATGCCGAGACCATTCTCGATCGACGGAAGCCGGCGCGTCCGGAAGACGGCCACGAACGGGGTCAGAACGACCGCCAACCCGGTCAGGAACGCGGCCTTCGTCGCCGTGGTCTCCGCCTGACCGACGACCTGCAACGACATGCCGAGAGCCAGGAGCGAGCCGAGGACGAGCCCGTCCCTCAAAGCCAGACGCGATTTCTGTCTTCGGGCCACCATTACGGCGGCAAGCCCGGCCGCGACGAGGAACCGCCAGAAGAGGAGCGCGAGCGGCGGCGCGTCGTCCAGCGCGTTGCGAACGACGACGAACGAGGAGCCCCAGAGGAGCGTGACGGCCCCGAGCGCGAGATCCGCGCGCAGACTCTCCGAGCGGTGCCGCGGCGATTCAGACATCCCATCCCTCAAACACGGTCCTGGCGCTTCCGTTTCAAAGAATCCAAGCTACCATTGAGCTTCTTGACGAACAGCTCTTCGCCCCGCGTGCGCTTCGCGCCCTCCCCGACCGGGTCCCTCCACGTCGGCGGAGCGCGGACGGCGCTGTACAACCTGCTCTTCGCGCGCAAGGAGAAGGGCACGTTCATCCTCCGGATCGAGGACACGGACGTCGAGCGCTCGCGGGAAGAGCTCTCGGCGCAAATCCTCTCCGCGATGGCATGGCTCGGGCTCGATTTCGACGAGGGGCCTTACTACCAGTCGCAGCGCCACGACCTTTACCGCGCGGCGGCCGACCGGTTGATCGCCGAGGGAAAGGCGTACCGGGCCTTCGAGACGCCGGAGGAGCTGGACGCCGCGAGGAAAAAGGCGGAGGCGGAGGGGCGCTCCTACCGCTACTCCGGGGCGGGGCGCGCCATTTCGCCGGAGGAGAGCGAGCGGCGGGCTCGCGCCGGCGAGCGCCACGTCGTGCGGCTCCGGATGCCGGCCGAGACGATCGTCGTCGAGGACATGATCCGCGGACGGGTCGAGTTCCCCGCCGACGCGCTCGACGACTTCGTGCTCGTGCGCTCCGACGGGCATCCCCTTTATCACTTCGGCGCCTGCGTGGACGACGTGGACATGCGCATCACGCACGTCCTGCGGGGAGACGACCACCTGGCGAACACGCCCAAGCACGTCGCGCTCTTTCGCGCGCTCGGAGCTCCGGTCCCCCGTTTCGCACACCTCGGCATGATCCTCGGCACCGACAGGAAGAAGCTCTCCAAGCGCCACGGCGCCGCGGCCGTCGAGGAATGGCGCGACCAGGGGATCCTCCCCGAGGCGCTCTTCAACTTCCTCGCGCTGCTCGGCTGGGCACCGGGCGAGGACCGCGAGATCCTCCCGCGCGTGGAGATGGAGCGCGAGTTCTCCCTTGAGCGCCTCGGCCCCTCGCCGTCCGTCTTCGACCCCGAGAAGCTCCTCTGGATGAACGCGCAATACATGGCGAGGATGCCGGCCGAGGATCTCCTCGCGCGCTCCGCGGTCTACGCGCCGGCGGGAATTCCCGAGCACGAAATCGCCAGGAAGGCGATCGAGCTGCACCGCACCCGCGCCCGCACGACGATCGAGATGGGACGCGCCCTCTCCATGTACGCGAACGACCCGGCCGAATACGACACCGACGGCATGAAGAAGCAGGTGAAGCCCGAGACCCCGGCCGTCCTCGAGAAGCTCATCGCGCGCTACGAGAGCCTGGTGGAATGGAAAACGGAAACGCTCGAGGCGGCGCTCCGCGCGATCGCGGAGGAGAGCGGGGTCTCGGCCGGAAAGCTCATCCACCCGACCCGGCTCGCGCTGACCGGAATGACCGTCGGCGCTCCCCTCTTCGACGTCGTCGCCCTGCTTGGCAAGGAGACTTCGCTGCGCCGCCTCCGAAATTTCCTCGAGGCGATCAGGCCGCACACGCCACCCCTGTCATCCTGAGGAGCGCAGCGACGAAGGATCTGCCCCGGCTGACCAACTGGAGCAGATCCTTCGCTCCGCTCAGGATGACAAGAAGTGCCCCGGTCGCGGCGCGTGAAGTCTCCTGAGGTAATCGAAGGAGGAGGCGCGCGCCGCGGGAGCGGAGCGCGAGGACGGGACCAGGCGACGTTAGTTCTTGACCCGGTAGTCCTCGCGCAGGTGGCGCAGCTCTTTGAGCGCTCCGCGCAACACGCCGACGACGCGGGAAACCTCGCGGCCGTAGAACTTCATCTCCGCGTCGCAGTCGGTCAAGCCGTAGATCGCCTCGTCCTTCTCCAAACGGTCTTTTTCGTAGGAGAGCCGTTCGATCAACTCGTCCAGCTCGCTGCGCAGAACGAACGCGATGTCCCGCACACCGAGGAACCGGCTGCACTGCGGGCAATGCACTTCCTCGCTGCCCGTGTCCGGCACGTCATCGATGATGAACTGCCGTTCGCAGCGCGGGCACTCGAAGACTTCCGGAATCATGACGGGAGGAGTCTACGCTCGGACGCCGCCTCCGCGGCCATCAAAAATGGAGGCCCGGCTTCCCAGCCTTCACTGTCCTTCGAAAGGACGAGCACGTCTCCGCTTGCAGGGCTCCCCGTAGGCCGGGAACTCGTGTAAGTCCCCTCCCTCCCCGGCAACGGGGCTGGACTATCCTTCGCCCAAGGTCTCACTCGTCTCTGCAAAGGAGGAGGACCCATGAAGGGCATCAACCTTGGTCGGGTCATTCTGGGGGGTCTCGTGGCCGGCGTTCTCATCAACATCTCGGAGTTCGTTCTCAACACGATCGTTCTGAAGACCGACATGGAAGCCGGGATGAAAGCGCTGGGGAAGACCGTCCCTCAGTCCGGAGACACGATCGCCGTCTGGACCATTCTCGGTTTCGCGATGGGAATCGCCTCGGTCTGGCTCTATGCAGCGATCCGGCCGCGCTATGGAGCCGGCGCCGCAACAGCCGCGCGCGCGGGCGTCGCCGTCTGGTTCTTCGGCTCGCTGGTGTGCACGGTCGTCATGGTGAACATGGGACTGTTTCCGTTCAGAGCGCTGCCGGTCGTCTGGGAGCTCGTGCAGGCGATCATCGCCACGATCATCGGCGCGTGGCTGTATAAAGAGGAAGGAGCGGCCGCAGCGGCATAAACGGGTTGGGGTCAGCGTCCGGGATCCTGGCTCGCCCGCCAGGATGAGGATGCTGACCCGTCTTTCAAGAGATTACGTTGAGTCGCTCCCTGGGCGCGCCGTCTCCCTTCTATTCCTGAAGGGCCTCATGGACGAACGTAATCGCGATCGAGCCCTCCCCGACAGCCGAGGCGACGCGTTTGACGTTGCCCCGGCGCACGTCACCGACCGCAAAGACTCCGGGAAGGCTCGTTTCGAGCAGATGCGGCGGCCGCGCGAGCGGCCAGTGCGCGGCGGCGCGGTCCTCTTCCGACAGGTCCTGCCCCGTTTTGATGAACCCGTCCTCGTCCATTGCGACACAGCCTTCGAGCCAGCTCGTGCTTGGAACCGCTCCGGTCATCGAGAAGAGGTGCCGGATGTCATGAGTCGTGACGGCCCCGGTCTCGTTGTCTCGCCAGCTCACGCGCTCGAGAGAATTGACCCCTTCGAGGGCCACGATCTCTGTTTGCGGCCGGAGCACGATGGCTGGGTTGTCCTCGATCCGGCGAATCAGGTATCGCGACATGCTTTCGGCGAGTCCCGTGGCCCGGACGAGCACGTGCACGCGCTTCGCGGTCTGTGCCAGGAACATGGCCGCCTGTCCCGCCGAATTGCCTCCGCCCACGACAACGACCTCCTCGGCGCGGCACAGTTGCGCCTCGATCGGCGTGGCGAAGTAGTACACCCCCGCGCCTTCGAAGCGCGCCAGGTTCTCGACGCCCAACTTCCGATATCGCGCGCCGGTCGCGATGACCACCGTCCGCGCCAGAACGCGCGTACCGCCGTCGATCTCGATCGCGTACGGCCTCCTCTCGCACGAGAGTCGTCTCGCTCCCTTCGCGATCAATAACTCCGCCCCGAACTTCTCCGCCTGCGTCAGCGCCCGCGCCGCGAGATCCTGGCCCGAGATGCCGGTCGGAAATCCGAGGTAGTTCTCGATCTTCGAGCTCGAGCCGGCCTGTCCGCCGGGCGCCTCGGATTCGAGCACCAGGACATCGAGCCCCTCCGAGGCCCCGTACACCGCCGCCGCGAGGCCTGCCGGCCCGGCACCGATGATGAGGACGTCGCGGAGGCGCGCCTGGTCGATCGCTTCGTTGAAACCGAGACAGTCGGCGATCTGCAGGTTGGTCGGGTTCCGAAGCACCACCGTGTCACGGCAGATGAGCACGGGCACATCGGCGACCCCGACGCCGAACCGGTCGAGCAGCTCCTGCACCCCCGAATCGTGATCGAGGTCCACGAAGGTGTAGGGATGTCCGTTGCGGGTCAGGAACTCCTTGACGCGCAGCGTGCCCTGACAAAAGCTCGACCCGATGAGCACGGCGTCTCCGAACCCGTGGGCGATCAGCTCGACCCGGCGAAGAATGAAGGCTCGCAGGAAGATGTCGCCGAGCTCGCTGTCGGTCTGGACGAGAGCGACGAGGTCGTCCCGCTTCACGTCGATCACTTCTCCCGGCTCGCCAACCCGAAGGCTGACGAGCGCCTGCCGCCCCGAGAGCATGTTGGTTTCGCCCGTGAACTGGCCCGGCCTCTGAATCGCGACGATCTCCTCGGCATCCGCCGACCGCCGGACGAGCTCGATGGAACCGGCGGTGACGACGAAGAACGACTCGGCCTGCTGGCCCGCCGACGCCAGCACCTCTCCGCTCGAAATCGGACGGATGCGCCCATGGGCGGCGACGCGCGCGACCTGCTCCGGCGTCAGCGTGGGAAATACCTGGTCGGCACGCGACGACATCGTCAGCGGGAGAACGGACTTCGGCGAGCTCATCTCAACGTCGCTCCCAAAGCAAAGAGGACACTCCAGTCCCGAGGGGCCTGAGGGAGGAGCCTTGCGATGCGGGAACCCGCAGCGATCGCGCACCGGCGCGATGCGCGAGGGCGACGTGCTCCGAGACCGTTGAAAGGCCCTGTCATCACGAATCGGCCTTCCAAAGGCGTTTGCGAAAGTACTCTTTCCAGCCCTCGGGAAGCGCGGGAATCTCGGCGGCCCGTCGCAGAAGTTCCTGGTTCTCGGCGTCGGTGGTGTAGAGATTCACGATATCGGTGACGGTCAGCCCGCTTTCCGGGCTCGTTCCTCGTTCGATCGGATCACCCGCCCCGACTTCTCCCTCGCGAAGGACGGCCAGATAGAAGCCGGCGCGTTTGCTCTGAAGAAACCGCTTCACCATGGCGGGACTGTCAAAGCGAATCCCCAGCTTGAAGCACGGCATTCGCGGCTGCGTCACAGTGAACTCGGCTGAGCCAACCCGAAGCCTATCTCCAACCAGGAGCTCTCCTTCGAGGAGCCCCTCCGTGGTGAAGTTCTCGCCGAAGGCTCCCCACGGGAGGTCGACGTCACGAAGCTCCTTGCGCCAATACGAGTAGTGCTCGGCCGGGTATGCGTACACGGCCTTGTCGAGCCCGCCGTGCACGGAGAGGTCCGACTGCTGATCGCCGTCCAGGTTGAGCTTCGCGACGTGAATTCGGCCTTCGACGGGGCTCTTCCAGATCGACGTTCGTACGACCTTCCCGAGCCAGGTGACGTCTCGTGGAAGCCCTACGTTGACGGAGATCAGCTTCATCGCGAGAGGGACCATCGAGTCTTCATCGGCCGCGGAGGCGGTGGGCCGCTTCCGAGCGCATGCGCTGCATGGCGTTGGTCTCCTGGTCCGAGTAGCGCTCGTCTTTCCAGGGGTCGGCGTGAAGGTGATAGCCGTTGACCTCCCAGAAACCCGGGGCGTTGATGTCCAGGAACTTGAACGTCCGGATCCATTTGGCGCTCTTCCAGAAGTAGAGCTTCGGCACGAGGAGCCGGCAGGGGCCTCCGTACTCCGGCGGCAAGGCCTGTCCGTCGTGCTTGATCGCCAAGAGCGCGTCCTCCGCATTCAGGTCCGCAAGAGGGATGTTCGTCGTGTAGCCCTCTTGCGTGTGAGTCATCACGGCGACGGCCTCATGTCGGACGTTCACACGGCGCAGGATTTCTGAGACGGCGAACCCCCTCCCACCGGTTGTCGTAGCGGCTCCAGCGCGTCACGCAGTGGATGTCGGAGGTGACCTCGACCCTCGGCAGCTCGAGGAACTCCTTCCACGTCCACGAGACTTCCTCGTTGACGAGGCCAAAGCAGCGAAACGTCCAGGTCTGCAGGTTGGCGCGCGGCGTCTCCCCGTAAGTCAAGACGGGCCACTTTTGCGTGAGAACCTGCCCGGCCGGCAGGCGCCCGCGCGTCTCCGAGTCTCTCATCTGACGCCCTCCAGTCTCCGAGAGATTTCAGGCCAAGTCGAACACCAGGACTTCGGCCGAGCCCTGGCCGACAAACCGCAGGCGGTTCTCGCCGCTGACAGCCGCGCCATCTCCCCCTCGGAGGTCCGTCCCGTTTAAGGAAACCGAGCCGCGTGCTACGTGGATCCAGGCGTGGCGGCCAGGTGCGAGAGGCAGCTCGCGCTGCTCGCCTTCGCCGATGAGCGTGACGGACAGGTTCACGTCCTGTGCGACCTGGAGGCTCCCGTTCCGTGCGTCCCTCGAGGCGAGGAGGACGAAGGACCGCTTCGCCAGATCGCGGTCGAAAGCCTGCTGGCCGTAAGCCGGGTCGAGGCCCTGCTTGTCGGGCAGGATCCAGACCTGCAGAAAATGCACGGGCTCTGACTTCGAGTGGTTGTATTCGCTGTGCCTTACCCCCGAGCCTGCCCGCATGAACTGGATTTCTCCCGGCCGGATCACGCCGCCGCCGCCCGTGCTGTCCTTGTGCTCGAGCGCGCCCTCGAGAACATACGACAGGATTTCCATGTCGCGGTGGCTGTGAGTGCCGAAGCCCTGCCCGGGCTCGACCCGGTCGTCGTTTAACACGCGCAGGGCGCGAAACCCCATGTGCTTGGAGTCCTCGTAGCCGCCAAAAGAGAAAGTGTGCCGGCTGTCGAGCCACCCCATCTGGGTGTGTCCCCGCTCCTCGCCGCGTCGAACGTCAAGCATGCTCCGTCACGCCTTGAGGAATGCCAGCAGGTCGGCGTTGATCAGGTCCTTATGCGTCGTGCACATGCCGTGCGGCAGGCCCGGGTAGACCTTGAGCGTCGAGGTCTTGACGATCTTGGACGAGAGAAGGGCCGAGGCGCCGATCGGGACGATCTGATCGTCGTCGCCGTGCAGGATGAGCGTTGGAACGTCGAACTTCTTGAGGTCTTCCGTAAGGTCGGTCTCGGAGAACGCCTTGATGCAGAAATAACTGGCGGGGAACCCCGCCATCATCGACTGGAGCCAGAACGAGTCCCGGACGCCTTGCGAGACCTTCGCTCCCGCCCGGTTGTACCCGTAGAACGGCATGCTCAAGTCCTTCCAGAACTGCGAGCGGTCGGCGACGACGCCGGCGCGGATCTGGTCGAACGCCTCGATCGGCGTCCCGCCGGGGTTGGCCGCCGTCTTCAGCATCAACGGCGGGATCGCGCCGATCAACACGGCTTTGGCCACGCGCTTCGTGCCGTGGCGGCCGATATAGCGGGCGACTTCGCCTCCGCCCGTCGAGTGCCCGACATGGATCGCCTTCTTAAGGTCAAGCGATTCGACGAGCGCCGCAAGGTCGTCGGCATAGGTGTCCATGTCGTTGCCGTTCCAGGGCTGGCTCGAGCGGCCATGGCCGCGGCGATCATGGGCGATGCATCGGTATCCGCGGGAAGCCAGAAAGAACATCTGGTCTTCAAAGGCATCCGCGGAGAGCGGCCAGCCATGGCTGAAAACCACGGGCTGTCCGCTGCCCCAGTCCTTGTAATAGATCTGCGTGCCATCCCTGGTCGTGATCGTGTTCATGGGCTGTTCCCCCTTCTTGCGGATGTCCTTTGGGTTGAAACGTGGCTACCCATCTTTTCTCCTGCCTGAGAAAGCCCCTTCCGTCTGCTCCGTGCAAGTACGCTCCGGACCTGTCCGCGATTCACGGAGATCCCTTTCCGCCGCGACCCGCCTATTTTCAGATGTTTAGCCTCCAACGACGCGGGACGAACCTGGGAAAGCGGAACGGCTTTGATGGCATCCAGAAGGTCGCTCTGCGCCCTGTTTCTGCCGGTCAGGTAGCGGGACCGAGAGTGCGATCCCTATTGACAAAATCTGGTGCCAGCCGTATTAAGCGCTCACCAAAGCCTGTCGCCATCCCGGGGCTTCGCGGAAGCGATTGAAAGAGGAGGCTCAAATGCTCAACCCGCGGATTTCTACCCTCCTGAGTTGTGCCGTGCTCGCGACTCTCCTGGCCGCTCCCATGTCGGCCCAGCCCTCCGAGGGAAGGATCGCCGGCTCCGTGCGCAGCGCGAGCGGCGAGGCGATACCCGGTGCTACGGTCACGATCGTTAACCAGGAGAACGCGGCGACACGCGTCGTCCGGTCCGGCGCGAACGGTGCCTACGCGGTCGCCGGTCTCGCTCCGGGCCTCTATGCCGTGTCGGCCGAGCTGCCGGGCTTCCGAAAGGTGATCGAGAGGGGCCGGCGGCTCGATGGCGGCGCAACGCTCACCGTCGACTTCACCCTCGAGCTGAAGGTCGCGGAGGACGTCAAGGTCACGGCGATGAAACGCGATGAAACCGTGAGCAAGACGCCCTTCTCCATCGCGGCGCCCACCGAGGAAGTCCTGCGGGACCGCGGCGTGGAGAACATCGAGGACGTGGCCGCCAACGTGGCCGGCTTCTCCGTACAGAACCTGGGGCCCGGCCAGAGCCAGGTCGCCATCCGCGGCGTCTCCTCGGGCCAGATCGCGCGCGATCAGCCGGGCGTCAAGGAGTCGGTGGGAGCCTATCTGGACGAATCGGTCATCTCACTCTCCCTCTTCACCCCGGACCTCGATCTCTTCGACGTGTCTCGCGTCGAGGTATTGCGCGGCCCGCAGGGAACCTTGTTCGGCTCCGGCTCGGAGTCGGGCACGGTGCGCTACATCAGCAACCAGCCCGAGCTCACCGTGAGCAAGTATTTCGGCGAGCTGACCGGCAGCACGATCGGCGGAGGCGGCCAGGGCGGCAGCGCCAAAGTCGGCTTCAACGCGCCGTTGAGCAGCATCAGCGCCCTGCGCGTCGTCGGGTACTACGATCGGCTGGCAGGCTGGATGGACGCGGTTCAGCCCGATCTGAGTGTCAAGAGAAACGTCAATGCCGGCGACCGCAGTGGGTTGCGGGCGGCGCTCGAGATCGCCCCGGACGAAAACCTCACCATCACTCCCCGGTTCGTCTACCAGACGGAGAACATGGAAGGGTGGAACCGCATCGACATCTACAACATCCTGGCCAATCCCTTCACGACGACGCGGCCGAAGGTGACCCTCGGCGACCGCCAGCTCTTCACCCAGATCGACGAACCCTTCACCGACAAGTTCCTGCTCGGCGATTTGAACATCAAGTACAACTTCGGCGACGTCGCGTTGACGTCGATCACGTCGTACACCAAGCGTGACATTGATGTGTTGCGCGATGCGGGCGCGCTCACCTCGAGCATCACCGGCGGCTCGTTCGGCCTGCCCGCGTCGGTCTACACATTGAACGCGCCGCTGGACGATGCCACAACGGCCAGATCGTGGACGGAGGAGTTGCGTCTCTCCGGCGGAAGCGACCGCTTCAAGTGGGTCGGCGGCGGCTTCTACGCCGACTCGAAGCGCGCGTATGGGCAGAACCTGATCGTGAGCGGCTACGAGGCTCTCGAGCCGACCGGCTCGTTCGCCAACACCCGAACCGTCGCGCCCAAGGACTCCCTGTTCTTCTCGGACCTGAACTACAAGCTCCGCCAGTATGCTTTCTTTGGCGAGGGAACGTTTGCAGTGAACAGCCAGTTCAGCCTGACCGCCGGCCTGCGCTACTACCACTACAACGAGGACAAGGCGCAGATCTTCGACGGTCTCTTCGGCGCCGGCGCGGACGGCAAGCCCCAATCGCAGCCGGGCACGGCAAAGGCCGACGGGGTCGCGCCGCGTTTCATCGCCAGCTACAAGCTGAACGACAGCACGACTCTGAATGCCCAGGCCTCCAAAGGCTTCCGCCTGGGCGGCGTCAACGATCCGCTCAACGTGAACCTGTGCACCCCCCAGGACCTGATCACCTTTGGCGGCCGGGACGCATGGAAGGACGAGGTTTCCTGGAACTACGAGATCGGCTCGAAATCCCGGATTTTCGGCGGCCGCGGCTACGTTAATGCCTCGGCGTTCTACGTGGACATCAAGGACCTCCAGGTGACGGTGACCGCGGGCTCCTGTTCCTCCCGGCTTATCTTCAGTGTGCCGAAGGCGCGCAGCGTCGGAGGAGAATTCGAATTCGGGGCGGCGCCGAACGACCGCTTCGACTTCGCCCTTTCGGCCGGCTATAACGACTCGACCCTCCGCTCCACCGTGACCGCCCCGCAGCCGGTCGGCCCCCCCGTGATCGTGTCCGGCATCGAGAGCGGCGCACGCCTGCCGAGCGTGCCCAAGTTCCAGGCGGCCCTCGCGTTGACATACCAGCAGCCGGTTGCCGAGGGATTCCAGGGCTACGGAACCGGCAATTACACACATGTGGGCTCGCGGTTCACGCAGGTCGGTGACAACCTCCTCGGCACGCTGAATCTGCTGTCGTTCGGGAAGAACGCGATCGGCGGCCCGCTGACGCAATCGACCTTCACGTACAATCCGCTGTTGCCGGCCTACGACATCGTGAACCTGCGGCTGGGCGTCCGCCACGGCAACTGGGACATGGCGTTCTATTGCAACAACCTGACCGACGAGCGGGCCTTCCTGGCGCTGGATCAGGAGCGCGGCACCCGTGCCCGCATCGGTTACCTGACCAACCAGCCCCGGACGTTCGGCATCAACACCCGAGTCGATTTCTAACCGTCGCTTCGCGCCGCGAGGGACCTGCGCCTGACGGCGCACCAGCCCGCGGCTCGGCCGGATGCGGCCTCGACCGCGAGCCTGGTCCCGCGCGACGCTACGCTCCCGCAGCGCGAGGCTCCTCCCCTCTGGGAGACTCCTCGCGCTGCGACCGGAGCAAGACCGCTGGGCTGATCCACCGAAGGGCCTCTCCTGTCCTAATACACTGCGCGCTTTTGGATTTTTTGTTTGGTGGCGAGGCTGAAGCGGGGCTCGGCGTGGCCACCTTCCAGGATGCGCGCTGTCACGTACTCGCCCACCGCCGGACCGTGTTTGAAGCCGTGGCCCGAGCC
>Ga0209009_1000612_pt1 | contig 11834 bp, 6 predicted proteins | sample BlaSpr_A8_OM3_M2_FD_187979 | JGI IMG/M metagenome (GOLD analysis project Ga0209009, IMG submission 187979) | Forest soil microbial communities from Thunder Bay, Ontario, Canada - Black Spruce, Ontario site 2_A8_OM3_M2 (SPAdes) (version 2) | ecosystem: Environmental > Terrestrial > Soil > Boreal... | reverse complement strand
TTGGATACAGAACTACCGACACCTACATCACCGCCATCTGGCACGGCTGCGGAAACCTCCCCCTTGAGTAAGCACACTTTCCGGAGACGAGCCCAAAAATGAAAGCGCCCGGGAATGAAGAATCAGGCCCTTGCTCTCGTCCCTACGGCAAAGAATAAACAGGCCCCGGAGGTACCGGGGCCTGTTTATTTGAAGATGGATGCTCTTATTGCGGCACAGCCTGGATGAAGTTCGTGTCGAGGGTCACCTTATCGACCGTGAAGGCGTAGGCGCCCACCCGGCCGCCAATGACCTGGTCGATCCGAATCGAGACCGGCGTGCCGGGATTCCTGAAGTTCATGCTCGTGTCCGTCAATGAGATTTGCCCGTAATGCGGGCTCGACCCGCCCAGGACGAAGCCCACCGAGCCCACCTCCGAACCGTCGGGACCGACCGCGACGATCCGTCCCGTCACCGGTCCCGCATCGATCGCGAAAACCCCGATACGGGAGCCATAGCGGACGCTGTCCTCGGCGCCCGTCAAGAAAAGGTTATGACCCTCGCTTCCGACCAGGGCGCTGGTATAGACGGCCAGCTGCGAGCCTGCGGTACCGGTCTTCTGGTCGTCGTAGTTGCGCGAGCCAATGACGAGCGGTTGCGTCGCGGAATCTGCGTCCTCGGGATAGGAGATTCGAAGAACCCCCGCGCTGTTGCCGGAAAGGTCGACGGTGGTGTCCGTCGCGAGCAGCGCGCTGACGACGTCGTCCTTAGTGAGCAAGGTACCCGCGTCGACAGGGACTTTATAGACGTGAGCCACGTGTTCCGTAACTCCGTCGGAGGTGTACGAGAACTCGAAGTCGAGATTCCGTCGTTTCGAACCGCGGTTGAAGATCCGCAGGTCGGTGCGCCAATGCGCGCCGTACGTCGTGTCGTAGCGGGAAACTCCGGCTAACCAGTAAGAGACGGAGCCGTTCGCATCAGCCTGCGAGGCCTGGCTGTCGTCGCTGATCTGGACGAGGTCGTTGGTCTTTCGGTCGAGGGCAGTCCCGAACGCGAGCAGCGCTCCGCCGCCCGCGGAGGTTCGGGTCGCCTTCAGCACATAGGACCTGCCGTCGGCCAGGCCGAGGTCGCTGTCTCGCAGGTAGATCTGTTGGTAAGGGCGAAGACTGGTGAATCTCCGGAACTTCACGAGGTTGCCCGAGCCATCCAGGATCTGAACGGCCGAACCCTGGTCGTCGGCGGCTTCGAGCTGAAAGTCGCCGGGAGAGCCGGAGGCGTTAAAGAGCGTAATGACGAAGCGGTAACTCGGGTCCGACCGAAGGCCGATCAAGACCTGCCCCCCCTGCGGAGCGGCGGGAGGTGGCGCGGAAGCCGCGAACGTCGCCGAGACCGAGGTGTCGGCTGCCAGAGTTACGGAGCAGGGGCCGGTCCCCGAGCAGGCGCCTCCCCATCCCGAGAACGTGGAGCCTGAATCGGGCGCCGCCGTCAGCGCCAAGGCTATCCCCTGCGCGAACGGCGCGCTGCAGGTCGTGCCGCAACTGATACCCGACGGAGTACTCGTCACCGTCCCCGTGCCGGTTCCCGCCTTCGTGATCGAGAGCGTGAAATTGCCGGGCGGCGGCGGCGTCGGCGTCGGCGTCGGCGTCGGCGAGGAGCCGTTGAAGCGCGCCGTGACGGTCTTGCTCGCATCCATCGTCATTGCGCATTGGCCAACCGGGTAGTTATCGCAGCCGGTGATGCCGGCAAACGTCGAGCCCGCTGACGCCGTGGGGCTCAACAGTACGGATGTCCCGACCGGGAAGGCGAACGAGCAGGTCGTCGGGCAGTTGATTCCCGCCGGGTCGCTCGTCACCGTGCCGGAGCCGGTTCCGGCCAGGTTGACGGTCAGAGTCGAGTCGAGCGCTTGCTCTCCGGATTGCGTCTGGACTCCGCCCGGCGACTTCGAGAGCACGAGAGAGGTAAACCCCTGCGGCGAGATGTTTCCGGTGCCGTCCACCTGATAGGCCGGCATGCCCGATCCGTAGGAGCTGTCGTTCGGATTGACCTTGGGCTGGAAAGAGACGCGGGCCGTGACCAGGGGCGCCTGTGTGGAGTCCTGATACCGGACCACGAGCGTCCCCTTGTTGTTGCCGCCGTTCAAGGCCGCGACCACGTCGCCGACGGAGTAGGAACCGCCCGGCCCGAGCGCGACCGAGCTGCCGTAGCTCAACTGCGTCAGATCGAGCGAGACGGGGGCGACAGCGTCCGCGACGAACGGAACAAAAGCGAGCGAGATCTTCATCGAAGCCGTTCCGCCGTTGAAGATGGAAACATCAGTGCTCCAGGTCGTCGTTCCATCGTCCAGGTGCGCGGAGCCCGGGACGATCACGGCTCGGAAGGTCGGCGGCGTGATATCGAGGTTGATCGTCGCCGACGAGCTGCCCGACGTGTTGACCTCGTCGCCCCGGACCGTCATGGCTACGGAATGGGGACCCATCGCGGCAAAGGCGTGCGTCGCGGTCCGGGTCGTCGCCGAGCTCCCATCCCCGAAATCCCAGGAGTAGCTCGCGGCGTTGGTCTCGTTTGCCGTGAACGTCACGGGCGCGCCGGTCGGAGCGCTGTATCTCCCGTTAAAGATATTCGGAGTTGCCCCGGAGACAGAGAAGCCGGCCGAGGGGAACGGCAGGCCCGCGATCGTGACGAAGTAGTCGTTACTGAAGGCAGTCGAGCCGACGCTGTCGGTGACCTCCACTTTCACGTTATGCGTCCCCGATGTGGAGTACGTGCAGGTTGCCTGGGACAACTGCGTCCACGGAGCGAGCGGGTTGTAATCGCACTGCCACTTGTAGGTGTAGGGCGAGACGCCGCCGCTGCCAACCGCCGTGAATCTCAACGGCGTCCCTTTCGAGCCTGACGTCGGCCCTTGCAGGGCAACCGACAGCGACCCGCCGACGGGCGGCGTTGGCACCGGCGTGGGAATAGGGGTCGGCGGCGGGGTGGGCACGGGATTGGAGATGTTGACCGGAAGCGACGCCTGGACGCCGCTGACAATGACCCTCAAAGAGCAGGAGGAACACGCGCTTGCCGGCGTCCAGGAAATCGGGACTGTGGCGTCGGCCGAAGATCCGATCGAGGTCGTCCCGGAGCCGGAGACGAGGTCCCACTGGGCGCCGGGATGAGGAGAGAGCGGAATGCTCTCGGAATCCGAGAGGCTGTAAGTCGTGCCGATCTTCGGGCACAAAGTGTTGCCGCAGACCGGGAGCGGATCGATCGAGATCCGCGGGTTGGCCACCCAGTCCGTGGCCGTGAAGTCGCTCGCAACGATCTGTGACAGGGCAGGGCCGACCGACGGCGTAAAGTTGTACCGCAGGTACATGCAGTAGCCGCCGACACTAGGTGGCGCCGGCACGGGCGCCGTGCCCCCCACCGTCAGGAAGGAGGCCGCCAGCGGGTTCGATGCCATCGGCGGCGGCGCCGCGCAGGCGCCCGGGTTCACCAGGTAGTCTACCGAGTTCAACGTCGTCCCGGCGGCGATCCGCATCTGGTTGGTGAGCGTCACCGTCGAATTCAGGAGCACAGGATTGGGAGCCAGTGCGAACGCCGCGACCAGACTTGCCTGGACGATCGCGCCGGAGGCGGTTGCCTGGTACCCGCCCGGGTAGGTGATCGTCAGCGTGAAACCCGTGGCTCCGGCGGGCACGGGAACGACGGCGCTCGACGCGTTGATCGGATTGGGGCCCGTGAAAGACCAGGCAAACGAGGCCTCAGCGAGGTTTCCCTGAGAGGCGCTGGCATCGGCGTTACTGCCCGTCAACACGTTCAAGGTCCCTCCGCTCTTCGCGCAGGTGCCGGTGTAGCCCGTGAGCCCCAGGATGTTCGCCTGCGGGCAGACCACCGCAATGGCCCCGGAGACGAACGGGCTCGCGCTCGCCCCGTTCTGGTTGGCGCTCTGCTCGGCGAACCTGTAGTTGCCGGAGGAGGCCGGGTTCGTCAGGCTGAGGCTAGAGATGCAGTTGGTGCCCAGGCGGATGTCGCCTCTGGTGGGGCCGCTCGGATCGCAAGGGAAGTAACCGGCGATTGTCCCTTCGCTCGAAGGACCGCCCCCTTCATCGCGCTGGAAGCTTCCGGTGTAATTGAAGTCCCAGTCGATGTTGGTGATGGGAGAGCCCGAAGTGGAAGCGTCCTGGAGCTGCCACTTGTCGCCGTAGTAGTTCGTCTTGTCGGTCCGCCCCGCGGCCGACAGATTCGTCGCCGCGGCCACGGCCGTCGGCGGCGCGTTGGGCGGCGCCGTTGGCGTAGGCGTCGGGATTGGAGTAGCGACCCCGCTGGCATGCCAGAGAAAGTTCATCTCGCTGCGGTCCGTGGGCTGGACGGTCCAGGTCCTGCCCTGCGGGTCGGTCGTCTGGGTCGAGTCGGGAATCTCGCCGAGGTTGCCCAGGTACCGCCAGCCCCCTCCCAAGCTGAAGGTCAGCCGATTAGGGCCGGTGGTTGGCGGCCCATTGCAACTTTTGGTCACCGCGGCGCACTGGCTGTTGAACTGCCGCACCAGCACGTAGCTGCCCGAGGAGGAGATTCTCCCCGTCCCGTTGCAGTCGCCGGTCACATAGAAGTTGCTGTCGGAGGGAGGCAGCCCGACGCCGCACTTGGACTCCGCCTCGACGAGCCCGGCCGAAAGAGAGACGGTGTCGAGCCAGAAGAAGCCGAAATCAGTCGTCTGGAGGACGTACTGCCCGTTGTAAATCGGGGGGGTGGAAATGATCACGCTGACGACACCGGAGGCCGTGTAGGCAACATCCTGCGCCGACAGGAGCGCCGGCCAAAAAAACGCCAGCACGGAAAGCGGCAAGAGCAATATCCTGGAACCCTTCAGCGAGTGGATCTGGGGAAGGACATTCATGAGCGAGAAACCCTCCTGGGAGTTGCCGTTTTTGGCGGGCGGTCTATGAGGCATCGAGGCATCGAATCCGAAGCCGAATTTCATATTCCTGGGCGATGCAGGCATCGGCTGAGAACCAGGAATTTGAAATCGGGCCGATAGGCGTCTGAAGAATCCTTTTGGCTACTGGAATCGAAATTTATTGGACTCTTCCAACCAATGAAAAAAAGTGGGCGGGACTTTCGTCCCGCCCACTCCAGAGAAACGACTATGGACCGGTGCCGACGATGACCGGGATGGCCGGCGCCGTAGGCGTCACGCCACCTCCGGCCGGGGCCACCGGCACCTGCAACGGCAGGCAGTTGGACGGATCCAACTGAGCCGCCGTCACGCCTGCGTTGAAGAACGCAGCCGCTCCGTCGAAGTCGTACGTCACGTAAGCCTGGTCCAGGGCTCCTTTGACCGGAGCCGAGTTGTTGAAGAACTCCATGCTGACCCAGCCGGCTTGCCAAGCCGGATGCGAGAAATTCTTGATGTTGGTGCGCTGGGTTTCCAGCGGGAAGTTGAACTTGGGGGCCTTGCACGGCGAGGGGCAGACACCCTGACTGACCGTGTTCTCGTCCTCGTCGTAGAAGGTGAGAGTCACGGTCGGCTCGGCGGTATCGCAGAGCGCCGGAGGTCCGCTGTCGAGCAGGTCGCCTAGTCCGTTCGGATCAGCGAAGCTCGGAACCGCAGAGGCGCGCCACACGTTGAAGAACGAAGTGATCGGGAGGTTGGGCGTCACGGATCCGCCATCGAACCACCGGGCCGCATACTTCAAGCCCAGGGGCTCGCGCTGGTCGCCGCCGCCGCAGTCGAAACCGGCCTGCGGACTGGGGAAGGCGTTGGCGCATCCGGCCGCATCCGGGTTGATCACGTACCGGCGGTAGAAGGTACGGCGGCCGACACAGTTCAGACTGCGGGACGCGGGCCCGCAAGTGCCGGCCGGGCCAGTCGCCGGGTCCCAGCTACCGAAGGTCTTAGCATCGGTGGGCGACCCCGAAGTGTCGGACAGCGAAGCATCCGCTTCGATCGCCACGGCGGGGAAGCCCAGCGTGGGAACGCCGCTGCCCGAGACGTAGATGTAGTCGCCAAAGAGATTGTTCTCCATTCCGATCGCGTCCAGCGTGTAATAGTTAGGATCGCTCGGGTTGGAGAGGTTGCAGTAGTTCACGTGGTCAATCGTGATGTATCCGTGAATCGGGTTCGTGATGATGCCGTCGACATTGGTCCCTCCCACCAATGGACCCGTCGCGCCCGGGCAGGTGTTGGTGTCCGGGGTCCCGTCGAGCGAATCGATGACCTGGCTCAGGAACGGCTGGGAGAATGGCCCGGGCGGGTATGCCACGGTTGCGAGCGTGTTGTCCAGAGGGGTGGCCGAAGTGAACGTCCCCCCGATGCGCAGGAAGCCGCCGGGCGCCGGATAGACTGCCCCGCCGTTGCGCTGGCAAACGTCGCCATTGGCGGTGACCTGAGTACTGGGCTGCCCATAGGAAGGAGGCGTCACACCAGCGGGGCTGTCCTTGACCTCCGGGACATGCACGTGGTTGACCGGGGTCACCGGCAGGAAGCCCTCGAGTATCGACGCCACGGAGAAGGACTGGATGTCGAACCCGGTCAGCGCGATGTTGAAGTCGAGGACCAGCTCCGAACGGTCGTTGAACACGTTGACGTGGGCGAGCATCGGCGCCGAGGAAGCGTTGCCGATCGTCACGAGCGTGTCCAGGGCGTTCGGGGTATTGGCATCGCAAGGGCCGACACCGCAAATCGACCCATCCGGCTTGAAGGTCGCTTGAAAATAGGGGATGAGCAGCGTCGCAGCAGGACGCTGATCAATGGTACACGTGATGGCGCCCGCGCTGGTCGCGATGGCGAGCAGTGCCACGACCGCCAAACACGTCAGGAAGGTTTTCTTCATTGAGATCTCCTAATTACTATTAACTGCGAAAAAAACACGCTTGAGTCCCTTCCCTCGCGCGATCCCATCACCTCCCGTATTTTTTTATTTTCTCAGACCTGATTTCTTGATCTGGTGATACCTGGAGTTCCTTCACCTCCGTGGTTTGCAGGCATCTTCGGCCGTTCCCCAGCGGCTGTCAAGAGGAAAAAAGTCAAAATATGCTTCGGAATCATCGAGGCTTTGCTAAACCCTTTATTCACAACGACTAACGACGATTGAGATAAACGTTCCAGCCGCCGACGTCAGTCGGGCGAGAAGAGGAGGCGGTTTTGGAGAGGACAATGTCGAGCCGGCCGTCGCCGTCTAAGTCGGCCAGCCGAATGCATTGGCCCGGCGAATCGAGCGAGGGTTCCTCGTTCTCCGCCGCCTCCACGAACGTACCGTCGGGCTTCTGAAAGAAGATCCTCAGCCGGTTGACCTCGCTGTCGGCGAACACGACATCGTCCAAGCCGTCTCCGTCCAGGTCTCCCATCGCAAGAGCGTACTGCGCCGACTGACCGGATTTCTTGCGCCAGACCCTGTGCCTGGCCCAGGTGCCGTCTTCAAAACTGTAAACGGTGATCCCCGTCGCGCGAGTCTCCTGCGGCTCGTTGGTAATCATGTAATAGGCGTCGGCGAAGGCGGGAACTCGCCTGGCTCCAAAGGTCCCGGGCTCCGTGGCGAAGTGATAGGCGTAGATCTCGATCGCCGGGAAACTGACGGGCTCGAAGCGTCCGTTGCCCAGGTTCCTCCAGAGCAGCGTCATTGCCCCGATGTAATAGCTCCCCGTCAGGACGTCGGCGCGTCCGTCCCGGTCGAAATCCCAGGAGTGGAGAGAATTGGAGTAGAAGGCGCCGAGGATCCCGTCGCTCTTGTACTGCCATCCGTTGTCGCCACGATAGAGATAGATGCGAACCTGGTCCTGGCGGTCGGAGGGGCTTTGCGCGGTGTCGGCGGAAACGACGATGTCGAGCTTGCCATCCCCGTCCGCGTCCAGGAGCGCCACGGCCTGCGAAGAGAAATCCCGCCTCGGTAGCCCCTGGTGCACGACGCGGAACGTCCCCTTGCCGTCTCCGAACAACGAGACCAGGCCGCCGCTGTGGGAGGCGGATACGATGTCAGCGTGTCCGTCGCGGTCGATATCGCCGACGGCGACGCCCCCGTAGTCGATCGAGAAAGCGGCGTCGGCCTTGCCGTCCTCAATGAACTGGAGAGGCCAGGCTGAGAAATGCCCCTTCCCGTCTCCGATCCATACGTGGAGCCTCGCGCCGCCCAGCCGCGGAGGAGGCGAGACGATGTCCGGGATTCCATCGCCGTTGAGGTCGGCCACGACGAACGAAGCGCGCCAGAGGCCGCTCGACGGCAACCCGCTCGCCGCCACTTCCTGGAGGCGAATCCGGCCCGGCTCGCGCGCCGGGGAGAGATCCTCGAAGTCGGAGAGGGGCGGCCCGGCCGGCGTGGGCGTCTCGCGGAGAGGAGGCGTGGGAGTGGGCGTGCGCGATTCTTGCAGAGCCTTCGCGATAGCTTCCGACTCGGCGTTTCGCTTGTAGTGGTAGACGTAGAAGTACTTGTCGTCCTCTTTGAAGTACTCCGCCACTTTGGCAATGAGCGGATGCTTAAAATGCCGGTCGTCGATCCGAATGTACTCACTCTTGGGGAAACGCTCGACGACGTGGACATCGTCTTCTTCAAGGATGTTCGGATTGGTCCGCGAGAGCGGCATGGCCGTCGGCGTCGCGGGCGGTTCCGCCGCCCGACTCGGACGGGGCGCCGAGCAGTCGATTGCGCTAGTCGCGCCGATCAGGAGAACACCCAGAGCCAGACCGAGCAACCGCGAAGATGTCTTCGTCACAGAACCTCCTTAAGAGACACGTGGATCCCGGGAATCGATGAGTCTCCGGCTGTAACGGGGCGCCGCCCGATCTTGTTCCGGTTGAATCGCACCCTCAACGCTCGCTCACATCAGATCCGCGAAGTGGGGGCGCGCCTTCGCAAACAGGGTGGCGCCGGAGAAGGCAACGATGACACTGAACACGACGAGGTAAAGCACAGAAGCGGCGGTTGGAGCAACGTGGATGCTGAAAGCAGCCCGGTACCACTCGACCAGATGAGTCATGGGATTGGCCCGCACGATCGCGAGGAGCCAGCCCTGGCGCGGTGGGATCATCGCGATCGGATACACGATCGGCGTAGCCCAGAAGACGACTGTCAGCGCGATGCCGACGACCTGGGCCGCGTCCCGCACGAAGGTCGTGACCGTAGCGGCGAAGCATCCCAGGCCGTAAGTCAGCAGCGTCTGCAGAAGCAGGGCGGGCAGGACGAGGAGGAGCCAGCCGGCCGAGAGGTGCCCGACGCTGGCGACGTAGACGGCGAAGATGGCGAGCGCGATGACCTGGTTGACGATGGCCGCGAGCACGACGGAGAGGACCAGCGTCTCCACCGGAAAGACGGTCTTCTTGACGATGGCCGCGTTGTCGGTCAGCGCCGAGGACGAGCGGGAGATCCCCTCCTGGATGGCCATCCAGGGCAGGAGGCCCGCCAGCAGGAACTCCGGAAAGCCCGAAAAACCCCTTTCGACGGGGACCCGCAGGATCACCCCGAAGACCCCCGTGTAGAGCAGCATCCAGAGGACCGGCTGGGCGAAGGCCCAGAAAACCCCCAAACCGGAGCCGGCGTACCGTGCCCGGATGTCCCTGAGCACCATCTCTTTAAGCAAAAAAAGGCGTGCGGAGAGCCATTTCCTGTTGCTTGACATGAGCCCGGCGATTATAGTTGCGGCAGTCTATGATGCAATAGCATTTCCTGAGAACAACGATGTCATCCCACACGCCTCGGAAAGTCTACCTCGTCGGCTCCCGCATCCGCGAGCTCCGAAAAGGACGGCGCCTCACGCAGACGGAGCTCTCCGACAAGATCGGCATCGCCCAGTCCGATCTGTCCCGGATGGAACAGGGCGAGTACAAAGTCGGTCTGGACACGCTTTTCAAGGTCCTCCAGGTCTTCGATCTGAAGATGGGAGAGTTCTTCGGCGAGACCGAGAGCCCCGATGCGGCCGAGACCCGGAAGCTCATCAGCAACTTCCAGGAGCTCTCCAGCGACGCTCAGCGCGAGGTGCGCGATTTCGTTCGTTTCAAGAAGCTCCAGAAGCAGGAGCCGAATCCGGCGTCGGGTTCTCCCGCCGTCCCGAATGAGGAAGAAACATCTTGAGTTCCGCCCGTGACGCTCTAGAATCGCGGAAGCGATCCTCATGAACGAGCGCCGTAAACATCTGGAATTCCTGCGCAAGACCGCCCGGGAGGCGATCTGGGCTGGAGACTACGAGCGGGCGCTCACGCTCTACGACGACGGCCTCTCGCTCGCGCGCTCCTGGAAGGACCGCGATCTCGAGGACCTCTTCACCTGCAACCGCGCTACGACTCTGATTGAGTTGGACCGCCAGGACTTCGACCTGTCGCGGCTGAAGGAAATCCTGCTGCACAGCCCTTCCAGCTACACCGGAGCGCTCGCGAGTTACGTGGCGGCCAACGCCCACGAGGCGCGGGGCGAGTACGGGCGCGCGCGCTTCTACGCGCAAACCGCCTTGTCGAAGAGCCGCGAGCTGGGGCACGAGGAGCTGACAGGGACATCGCTCAACCTGCTCGCGAACCTGGAACTGCACGAGAGCCGCTTCGAGGCGGCGCGCGACCTCTTCCAGGAAGCGGTCGAACGGCTGGAATCGGAGGGCGAGAGTCTCTCGCGCCACGCCGCCGTCGCCACCGACAACCTCGGCTACTGCCACATCGCTCTGGACCGGATGGAGCTCGGTCTTCCGCTCGTGCACCGCTCCCTTTCCGTGCTCGACAGCCTCGGTGCGCGGCAGGCGATGGATTACCCCATGCTCGACCTCTGCTTCGCCAGCGTGAAGATGAGCCTTCTCGACGAGGCGGAGAGCTGGGGAATCCGAGCCCTCGGCCTCGGCAAGGAGTTCGGCCGCGAGGACGTCGTCAAGAACGCGCACTACCTGCTGGCCGAGGCGTACTCGGAGATGGGGCGCGATTCGAAAGCCGACGAGCAGTACGAAGCGCTCGCGGTTTACTACCCCGACTTCCCCGCTCTCAAGCACTACCTCCGTCAGATCAGCCTGATGGAAGTCATCAACCTGAGGGCCTGAGACCGTGACGCGCTCGACGCTTCGCCCGCTGCTGGCCGCCGCCGCCTTCGCGCTTGCGGCGGGTGCGGCGCTTGCGGCCGACGTCAACGGGACGTCGCCGGCCTACGAAGAGCAGGCTCTGCTTGCGTCGAACGGGACTCTCTACGTCGTGCGGGCCGGCTCCGCCGTGGATCTGGGCCTTGTCGGTGGAAGCTTCAACCCGAACGATAGACTGATCGAGTGGAGCTCCCGCGAATCGGATGGGACCGTGGCGCAGGGCCTCATCCCGGACGCAATCAACGGAGACCTTAAGCACAACCTGGAACTCGCCTACGACGAGCCCACCGGCTCCCTCGTCTTGCTGTGGAAGGAAGAGGTTACTGTCCTCAACGTCCTGCGCCTCGGGATCTTCAAAAACGGCGCATGGACAGTGGGTAACCTACTGCCCAACCTCGGGTTTGCGCACGCGTACAACCCGCAAGTCCTGCTCTCCCACCCGACCGTCACGATGCTCGACTCGAACGGCAATTCCGTGACGCGGACACGCACGATCCTGTCGGTCATCTGGTGGGAGCAAGCCCAGTACTCCCAGGCGCGCTACGCGCCGGTTTTCCTGGACGAGGTCACCGACGCGAGCGACGTGCAAGTGTACGACCTGCCGGCGCTCATCGGCAGCGGCGGCGCGACTTCCTCCAGCAGCCATCCCGCGAGCGCGTACATGTATCCGTCGCTGCAGCTCGAAGGGATCGGCGGGTCGATCCTCGCGAGTTTCGCCGACCTCTCCGCCGACAGGCATTACGTGATCCGCATCGGGTATCCGGACAATCTCGGCAAGCCCGGGCCGGACAACGTGACCTGGCAGCGGCGGCGCATCCCCGTCGTGGGCGTCGCTT
>Ga0209009_1000611_pt1 | contig 11836 bp, 11 predicted proteins | sample BlaSpr_A8_OM3_M2_FD_187979 | JGI IMG/M metagenome (GOLD analysis project Ga0209009, IMG submission 187979) | Forest soil microbial communities from Thunder Bay, Ontario, Canada - Black Spruce, Ontario site 2_A8_OM3_M2 (SPAdes) (version 2) | ecosystem: Environmental > Terrestrial > Soil > Boreal... | reverse complement strand
GAGTTCGGGCATCGCGACAGGCTGCAGATCGCCGAGCGGATCCAGGTCCGCCTGCAAATAACCCCATCGGCGAAACGCGTCCCACAAGCGCTCCTGGTTTTCCCTCGATGCTGTGGATTCCACCACCGCTTGTTGCCGGTTCATGAATCTCCTCGCAAATCGTCCTTACATTATACGGCTAGATGCTATATCGGCTGCGCGAACGAACCCAGCGAGCCCGTCTTTATTCCTTCGGCCAATCTCCCAAAAGCCGGCGCACCAAAACGAATTGACCCAAATGATACGAATTGTGGTCAACCAGCAATAGCACCTCGCGCAAAATTGTTTGTCCGGTTCCGTGAGCAATAGGCTCGAAGAGATCCTGTTTCGAATCCATCACCAAGTCAGCCAACGCCTGATTATCCTTTTGGAATTGCTCCACCGCTTGATCCCACGCTTCCTCATGGGGGGGCGCGGGAGTTTTCGGCCAATATCCCTCCGGCCATTTAGGAGAAGAATGTTTGGGATTGCGGCAGAAATCGAGGATGTCCCATTGCGCGATTCGCATGTGGTCCAAGAGCTCCCAGGCGGAGTGAGGCGAGCCGGGAGGCCTGACGCCGCGCTTTGATTTGGAGACTCCATCGATGGCCTTTTTCCAATCGGCGTGCGCTTCGCCCCAACTCACAACTTTCCGCAAATTATCCCGCAATTCCTTGTCCATAAAATTCTCCTTTTGGAGTATCGATCTCGCGCGCTATAACAATAACCCATCGCTTGTCTGTGCCCGTACAAGCGTAAGCCAGCAAGGAAAATGAAGCGTTCTCTTGTTTCACCGGCCTAACGGAGCGTATCATCCGGTCGAATTCCCGAGGAGCGTGAGATGGCTGATTCTCTTTTTTCCCGTCGTGCCTTTTCCCGTGCTCTAGGCTCGCTGGCCGTTGCCTTTACCGCTCCCAGATTTCCACTTAGATTGGATGATCGGCGCGCCAGACCGGCTCCGCCGAATGCCATTCACCTCAACTTCAACGAAAATCCCTACGGGCCGTCGCCCAAGGCGCTGGCCGCGCTCGATGCTTGCGGCCAGGTGGCTTCCCGGTATCCGCGTTCTATCGAAATCGAGCTGACCGATGCGCTCGCAAAAAAGTATAAGGTGTCCAGCGAAAATATTGCGCTAGGTTGCGGCTCCACGGAAATACTTCGTTGCGTAGACATGGCTTTTCTCGCACCCGGCAAAAATATTGTCGCTGCCCAACCTACTTTCGAAGCCGTTCTGAAATACGCCAAAATCACCCGCGCCGAACCTGTGACGATTCCCCTCACCGCCGACCATCGCCATGACCTTCCGAAGATGGCTGCGGCGTGCACTTCGAAGACTGGCGTCGCCTACGTTTGCAATCCGAATAATCCTACTGGGACGATCGTCTGGCGTGATGAATTAGCATCTTTCATCCATGCCGTTCCTGCTTCAACCTTGATTCTTGTCGATGAGGCCTACTTCGACTTCGCTGACGACCCGCGCTACGGCAGCGCCGCCGAGTGGATTGATACGAATCCCAACGTCGTGATTGCACGCACCTTCTCCAAAATTTACGGTATGGCTGGAATGCGCCTGGGCTATGCGATTGGCGCTAAGGAGACGATTGCGCGGATGCGCGAGCAGTCTTTGCAGGACAACACCAATGCCGCCGTTCTTGCTGCCGGCTTAGCGAGCCTCAGCGATGCAGCAAACATCGGCTCATGCCGCGAAAAAATTAACGGCACCCGTACCTGGTTGTGCGGCGAGCTTGCCAAGGACGGCCGATCGTTCGTTCCTTCGCAAGCAAATTTCGTGATGATAGACATGCACACCGACGTGCGGCCCATCATCGATCAATTCGCGGCTCGCAACATACTGGTCGGCCGCCGCTTCCCATCGATGAGCAACTTCCTTCGCATCACCATCGGCACGCAACAAGAAACGGAAACATTCGTTACCGCCTTGCGTGAAATCGCTCCGGCGAGCGCCTCGAAGGCTGCCTGATCAGCGGCAGCCTTGGTACCAAATGAAAATGGGCCTTTTCGGCGTGTTCACGTTGCGCCGGAAAAGCCCGTGACCATAGGAATGCCGCTTCGTTAGAAGAACTTCGGGCCTACCCGCAATACCGGGCGCATACCAGACCGGGAGTCCTACCGTGCGTTTCCGTCGCGCTTCTACTGCCGGCGCGTTTTAATTCGCTGCCATGCTGGGAGGCCCTGCTGTCCGCCGCTGCTGAAAACATTCGCGGCAAAATACCGGGCGCCCTTGCGTCGGTTTGAAAGGAACCGTGGTTTCCTTGCCGCACTGCGAGCAAACAGTTTTGGTCTCGACCCGCTGCATATTTCCCGAGGCCGAACCTGCGCTCATGCTCTGTCCGCGGTTCCCTTTGCACGCTTTGCACCGCTTGGGTTCGTTCTTAAAACCCTTGTCGGCAAAAAACATCTGCTCGCCGGCTGTGAACACGAATTCCGCCGAGCAATCCGCGCACTTCAAAATCTTGTCGCTGTATTCCATATGCCACTCCAGACTGGGAAGGAGAGGCAGCGGGGCAGCTCACGTCAGACGATCGTTGGGATTCGCTCGGACTACGCGGTTCCCGTCTCGCGTCTGGCATGAGACTGCCGGGATGGACCCTGAAATTTGGCCTAATCCTGCTCACGCCGTTGCTTCTTCCGGAGACGTTTACGCGAGAGGGCTTCCTTTGCGCGACGCTTTTCACCGGGCTTCATATAGTAACTGTGCTTTTTGATCTCTTTAATGATGTCTTCCGACTGCACCTTTCTCTTGAAGCGCCGGAGAGCATTTTCCAAAGATTCACCCTCTTGAATTACGACTTCTGCCACGCGTATTCACCCCCGTTCCCTATAGGCTGTTAAGTTAGTCTGATGGAATCAAACCAGTTTACCGGTTCAGACCCCTACCGGCAATTGTGAAGTTCTTCTAACGGAGGCTACCACCGAAGTCAAGGGTTATATTGTTTACCGGTCCTAATCCCCGCGTAGATACCTTCTTAGTTACTATGGGCGCGCTCTCCATCCCACCGTACGCTCGCAGAATACGCGAGGCAAAAAACTCCCGGCGTATGCTTGCTTCCTTTTCTGCTGCTAGAATGATTCTCCAGCCCGGGCATTCTTGGAGAAAGCTCCGATGGCAACTTCGATGCGCAACGCGCTGGGCGTACTCCTGGCAGGCGGCCAGGGAGAGCGGCTGTGGCCTTTGACTCGCGACCGCGCGAAACCGGCCGTTCCGTTCGGCGGCGTGTACCGCATCATTGACGTCACGCTCTCCAATTGTTTGAACAGCGATTTGCGCCGCGTCTTCGTCCTCACGCAATACAAAGCGCTCAGCCTCAACCGCCACGTTCGCCGTGGCTGGTCCGTGCTGATGGGCCTGGGAGATTTCATCGAAGTTCTTCCGCCGCAGATGCGTGTTTCGCAGCATTGGTACCAAGGCACCGCCGACGCCGTGTACCAAAACATTTATTCCATCGGCAGCGAACAATCCAGCTACGTCTTCATTCTCTCCGGCGACCATATTTACAAAATGAATTATCAGAAGATGCTGGAGCAACACGTTGAGGCGGGCGCTGACGTCACCGTAGCGACTCTCGAAGTAACGCCTTCAGAAGCCAGCAAACGCTTCGGCGTTCTGGAAACGGACAACAACTGGCGCATCGTCGGCTTTGAGGAAAAGCCCGAACATCCGAAGGAATCGCTGGTTCATCCCGGAAAAGTAAATGCTTCGATGGGTGTCTATCTTTTCAACCGGCAGCTTCTCTTGCCCATGCTGATCGCCGACGCTGAGAATCCATCTTCATCCCACGATTTTGGCAAGGACATTATTCCGCGCATCATCGAAAAATATCGCGTCTTCGCTTACAACTTCCTGGATGAAAATAAAAAGGACATGTCCTACTGGCGAGACGTCGGCACCATCGCCGCGTATCACGAAGCCAACATGGATCTCGTTTCCGTCTCGCCAATTTTCAACTTGTATGACAAGACTTGGCCGTTGCATACCTGGCAACAGCAATATCCGCCCGCGAAATTCGTTTTCGCCGATCCCGAACGCAAAGGCGTCGCGCTCGACTCGATAGTCGGCGCCGGTTCCATCGTCTCCGGCGGACGCGTGGAGAAATCCGTGCTGGGCCTCGATGTGCGCGTAAATAGCTATAGTGAAGTGGACGACTCCATTATTTTCAATCACGTGATTATTGGCCGGCACGCCCGCATCCGCCGCGCGATCATTGACCGCCACGTGAATCTCCCCGAGGGCACCGTGATCGGCTACGACCTCGAAGCCGACCGTGCTCGCTATTCCGTCACAGAAAACGGCATCGTGGTGGTAGTCCGCCCCGAATCGATGCTCGAAGAACCGGAGTGATGCCACCGACTGACGCCACTGAAGAGGTTCGGTCGATTGAGTCCGACCATAATGTTGTAGTCTTACTTCCGCCTCTGGCGGCGAGCGTTGACTGAAGGCGACTGTATGAATGGTCTCTTACAACAGGCTGGTTCGCTTTCGCTTTTTGCGAAATGCGTTGCCGCACTCATCGGAATCGTTCTTATTTACGTCACGTTCCGCGTGTTGGAAGAAACCCTGCCGCGACGCTTTGGGCGGTCCGATGAGCGCTATAAGGTTCGCAAGTTCATAGTCTTTTCGGGATACCTCACAATTCTTCTCTTCCTCGGTCTCCTGTTTGAAGATCGCTTAGGCCGGCTCAGCTTTGCCATCGGCGTGGTCGGCGCGGGAGTGGCAGTTGCTTTGCAGGACGTGCTTGCCAGCATCGCCGGAGCTTTCTCGATCGGTTTTTCAAGGCTGTACACGGTAGGTGACAGAGTGCAAATCGGCGAGACGCGCGGTGACGTGATTGACATCGGCCTGTTGCGAACCACCTTGATGGAAACCGGGAACTGGGTAAGCAAAGATTTGTACAACGGCCGGCTGGTTCGCATCCCCAACAGCACCGTCTTGAAAGGCACTGTTTTCAACTACTCGCAGGGATTCCAGTTTATATGGGACGAAATTAAAGTGCAGTTCACCAATAGCAGTGATTGCCAGTTTGCCAGGGAAATGCTTTTGCGGGTAGCCAAAGAATCGATTGGCGATTACCTGATTGAGGCGCAGGTTTCCTGGAAATATATTAGTGACAATTTTCGAATCGCAAATTCTTCGTTGGAACCAATCGTGACACTGGTTGTAAACAACGCGTTGCTGGAATTCGGCCTCTGTTACGTAGTGGACTACACGAAACGAACCGCCAAACAAGATGAGCTATTCACAAAAATCGTAGGGGAAGTTGCAAAAAGCAATGGCCGCCTGCAATGGGCCTCGCCGACAACAACAACCACGGTCAACGTCCAGCCTACAAGCGCGGGCCAAGCCATGCCGCCGGCCGCGCCGGCATCCCAGCCTTCATCTTCGGCCCGCGCCGCGGGGCAAGCGGCAGATCCCCGTTAAGATCAAATCTCAGCTTCGCCCGTAAAATCCGCAACGAGAAAAAACGGGCTACTCGTATCGCAGCGCCTGCGTTGGCGCGATCTTAGTTGCTCGGCGCGCGGGGATGTAGGCCGCGAGCACAGTCACCAGAAACATTGTGGGCACGACGATGGCATAAGCCAGGATGTCCACGCCGCCGGAATCGAACAGCATGGAATTCATGAGCTGCTCGAGGGCGAAACCCATCGCCAACCCGACCACCGTTCCAATCCCGACTAGCACAAGCCCTTTGCCGAGCACCAGTCGCAGCACGTTCGGGCTAGCCGCGCCGAGAGCGATGCGAATGCCGATCTCGCGCGTTCTGCGGGCCACGTTGTAGGCCACCAGTCCGTATAAACCGGCAACGGCGAGTAAAAGTCCCACCAAACCCATACTGCCGACCAGGTCGATCGCAATTCGCGGACCTCTCACGGCTTGGTTCAGGTAGAAATCCTGGTAAGCCCTGGTCTGCAACATCGGGAGGTTCGAATCGAGCGAACGGACAACGTCCTTGACGGGCTGAACTAGTTGCAAAGCATCGCCGTTCGAGTGCAACATCAAAACCATTCGCGCAACAGGATGTTGAGCCAGTGGCATGTATACGAAGTCCGTCAGGTTCCCCATGTTTTGAGACTTGATCGTCTGCGCGATGCCTACTATCTCCACCGGCGTTCCAGCGCTGCTATCGAGGTGGATGTGTTTACCTACCGCATCGCCCCCGGGCCAATAGTGCTTCGCAAAATGCTCGTTCACGATGGCGACACGTGGCGCTTCTGCGGTATCGGAGGGCAGGAAGGCACGGCCGCGCAGGATCGGAATCCCCATGGTTTCGAAATATCCTTCATCAATCGTATCCATCGTGGAATTGAAATTAGCGCGATCCGGCGGCATCTGGAAACCCTCCGGCACGAAGGCCACGCCGTCAAAGTCGTCGTCTCCAAGCGGAACATTCTGGGTGAGAGCCTCGCTTTGAACTCCGGGCGTCTCGCGCATACGCTCGGCCAGCAGCTTGTAGAACTGCTGCGTCTGAGCTGCGTTGTACTGAATGAGGCGCGGATCGAACCGGGTCATCAGTAGATGATCTTTGGTAAAACCGTGACCCTCCATCAGGTCGTGTTGGAAGCCGCGGGCCATCAGGAAAGACGCGGTGAGCAGCATCAACGACATGGATACCTGCGCCACGACCAGCATATTGCGGCCCCACAGGCGCTTTCGTCCGGGAACATCCACGTCGGCGGACTTGAGCGCGTTCACCAAATCCACGCGCGTGCTTTGTAGTGCTGGCGCGAGGCCGCAAAGAAGCGCGCTTAAGACGGACAATGCGACACACGCGAGGAGCACGCGCTTGTCCATATGGAACGGGATCGCCATCGGCAACTCCGTCGCAAAAACGATACTTTGTTTGCTGTGGAACCACTCTACGACGCCGTAGCCGATAGTGATCCCGGCCAAGCCGCCAAATGTCGCGAGAATTAGGCTCTCGGTCAACAGCAGCCGGATGAGCCGGAAACGCCCGGCCCCTAGCGCCAAGCGCACGGCGATTTCGCGCGCTCGCGCGCGGGAACGGCTGAGAAGAAGTCCCGCAACGTTGGTGCAAGCCACCAGCAGAACTGCCAGCGCAAGGATTAAAAAGATCACGCCGAACTTCCAATTTTCGTCTTCTATAGTGCGCGCTTGGAACTGCGTGTACACGGCCGCGCCGCGGCTGCGATTGGAGTTGGGATACTCGCGCTCGAAGTTTTTCGCAAGCACGGCGAGTTCATTTCGTGCCCGCTCGAGAGTCGTGCCAGGTTTCAAGCGCGCCTTTACGCTCAACTCGCGATCGTCGCGGTCCACAAAAAAATTCTTCTGGAGGTTGGTTGTAAACACCGGCGCCATAGCTAGCGGCACGTAGAAGTCGGGATACCCGAATGTCAACATTCCCGGGAATCTATCCGGAGCCACGCCAATCACAGTGAATTTCGTGCCGTTCAGAAGAATAGTTTTGCCGAGGACGGTTTCGTCACCAGCGAATTCGTGCCTCCAGAAATCCGGGCCGAGGACGACCACCGGATCACGGCCGGGCACCTGATCTTCGTCCTCGCGAAACCCGCGGCCCAGCCGCGGCTCCACGCCGAGCGCATGAAAATAGTTGCCCGAAACCATCATGCCGCCCTTGATCCGCGGCGTGGTTCCAGGTTCGGCACTGAAGCCCACCGCCTCCATATCTGCGTTGGCGACGACGCCGGCGTAACTGTTCGTTTTGTCGCGGATATCCAGGTACTCGCGATAGGAAAAACTATCGAAGGGACTGTCGTGCGTGGTGCTTACCAGAGTGACCACGTTGCCCGGATGCGGCACGGGGTAGGGCCTGAAAATCAGCCCGTCCACCATGCTGAAGGTGGCCGAGGTCATGCCGATCCCCAGCGCGAGCGTGATGGCCACGAACGCGGTGAGTCCCGGCGTGCGGCGCAGGCTGCGTAGAGCGAAGCGCGCGTCGTCAAAGAAATCCGTCAGCCAACGGATGTGTCGCAGGTCTCGAATCTCTTCTTTCCGTTGTTCCAGCCCGCCCATCGCACGAAGCGCCGCAGAGCGCGCTTCTTTTGGGGAAAGCCCTCTGGCGATGCCCTCCTCAATTTTGTGTTCGAGGTGGAACTGAAGTTCTTCGCTCAGCTCTTGCTCCACATGGCGGAGGCGAAAGAGAGAACGCAAGCGAAGCGGGATGGTGTACAGCCAATGTTGAGGGCGCATAAATTCTCCTTGTAGCGCGCGTCGCGCTCAAGCCTCCTCGAGTCTGATGACTTGCGAGATGGCCGACGACAGCCGCTGCCAGTTCGCCGCCTCCGATTCGAGCTGTTTTTTGCCTAAACGTGTGAGGGAATAAAACTTCGCCCGCCGGTTATTTTCCGTCTGCTTCCACTCGGCTGTGATCCAACCTTCCTGCTCCAACTTGTGCAACGCAGGGTAAAGCGATCCTTCGCTGACCTGCAGGACGTCTCCTGAGATCAATTTCAGACGAAGGCTGATGGCCCACCCGTGCAACGGCTCCAGCGCCAGGATTTTCAAGAGCAGGAGATCCAGGGTCCCTTGCACGAGATCGTTTGGTTTGCTCATCTCGGTTTCCTAGAGGAGTATACAGAATACTTCCCTCGGTAAGCAAGGGGAATCTTTTCGTTAGCGAATACATTGCCAATCTTGCCAATGCTTAGCGGATCCACATCAGCATCATTGGCGATAGAAGATCACAAGACGTTAGATGTTGTGCAGCTGGCGCAGTTTTTGGAAGCAGACCACCATCAACGTGGTGACGTGAATCACGCAACCTTCGTTTCAGGATCTCTGGGGGTACGCGAAGATTCTTGCGCAGCTGGTTTTGGCCACGAACACTAGAAGCACTACGGCCGGGACGAGGCCAAGTAGTACAAAAACCGCGAAGTCGTATTTCGATAGGTTCCGCGAAACTAGCATAACGCCTATCGCATAAGCAAAGAATGTGGCCGTTAGCGCCGTTAGCACTCGCGTGGCTCGCGTAACCAGACGAAATGCACGCAGTTTTGTACCCCAGGCTGTGGCTGTGGATGACCAGGTTGCGGAAATTGAGACCCTCGATGACACTCTGGAGCTTAGCGTGTTAATGGCAGGTGCACGCTATTCTCTTTCGGTGCGGCCGCTCTGCCATGCCACGCCTGCTTGCACGTCATTGATCAGAAATCGCACGCCTTGGTTATCGGAAGGATTTAGCCACAGCATACGCTTAAGAATATTCTCGGCTTCCTCGAACCTGCCCAGACGCCAAAGGCACAGTCCAAATCCATTCAGGCTGCGGAGAAATGGCCGGTTGTCGATCCACCCCCACGGAAGCAGACCATCGAAGCTTTCGCCGAGGGACAATTCGCCGATCCTAAACCCCACTTCGTAGTGGCGAATCGCTATCTCGGGCCTGTGATCGAAAGCAATGTTGCCAAGATGTGCATGAGCATCGAGGCAGCGAAGATCGGCCCGACAGAGATCCATCAGGATATTGTTCGCGCCTTTTATATCTCCGCTGTCCTTCCGGTGGTTGGATTCTATAATGGGGTCGGAAAACGGATCCTCCGCGTCCGCTCCCGGCAACACCTGCTCCATCTCAAATTCCGGACGCGATCCCCACGCGATGAGTGGTTTGGCCCATTCTTCGATTGGCTCGCCCTCTTCGCCCCAGTAGTGCTCGGACGGGTCCCACATGCTCCTCTCTTCCAGTTTGAGCGGGGCAAGGCCCAGCGCCTGCACGTCGAGTCTCGTAGATTCAATTTCGGCGGAAAGATAAGGATTGCGCGCGTAGCTCCATTGTTTGCCTGGCCGGACGACCGCGATCTCACCGGGAACAACATCCCACAAGCGACCTGTACGAAGTATGACTGTGTGGGCACTTCCACGCAGACGGCAGCGCGCGGCCTTTTGCTTCACCGAAAATACGATCAGCTCAACCGCACCAGCCAGGTTGATCGCCACAATAGTGTCGTCGGTTCGCTCCCTGCCAATTTCATCCGGGGAGACCGGATCGTGCTGTTTCGCTGTTCTCGAAAATCTGATGTAGAAGAAATTTCTCCTTTACAACAAAATTTCCCATTTGCGAAAACCATCCTGTGAAGGACGGGACACTCCAATACGAGAAGCGAAAGTGACGCTATCGTCTTCGTCTCCCCGTTTTACTCGTGTACTCGGATTCTTTTGGGGCGCAGATGAAGCACCCACTGCAAAAGGCAGTGCCGAACGGTCACTTCAACTTGTTCTGGTTTACGTCCTGCAACATAGCAACCCTGAGCAAAGCATTCGCTCTCGTCTGGTAGCCCCTGCCATGTTGCCGGAGCCAGAAGATCACATCGGCGTCGAGCCGAAGTGTCAGTTGCTTCTTCACAGGGCGGTAGAACGGATTACGGACAGCGTTTTGCCAGAACTTTTCTGTAAGTTCCGGAATATCGGAAAAGTCGATCGCGCTGTCGGCCCGCTTCGCCAGCTTTCCCAGGCGACGCTTGCGCCTTGCAGTCATCGGGCTGTCAGAGACACTCTTTCTTACGATTTTGGTCATAACGTATGCGCTCCATCCGAGAGGCCTTCCGTGCTGAAATGATGCGAATGACTTCATCCTCGCCCTCGTTGCCGACCGTGTGCGCCACGAGCAGCAATACAACGCCTCCAACTAAACCAAGGGTTTGCCAGCGAAGTTCTCCGCCCTCAATTCGGTCCTGCTCGACCAAGGCATAAGGATCGGAAAAAGCCAACATGGCATCGTCGAAACGAACGCCATGCTCGTGCTCGTTGGTTTTGGCCTTGGCATCATCCCACCCAAACCAGACCATGCGCGTTGAGTATAACTCCATAGATGTAACTACACAACTGTTGTTTTCTGGGGCAAGGTCGAGACGCGCAGCTGTTCTATTGCGAGTCGAAGGACCTATTCCAGCCTGGGCCGCGGTACTTCACTCCTCGCGGAGCAGAATCATGGGATCAACCGACAGCGCGCGGCGGGCCGGAATCCACGTGGCCAGTAATCCCAGCAGCGCCATAGCTAGAACTACACCAGCCAATACCAGCGGATCGCGGGGAGTTGCCTGATATACGATGAGCGCGAACACCTTGCTCGCGACACATCCGAGGAGCAATCCAGCTGTCGAACCGATCGTGAGCAATTTGAAGGCGCGTCCCAGCGCCGCCTGTAACACTTCCTTGCGTTGCGCGCCAAGTGCAACTCGAATCCCCAACTCCCGCAGGCGCTTGCTGACCGAGTACGCCGCTACTCCGAAAATGCCAGTTATGGACAGCATCGCACCCATGGCGCCGAGTACGCCGAGCGCCACCGTCGCCACCTGGGGAGGAAACAGAGCGCCCGCGATTTCATCGAGCCGCGATTCAATCATAACGGGCAGCCCTGGATCGAGTTGGTGCAGCGTGCCGCGTATGGCCGCGCCGAGCTGCTCTGGATTGTGGCTTGAGCGCACCACCATCCATGTGGAATTGGAGGGCCATTGCAGGATAGGGAGAAACATCGCGGGTTGTGGTTCTTCGGTGAGTTTCCCGTACTTTCCGTTTTCAGAAATGCCCACCACCTGAATGCGCGTTCCATCCGCTAGCTTATAATAACCACCGATCGCGCTTTGCACGGAGCCAAAGATTCTACGAGCAAACTCCGCATTCACCACGGCGACCCGGGGCGAGTCCTTATCGTCATGCCATGTGAAAGCCCGGCCGGACAGCAACGTAGTGCCCTCGGCCTGAAGATATTCGGGAGATACGTGATAGGTGTAGGCACTCGCGGCGGCGCTCGATGGCCGCAGATTTGCGGTTCTATCGGTAAAGATATCGGAAGTGGTCTGGTCGTTTAATAGCAGCGCATCGGTTAGTCCG
>Ga0209009_1000610_pt1 | contig 11846 bp, 13 predicted proteins | sample BlaSpr_A8_OM3_M2_FD_187979 | JGI IMG/M metagenome (GOLD analysis project Ga0209009, IMG submission 187979) | Forest soil microbial communities from Thunder Bay, Ontario, Canada - Black Spruce, Ontario site 2_A8_OM3_M2 (SPAdes) (version 2) | ecosystem: Environmental > Terrestrial > Soil > Boreal... | reverse complement strand
GGTGCGTTTCCACTGGCAAGCCCGTTCCTTTGAGCATGACCATGTCGCCTCCGGCGAAAGAGAACTCCGGAGCCGCCATATGCGTCGCCTCGTCCACAAGGACTTCACCGGCGACAGCTCGGCTGGTCAGGCCGGCCGCGGTGTTGGTCACCTCGCCCACTGCCGTGAAGTCTTTGAAGCCGCCGCCGCCCACGTTTCCGCAGAACTCCTCGCCGGTGGAAATTCCGATTCCGATCTGGATCCAGGGACCTCCGGGCGTTCGGTAACCCACTGCCTCGAGCAGGGCAGCAGCGGCGCCGACCGCCTTACGCGTGTAGTCGCGACCGCTCAGTCCGGGTACGAACAGGCCCATCACCTGGTCGCCAGCGATCTGGCCGAGAACTCCTTCGTGGCTCAGCAGCACCCGTGAGGCGACGTCGTAGAACCGATTGAGCAGCGCGGGCACCTCACTCGGCGACAGCGACCGCGTGGCGTTGGTGTAGTTGCGGACGTCAGCGAAAAGGATGCTGATGGGCACGATGGCACCGCCTTCTGGCGCCCACTCCAGGCAGCGCAAGCACACGTGTGGTGTCTTGTTGGATTGCCGGTAGCCCAGGATGCGAAATGGAAGCGCCAAAGGGCCGCCATAAGGCGCATTGCAGAACTTGCAACGCGGCCGGCCGGGCACGAGCGCGAACAGGCGTCGTGTCAGGCGCGGAGCATTAGCGGCAATTCCGTCGCCGCGAAGGATCGCGGCCCACTGAGCGCCCATTGGAGTGGGGATGCCGGCGGGTTTGGATGCCGCCATTTGGCGCATGGTATCGCTTGTGATCCGGCGCATCCTCGTTGGACTGACTGCGATCGCCGTCAGCCTGGGGTGGCTTCAGCTGGCCCCCGCCTTCGGCTTCCCGGTTACCGCACCTGCGGCAATGTTCGATCGGCTGCTGGGAGCGCACCGAGAAGCCGGACTTGCCGGCTGGGCGCTCCTGGTGATTGGCGAGCTCGCACTGACCACGGGTTATTTCCTCATCGTCGAGGGCCGAACGCATGGCGCGGTGGCGCCTTTCGCTTACGCGGTCGGCGCCTGGCTGGTGACTGGAGCGGTGTTGATGCCGTTGATCGGGCTGCTCCAGGGCACCCCGCCGGTATCAGACCCCCTCGCGATGCATGCGAACTTTTTCATGCTGAATCTCGGCCCTGGGGCCGCTGCTGAAGCGCTGATCGGGTGGCTGCTCTTTGGCGCTGTTCTGGCTGGCGGCAGAAACCTGCAGGTGAATCCGAAGGTATTCGGCGTTGCAGCCGGCGCTGCGGCCCTGGCCGCTGCCATCGCGCTCACAGTGCCGGTGCTTGTGGCGCGGGCTGACTCGAACACTGTGGTCGAAGGCCGGGTCCCGTCGCTCCCGACCGGACCTGCATTCATCAGCGTGCTCGAGCTTCCGCAGCCGCCGGGAGCGGTGCTGGCGCCGCACCCCCCCCACATCGGGGGCTTTGTTCTCGACGTTTCCGGAACCGCGACGATGGCAGTCAAGGGCACGGGGGTCATCGATGTGGGTCCTGGTGACGCAGTCTTCTTAGTGGTCAACGTGGTCCACGACCACGAGAACCGTGCGGCGGTCCCTCTCGCGATCGGCCTAGCCCTCGTCTTGCTCGGCCTGACCGTGTGGCTAGTGGCGAGCCGCGGGCGGCGGCCCGCCGTCCTGTTGACTGCGGTTCTACTTGTTGGTGGCACGGTCGCGACTGTCGATCCTTTGATGAATCACTGGTACTTCATCGGGGTCCGACCGGCCGCCACGCATGGCGCCGGGATGCCTGTGCCTGCCGCTCACCGGACATTCGAATCGCAGGACCTTAGCGGTCTTGGGGGTAGCCCGTACCTGGAGCGGCTCACGCATCGCACCCTGGGCTCAGACGAGTCGGTTCAATTCAACGGGCCTGCGGCGATCGTCGTCCTCGATGGAAAGGCCTCGGTTACGGCTGCCGGGCGAACTACCGACTTGTCCGCTGAGTCGGGAGTGACGGTCGCGGCCGGGGACCAGGCCAGCGTCCGGGCCGGTTCTGGAAGCGCAAGGGTGTTGGTGTTCGAGCTGGTGCGCGGCGGCTAAAGCTCGAGAGTCTAGCCAGCTCTCTGCTTGTAGGGGTAGTCAGATTGCGATGCACGCTCCGGGTAACAGGCAGTGCCGGTTCGCGTTATATGAGCTTCGGACCACTATCTGGTGGAACGCTTGCGATCGATTTGACAGCTTCGCCGGGAGACTCTGTGACACGCGAGGAGACGCTGTGAGACTTACGCGTCCTGACGAAGTTGAGCTGCATCGCAGCGAACCAATAATCCCCTGCCTCTTCGGTCAACGGTCATCAGGTGATCTCCCACGTGCTTCTAGGGGAGTCGGGTATCGAATTGAGGGGTCGGGCGAAATCTCCTTGGAACTGCCACTCGAAGAAGGCGGTTCGCGGCAGAACTGTTGCGGGGCGTACGGATGATCCGTCACACCCCGCAACGGCATTCACAGCGCGGCAGCGATTGCCTGGTGTTGTCGCGCTGGGGTCGCCGCGGTACGCCGGATCGTCAGCGTGACGCTCGCGACGAGGACCCACGCGAGCCAGAACAGCTCGATCGGGTTAAAACCTTTAGCGGCGAACACCGGGGCGGATACAACAAGCGCCACGGCAAGCACTCCGGCGGTTGCGGCCAGCCACCGCGGGATGGCTCCGCTGACGAGTCCGCCAATTGCAACCGCCGATAGCAGCAGAGCCTGCGTGAACAGCGTGATCTCGAAGGCGTAACCGTTCATCTGCATCATCGCGCGCGCAACGGCGGGATCGGTTGCCTGCCCCGCGCTGTACAGGGCGAAGAAAGCCGGGAAGCTCCCGAGCTTGATCGCGACGGTGAGGACGCCACCGACAAGAACGACGACTGCCGCCTCCTTGCCGGACTCCCTGCGGCCGAGTGCCGTATACAGGGCGACCACGAAGACCGCCAGCAGCAGGAGTGCAACCATCTCGCCCAAGCCGGCGAACGGACCAGCTTGATGTGTCGCAGCGTAGGCGGCAATCGCCTTACCGGACGAGTTTGAAGTCGGCGCGTTATCGTCACCGCTTCCGGATGCGACAAGGGCGATGATCACGTAGAGCAATCCGCATGCGGCTGTGAAACGGGACAACCAATTTCGAGTCATCAACGGCACCTCCGATTTGATGAGTTGATCCTCTCGCCGGACCCGCCCCGGGTCGTCAGCCCATGCGTTGAATTCGCTCTACCGCGGCGGGTGTAGGCGCAGTGGCTCTCATCCAGGCGGCGTAGATCACCTCATCGCCCGGGCCGATGCCAAACCCCCGCCAGAGGCCTAGATTGGGAACCGCAACATGACCCGTTTCTGGCGCTTGTACAAAATCGACGTAGCTGTCGCTGCCGTCTTCACCGCCATCACTCAGTACGAGATCTGGATCGGTCCGTCACCGATTCTCAACGAACCCGTCGTCGGCAGTCACCCATTCCTCTCTTTGGTAGCACTGGGCTTCACCCTGCCCGTGGCGTTCGCGCGGGCCCTACCGATTCCGGCACTGGCGATCGTGATGGCGCAATGGGCACTCCCGCATGCGCCCGGCGTTTCACTGAATCTTTTCGCGATCTTTCTGGCAGTCGTCTTGGTCGTCTATCTGGCCGCGACAAGCACCTCGGGTCGAACGGCGATCGTGGCGGCGGCGATCGTCGTCCTTGGCCAGATCGGCGCCGACTTCCCGGAGCTGAGACGGGGGGATCTATCGGCGCACTTCGGCGAGTGGGTCTTTTTCGCCCTAGCCTGGGTGCTGGGAAAGACAGTCCGGTTCAGCAGGATGCGTGGCGACCGGCTGGCCCTCCAAGCAATCGAGTCGGAACGGAGGCGTGATTCCGATGTGCAGGAGGCCCTGGTCGACGAAAGGGCACGGATCGCCCGCGAGCTACACGACGTCGTGGCCCACAGCGTAAGCCTGATGGTGTTGCAGGCAGGCGCCGCCCGCCAGGCGCTGGACTGGCAGCCTGCACGCGCCCGTCAGCCCCTGCTCGCAATCGAGACCACTGGACGTGAGGCCATGGGCGAGCTACGGCGAATGCTCACGGTCCTCAGAGGCCACGGCGAGGTCGATGAGCTGGCCCCACAGCCGAGCCTTCGCCACCTGGATGTCCTGCTCGGCCAGATGCGGGCTGCCGGCATGCCGGTCCGGCTGGCGGTCGACGGGTCGGTCGACGACCTACCCAAGGGCGTTGATCTGTCGGCCTACCGGATCATCCAGGAGGCGCTGACCAACTCTCTGAAGCACTCGTCACACTCGGCGGTCGACGTCCGCATCCGGCGCATCGATGAGGCGGTTGAGGTAGAAGTGCAGGACGCCGGACCCGCACTCAACGGCCATGAGCCGGGGATCGGGCACGGCCTGATCGGAATGCGCGAGCGAGCGGCTCTCTACGGTGGAAAGCTCGAGGCGGGACCACGCAGCGACGGTGGGTTCGATGTCAAGGCCACGCTTCCGCTCGACGCCGGATGAGCATCCGGGTTTTGATCGCGGACGATCAGGCGATGGTCCGCGCCGGCCTTCGGCTCATTCTCGAGAGCCAGCCCGACATGGAGGTGGTCGCGGAGGCCGCCGACGGCGAGGAAGCGGTCGCTGCTGCCGTGAGGCACACACCGGACGTGGTATTGATGGACGTTCGCATGCCGCGTATGGATGGGATCGAAGCGACGCGGCGACTCACAACCGAACGTTCCGCGAGGGTGCTCGTGCTGACCACATTCGACGTGGACGAATACGTGTTCAAGGCGTTGCAGGCGGGAGCCTCCGGGTTCCTGCTCAAGGAGTCTTCACCCGAACAGCTGATCTCTGCAATCCAACTGGTCGCGGGTGGGGACGCGCTCGTCATGCCCGCGCGCACCCGCCGGCTGATCGAGGCCCACTACCGGCCTTCCGGCGTGGCGCGGCCAGCGGCGATCGGGTCATTGACGTCGCGAGAAGCGGAGGTGCTGATCGAAGTTGCCGGCGGCCTGGACAATGGGGCGATCGGCGAGAAGCTGCACGTCAGCGAGGCGACCGTAAGAACCCATGTGACCCACATCCTGAGCAAGCTCGAAGCTCGGTCCAGGGTCCAGGCCGTGGTGATGGCCTACGAGTCGGGCCTGGTGGTTCCAGCCTCGCGCGCGAAAGACGGTTAGGCTTCGGCTGATTCTTGATAACTCCCTCGCATGAGGGAGTTGAGCGCGACGGAGCAGATGTACAAGGCTGTGGCCAAAGTCGCGCAAAGCGTTGCGAAAAACGGCTGCCTCGACAACCATTATCCCACCGGCGAGGGGGCTTGCCACAAGCCCTGGCCGCCGTGCGAGACTGCTCTTTCGACAGCCCAGTTCTATGTGTGAGACGAAGGAGGTGCGGCCTCGCCTTACGATCGCCGTCCCTTAGCCGACTACTACTTCGTGCTCGGCGTCCCGCCTGACGCAACGGAGACGGAGTTGCACGCCGCCTGGCGGCGGCAGCTCAAGTACTGGCACCCTGATCGCGGCAACCATCCGGACGCGCTCGAGCACGCGAAGTTGATCAACTTGGCGCACGACGTTCTGACCAACAGCACCAAGCGCGCGGCGTACGACCGACAGCGGGCAACCGCCGGCTGGCGCCCCTCCGCGTCGCCCCCGTCATACGGCCGCCCGGTCCAATGGAAGACGGTAAGCCGCGAGGGCCCGCCCCGTGCGCCGCAGGGATTCGACCGGCACGGTTTCGTCGCGCGCCTGGAGGAGATGATGAACCGGGGCCGGCTGATGATTGAGAAGCGCAAGGACCTCGCGTCGGCGTCGAAATGGGAGGCGCAGACTCAGGCCTTGCTGCGAGATGAGCTGGGCGACCATGCGTATACGAAGCGCTTCGAAGTGGCACTGAGCAAGCCCCGCCCCGAAGGCCTGGTGGCGGCGTACGGGGTGCTATGGGCCGCGTATGAGGATGCGCTGAAGGGCGATCTGAAGCCGGTGGTGAAGGAAATTTGATAGCTTCGTTTGACAGCTTCGCGATCCAGGAGTTCCCTATGGCCGGACTATGCTCGGAGCGTGGATAGGGAAGAGCTGCTGCGAACGATCACCATGGCCCACGGCGAGCTGGCGCAGCTCGCGGAGCGCATCAGCGACGACCGGCTGCGGGATCCGGCAATGGGCGACTGGAAGGGCAAGGACGTGCTCGCGCACCTGGCCTGGTGGCACGACCACTCGGTGCTCGTGATCGAGGGCCTGCGCGCCGGCCGCCAACCGTACGACGAGACCGATCCCGCGAACACCACCGACGGCTTCAACGAGCGCGTCCATCGCGAGCACCTCGACGATCGCCCGGACGTGACGCGGGTTGCGTTCAATCAATCGTTCGAGCGGCTCCTGGCGGCGATCAAGCCCCTGACCGACGACGACCTGTTCGGCGCGGACCGGTGGCCGTGGCTGGGCGAAGAGGCGCTGGTGGAGACGCTGCTGTGGGACACCTCGCGTCACTACGAGGCACACCACGAGCACCTGGCGCCGTTGGCCCAGAACGCCCGGACATAAGCTGGCCGGTCCCTGGCGACCGCCCGACTCCTGCGATTGTGGGATTCACCAACCGAGCACGGCGTCGAGCGGACGCGGCATGCGGTCCAGGTCCAGCGCGAGCACCAGCGCCCGGGCGTACTGCGCCTTGCGGCCCGAGCGGGTGCTGATGAAGCGGCGCAGGTGCTGGATCGAGCTGCGTCCCCGCTGAGCGGGCTGCGCTTGCAGGCGGCGCAGCGATGGAAGCTCGCCCTGCGCCCCGATGACCCGCTCGACGCCCTCGACGCCAAGGGCCCGGATCAGCTCGTCCTCGAGGTCGGCGACGCAGACGTGGAAGCCGAGGCGCTCCAGGCCGGCGCGGTCCAGGTCGCGGCCGAAGCCGGCGCGCTCGAGGGCTCGCCGGAAGTCGGGCTCCTCGCGCTCGTCGCAGAGGCCGCGCAGGACGACCTCGGAGCGCTCGCGGCGCAACGCGAACACGAAGCGGCCGATCGCGTGCGCGCCGCCGATGGCCATGATCTCGACGCCGGCACCCGCGAGGCCCAAGCCGCGCCGCCGCGCGAGCGTCTCCAGCGCGACCTTGTCGCTCTGCCCCTCGACGATGATGACCGTGCCCGCCTGCGTGGCCGCTTCCACTGGGCCGGAACTGTAGCGGTACCGCTCAGGCCGTCGAGACGTCCGGTGGACTCGTCCGGAGAGGTTTAGGAATTCTGACCTCGGAGACTGCCCGCCGCCGCGGAGGCCCTGGCGCGGACGTGACCGGGCTTGTGCCGGGGTTCACTCGTCTGCTCCACTCGGGCGAGCATCGCGTCGCGTCATGGTGACCCGAACCAGGTAGTCAGCGCATCGCGCAATCCGGTATCTGTGCCGCCCCCCACCCAGGCGACATGTCCGTCGGGCCGAATCAGCACGGCAGTGGGGGCAGTGACCGCGCCAAGTACCGGAAGCTCCCAAACACCAGCATATTTAGCGTTGATCAGCTGAACTCGATCCGCCCATGGCGTGATGTCGAAGCCGCCGGGCTCACCGAGGTTGATTAGCAGCGGCCGGGCATCGTGTAGGAGGGTGAATACTCGCACCGTGCCACCGGGGGTGACCAGGTCGAGATCGGGCATGCGGCGCCCGAGCAGCGGGTGTCCCTCACCGAGGTCGTAGTGAATGTCCAGGCCGGACATCATCGCGGCGATCCGCTTGCGCGGCTCGTCCATGCTCAGCAGCTCGGACATGGTGTCGCGCAAGGCCTCGATACGCTCGCCGTGGCTGAGGAGCGCGGTTTGCGCCATGGTGTTGCGCAACACGCGCGCAGCGACCGGGTGCCGCTCGGCATGGTAGGTATCCAGCAGGCTTTCTGGCGACGTCGCCTTGACGACCTGGGCCAGCTTCCATCCCACATTCACCGCATCCTGCACACCGATGTTGAGGCCCTGTCCGCCCACCGGGAAATGCACGTGTGCGGCGTCGCCGGCCAGCAGCACCCGTCTGTCGCGGTAGGACGCCGCCTGCCGAGTCATATCGGTGAACCTGGAGATCCAGGTGGGACTGTGGACCCCGTAATCCGTCCCGTATACGGCGATGAGCGCCTCGCTGAGATCACGCAGGGTGGGCTCATCGGTGTGTCCGACGTGCCGTTCGGTCACCAGGACCCCCACCGGGCCATCCTCCAACCTGGAGAAGGCGTGGACGCCAATGGCGTCGCGGCGGAGGCCCCACTCCGGCTCCTCGTCCATCTCGACTTCAGCGATCAGGCAGCTGGTTGACGGATCCCACCCCGGGAACTCGATACCGGCTGCCTTACGGATCAGACTGCGTCCTCCGTCGCACCCGACGAGATATTCCGCACGCAGCGAGTGGCCGTCGGAAAGCTCGACGTCGACGCCGGTGTCGTCCTGCGCGAAACCGGTCACTTCACGTCCGCGGTAGATCGGCACCCCGAGCTCGCCGACCCAGCCGGCCAGTATGCGCTCGATGTGGTTCTGCCACAGCCCAAGGCCGTAGTTGTGCCGGGTGGGAAAGTCGCTGATGTCCAAACGGATCCAGGCGAACCCGGCAACCTGGGCCACCTGCCCCTGCGAGAGGAACCGATCGGCGATTCCGCGCTGATCGAGAACCTCGATGGTGCGTGAGTGCAGACCGCCTGCGCGCGAACCGACACGGTCCGGGCTGGTGCGCCGCTCGACAATGGCGACGTCGACCCCCGCCAACGCCAACTCGCCCGCCAACATCAGCCCCGTCGGGCCGCCTCCGGCTACCACCACCGCATGCTCGGCCATACTCCTGAACCTCCGCGCAAAAATGAGGGCGCCAGCGTCGCACGGAGCGGGGGGCTTGCGGCAAGCCCCGGGGTGCGCTATACATTGAGGGTGGAAAGGAGTGGGTACTCTCCTTTCCCCTGATCATCCCCTGTGGACGGTCAAGCCCTTTGCGAAGCGGCCGCGCGGCGCGTACGGCGGCACGGTCCGTTCTTATCCCGACCGGTCGTGATGTGATCCCCCGCTGGCCGTTCTACGCGTCGGTCGCAGTGCTCGGATGCGAGTGCATAGCGTGCTTCTTTGCTGGCTCCATCGAGTGGGCGGAGCGAGGAGTCATGGTCGGTATCGACTCAGCTGAAGCCGCAGAGCAGGCACGTTTTGCGATTGAGCTCGGCGCGATCGGGGCGCTCAACCTTCTCGCGCCCATCGCGCTCCTTCGCCGCCGAACGGGCTGGGTTTGGTGGCTGGTGCTCGGAATCCAGGTGGGGGTTTTCGTGTTAGCGCTGATCGAGGGAGTGCTCACAGACCTGGGCTGGTTTTACTTCAGCAGTCTTCCGCTGTTGACCTTGTTCCTGCTGTTTGCGTTCGGAAAGGCGCAGGCCAGACTGAAGCAGCCCGTTGAGCGCAATCTGACAGCCCTCTGACAGCTTATTTGACAGCTTACCCGGTGCAGGCTGTGACGCTCCAGTACGCTCTGCGACATGAACGCGGCAGACCTGCGAATACGTGAGGCACGCCATGACCCGTCCTGACGCTTCCTGGCAAGGAAGGTCAATCTCCTCTTAGTCCCAAGGTTCAGTGTTCGACTCCCTGGTCTCAAGTGATCGACGTCAGCGGGTCGGCAATCGGTGGTTGACACCCTATTTGACACCTGGGCGGTTGAGAACGCGCTCGCGGATGGCGCCCAAGCACATCCAAATTGAACTCAGCAAGCGCCTACGTGAAGGCCTAGGACCCACGGCAGGGGATCGATACTCCCAAGGTTCGGCTACTTGGCCGCACACCATAAATAGTCGCTCCCGCCCCTCTACGGGATACCCCCATAGGGTCTCCCGACCCGAGACGCCCGGGCCGTGTGGCACTGGGTGTCGGGAGAGCCGGCTCCTACGCTCATCACACAACCAAAAAGGAGGTTGATTGAAATGATGTGGGGTTACTTCGACGGCGGGAATTGGCTCTGGATGGCGGGCATGATGGTCCTGTTCTGGGGCGGAATAGTCGTTTTGGCGGTCTTTGCGATCCGGGCCTTCACCGGGCCCAAGACCAATGACCAGGCCCTGGACGTCCTCCGGCGGCGGCTCGCCGGTGGCGAGATCACCCAGGATGAGTTCGAGAAGACGCGCAAGGCGCTTCAGGGTTAGTTGGCCATGCGCTCACGAGGCCTGCTGATTATCGGAATCGGGGCTATCGCGGCGTCGTTGCTGCTCGCCGTGGGCGGTATCGGCGCCGGCGGAATGATGGGGCGGGCCTTCGGCGGCGGGAGTGGCGATATCGGTATGGATCGGGCGGTCAAGATCGCTCAGGACACGGCGGCGTCATATTCGGGCGGTAGCCTGGTAGCGGACGAGGTGATCGAGTTCACCGACAATTACTACGCCTCGATCCGTGAGAAGGGCACTGGAATCGGAGCGTTCGAGATCCTGATCGACCGGGCGAGCGGAAACGTGATCAGGGAACCAGGGCCGGACATGATGTGGAACGCCAAGTATTCGATGATGGGCGGGGGCATGATGGGCGGCTTTGGCGTGAACGGCTCAAGGTCAATGACCGTAACCACGCAGCAGGCCCAGGATGTCGCACAGCGCTGGCTTGACGCGAATCAGACCGGCACGAGCGCGAAGGCGCCTGACTCCTTCTACGGCTTCTACACGGTCGACTTCCAAAAGGCCGGACGGTTGGTCGGAATGCTCTCTGTCAACGGTTACGGCGGGCAGGTCTGGTATCACAGCTGGCACGGCACCTTCATCCAGGTGAGAGATCTCGGCGCCTCAAACGGCCAGTGAAACAAACCGGTACCCCCAAGGGGTATTCTGAAAAGATGCCGGGCTACAAGTCGCACAAGCCTCAGGTGAAGACCCGTCTCAGGCGGATCGAGGGCCAGATCCGCGGCGTCCAGAAGATGGTGGACGAGGACCGCTACTGCATCGACGTACTCACGCAGGTTGGTGCAATTAAAGCCGCCCTGGACGCCGTTGCCTTGGTACTGCTCCAGGACCACACCGAGCATTGTGTGGTCGAGGCCATCCAGTCAGGCGACGGCTCGCAGAAGGTTCGCGAGCTAAACGAGGCGGTTGAGCGCCTCGTGAGGGGGCGCTGACAGAGTGGCGATCCGAAACCGCCGTGCGACTGGAACGCCCAGTGCCGGGCGGCCGTGAACCCAGCAGACATCGCCGTCGTCTCGGGTGGCCTGGCGCTGAGCGGTATGTTGGGTTGGTTCTTCTTCGGCCCCAAGAAGGCACACTCGACCATGCAGGTCGGGAATGTCCAGGAAGTCACGGTGACCGTGAAGGGTGGCTACTCGCCCGACCTGGTGCGGGTTCGCCAGGGCGTTCCGCTGCGGATCGTTTTCGACCGCCAGGAAAGCGGCGAGTGCACCTCCCGGGTGGTCTTTCCTGACTTTGCTCTGAACAGGTCGCTCTCCGCATACGGGCAGACGACCGTCGAGCTCCTGCCGGAACGTGCCGGCGAGTTCGGGTTCGCTTGCGGGATGAACATGATCCATGGCAAGCTGATCGTCGAGCCGCAGACGAACGGACACGGCGTAGCCGCTCCGGTTGCTCGGGAGGACGATCCGCCCCGTCCCGATCCTGACCGCGCGAAGGAGCCGGACCAGGTAACCGAGGACCACGAGATGGCCGAGCGCAATGCCGAGATCAAAGATCTCACGCGACGCGCAGCCCTGGGTGCAGTGCTCACCGCTCCGGTGCTGTTCGCCGTCATGGCTGGCAACTTCCTTCAGGTCGGGATCCTGGGCAACCACTGGCTGCAGCTGGCGCTGATTGCACCGGTGATGTTCTATTCGGGCTGGCCCATCCACCGCACCGGCTGGCTCAGCCTTCTCCACCGCCAGGCTGAGATGAATTCGCTAATC